>ENA-OPZM01000860-OPZM01000860.1-human-gut-metagenome-genome-assembly--contig:-NODE-860-length-12026-cov-7.336163_pt1 | contig 12026 bp, 14 predicted proteins | sample MGYA00242478_ERZ504493 | MGnify/ENA primary metagenome ERZ504493 (study PRJEB26092, sample SAMD00036227) | human gut metagenome | host: Homo sapiens | study: EMG produced TPA metagenomics assembly of...
ATTACAGATAAAACAATTTTAAATGCCTCCGCGCTGCTCTGGGCATATTTATAGGAATAGATTTTTTTTGATTTGTATTTTGAAAACGACTGCGGTCGTTTTTCAAAATACGTTTTCACAAAAAGGGTTGTTGCCGGGATAGTCTCACAGACCACTGCGCAACTGTTCCCAAAGGGAACGAGCAGCAGATTCAGTTGGCCGTTGCGGCCCCGCTTGTGAAAAATCAAATCTGGAAAATCCGCAGATTTTCCAGATTTGTAAATATTTAAAATGATTTTCCGCTGAAGATGGCCAGAGCGTGAGCAGAGGCCATTTTAAATCGTTCAGTTCAAAAAAGGAGAAGATATAAAATGGTATCTGTTGCGATCGACGGGCCTGCAGGTGCAGGCAAATCTACGCTGGCACGCCGTTTGGCGGCTGAAATGGGCTATATTTATGTGGATACCGGTGCCATGTACCGCGCCATCGGCCTGTATGCCCTGCGCGCAGGCAAGGACCCTAAGGACAACGACGCAGTGAACGCGCTGCTTCCCCAGATCGAGCTGCGGCTGGCCTCCATTGAGGGCGAGCAGCACATTTATTTAAAGGAAGAGGATGTGAGCACCGCCATCCGCACCGAGGCCGCAGGTATGGCTGCCTCTGCCGTGGGCGCAAACCCGACTGTGCGCGCCTTTCTGCTGGAGCTGCAGCGGGATATGGCAAAGAAACAGGATGTGCTGATGGATGGACGCGATATCGGCACGGTGGTGCTGCCGGATGCCACGGTGAAGATCTTCCTCACCGCCACGCCGGAAGCCCGCGCCACACGCAGGTGGAAAGAGTATCAGCCAAGGGCATCGATACTCCCTATGAAGAGGTGCTGGCCGACGTGAAGCAGCGGGATCATCAGGACACCCACCGTGCCGCTGCACCCCTGAAGCAGGCGGACGATGCCGTGCTGCTGGACACTTCGGAGCTGGATTTTGAACAGAGCCTTGCTGCAATGAAGAAGATCATTGCGGAGAAAGTGAATAAAACGATAAAATGATATTATATTACATCTTAGTACCCTTTGCGTGGCTTTTGTGGCATATCGGCTTCCGCATCCATGTAGAGGGCCGCGAAAACCTGAAAAAGGTGCAGACAAAGGGCTGCATCCTTGCGCCCACCCATGTCTCCGCCATCGACCCGGTGTTCATCGTGGTCACCCGGTGGAGCAGGCGGATGGTCGTATTTGCAAGAAGGAACTGTTCGAGATCAACGCCCTGCTCACATGGTTTTTCCGCTGCTGCGGCGCGGTGTGCGTGCGCGGCACAAAGGATGAAATGGCTGCCATTGAGCAGACCGTAGAAAAGTGCAGAAACGGCGAAACACTGCTCATCTCCGAGCACCCGCGAAAAGGACGGGAAGCTTCTGCCGCCCAAGAGCGGACTGTTCGTCATTGCGGCGGGGGCCGGGGTGGACGTAGTGCCCTGCCGCATCCTGTACGATACGCCGGATGGAAAAATGCACCTGTTCTGCAAAGTACGGGTGATCTACGGTGAGCCGATGCCTGCAGAGCAGTTTGCCATGGAGAGCCGCCGCGACACCAAAAAGCTGCGTGCCAACAAGAAGGCCCTGCTGGATGCGTGGGAAAAGATGGGGGCGTAAAAGATGGAGATCCGAGTTGCCAAAACGGCGGGGTTCTGCTTTGGTGTCAAGCGGGCGGTGGACCTGACCTATGGCCTGCTGAACGAAGGCTGCAAGGTGGCCACCCTCGGCCCGCTGATCCATAACCCGCAGGCTGTGGAGGATATGCAGAAAAAAGGTGCCCTTGTGGCGGATGCCATCGCCGATGTGCCCGCCGGGTACGAGGTGGTCATCCGCAGTCACGGCGTGCCGCGCACTGTGTACGACGAGCTGGATGCGCGCGGCATCACCTACCATGATGCCACCTGTCCCTTCGTGCAGAAGATCCAGCGCATTGCCGCCGAGGCCGAAAAGGCGGGGGCAGTGCTGCTGGTGGCAGGCGACAAGACCCATCCGGAGGTGCAGGGGATCGTGGGCCACACCCGCGGAGAGGTGTTCGTTTTTGCCGATCTGGCCGAGTTGAAGGCATGGAAAGGCCCCTCTGACCCGCAAAAACCCCTGTTTGCAGTTGCACAGACCACATTTCAGGTTACAAAATGGCAAGAAAGTTCGGAGTTTCTCAAAAAAGCCTATACAAACGCCCGAATTTTTGATACAATATGTAATGCGACGTGGGCGAGGCAACAGGAAGCGGAAGACCTCAGCCAAAAATGCGACATCATTGTTGTCATTGGCGGTCATCATTCTTCCAATACCCAAAAGCTGGTACAGGTCGCCGCAAAACACACGCGTGCCGTAACGGTCGAGACAGCGAGCGAACTTCGGCCGGAATGGTTTGCAGATGTTAAAGTGGCGGGCGTGACAGCCGGGGCTTCAACGCCATCGTCTATTATTGAGGAGGTACTTAACAGTATGAGCGCAGAAATCAATGACAGCATGAGCTTTGAGGAGATGCTGAATGCATCCGAGGAAAAGCGTGTTCATGCAGGCAGTATTGTGAAAGGAATCGTGACCAGCATCTCTGCCAACGAGATCCAGGTGGATATCGGAGCGAAGCAGACCGGCTTTGTCAAGCTGAGCGAGCTGACCGATGATTCCTCCGCCAAGGTCGAAGACCTGGTGAAGGTTGGCGATGAGCTGGACCTCATCGTCGAGAAGGTTATGGATCAGGATGCGTCATCCAGCTCTCCCGCAAGAAGCTCGCATCTCGCAAGGGCATGGAAGAGATCGCTAAGGCCGCTGAGTCCGGCGAGGTCGTCGAAGGCGATGTCACCGAGTTCAACAAGGGCGGCGTTGTGGTCAACGTCAAGGGTGTCAAGGTGTTCGTTCCTCGTTCTCAGGCTACTATGCGCCGTGATGAGGACTACACCGCTCTGGTTGGCCAGCACGTTCAGCTGGTTGTCACCGAGTGCTCCGGCCGCAAGATCGTCGGCAGCATCAACAAGGTGACCGCTGAGCAGAACAAGGCAAAGCGTGAAGAGTTCTGGGCAAACGTTGAGGTGGGCAAGACCTACACCGGCGTTGTCAAGAGCCTGACTTCTTACGGTGCATTCGTCGATATCGGCGGTGTGGACGGTCTGTGCCACATCAGCGAGCTGAGCTGGAACCGCATCAAGCATCCCTCCGAGGTCGTCTCCGTTGGCGACACCATCGAGGTGTATGTGAAGGACATCGACACCGAGAACCACAAGGTCTCTCTGGGCTACAAGAAGGCTGAGGACAACCCCTGGGAGCAGCTGAAGAACAACTACCCCATCGGCAGCACCTTCCATGCTCCGGTCGTCTCCCTGACCAAGTTCGGTGCATTCGTCCGCATCCTGCCGGGTGTTGATGGTCTGGTCCACATCAGCGAGATCAGCAATGACCGCGTTGAGAAGGTCTCTGACGTACTGAAGGTCGGCGATATGGTCGATGTGAAGCTGCTGGATGTCGACTTCGACAAGAAGCGCATCAGCCTGTCTATGAAGGCCCTGCTGAACGACAACGCTGAGTAATCAGCCTTTCGTTCGGAAGAAAAGCTTCTGACACAATGCGATCAACAGCCCCGTTGCCGGGAAAACGGCGGCGGGGCTGTTTTATAACTGAAATTCCAATTTTCTCTTTTAGAGAAAGTACAAAATAAAGACATAACTTTATGATAAACTGGATCAAGAAACACTGGGAAGTACTGAGCTATCTGGTTTTCGGCGTGCTGTGCACCCTGCTGAACATTGTGCTGTATGCGCTGTTCAACAAGCTGTTTGGCTATACAGCCGCCAACAGCTGGGGCAATGTGCTGGATAACATCATCTGCATCCTGTTTGCCTACTGCACCAACCGCGCCTTTGTGTTCCGCAGCAAAACGCAGGGCAAGGCCATGGCAAGGGAATTTGGTGCATTCGTCACCTGTCGTCTGGGTACAATGCTGCTGGACACTGCAATTATGCTGGTGCTGGGCAATCTGCTGGCTGCGCAGGGTGCAGCGCTGATGGACGAGCTGATGCAGGGGGTGCTGAGCGTGGTGGCCCACTGGCTTGGCCCGGATACGGCCATCCAGATGGCATCCTCCTATGCAGGCACACCGGCGGGGGTCACGGATGGCTCTGCCGCTATTGCCGTCATCGGCGGTGCAGACGGCCCCACGGCGATCTTCGTTACCAGCCGCTACAATGCGCAGGCACTGTGGGGCCTTGCCGTGAAGGTCTTTTCCAATGTACTGGTGATCGTGCTGAACTATGTGTTCAGCAAGCTGATCATCTTTAAAAATCGTAAGTGAGATATTTTCTCCGCCGCAGGCGGAGAAAATATCCAATATAATTTAGGAGGTACGGTTTTATGAAGCGTGGTCTGAAAGGTTTTGCATTTCTGGTCTCCGGTCTGGTGCTGGGCATCATTGGTGCAACGGTCTCAGCAACTGCAATTGCCCTGAGTGCTGTCGGCATGGCAAAGGTGCGCCGTGCCAGCAAGTAAAAAAGGAGAAAAAAACATGACTCGTGAAGAAATTCTCTCCCATGTCGATCACACCCTGCTGAAGCCGGAGCCACCTGGCCCCAGATCCAGACCCTGTGTGACGAAGCCATTGCAAACCACACCGCATCCATCTGCATCAACACCTGCTACGTCAAGCAGGCGGTGGAGTATATGGCGGGCCGCATCCCGGTATGCTGCGTGGTGGGCTTCCCTCTGGGTGCCATGGATACCGCCAGCAAGGCGTTTGAAGCCAAGACTGCCATTGAGAATGGTGCCGCCGAGGTGGATATGGTCATCAACATCGGCCGCCTGAAGAACAAGGAGTACGATGCCGTGCGCGAGGACATCCGCGCCGTGAAGCAGGCGGTGGGCGACAAGGTCCTGAAGGTCATCATCGAGACCTGCCTGCTGACCGACGAGGAAAAGGAAAAGATGTGCGATATCGTCTGCGAGGCAGGCGCGGACTACATCAAGACCAGCACCGGCTTCTCCACCGCAGGCGCAAACTTCCACGATGTGGAGCTGATGGTCAAGGGCGTGCATGGCCGCTGCAAGGTCAAGGCTGCCGGCGGCATTTCTACCGTGGAGGACATGGAGACCTTCCTTGCGCTGGGTGCTGACCGTCTGGGCACCTCCCGCGCTGTCAAAATTCTGAACGGCGAGCAGGCAAAGGGCTATTGATCTTTCTGCGAAAAAATGCAATTATAAATAATATTTCCGCAGAACAGAACCAGAGCGCACGCGAAGGCTGTTCTGGATCGTCTGGTTTTCCCAAGGCCGCTGCACAAATTGCTGTGCAGCGGCCCTTTTTGATGCCAAGCCTTGCAAGCAGGACGCGGCAGGGTATATAATACAGATAGATACTGTATAAAACAGGGGCTGTCTGCCTTGTGGGATAAGGCGGGCAGGGGAGGAAATGCAATGAATATACCCGAGATCCTTGTGGCCAATGGCACAGGGACGGTGCTGGTATGCTTTCTGTTTCTGCTGCGGGTGCGCGGCGAGAGTAAAAACAGTGTTGGAAGTGAGCTGTTCTGCCGGATGCTGGTGGTGACTCTGCTGGCACAGGCGACAGAGACGATCAGCTTTCTGCTGGACGGCGTGCCCGGCGCGGCAAGCCGGTTCTGGCTGTACCTCATGAACACCGTCTGCACCGGCGCTACCGTGAGCGTGGGCTTTGCGTGGTGTTTGTATGTGGACTTCCGGGTCTACCGCAGCACCGGACGCCTGCGCAGAAGGCATCTGCTTCTGGGCGCGCCGCTGCTGGCTGTTCTGGCGCTGCTGGCGGCGAACCTTTTCGGCACAGGATGGATCTTTACCATCTCTGCGGACAACGTTTACCATCGCGGTCCGCTGAACAGTTTGCTTTACCTGCTGCTGTTCGGCTATTATGCCGAGAGCGTGTGGCAGGTGCATAAGGCCAAGCGCGATGGCGTTACGGTGGAGTTTTTCTCGGTGTACTACTTTGTGATCACCTGTGCGGTGGGCACGGTGCTGCAGGGTGCGTTCTACGGTATGGCCTTCGGCTGGCTGTCGGTGGCCATCGCCTTTGTGTTTGTGGACAGTCAGCTCCGCAGTCTGCGCAGCTATCTCGACGAGCTGTCCGGTCTGTTTGGCCGCAAGTACATGAACTACTGTCTGGAGCGCATCCACGCCACGCAGGAAAAGGATGTTTACGGCATCATGATGGACGTGAACTGCTTCAAGGAGATCAACGACACCTACGGTCATGGTGCGGGCGACCGCGCCATTCAGGAGATCGGTCACATCCTGTCCGGGGCGCTGGTGGCAAACTCGGTAGCTATCCGCATAAGCGGCGATGAGTTCATGGTGCTGATCCGGCACGGCTCGGAGGAGATCCTGAATAAGATCTGTGCCGCCATCGAGCAGCGGGTGCAGCGCTATAACGCCGCCGCCCCGGCGGGCAGCTTTCAGCTGTCTTTCTCCACCGGTGTGGCAAAGTATGAGGGCGGCAGCGTGGAGAAATTTCTGGCGGAACTGGACGAGCGGATGTATGCGGAAAAGCGCGCCTTCACGCCGCCCGGAACGGCCATGCCGTACCGGAGCAGGGGAATGCTCCATCAATTTCAGAATAATGTCTAAAAAGAGTGATACTCTTCTTGACAATCTGACGAAGCAATGATAGAATACTGAACGTACCAACTGAATACCGACTTATCAAGAGCGGCTGAGGGGACAGGCCCTGTGAAGCCCGACAACCTGCGCGTGAGCGCAAGGTGCCAAATCCTGCGGGAAACCGAGAGATAAGAGTGCAACGCTCAGAGCTTTCGGGCTCTGGGCGCTTTTATTTTTCGCGCAAAAAAGCTTGAACGGAATGTTGGAGCAAGAAATACACATCCTGCTGTAAAAACTTTAGGAGGCAAAACAAATGGCAAGACACCTGTTTACTTCTGAGTCCGTCACCGAAGGACATCCCGACAAGATCTGCGACCAGATCTCGGATGCCATTCTGGACGAAATTCTGACCCACGACCCCGATGCCCGTGTGGCCTGCGAGACCTGTGCATCCACCGGCCTTGTCCACATCATGGGCGAGATCACCACCAACTGCTACGTGGACTTCCAGAAGGTCGTCCGCGAGGTGGTGGCAGATATCGGCTACACCCGCGCAAAGTTCGGCTTTGATGCCGACACCTGTGCCGTCATCTCCAACATCGACGGCCAGAGCCCCGACATCGCACTGGGCACCAACGATCAGGTGGGCGGTGCAGGCGATCAGGCATGATGTTCGGTTATGCCTGCGATGAGACCCCGGAGCTGATGCCTATGCCCATCAGTCTGGCTCACAAGCTGGCAAAGCGCCTGACCGAGGTGCGCAAGAACGGCGAGATGGACTATCTGCGTCCGGATGGCAAGAGCCAGGTCACTGTGGAGTACGATGAGAACAACAAGCCCGTGCGTGTGGATGCTGTGGTCATCTCCAGCCAGCACAGCGACAGCGTCAGCATGGAACAGCTGCGTGCAGACGTGATGGAAAAGGTCATCAAGGCCACCATCCCTGCCGAGCTGCTGGACGAGAACACCAAGTATTACATCAACCCCACCGGCCGCTTCGTTGTGGGCGGCCCGCAGGGTGACACCGGCCTGACCGGCCGCAAGATCATCGTGGACACCTACGGCGGCTATGCCCGCCACGGCGGCGGTGCCTTCTCTGGCAAGGACCCCAGCAAGGTGGACCGCAGCGCTGCCTATGCGACCCGCTGGGTGGCAAAGAATATTGTGGCTGCAGGTCTTGCCAAGCAGTGCGAAGTGCAGGTGGCCTACGCCATCGGCGTGGCAAAGCCTGTGTCCATCATGGTGGACACCTTCGGCACCGGCACCGTCTCGGATGAGAAGATCGAGCAGGCTGTGGAAAAGGTCTTTGACCTGACCCCCGCCGCCATCATCCGCGAACTCGACCTGCGCAAGCCCATCTACCGCAAGCTGGCCGCATACGGCCACATGGGCCGCGAGGATCTGGGCGTGAAGTGGGAGAACACCGACCGCGTGGATGCCCTGAAGGCTGCGGTCGCTGCCCTGTAAGCGGAACACAAAGCACCTATCGCAATCATATAAAATAAGAAGGCATCTGCAACGATCGCTTCTGAGCTTCTGAAGCTCAGCAAATTTGCTGCAGATGCCTTTGTTTTTGCGGCTCTGCCGGGGAGGGCGAACGAGCGAAAACAGCAGCATCTCTGCTGCCCGGCACACTGCATTTTTATCTCCCGGAAGAGCGATCCCGGCAGACTGCTCAGACAAAGAAAAGTCTTACTTTTCCACGAAAATCGGCCGAAATTTGCGAAATGGCAAAGAATCGGCTGTCTTTTTGTCGAAAACACACATTCTCTTTGAGAAAAAAGAAAAACAGCTGTGCAAGGCGCAGAAAATCCTGACATGAAACAAATTGATATGGCAGAATCGACGAAATGTGATAAAATAAAACCAGATATGCGCTCTTGTGTGCATGATACGGATCGTAAACAGCAATAAGGAGTTATGACTATGTCTATTGAAATTTCCCCGAAGTCGTTCTTTGAGCAGCCCAGCGTGGCAGATATGCGGCTGATCTCCTGCCCCGGTGCAGAGGAACTGACCGGCCTGATCGACAAGCATCTGGTCCGCTGGGCCAAGGCTGCCGGAATTGACAAAGAGACCTTCATTATTCCTTGCGACTGCCCCCGCTTCCAGAGTGGCGATGCCAAGGGTCTGGTGAAGGAGTCGGTGCGCGGCGACGATATCTTCATCGTGGTCGATCCCGGCAACTACAGCGTGACTTACAAGCTGTTCAACTACGAGAACCACATGTCTCCGGACGATCACTTCGCCAACCTGAAGCGCCTGATCCAGGCAGTGGCCGGCAAGGCACACCGTGTGTCGGTCATTATGCCCAGCCTGTACGGCGGCCGTCAGCATCGCCGTGTGGTGCGCGAAAGTCTGGACTGCGCTGTGGCCCTGCAGGAGCTGCAGACCATGGGTGTGCGCAACATCATCACCTTTGATGCTCATGACCCCCGCGTGCAGAACGCTGTGCCGCTGATGAGCTTTGATAACGCAATGCCCACCTATCAGGTGCTGAAGAGCCTGCTGAAGAAGGACCCGGATCTCTCCTTTGATAAGAGCAAGTTTACCGTGGTCAGCCCGGACGAGGGCGCCATGAACCGCAACATGTACTTCTCCAGCGTGCTGGGCTGCAATCTGGGCATGTTCTACAAGCGCCGCGATTACACCCGCGTGGTGAATGGCCGCAACCCCATCGTTGCCCACGAGTATCTGGGCGAGAGCGTGGAAGGCAAGACCGTCTTTATCGCAGACGACATCATTGCTTCCGGCGAGAGCATGCTGGAGGTCGCCAGCAACCTGAAGGAGCGCGGCGCTGCCAACATCATCGCCAACGCCACCTTCCCCCTGTTCACCAGCGGTCTGGAGAAGTTCGACAAGGCTGTGGCCGAGGGCAAGCTGACCTATGTTGTGGGCACCAACCTGACCTACCGTATGCCTGAGCTGCTCACCCGCGACTGGTATGTGGATGTGGATGTTTCCAAGTACGCTGCATACTTTGTGGTGGCTCTGAACCACGACATGTCTGTTTCCAGCATTATCGACCCGCTGAAGAAGATCGAGAATCTGCTGGCAAGCCGCAAGTAAGTTTAATACGAAAAGCTCTGCATCCTTGCGATGCAGAGCCTTTTTCGTATCACAAATCAAATAAAACGATTATAATTCCTCTCCATGGCTGCGCAGATACCGAACCAGCATGGGCAGCTCGTAGAGCAGCATGACGACCCAGCCCACCGCATAGCTGTAAGGCAGAGCTTCGATCTCCATTTTCCACACCAGCACGAACACCGCAGCTGCCGCCACACGGAACACCATGTTGAAGGTGCTGGACACCAGCGTGACCTTCAGATCGCCAATGCCGCGGAAGAAGCCCTGAATGCCGTTGGTGAAAGCGGGCATCAGGTAGAACAGGGAAACCGTGCGCAGGAAGCGCACGCCCAGATGGACGACCTCCGGGTCGGTGACGAACAGCTTCATGATAAAGGGCGCACCGGCAAAGCATACAACGGCGATCAGCACGCCGTAAGCGGCCTCGATGCGCATACCGCAGTGGAAGCCCTGCTTCACACGGTCGTGCTTGCCGGCACCCCGGTTCTGCGCCATGAGGGTGGTCATGGCGTGGCCGATGTTCTGCTGCGGGGTATAGGCAAAGTCGTCAATGCGGGAAGCAGCGGTAAAGGCAGCCATAGCGTTGACACCCATGGTGTTCACGATGGCCTGCACAGCGATCTTGCCAAGCTGCACGGTGGCTTGCTGCATGGCGCTGGTCCAGCCGTAGCTGACCGTTTTGCGCAGCAGCTTGCCGTCAAACACCAGCCAGCGCCTGCCCAGCTGCAGGATGGGCACCTTCCAGCGGATGTACAGTACGCACAGCACGCAGCACAGTGCTTCGCTGACCACGGTGGAAAGGGCGCAGCCGTTGCTGCCCCAGTTCAGCACCTGCACAAAGAACAGGTCGCCGCCGATGTTCAGCACAGAGCTGATCATCAGGAAATACAGGGCACTCTTGCTGTCGCCCAGTGCACGCATGGTGGCGGCAAGGAAGTTATAGAAGAAGGTGAAGATCAGGCCTGCAAACACGATGCGCAGGTAGCTGACCGCAATGGGCAGGATATCGGCGGGCACCTGCATCAGCTGCAGCAGGGGCGTGGCCAGAATGACGCACAGCGCCGAGAATGCCAGCGAGAACACGGTGCCTGCAATGGCGGTGGTGGATACCTGACGCTCCATCAGCTGGGCATTACCGGCACCGAATGCGGTACTGACCAGAATGCCGGCACCCAGACACATGCCGTTGATAAACAGGATGGCCAGAGTCATGAGCGGGTTGGAAGTGCCGACGGCGGCAAGAGCTTCCTCGCCCACGAACTTGCCCACGATGATGCTGTCGGCGGCGTTGTAGGTGAGCTGGAACAGGTTGCCAAGTACCAGCGGAATGGTAAAACGGATCAGGAGCGGTGTAATGGCTCCCTTTGTCATGTCGTTTGTCATGGGAACGCTATGATTTCTCCTTATAATGTATTTACGATCTGCCGTCCGGGCAGGATGGCAAGGGCAGAGCGGCTGGCACCTACATGGATGAGCTGTGCGGCCGCCTGCAAAACGGCACCGGATGCCACCGAAGCCGGGATGGCATCGGTGCGCAGCACCTTTTGCGCGGCCCGCTGCGCATCGGTGGTGTTCACCGCCACCACGTTGTCCACCACATAGGCGTTGAAGTTTTCCGGCACAAAGCCGTAGCCAAATCACTGATGCCGTGGGGGCCGGTCAGGCCGCCGCCCAGCGCCTGCGATTCGTAAGGCTCCACGGCGGCGATGCGCACATCGTTCGTCCATGCCTTGATGGTCTCGCCTACGCCGGTCACGGTGCCGCCACTGCCCACGCCGATCACGATAGCGTCCACAGCGCTTTTGCCCTCCCGCGCGATGCTCTGCACAATGGCAGGGCCGGTAACGCGGCGGTGGTACTCCGGGTTATCATCGTTGGCAAGCCAGTCCATGTAGTACCAGCCGTTGGCGGCGGCGGTCTGTGCCGCCAGACGGCGGGCACCGTTCACACCGCTGCGGGCCGGGCTGTGGCGGATCTGCGCACCACCGCAGCAGGGTCTCCTGCCGCAGGGCGGGGGCATCTTCCGGCATCACCAGAACCACCGGGTGACCGGCGGTCAGGCCCGCCAGCGTGAGCGCAGCGGCAAACGGGCCGGAGGCCGCTTCAATGATGGGCTGACCGGAGATCAGCTTCTTTTTTTCAATGGCAAGGGCCAGCATCCCTTCGGCAAGGCCGTCCCGGGCCGTGCCGGTGGGGCCTGCAAAGTCCAGATAGGCATACAGCCGTCCCTTCAGCCCGCAGGCGGCAGCATAGCCGCGCAGCTCCACGATGGGGCAGGCGCTGAGCGTCTGGTAAAAATTGGGGTAGATCGGCACGAAGACCTCCTTTCATGGGATACAACAATATTATCCTAACTCAAAAGG
>ENA-OPZM01000861-OPZM01000861.1-human-gut-metagenome-genome-assembly--contig:-NODE-861-length-12011-cov-4.375968_pt1 | contig 12011 bp, 20 predicted proteins | sample MGYA00242478_ERZ504493 | MGnify/ENA primary metagenome ERZ504493 (study PRJEB26092, sample SAMD00036227) | human gut metagenome | host: Homo sapiens | study: EMG produced TPA metagenomics assembly of...
TCGTCACGCCGCGCCAAGGGCGGCCAGGTTAAGCCTGCCGTCGCCATCATCGCAAGTTCGTGACCACCTTTTGTCTCGGGCGTCATCTTTATGGGTCATCAAGATGGCCATGCTCGGCGTGGTGGGGCGAGCTCGCCGCAGCATGCTGCCCGTTGTCGCCATGACCGCCGTCTTTAACGCCATCCTGGTCGGCGCCCTCTACCTGCCCATCCAGAAGGCCCTTAGGCTCAACTAACCCGCTCGGCTTTACGAGCCACCCCATCTTGGCGTTCATTCGTCGCTCGCGTACCCAAGTACGCTTCGCTCCCCTTTCGCGCCAACCTGGGGCCCCTCGTAAAGCGTCTCCGCACTCCACCAACAAAGACTGTCCCAGACAACTAGCTCTTGGGGACGTTCTTAAACGACTAGTCATGTAAGAACACCCAATGACTCTGAAAGGTATCCATGGAAACGATCATCAACGTCGACGATGTCTCGTTCTCCTATGGCACGCAGACCGAGCAGGCGCTCAGCACATCTCACTCAGCGTGAACAAGGGAGATTTCATCGGCATCATCGGGCCCTCGGGCGCCGGCAAGTCCACGCTTGCTGCCTGCCTGTCGGGCGCCGTGCCCCACCACTACACCGGCACGTTCTTTGGGTCCGTCATGGTTGACGTCCACGACACCTGCGAGGTCTCGTTGACCGACGTGTCGCAAATCGTCGGCAGCGTGCTGCAGGATATCGACACGCAGATGGTCGCCTCGGTCGTCGAGGACGAGATACTCTTTGGCCTCGAGAACTTTGGCGTTCCCCACGACCAGATCGAGCAGCGCGTGAGCGAAACGCTCGAGACCGTCGGCATCAGCGACCTGCGCGACCGCGAGATCGCCACCCTCTCGGGCGGACAGAAGCAAAAGGTAGCCATCGCCGCCATCCTCGCCATGCGTCCGCGCGTTTTGGTTCTCGACGAGCCCACCGCGGCACTCGACCCCGCCAGCTCCACGTTGGTCTTCGAGACGCTGCGTGAGGCAAACCGCGCACTTGGAATTACCATCGTCGTCGTTGAGCAAAAGGTCGCCCTGCTCTCGGAGTACTGCAACCGCGTGCTCGTGCTCAACCATGGCGAAATCGCGCTGCAGGGCGAGCCACACGAGGTTTTCGGGCATACCGACGAGCTCCGTGCCATCGGCGTCGACTGCCCTCGCGTCACGCGTATCTTCAATAGCCTCGAGGCCGATGGCTGGTAAGCGGTACCCCTTGCTTGGATGTGATCGAGGCCGAGCGCCTGATTTCGGGCATTGTCGACCCGCACACGCGGCCAGCGAAGCCCAGGCGCCCGCCGGCTCCCCGCATGCACCGTCGTTGCGCCCGCACGCCAAGGACGCCGAGCCCGTGCTCACCTTCGATCACGTTGAGTTTGCCTATCCCAATGGCGGCGCGCCGTACACGACCTCAACCTGACCCTCTATCCCGGCGAGCTCGTGGCATCGTCGGCCAGAACGGTGCCGGCAAGACCACGCTCACCAAGCTGCTCACAGGCCTGCTTAAGCCCGCCTCGGGCAGCGTGCGCGTTACGGGGCTGGACACCGCAGCCGTTCCCACGAGCCGCATCGCCCGCGAAGTCGCAACCCTCTTCCAAAACCCCGACCGCCAGATCTGCAAGGATACCGTACTCGACGAGGTCGCTTTTGGCCTGGAGCTTGCCGGCATCGACCGTGCCGAGGCTCTGCGTCGCGCTCGACTCGTTATCGACCGCTTTGGCCTGCCTGCCGATGAGGCACCTTTCTCGCTTTCGCGCGGCCAGCGACAAATGGTGGCGCTTGCCTCCGTCGTAGTTGTTGAGCCCAAGATCGTCGTGCTCGACGAGCCCACGAGCGGCCTTGATTACCGCGAGTGCATGACCGTCATGGAAACCGTGCGCACCATGGCCGAGCGCGGCTGCGCCGTCATCATGGTCTGCCACGACATGGAAGTCGTATCCGACTTTGCCGAGCGCATCGTGGTGATGGCCGACGGCCGCATCCTCGAGCGCGGCCGCACGCACGAGCTGTTCTCGAACATCGAGCTCATGCAGCAAGCCTACGTTGAGCCACCTCAGGTCATAGAGCTTTCTCATCGTCTGGCATCCTCCGTCTCTCCCGTCTTTGCACAGGTGAGCGAGGTCACCGATATCGTTCGCATTACCGAGGAGATGGTCCACCGTGGTTAACGTCATCGACTATATGCCGGGCGACACACTGCTGCACCGCTTGAACCCGGTCGTCAAACTGGGCCTTGCCGCCGCCATCATCATCGGCATCTTCCTGTCCGACACCTACGTGGCGCTGTTGGGCTTTTTGGCACTCACCCTCGCACTGGCGCCTATGCCGGTGTCGTCGACCGTCTGCTCTCGCTACTCAAGCTGCTGATTCCGCTCGCGCTTATCATGCTGGTGCTCCAGCTGGCCTTTATGCGCGACGGCAACATAGTGTGGGGCTTTATCACCGACACGGGCTTCATTACCGGATCGAAGGCCTGCCTACGCCTGTTGGGCGTGGCGCTGCCACTCATCCTCATGCTTATGGTGACCAAGCTCAACGACCTCGCCAACGCCTGCGTCGAGGTGCTGCACGCGCCGTATCGCTATGCCTTCACCTTTACCACGGCGCTACGCTTTGTGCCGGTGTTTGGTCAGGAGATGAACGCCATCATGGAAGCGCAGACCGCACGCGGCGTCGAGTACGACACCAAGAACCCCATCAAGAAGCTTAAGCTCATGCTGCCACTGTGCGTGCCACTGCTCATCTCGAGCGTGGGCAAGACCGATGCCACAGCCTTGGCGGCAGAACAGCGCGGCTTCTATCTGCGTACACGCGCCAGCTCGTACAAGCGCTACCCCATCAAGGTCCTGGACATCGCCGTGCTCATCGTCAGCATCGCCCTCATCGCCATCGGCTTCCTGTTCTAGTTCGTCACCGGCAGCAACCGCCCAACGCAAAAGGCCTCGGCTCGCACCAAACGAGCCGAGGCCTTTACTGTTTCACCAGATAAAACCTACCAAAATTAACCTGTCCCTTTTTGACAGGTCGGAAGCTAGAGGCGGTAGAGGGCGCCGCTGCGGATGATGGATTCGCGCACCAGGACATCCATGGCATCGAGGGTGATCTCGGGCATCTCTCGATACTTCTGCAGCACCGATAGCTCGGTGCAGGCCAGAATGACACGGTCGCAGCCGCTACGGGCGAACTCCCACATCACGCGGTCGAACTTATCCATATCGGGCTCACGTCCGGCCTTCACATCATCGTAGATAAGCGACATCACATCGTTCTGACGTTTCTCGCTGGGATAGACAACCTCAACACCCGCGGCCTCGCATTCGCGGCCGTAGACGCCCGCGCCCACGGTTCCGTCGGTGCCCATGATGCCAATCTTGCGCACCGGCTCGGCCGGCATACTCAGGTTGGGGTCGAACTCGCACTCCCCCATCACCGCACCCGCAAGGCATAGCGCACCGACTCACGCGGCATGTGGATAATCGGCACCTTCGTAAACGACTGGATCTGGTCGTAGAAGTAGTGTGACGTGTTGCAGGGAATGGCAATGTGCACACAGCCCAGCGACTCGAGTGCCTGGGCACACTCTTTCATGGTCGCCAGCAGCTTGGCATGCTCGCCGGTCTTAATGGCAAGCGTGCGGTCGGGCATGGTCGACTTGGAGAGCACCACCATGTCGATATGTTCCTGATCGCAGGCAGCAGCCGTATGGCGCACCACCTGGTCGTAGTAATACGACGTGGCCTCGGCGCCCATGCCGCCGATAACTCCCAGCTTTTCCATCGCCGCCTCCTTGGTGACGCTTGCGCAATTGCGCGTATCATACCCGCACCCGCCCGATGTAAACCGGACGGGCGCCGCACTCATCTACTTGTAATACGTCTTGAACAGCTTAAAGTGGCGCAGCTTGGTGTGCCACATGCGCAGCCAGCGGTTAAAGACAAAGTCGCCCTTCATAAACGAAGGGTCGGCGCCCTTGCCTTCCTTGTCCAGGCGATGCACTTTAGCGCGCAGCTCGGAATCCTTGACGTACTTGTCGACGACGCCCATGGGGACGACCATCCACAGCGCCTCGTCCTGCGCCGTCACAAACTCCGGCTCAAACGGGCGGTCGAACACATACTCGTCCACCACATACTTGGCAACGTTAAAGCCGCTGTTGGTGACGTAGTAGTTGCTGCGGCCTTGGCGCGTGTTGAAATCGAAGAACTTAAACGAGCCGTCGCGCTCGTCGTACTTAACGTCAAAGTTGGAATAGCCCACAAAGTGAAGGTCCTCGAGCAACTTGCGCACGCCGCCCATGAGCTCGTCATTGGGCTCGGTGATGATACAGGCATGGTTGCCGACACCGTGAGGCTGATGCTCCTCGAGCAGCACGTGGCCCAGGCACATCATGCGCACCTTGCCGTTGCGGTCGGAATAACTGGTGAGCACGCGCATGTACTCGTCGTTGCCGGGCACGCGATCCTGCAAGATCAGGTCGTCGGTGTAGCCGCTGGCATACGAGTCGCGAATGACCTGTTCCAGCTCGGCACGGTCGGCAATCTCATAGGCCTTTTTCTGGCCCTCGAACTCATGCTGCCACCACATGATGCCGTCAGAAGGCTTCAGAATCATCGGGTAGGGAAAATCGATCTGGTCGAGCACTTCGGCAGGTGCCTCGCCTTGGGCGTTCAGCATCGCCATGGTGAAGGTAAAGGTATGCGGATAGGGCACGCCATGCTTCTCGCACAGCTCGTAGAAGATCTCCTTCTTCTGACACTGCTCAAGCATGCTGTAGGAGCGTAAGGCGCGACGATGTTATCCGCCAACTCATGGGCATCCTTGGCCTGAGCCACGAGGGCAACATAGTTATCGCCACAGCCCACAAGAACAATCGTCTTATCGGCATGCGCTTGGGCAATGCCGTTGACGGTCCTGAGCATCACGGGCATGGTATCGATATCCACGTTGGGCGTGTAGTCGATAATCTGGCTGCGGTACGCGGGACCCGTCTGGTACTTGCCAAAGACCAGACTCTTGACCTGGTACTCCTCGTAGAAGCGCGCGCCACCGAATAGGCGTTGATGTCGCCACCGAGCAGCACGGGAATGAACTCGCGCTCTGTAAACTGCAATGCCATGGAAACTTCCTATCATGAACTGCCCACACAACGGGGCGGTCTTTGCGCAACTGATTTATTCTAGCGTGCCAAGCCGCCGGCGCCCAAAGCTCCACCGTATCTATGGCAATCGACGTAATCGTCCAGCATGAAATCCGCCCTCGCCGTGATGGGACCCTGTAGTTGCAAAACCCCACATGAGGCGACTTTTGATAAACAAAAACCCTCTCGACAGGGTTCCGTAACGTTAAAGTTGAACTCTATGGTTTCTCAACAATTCATCATAACTGCAGGTCAAAGCCAAAGCCTCAAGTTCAACTTGACCCTTTGGAACCTTTAAGGTTCAAGTTGAGGTCGAAAGCAGTAGTAGAATACCGTTCGAACCATAACCTACGATTGATTGCAGAGGGACTGGATGCAGCATTCGAATCATCGCACCGCAGCGCTCATTGCGTCGAAGCCGGCTCGTATCATCACGAGCGCCGCGCTCGCCGTTGCGCTGACGGCCACGCCGATGCTCTCCCCCGTTGCGGCGTATGCCGCCTCGCAGGCAACGCAGGACCAGCTTTCCGCAGCCCAGCAGAAGATCGAAGCCGCCACGAGCGCCTACAACGACGCCCGCACCAAACTCGATGACCTGCAAAAGCAGATTGACTCCAATGAGGCAAGCATCGAGGAAATCGAGGCTAAACTTCCCGAGCAGCAGGCCAAGGCAAGCTCCGCCATGCGCGATCTGTACAAGTATCAGAAAGGCACCAATCCCATCGTGAGCTTCCTGGTCAATGCGCAGAGCCTGGGTGAGTTCATCACGACCTGCAAATACACCAACCAGATCACGAGCTCGAGCGTCGACGAGATCGAAGAGCTCAATAATATGCAAACCGAACTCGAGCAGAACAAGGCCGAGCTCCAGCAGGCCAAGTCTCAGCTTGAGGCAGAGCAGAAAAACGCCGAGGATGCGCTGGCGCAGGCCCAGCAGCTCCGCAGCGAGGCACAGGCAAAAGCCGAGCAGGAAAATGCCGCCGAGCTTGCCAAGCTTGAGGCCGATAAGGCCGCTGCCGCCGAGAAGCTCTCGGGCGAGGGCGTAAGCGGCGGCAATTCCAGCAGCCAGGCCACCAACACCAACACCACCATAGACACCACGGTGAACAACTCCAATACCGGTAGTTCCGATTACGATTCGTTCATTAATGAGTGGACGAGCCGCATCGACAATTATCTCGCCGGCTCCCCCATGGCAGGCCAGGGCTATAACTTTGCCGTCGCCGCTTGGAATACCGGTGTCGACCCCCGTTGGTCCCCCGCCATCGCCTGCATCGAGAGCACCAAGGTGCTTATTGCGCCAATTCTTACAACGCCTGGGGCTGGAGTGCCCGTGGCGGCGGTTGGCGCAGCTTTGGCAGCTGGAGCGAGGGCATCTCCGCTCACGTTGCCTATCTGGGCGCCAACTACGGCTCCACCCTTACCCCGGCAGCGGCCAAAAAGTACTGCCCGCCCACGTGGCAGGACTGGTACAACAAAGTCGCCGCTCAGATGAACCGCATCTAGGTGCAACTGCAAAGGGCCCCAATGGGGCCCTTTTCTTTTAGGTAGCGGAGGTATCGACGACGCCGGTCGCATTGGCAACCGCGACTATGACGATCATGCATAGGAGCAGCACACCCAATGCCTTGAGCCAGAGTTTCGCGAGTTTCTTGCCGCGATAGCTGTCGAGCAGTACGAATCGCCGACGAAGACGGCGCTTATCGAGCAGCGCAAAATGCATAAGCACCATAAGGCCATCGACAAAGAAAAAATACTCGATTATGAGAAGCCACGTCGGGTAGCCTTGGTTTGCTCCCGTGGGGTGAAAGACGGCAAAGTGACTTCCGGCAAAGAACACAAGTAGCGAGAAGCAGACAAGCGTATTCCAAATGCGCCCCAGAGACTCCGGAACGCGAGAGAGCAGACCGCATGCAGCGGAGGCGGCAGGCCTAGGAAGCCCTGCGGGGTTCTGGAGCCCTTGGGGCGTCAACACCGTCTCCGAGGCCGGAGTACGGACAGGCGCAGGCGCAGGAGGCCGCACGGGGCGACTCAGATCGTATGCCGCGCGCGTAGCCCGTCCCAACGCTTCCGCACTCGCAAAACGCTTAGCCGGGTCGAGCGCCATCGACATGCAGATGACATCGGCAAGTGGAGTGGGAATGCCACGCGCCTCGCATTGCTCGCGCATGTCGAGCCCTGGTTTAGGGTCGATTCCCGTCAAGCAGAAGAACAACAGGGCGCCAAGTGCGTAGACGTCGCTGCGCACACTCGTCTGCCCAAACCCATACTGCTCGGGCGGCGCATAGGGTCGCGTGCCAAACTTGACGGTGTCGGCATCGGCGCCATCGCGCCATACGCGCGCGATCCCCAAGTCGATAATCACCAGCGATGAAAACGTCAGGCCCTCATCGAGCGTACGGCTCGCACCTGTCACGATGATATTCGATGGCTTGAGGTCGCGATGGATCACCGGCGCGACGTCTCCCCCGCCATTGCAAAACCGGCGTGGAGCTCGCCCACGGCATCGCATAGGGCAGGATACAATTCACGCGCATAATCGGGGGTGGCTCCCAGACGGTCCACCAGCGCCCCGAACGTCTCCCCTTCGATGTATTCCATAACCACGTTGAGCTCGTCGCCCACACGACGACAATCGACGATTCTGGCAGGTGCTCAAAACGCCTGCCTGCCCGCTGAGCGGCAAACAGACGCTCGTATGCCCCGCCGATTTGAGCCGAGGCATCGATGCGTTTACGGACAAAGGGGCCGAGCGAACCACCACCGGTTCCTTCAAAGTACACGAGCTCGGTTGCTTCAACGGACGAGCGCTTAAGTACACGCTCCACGCGATAGCTGTCGTCACGATCGAGCGACGCCAGGTGCTCGGCAAGCGCTGCGGTCAGCTCATCATCGGAATATGTTGGGGTCTGATTATCCATAGCCTCCATCATAGCGCAGGGCGCAGACACCCCATGGCATCCGCGCCCCGTTCGTTTGCATCGTTGTTCGGCAGCTCCGACAGCTCAGATATCAGCCGCTAACTCACCGTCTCCTCGCCAAAGCGATACAGCTCCTCGTTGACCTTTTGGAGGCTGCACCCGCGATCGATACAGAAGATGATGATCGCATCGCGACGGTCCTTGCAGTTAAGGACGCTTACCCCGGCAGCCGTCAGCGCACGGCTAGTCTCTTTGAGCGTCAGCGCCATCGCAAAGGCAATCTGCAGCACCTTATTGCGACTCGGGTGACGCGCACCAGTAAAGATCTGATAGCCAAAGGTCTCATTGAGATCGGCCATACGAACCACGCGCGAACGCTCCAAGCCCTTTTCCTGCAGCAGCTGCTTCAGATAGTCCGAAAGCGACGGGGCGGCAAAGTCGTGCTCCCTGATATAGCCACCGATGTTCGGCGCATCGAGAAGCTCGTTGAGCAACTCCTCGGTCAGCTTTTTATCGGGCATACGACTTCACCTCCCCCAGTGCATGCAACATGCTAGAAACCGCTTACGTCCGAACGCTCCCAGCTAGCAACCTGGTCGGGAGACACCGTACCCAGCGCCTCGAACTTCCAGGAGCCGCCCGCCTTCAGATGATTGGTGTTTGCAAGAGCCGTTCCAACCTGGTTGCCATCGGCATCATACAGAACATACTCAATCTGAATGTAGCTCTTTTCCTTGTCCGTGTTATTGGTCAGCGTGCCCGTGATCTTATAGGCAAACTGACTGGAGGTGTCTTCAGCCTCGTCAGCAATGGTATACGGTTCTTGCGGTTCTTTTTTGCTCCTCAGCCTGCTGTGTCGCCTCGGCAGGTTTTGCCGAATCGCTCGCAGACGAATCGGCTGAATTGCCACCCATAGAGCCCACGGCACCGACGATAACCAGCACCACGATGACGCCTAGGACAATCTTGCCGATCGGCTTCTTTCCCTCTTTTGCCATTATTCATCCTTCCTACGATCCGGCTACCGTGCCGGCACACAGCACATCGTAGGAAGGATTGAACTTGAATTCATTAGCTGAGAGCTAAGGTTGCCATATAGAAGAGCGTGAAGCGCGTGTCCATCGCCGATGACACCTCGAGCTTGCCAACATCGATTTGAACTACTGGTTCTACGGCTGCAGTGCCTTGTCTCGATTTCCGACATGGCGAACCTGCGCGGCGTGGTCCATGCGGACGACGACGCTCTCGAGCATGCCCTACACGCTCGATGCTCGCACGAGCTCGACAAGAATCCTGGTAGATGCGGGCTGAGAGCCGCCCAAGGGCCACATAGGCTCGACCACATTCAACAACCACAAGGCCATCATGGGCGGCAACGACACGGTCTGCGACTCAAAGCAGACGAGTACGCGATACGCCGCGACGACGGCGAGGGGCAGGCGGGCTAGCTGACGGCTGGATGAGGCTTGGAACTGCACCAAATAGCACCCCTGACGGCTGCGCAGGCGTCTTTCCTGCGCTGCGGCCAGAAATGAGTGCGCCACCCCAACGGTACAGGCTAGGCGTTGGGGCGTAATGGTGCGTAGTAAGAACCGGCCTACTCCTCATTGAGATATTGCCTTCGGTCGGCCATGTGCTTTCCGGCGAGGGAACTTCCATGACGCAGCCCGTCCGAAATCGTCTCTCGGAAATAGTCGTCTTTCTCATCGCAGAGATTCTCGAGCTCCACCACTCGCGATGCCAAACGGTCTGAGACCTCGCGCTCTATTACGAGATCGTCTGACAGCTGAGCGTTTTCTTCCGTCAGCCGAGCATTCTTTTCCAGCAGCTGATCTTTCTCATGCGAGTTGTTGGCAACGTAGGCGACAGCCCCAATGGCAGCGACCGTCCCGGCGACAATCCCCTTCTTATGTTCTTTGACGAATTGGACGGCTTTCGCTGCGCCCTCCTTAACGATATAAGGAATGGCTTCCACCTTTTCTCGGGTGGCATGCATGAGAGGCTTCTTTTCCGCATCGTTAAGCTCAAGGTCAGTTTCCGTCAGCGTTGTCTTCACACCCTCTTCCTGCCGCTCGTCCTTGAGCTCGAACTCTTCCATTTCAGCCTCCATTCCTTCCTCTTTAGCGTATTTTACCCCGTGCTTTAGGCCGATTACTCAGTTGCCAGCTGATTTGTGACCGCAGCGGATAATGCACTCGCAAGTTGACCTATATCCTGCCAGGAGGTCCAATGGAGTCTATTGCGATGACGCTCATCGGCGTCACCGTGACACCGATCGGAGTTGTCGAGTCCAACTCGCGCAGCCGCGCGGTTATGGAGCTCAAGATCGACGAGCTCGCATCGAGCGAGCCTACAAACTCGAGCAGGAAATGGCCGTGGTCAGGCGCGACGTTGACGCGCTTTTGCGATGTGCTGGCATGGGGGCTGGCGATTGCGGCCTGCATCCCCATGTTGCTGGCGGCGGTGCTCTCACGCCAAACGCCCGCACATTCGGATTGCCACACAACGAATGAAACTTGTTGATGTGGGACGCGGTTCATTCAGGGTCCGCCCCTCGCTTCATCCTCAAGAAGCTCGTCGAAGCCTACCCCACCGTGACGGGTTCCCCGGTAAAGGTGCTTACAAGCAACAGGATAAAGAAGGCTAAATAGCTGATGCTCAATAGGTAGGCGAAGACTAAAAAGATGGTCCATCCAACATTGGTCTTACCGTCGGCGCGGCGTTGCTCGCGAGAACGGTACAGCCAGACCGTCACGCCAATGGCCACAATCAGCAACACGAGTGCCGCTGCTGCCACCCCGGCAAGCGCAAACATCACGCCAATGCTCACAGCGATGACCGGAAGCAGCAGCAAACCGCACCCGCATCCACCGGACTATATACGGCAGACTGTCGGCGTCGCTTCATCGCCGCGCCACCCCCATCATCTCTGAGCACTACAGTGCGATGGCCTGCTGAACAGGAACGATCTTATCGAGTTCCGGTTCGATCCGCCTTTTCTCGGCTCAAGGTCAAACGCCATCTGAGCGCGCAGCCAATAACCATCCGTCAGGCCAAAATAACGGCAAAGACGGAGGTCGGTGTCGGCCGTCACGCGACGTTTTCCCAAGACAATCTGCCCGATACGCTGAGCCGGAATCCCGGTCTCTTTCGCAAGGCGATATTGAGAAATGCTCATGGGAACAAGAAACTCCTCTTTGAGAAGCTCACCAGGAGTCACTGGCGACAGCAAATCGGCCGAGGTCTCATCACTTGTGATAATCGACGATTTCGACATTCCAAGCCATCTCCTGTCTCCACTCAAAACAGACCCGATAGCGCTCGTTAACACGGATGCTATATTGCCCGGCACGATCGCCCTTCAAAGCTTCCAGGCGGTTGCCCGGTGGAACGCGAAGATCATCAAGCGAAGCACAAACCTGCAGTTGGCGAATCTTCCTCAACGCAACACGCTCAAAGGGCACGAACTTCCTGACCCGCACACCCATGGCAAAGCGTTCGGTATCCTCATCTTTATACGATGCAATCATAGTATCGCCTTACGTTAGTAACGTCAAACGTTTCTATAGACTTACATCTCTATTATATCGTACGTTTGTTCGTATTTTCTAGAACAAATAGTCCTTCACGCCTTAGTCAAGCAAAAGCAATCGTTCCTTGATTCTCATCTTCATTGCAACAGCCTCAGGACTCAGCGCAACGCGTTGCGCTGAGTCCTGAGGCGCGAATCCGGGTAGGCATCTCCAGAGGGGCCGGAATCCCCCGGCCCGCGATGGAGGGAGGCCGGCATGTCCAGACCGAAACCGTCCGGAAGGTCGTACGGGAGGCTCACGAGGCACGAGAGGAACACGGTCGAGAGGATGCTCGACCGCAACCGCAGCGCCCGCGAGATCGCCGCGGAGCTCGGCAGTCGCCATCGACCGTGACCAG
>ENA-OPZM01000862-OPZM01000862.1-human-gut-metagenome-genome-assembly--contig:-NODE-862-length-11997-cov-2.975063_pt1 | contig 11997 bp, 22 predicted proteins | sample MGYA00242478_ERZ504493 | MGnify/ENA primary metagenome ERZ504493 (study PRJEB26092, sample SAMD00036227) | human gut metagenome | host: Homo sapiens | study: EMG produced TPA metagenomics assembly of...
CTCTCAGTGCCGCCGGTCGTGCGTGGTCGCGCACCGTGTAGCGCACATCCGCGCTGATAATTTTTTTCGTTGTCGCTAAGCCCTCAAACACAACTCGGCCCGTCTGCGTTGGCCGGTTCGTCGCTTCCGGCGGCACGGTCAGCAGGCCGTCCGTACCAGCGCCACGCGAATGCCAGGCGTGTCCCAGTGGTCGGGAGGATAGGTCGGCCAAAAGGTCGCCGTCACCAAAGTACAAACATCCCACGGCTCGGCTAAAGTTACCTGGATGGTTTCATGCCCATAGCTGCCCCAGGTGCCAAGGGCGATTTTTCCGGTCGCACTCTGCCCGCTTTCAGACGCGGCCTGCGCGTCATAGCCAGACAGGGTGATCTGCCAGATGGATGCCATGGAGTTCACCTCTTTCTCGTTACGTCATCAGTCGGCGCGCTTTCGGTCTGGTCGCCCTTGCTCCGCGCCTGCGTCATCCGCGCGATTGCGAGGTTAGCCTGTGCCGTCGCGTCCTGTTTCTTCGGCTCTTCGTCCGCGTCCTGCTGCATCTGCGCGCGCACGGCCTGCAAAATGTTTTCCAGCACCAGCTCGTCCACTGCCAGGCTGAACCCGTACCGGTTGAACGTGCCCTCCACGTCCCTCCGCAGGTCATGCACGCGCTTGTCAATGCTCTTCATCTCAGCCCTCCAAATGCGCCGCCGCGTCGGTGCGGATGGTGGCGATCGCCGTCAGCACGTCCTCGTCCAGTACAACGTAGTTCTTGCGGTTGTTGGTGCTCACAATGTTGCCGTCTGCGTCCAGCACGCTGTAAGAGAGCGTCACCCGCTCCCCCTCGCCGGTCGTCAGCACGCTAAAGCCTGTGATTTTGTTCATGGTCAAATCTCCTTTCAACTCGCTTCTTCTATCGTCAGTGGCAAACTCACCGCCGCTTCTGTTTCCGCCGCGTCCAGCAGGGCCGCGCCCCGGTTCTCCTCCTCCGGGTACTTGGCATCGCTCACGTCGCGTACACGCCCTCAAAGCCGCGCTGTACGCCCCAGCACACCCAGTCAAAGCACTGTCCCGCCGGGCCGTGAACGATTGCGCCAAAGGCCGTTTTTTCTGCCCACAGCGCGGCGCTTGCGCCCGTCGGGGTCAGCGCCCAGCGCAAATCCTGCGTTTCGCTCACGGTCTCGCGGTAGCGCGGTTCGGTTGCGATGTAACAAAGGCCGGTTTCATCACACTCGCCGCTGCCCGCATCGCAGAACATCGGCTCCGGGCTTTCCACCGCGTTGATGGCCAGGTTTCCAAAATCGGTGCGTACAATGCGGTTCTTGGCGTCCCACGCGCTCAGGGAACGGCACTGGATGCCCTGGTTCACCTCCAGTTTTCCGCTGCACCCCACGCTGTTGTCCACCTGCTCGATCGTGATGCCCTGAAAGCTGCTGTCGTGCCACCATCCGTATTTCTGGTAGCGGGTGTCCGCGCAGAAAATGGTGGTGTCGCCCTCCGTCGTGGTTTTCAGCCCGTTCTGGATCACCCCCTGCGACATCCCGCTGCTGGTGGCGGTGCCCCCGTACCACTGGATGCCGCTCTTGTCGATGTACACCCGGTTCCCGTCGCTGGTGCCCATCCGTATCCAGGCGTTGTCCAGGTCGTACACCGTGGTGTAGTTGAGATTGTGTATCTGGCCGGTGGTAATGTTTCCGCCGTTGATGATCGTCTTGTCCTGGTTCCAGGTACTCAAATCCGAAAATGTCACCACGCCGGATAGGTTGATCTGTGTGCTGGTGATCTCTGTTCCGCCCGCAGTCAGCTTGATGGTGCTGGAAGTGCCGCTGGTGGAAGCCGTCAGCTTAATTTCGCTCACCGTCTGTTTGATCTCGGTCTTGGTTTCGGCGGTGGTCAGATAGTCCCCGGTGCTGGCCGTCCAGGCAGTGGGTGCGTTGCCCATCTGCACCATGGGGTGCATGATGGTCAGGTCATTGGTAACGGTGGCGTTATCGTTCGCGGTACTCACAAACAGGCCGTCAGCATATCCATCGGCAGTAGCCGTAAAGGCTGCCCAGCGCAGCTTCCAGCCATTATCCAGCGCAATGTCCTGCTGGGCCTGCTTGAACGCAGAGCCGTAATAGCTTTTTGTGCCGCTGCTGCTCTTGGTCTCGAACTGCAAAAACAGGCTGTCGGTGCCGGAGTTGAGCTTGTACAGCACCGATGCGCAGTAGGTCATGCCCTTGGCAATCACCAGCGTTTTGTCCGCCCCAAAGTGGAAGCGGGTGTTCCGGGCCTTGTTCGTCACATGGACGGATTCGCCGCTGATCGTGTATGTTCCTTTTTTGCTCAGGTCGTTGCCGCCTGCATCCATGGACGCATTGTTCCAGTTATCCGTTTCGGTAATAATGTTGTTTCCGCCTGTGATCCGCTGGGTCACGGTCTGGGTGATGCTGTCGGCTTTCTGGTCAATCGCGGATACCGATTTTTTGACCGTCTTGAACTCCTGTTTCGTGCTGTCAAGGTCATCCGAAATGGTCGTGGTGGTTTGTTCCAGACTGCTGACTTTGGTGCTGATGCCGTCCGCCTTTTGGCTGATGTTGGAGACATCTTCTTTCAGGCTCTCCACCGTTGCTGTGGTGGCATAATCCTGCAGCTTGCTGTCAACGGCATCATTGGCAGCGCTGGTGGCGGTTTCCTTCACGTTGGCCGTTACCGTTTCGGTCACTGACTTTGTGACCTCGGTTTTGATCTCGTCAGCGGTCTGCGAAAACAGGCTTTTGGCGCTTTCCTGCGTCAGGTAGTCGCCGCTGCTGGCGTTCCACGCGGTCGGCGCGTTGCCGTATTGCAGCATGGGGTGCAGCAGCTCAAGCTATTGGTGCAGTTGTCATTGCTGTCAAACTCGACAGTTTCTAGAATGCCCGTATAGTTATGGCGGGGCGTCCATGTACCATACCGCAGCACCCAGCCGTCCGTCTGCTCAATTTCGAGCTGGTCAGCGGTTTTTATGGAGGCAATGTAATTTTGTCCGTTATCGCCCTTGAACGCAATGCCCATCCGCAGCGCATCAGTGCCGGAAATGAGTTTGTACATGACGGACATGCATATAGTGACGCCCTCGGTGATATGAGCGCCAACGGTGTTGAACTTGAACCCGCGGCATGTGTTCGCATTGGTGATTGTTGCACTGCCATCGTCGCCATACACAACGCTGCTGTCAATGCCAACATAGGTGGCATTTTTGAAGCTCTCGCTGCCCAGGATCAGGTTCCCGCCGCCGGTGATTTTGGTGTCTTTTTTCACCTCCGCCGAAAGCCCGTCCACCGTCTGTTTCAGCTCGCTGTAATTGCCGGAAAGCTCACTCGCGGTCACGGTCAGGCCGTCCACGCTGGTCTTGATCTCCAGCATTTTGCCGGTCAGGTTTTTGTAGCTCTGGCTGTTCACCGCGCTGGAACTTTCCCGGCTGGCGCTGCCCACGCTCTTAAAGCTGGCTTTGCCGGAGGAGATTGTGGCGCTCATCAGGTAGGTATCAAACTCCCGCCCGCGTGCGTCCTTAACGTGTACGATCTGCCCGCAGGCAAGGCCGGAACCACTGGGCACGGCCACTTTGCACGGGGTATAGGTCACGCTTTTCAGCACGTTGTACAGGTTTTGGGCAACGGTTTTCAGGTTGGCTTCGGTGCCGGTTGTCAGCAGCAGGTTGCCCTGCACTGCATAGGTGTTGGTGGCAGTGGTGCTGTCGGGGTAAATCACGCCCACGTCACTGTCTGACTGCCGAATCTGGACTTTCTCAATGGCCTTGACCGTGTAGTCCTCGTAGCTCAGGCTGTCAGCATAATAGGCGGTGCTGTTGCTGGCGCCGTCCGGGGTGATTTTAGCAGTGCTGCGCTTGTCTGTGTAGGTCAAGAATTGCAGCTTGCCGTCTGCATTCATGTGGGCATAGCAGCCAGCTGCTTCCGCCGCCCAGGAGATGATTTGGCGGCAGGTCAGGTCGTCTGCATAGAACGCCTGCACGCTGTAGCTGCCATTGATGGGCAGGCTGCTGCTGGCAAGCGTGACCCCTGCCCGCTGGCAGGCCAGCTGAACCAGCTGCCAGATGGTCTTGGGGAACTGCGCCTGATTGGCCCGCAGCCAGCCGGAAAAGTCCGCATCCAGCTTGGACATGGTGTCATAGGCCGTGACCTTGTAGCTGTTGCGCTTGGTGCGGGTGGCTTTTCGGCGTAGAAAATGCCCACCTTGGTGCGGTTCCCGGCATCGTCCAGCCGGTAGTAGGTCAGGACGTCTCCGGCAGTAATTTGCAGGCTGCCGCCTGGGTCCGCCCAGATTTCGGCCTCGATGTAGTCTGAATAAGCAGAGCCAATGGCGAATTCTTGCCCGGCGTTTACCGCAGTGTGCAGCGTCAGGTTTTTGACCGCACTGCCCGCCTGGCCGCCGCGCAGTTCCGTACCGCTTGGGAGAGTGAGAATTGGTTGGAGCAAATATACACCTCCTTTGGTTTTAGTTAGGAGGTAGGAGTGAGGAGTTAGGAGTTCATGGTGTGCGCGTGCGCGCACGGTTTGGAATTGGGCCGCAATCCCGTAGGCTCGTTTTAACTCCTACCTCCTAACTCTCAATCAGCATTCAATAATGTTAAATTTAAGGTTTTTCCACTGTTTCGTCTTGGCATTATGCCAGGCGATACCGTATTTGCTGCAGTAGCAGGTGGTGGTTTCGGTCTCGGTGGAAGATCCGGCTTTTGGGTGGGTGAACTGGAAGGTCGCCTTGCCTGCAAACAACCCGATGGTGTACTTGTATTCATCATCCGTCAGGCAGCTGTAGGCGATGGGCCAGGTAGCCACTTTTTCCCGCACCACTTCGCGGTGCATGTACCCGGCTTCATCGCGGCCGGAATCGCTGGAATCTAGGTCAGAATAGCTCGGTTCAATGTCGCAGTCCGGTGCGTACAGGGATTTGCCATCGATCTGGAACAGATTAGTCAGGGTCACGTTACACACCTCCTGTTGCAATGGCCTGTTTGCGCTGCCAGCGCTGTACGGCGCGGCTACGTCCTCGTCGGTCAGTTCAATGCCGTACACGGCGGAGAGGATCTCCCGCAGCACGGAAACCACGGCTCAAAGCCCGCCATCTGGCCCGCCTGCAGGTCCTCCATGACCTCGGCCACAGCCTGCTTGATGGTGTCCAGCGGGGCTTCCACGTTGGTGCCGTGGCTCTGATCGCCCAGCACGGCCAGAAACTCCCGGTTGGCCGGGATGACCGCGCCCTGCGCCAGATACGGAATTTGCGGGGCCGTGACGGTGCCGATGTTGAACCCGAACGACGAGATGCCGGTCAGGTCCGTCACCCAGGACGGCGCATCGAAGGACAGGCTGTTCAGGCCGTTTATCACGGTGTTCAGACCAGATACAATGGCGGAAATCATTCCGTTCACAAAGCCGATAATGTTGTTGATCGCGCCCCGGATGCGGTCGCTGATGACATCCCAAATATCGCTTACGGCGTCCTGAACCACTTGCCAGGCGGCCTCCCAATCGCCCTCGAACACGTTGCGCATAAAGTCGATCACGGCCTGCAGGCAAATCAGGCCAATGTCCAGCACGTCGGCCACAATACCGATGGCGTTGGTCACGATGCCGGCAGCGGAATTGAACACCTGCGTAAACACCGGGCCGAAGGTGCTTAACAGCCAGTTGGCCAGCGGGTCGATCACATTGTCCCACAGGGCCTTGATGACCGTAGCGATTGCGTTGATCGCGTCGCCGCCCACGGCGATCAGGTCACTGAACAGCGGGGACAGGTGAGTGTTCCACAGCTCAGTCAGGCTGGTGACCAAACTTGCCAGGATTGGGTCAATGACCTCCGTCCAAAGCCGCTGAATAATGTCGCACACATCCTGCACGACTTCACAGAACGCGGTAAAAATCGGGGAGATGTACGTTGTCCAGGTTTCGTTCCAGGCAGTTGCAAGGTCAAGCCATATCTGCTTTACAAGGTCAAGCGCCGGGATAATCCATGTGTTGATAGAATCCGTCAGCATATTGGCCAGCGCGCTTAGGATCGCCGTGCCCGATGTGATCACGGTGCTTACCACGTCGCCGACTACGGGCGCGAGAAGCAGGCTCAACCCGTTTACAAATCCGGGTACAAAATCAAAGACAAAATAGTCCAGCAGCGGAGCCAGCCCGTTTTGCCACAGGTTGGTGAACGACGCCTCCAGCTGCGGCAGCGCTGCCTCTGCGGCGGCTTTGATTTGTTCCCACGCTGCGCTCCACGCCGCTGCGGACGGGGCCAGCGCGTTGGTGAAACGCTGCCATGCGGCCTTGATGCTGTCGATAGCACCGTGATGCCGCTTACGTCGCCGACCTCGGACAGCGCACCGAACGTGGCGTCTGCGCCGCTTCCACTGCCACCGCTGCTGCTGTTGTCTTTCTCGTCAAGCCGCTCGATTTCATCAAACCCGGCAAGGCTCTTGGCGGCTTTGTCGGTCTGCTTGGCCATACCGCTGGCCGCGGTGCCGACGCTGGTCATCTTCTTGGCTGTTGCTGCATGCCCGAAAGGCTTTTGCCGGTCAGCAGGCTGATGAGCTTTGCCAGGTAGGCAACGCTTGGCGGCAAGGTTCATCACATAGGTCAGCGCGCTGCCCAGTGCATTGACCAGTGGGGCGGCCGCGGTCGCGGCGGCACCCTTTAGGCGGGCAAGTGCCGTGCCGAAACCGTCCGTCTTGGCGACAGCGCTGCCCAGGGCGGAGGTCAATGACCGCAGGGCCGAAGAAATGACGTTGAAGATCAGTGCGCTGAACACGATGCTTTTCAGCCGTTTGGCAAAAACGCCAAAAGCGGAGCTTGCCCGCTTGGCACTGTCACTGGCACCGCCAGTGCTGCTGGCATTTCCCGCCTCTTGGCCTGCCTCCGCCGCGGCGTGCTTTTTGGCAGCCTCCGCAGCGGCTTCCTGCGCTGCAATCTCCTTTTTGGTCGCGGCCACGACTTTTTCGGCGTGATGCGTGGCGGTTTCCGGGCCATAGGCTTTTTCCTGCGCCGCTGCAATTTTGGCGTACTGCTTTTCGATGTCGGCAGCTGCTTGTTGAAATACTGCTGCATCGCGTCGTCGCCCGCCTGCATTGTCTGGGCGCGCTGCAAGGTTTCAGCTTGGTTCGCTGCGGCGGCCTGCTCCTGCTCCATCCGGCGCGCCAGTTCCGCATGGCGCTGGGTCATTCCCTCCAGCGACTGCCGCTGCTTTCAAACTTCGGCAGTAATTTTGGCCGCTGTGCTGTTTTGCTGCTCCAGCTTGGCTTCCAGCTCCGCAATTTTGGCGTCAGCCTGCGTAAGCTGTTCCGTCAAATCGCTCCTTTTCAGCAGCGCGGTGTCGCTCGGCAGCTGCCCTTTGTCGTGAGCGGCGTGGATCTCACTGTTTACTTTTTCAAGCGCGTAGGCGGCCTTGTCGGCATTGGCGTACGTTTTTTCCAGCTCGGCGGCAGTTTGCTCAGCTCGGTTTTTGCCTTGCCAAGCTTTCCGCCAACTTCCCGCGGGTGTTCTCGGCGGCAACGATGGTTTTCTCCAATGCCTTGATCTGCGCGGCAGTGTCTCCCGCCTGCGTCATGATTTTGGCCAGTTCCTGGGTCAGCGGCTTCAGAGCATCGCCCAAACCGCTGGCTTTTCTGCCGTCAAAGGTCTTTTCGATGGATCGCCCCAGCTTGTCCATTGTCTTTTGCAGGTCGTTGCCGCTTTTTACGACCTGCACCGTGTTCAGGCTGGTGTCTATGGACACTTTCGGCATAAACGGCTCCTTTTTGTATCATGCTTCGCCTAAAAGCGCCAGAAGGCGCTGCTTTTCGGCTTCTTCCTCTTTGGTAAGCTGCGGGCGCAGGTCAACGATTTCCTTGTTTTCGCGGTAAAACTGCTGTTCCCATTTTTCGAGTTTTTGCCCTTTTGCCAGCTTATGGCGGATGCCACCACCGTGGCAAGCGGCCCGCTGCCGATGTTCATAAAGTAGGCAATGAATGTCCACCAGTGCAGGTAGGGCAGCGCCCGTACCTCGCACCCGGCGACCTTGTTCACGCCGCCCACGATCAGCTCTGCATCCTGCTGCCAGTCGATTTCCCGTTTGGCTCCGGGCTTGCCCTGCGTTTTGCCGCAGGCGATAAACTCCGCCATCCGCTCGGCAGCTTCCTGCCGGTTTTGCGCGGGGATGTCCCGCCAGTTTTCGTAAAACAGCGCCATGGCAATATACCACCGCTCCTGTTCGTTATCATCGGTGTTCTGCAGGTGGTCGATGATGTCCAAAATATCGCGGTAGTCGGTATGCACGGCATATGGTTTCCCGCCAACCGTCACTGTGGTCGGCAGCTCCAGCCCTGCATTATTTCTTGGCCGCAGCGCGGCGTGCGGCGCGGTTTGCCTTTGCCGTCTGCACGACTTTGTCGGCTTTTTCTTCCATGCTGCGTTCTGCGCCTTCCCGGATGATCGGCGTCAGGGCGTCCAGCAAATTCGTCACCACACGCCTTCCGTTGCCTGCGACCGCCGCAAGGTTCACGCCATGCAGGATCTCGTCAAAGTCGTTACCCGCGCCAAAAACGCCGTTTAATACCTCTTTAATCTTCCGGTCATACTCGGCCAAAACGGCCAGTTCCGCGCCAACGCGCTGGTTGTCATCCGGGAAATCAGCCTCGATCTGTTCCATTCGCTTCTGGCTTCCGCGTCCAGCTCGGTCAGGGTGGTTTCGGCTGCAAAAAAGCGGTTGTACACGTTGGGGTCGCTGGGGTTGAAGCGCAGCACGCCGCTGCCGTTGATCTCAAATTCCTGTATGCCGGTGTCAATGATAAGCTGTTTCATGGTAGTACCTCCTAAAAATTTCCCCTGCGATCAGGGCATCACAAAAGCGCCCTTGTTTTTTTCAAAGGCGCTCGTTGTCATGCCTCATCAGGCCGTTTCCGCAGTAAAGGTTTTGGTGCTCGCGTTGAACGTACCCTTGGTCTTCACGCCGGTGTAGTGGACGTTGAACGGGATCTGGTAGCCGGTGGTGTCGCCGCCGTAGCTGCTGATCTCGATGTAGCACTCCTCCTTCACGGCGGGGTACGCGCCGGAGGTGGCGGTTTCCCACAGTTTGACCTCCACAATGTCGGTTTTCAGGTCATCCAGCACCAGATCACCGTCAATGATGGCCTGGAGCTTTGTAAACAGCGGGTCATCCTTTTCGGCGTAGTACGGGGCAACTTCGCCCTGCTTCTGGTAGCTGTCGATGGTCACCGACGTTTCGCCCATGATGTTGCTTTTCTTTTCAACATTGGCCGAAAGCTCCGGGCTGTACTCTTCCAGGTCTTTGCCAAGGCGTACATAGGCTGCCGTACCGGTATCCCCCGCAAAGACGGTGTTCAGGTAATGCGCCATATACTTGCGTTCGATTTTCACTGGATCAGTCACCTCGATTTTCAATTTTTCGTTTGAATGTGACGGAAAGCACTGCCATGTACAGCGCGGTGCCGCTGTCCTCGGCGCTGTACAGTGTACCGTTCTGGGCCTGCGCGGTGGCTTTCGTTTCGGTATTGCCAAAGTTCGGCACAAGCCCGCGGGCGCTCTGTTCCTGTACCCAGCGCTGGAAGTCCATCACCCAGCTTGCGTTGGCGCGGGCTGCCGTGTCGTCCTGCAGGGGCTTCTCAAACGTAAAATACAGGCCAAAGTTATAACGGTCGGTTAGCGTCACGTTTCCGAGAATATCCTCTCTGCGCTCTACCTCCACCAAGCCCTGTGGGAACACAAAGCCTGGTTGGGGATCTGGTCGGTATAGTCCACCTGGCAGCTTCCCAGAATATCGTAGCCGTCGTAGGTTTTCAGCCATTCGATCAGGCATTCAAGGTCTGTCATTTCAGCATCCTCCTCATGTAGCGCGCAAGGTCGGCGGCCATGGCGTCGCCCTCGGCGGCCATAACGGCTTCATCCCAGCGCGGCCCGGCCAGCGGTTTTTGGTATGGGTATAGTTCAGCGGCTTTCCGCTTTTGCTCACGCCGTAATACAGGTACCGCGCCTGCGGGTTATCCGTCACGATCTCCGGCACATGGGTGTCGGTCTGCGCGATCGTCAGCTTGATGGTTGCGCCGGTGCGGTACGGCATATACTTCTGGATACGCCGCAGCACATTTGCGGTATGGAATTGCTGCACCGGCCCGTCCCGCCCAAGGCCGAGCGCTTCCACCCAGCCCTCGCCGTCCGGGATGTCCACGGTCACCCTGCACTTCATGCCCCTGCCTCCACATGGCACGGCTGCCCGTGCCAGTATTTCTGTTCCACCCAGGTTACGGTCGTCACGTCGTAGTCGCTGGGCAGCAGCGCCGCCCACTCCTCACGGGTCGTGATTTCCGGCCCCTCGCCCGCGACCACACGGTCGCCGGGCTGCAAAACATAGGTGCCGTCCATGCCGGTGTCAACTGTGGGGCTCACGCGCGCGGCGGTCTTTTGCGGGATAATAAGCAGGTACCCCGCGCTGTGTGCCGCGCCAGTCTTGTCCACCGCCACCGTGCGGCGGGTTTCATAGTGTACCCCCTCCAGCACGGCGCGGCGGCACTCGAACGGTTTGAACGTCGTGTGGTACACCGTCACGGTCATCGTGCACAGCGGGTAAGTCAGGGTCTGGTCCCTGGCAAAATATCGCTGCATTTCAGCACCCCCTGTAAATGTCGGCGTACAGCCCGGCGCGGCGGTACAGCTCCGCTGCCTGCGCGGCGGCGCTTGTGTCCGGCACGGCCACCGCCGCGCGGTTCTCACTCACATTGCCCACGCTCACGCTCTGCACCGCGCCGCCCGCGTCCTGCAGCTGCGCAAACTCGTACAGCGCCTCGGCCATGGCGCACACGGCCATATTGCGGCTGCCGGTCTGCGGGTAGCTGACATGGTAGATGCGCTCGTACCGGTTCATCTGGGCCTCGGCGTCGCGGCACACCGCGTCCCACGCATCGGCCGGGATCAGGCTGCCGCAGTAGGTTTCGCTGTAAAAATTAAAGTCAGTCATGGGCCTTCTCTTGTTCGGCATCCGCTTTTTTGCGGGCGGCTTTCGGCGCGGCAGGCTTCTCCTGCGGCGCGGGCGTCGGCTTCGGCGGGATATACCCGATCGTCTTGCTCATCAGCCCACCGCCTTGTGGTGCGCGTACACGCCTGCGGTCTTGTTCGCGTAGATGTCCGCAATGCCCACCATGCGGTAGCCGAAAATGTACCCGTCGCTGTCGGGGTTCACGGACGGCTCAATGATCTTGGGCGCGGTGTGCTTGGTGTACTGGATCACGGCGGGCTTGTGGATCACCATAAAGTTCAGCTCCGCCGCGCCGTCGCCTTTCGTGTAGCCGCCCGCGCTCTCGGTGCTCGCGCCGGAAAGCTGCTTGATGGCGGTGTAAAAGCGGGTCTGCGGCACGTCGGTGATCTTGGCAAAGTTGTTCAGCACCTCGCGGCTCTTGGTGGTGTCCAGGTCCTGTACCATGCCGTGCAGGCTGGGCGTGATGAACAGGTAGCGCTCGGTCAGCGGCACCTCGGCTTCATCCAGGGCGGTGCTGGCTGCGCGCAGCGCCTGCAAAACGGCGCTGCGTCCGCCAGCGCGCTTCCACCTTCGTGACTCCGGTTTTGCCGCAGTAGGCGGCAAAGCGGAAGGCATCCAGCTCCGGCACCACCTTGGTGCGGATGAACTCGGCGCTCAGGCGGCCAAAAGCAAGCCCTGCCGTTTCCAGGTCATCCATGGTGTCCACGGTAAAGCGGCGGCCGCGGTCAAAGTTGCACTTGACCGTTTCGTTGGTCAGGGTCACATCGCCCTGCACATAGCCGCTGTTGCGGCTGTAGTCGGCCAGGCCGTCCATCGTCATCATGGGGATGATCAGCTCGTTCGCGTTCGCGCCCTGCCTTGCCAGGTCGGACGCGCCGTCCAGCATGGCGGTCAGCGAGGCGAGCTTGTACACCTCGTCCAGCTTGGGCACATAGCTTTTTGCCAGTTCGATTGCATTTGCCATAGGGCATTCCTCCTATCAGTTGTCGATGGGCAGGCCCATGGCTGCCGCATCGCGGTGTCGGCGTC
>ENA-OPZM01000863-OPZM01000863.1-human-gut-metagenome-genome-assembly--contig:-NODE-863-length-11990-cov-2.897665_pt1 | contig 11990 bp, 12 predicted proteins | sample MGYA00242478_ERZ504493 | MGnify/ENA primary metagenome ERZ504493 (study PRJEB26092, sample SAMD00036227) | human gut metagenome | host: Homo sapiens | study: EMG produced TPA metagenomics assembly of...
TAAAAATTCATAATTTTCATGATTTATAGCACAAAAAATCCATGTGTGCCGCCGCTCACAGACACAGCACGCAGGATTCTCTTTTTACTCTTCTGTCTTTGTTTCTTCTGTTTCTGTTTCTTCTGCTTCGGCCTCCGATTCATCATCAGCAGGTGTTTCCTCTTCTGCTTCTGTTGGTGCCTCTTCAGCATCCTCTGCCTCTTTGGAAACTTCTACAGTCTCAGATGCAGTCTTGTCCCAGTCCTGGAAGACTTCTTTCTCTTCTTTTTCTTCCTTCTTCTCGTCATCCTTGAAATCATCAAGATCTTCGAAATCATCCTCAAAGTCTTCTTCGCATACGGATCGTCTGGATACAAGTGCTGCGATAGCTCCTGCTGCGGCGGCGGTAAGCGCTCCTACTGCAACAAGTCCCCAATATTTATTGATCTTTGCCATAATTTGGCCTCCTTTCTTATTCTGCTCCTTATGAGTATTATTTTAATACTTTTACATTCAAAAGGAAAGAGGTATTTACTCTTCTCAAAAATAGCTTTTAATTTTCCCACGGATCCTCCGCAGTGCATTATCAATGGATTTCGGTGTTTTTCCAAGGATCCGGGCAATATCCATATATCCATTTCCATCCAGATACAATTGCAGTACCCTGTTTTCCAGAGGGCTCAGGCTCTTTTTTTATTTCATTTTCGAGAGCCTCCACATTTTCCCGGTCGATCAGGATCGATTCCGGATTATCATACTCCACACAAGAATCTCTGAAACTTTCTTCCGCCTCTCCGTCGCTTAAAGACACATAAGTGTTCAGTGGCTGATGTTTCTGGCGGTTTGAACTTTTAATGGCAGTATAGATTTGTCTGTCAATACATATATTTGCAAAAGACTGAAAAGACGCCTCCCTGTCTGGCTGGTAATCACGGACTGCCTTAAACAGTCCGATCATCCCCTCCTGTATCAGATCATCCGTGTCTCCGCCTATCAGAAACATGGCACGAGCCTTTTTTCTGACCAGACCTTTATACTTTTCCATCAGATAATCTGCAATTGCAGATTCCCCTGCACGAAGTCTTTCGATAAGAGCTTCATCCGTCATCTCATTATATCGGCACATTTTTTCTCCGAACAGCTATGGCTGTATTTGATGTATTTATTTTGACAGTCTCTGTCTTACGATCTCAAAAGCAAGGACTCCTGCAGCTACAGAAGCGTTAAGGGAATCGATATCCCCCTTCATCGGGATCGCGGTAGTAAAATCACATTTCTCTTTTACAAGGCGGCTTACACCATTTCCCTCATTTCCGATCACAAGGCCAATAGGTCCTGTCAGATTCTGACGGTACATCACCTCTCCGTCCATATCTGCACATACGAACCAGATGCCTTTTTCTTTCAGTTCATCAATAGTCTGTCCCAGATTAGCAACCTTGGCAACCGGTGTATAATTCAGTGCGCCTGCCGACGTCTTGGCAACCGTAGCAGTCAGTCCTACTGCTCTGTGTTTGGGAATGATCACACCATGAGCACCTGCAAGATTTGCGGTACGGATGATAGCTCCCAGATTATGAGGATCCTCAATATTATCAAGAAGAATGATAAACGGAGGCTCTCCTTTACTTTCTGCTTTTTTCAGGATGTCTTCCACTGTAGAATAGTCATAAGCCGCAACCTGAGCGATCACTCCCTGATGCGCACCTGTCTCACTCATGGAATCCAATCGTTCCTTTGGAACAAATTTTACAATGGTATCATGTTTTCTGGCTTCTCTTGCGATGGTGCGGACCGGTCGTCCTGACAGCCATCCAGAATAAACAGTTTATCAACACATTTACCGGAACGAAATGCCTCAAGTACCGCATTTCTTCCTTCTATCATTTCAGTCAATTTAAATTTCCTCCTTCTCAAGTCCTGCATGGACCAGTTCCAGTATCCTTGAAAAATCCTCTTTCAGGTAAAGATATCCCATCAGCGCCTCAAAACCTGTAGCACGCCGATAATCCGCCATGGTGGCATGTTTGGCCATGGTAGCGGAATGGGCATTTCTTCCTCTTCGATATACACTTTTTTCTTCTTCTGTCAAAAGTGGTTCGAGGATCTCCATCATACCCGACTGTGCAGATGCTTTTACAAGGCTGCTGGCTTTTTTGTGGAGACGATTTACCGGACAGTTCGCTTTTTTCACAAGAATAGTACGGATCACCAGCTCATAAACACCATCCCCGATATAGGCCAGTGTCAGCGGCGAATAAGTCCGAAGGTCTGCGTCTTTCAGATCAAACAGCTCTTTAAGTTTCTTTAAGCTCTCTGCCATTTCACACCTTCTCTTGTATCTTTGAGGATGATACCTTTTTTCAGGAGCTCATCACGGATCTCATCTGCTCTCTTGAAATCCTTTGCCTTTCTTGCAGCCTGGCGCTCCTGGATCAGATTCTCGATCTCTTTGTCAAGAATCTCTTCTTTTTTCTCGATTTTCAGTCCCAGCACATCACTGAGTTTAAAAAGTTCCTCATAAAGGCCACCGGCAAACTCTTTTGAGCTGTTCTCATCTACGTTTGTGTTGGCAAATTTAACAAGCTCAAAAATTGCCGCAAGCGCATCTGCGGTATTAAAATCATCATCCATGGCCGCTTCAAATTTGGTAACAAAACCTTCTGCCTCTTTGAGAAGCGCAAGCTCTTCCTCTGTGATATTCTCTGCCGCCCCATTGTCTTTACGGTCACTGAGCTTTCCTGCCGCCTCAAGGATACGCTCCAGAGAGTTCTTTGCTGCTTCCATAAGATCTGCGCTGAAGTTCAGCGGACTTCTGTAATGTGCGTTCAGCATAAAGAAGCGAAGGACCTGAAGATCATACTGTTCACCGATCTGACGAACGGTACGGAAGTTTCCGAGAGATTTGGACATCTTGCGGTTGTCGATGTTCAGGAAACCATTATGCATCCAGTATCTTGCAAAAATTTTACCATTGCAGCACTCACTCTGTGCGATCTCATTCTCATGATGCGGGAAGATCAGATCCTCACCGCCTGCATGGATATCGATCTCTTCTCCAAGATATTTCTTAGACATAACAGAGCACTCAATATGCCAGCCAGGACGTCCGTCGCACCACGGTGACGGCCAGGACGGCTCGCCCTCTTTCTTTGGTTTCCAGAGCACGAAGTCTAACGGATCTTCCTTCTGATCCTCACCGGATACCTTAAGAGAACGGAATCCCGACTGGAGATCATCCAGGTTCTTATGAGAAAGCTTGCCATAATCTTTGAATTTCTTTACACGGAAATAAACGGTCCCGTCAGCTGCCGGATATGCATATCCTTTATCAATAAGAGTCTGGATCATGCCGATCATGCCCTGGATCTCCTGTGTAGCCTGGGGTGCAGTTGTAGCAGGTTTTACATTCATATCTGCCATATCCTTCTTGCACTCTTTGATATAACGGGTAGAGATTTCCTCTGCGGAAACACCCTCTTCAATGGCCTTCTTGATGATCTTGTCATCTACATCGGTAAAGTTGGATACATAATTTACTTCATATCCTTTATATTCCATATATCTGCGCACCGTATCAAAAATGATCATAGGACGGGCATTTCCGATATGGATCAGATTGTATACCGTAGGTCCGCAGACATACATTTTTACTTTTCCTTCTTCCAGAGGTACAAATTCCTCTTTTCTGCGTGTCAGTGTGTTAAAAATCTTCATGTTACTCTTCCTCCAATTTCCCGATTCTGTACAGGGAGCAGATCGCCTGTGAGGAGATACCCTCTCCCTGTCCTGTAAATCCAAGGCCTTCCTCTGTTGTCGCCTTGATATTCAGCTGTGATATTTTAATCCCAAGTGCTTCTGCGATATTTTCTCTCATCTTCGGAATATGCGGTGCCATCTTCGGTTTCTGAGCAATGATGGTAGCATCTATATTTCCGATCGCATAGTCGTTCTCCTTCAGTAATCTGGCAACATGCACCAGAAGTTTCACACTGGAGATTCCCTTATATGCAGGATCTGTATCCGGAAAATGCTTTCCGATATCTCCAAGAGCCGCAGCTCCCAGAAGTGCATCCATGATCGCATGGATCAGAACATCCGCATCCGAATGGCCCAAAAGACCTTTTTCCCAGGGAATATCAACACCACCAAGGATCAGCTTCCTGCCCTCTGTCAGTTTATGTACATCATATCCCATTCCTACTCTCATCAAACCGTTCATCACTGCCTTTCCTGAAATTTATGTCAAGTCAAAAGAACCTTTTATGAGCTGTTCCCGCTCAGTATGTGAGCATCTTCCGGAGTCTCAAAAGGCTCAGCCTTCTTCTTGTATACGGTGCAAGTCTGAGACTTTCCTCGATTGCTTTTCCCGGCAGTCCGATATCCCGGACTCTGCTTATGCAGCCGACGATACTCATCATCTCCTGCATATCTGTAACTGCCGGAAGAAAATCTATGATCTTAAGGATTTCCGGAAGTGCACCGGAAAGTGTTTCTATGCTCACATCATCCAGAAGTTCCGGAGTGTTTTCTTTTTCAAGTGCTCCAAGAATCCCTTTTCTGCCGAAGGTCTCCTGCAGGAGTTCTCTGTCTCCGTCTGCAAAAGCATGCACTCTGCAGGTTCCTCTTCTGATAGCATCTGCAAGCTTTTTATATTCCAGAAGGACCAACATGGTTGCTGCTGAAACCTTCTCCCCGTGAAGAGCATTCAGATGGCCATTGACCACTTCCATATCCCAGAGGTGGACCATATGGTGTTCCGCTCCGGATGCCGGTCTGGAGTTTCCTGTCATCTGCATGGCCAGTCCGGAAAGGATCAGTGCATACATCAGCTTCTCACATGCATCTTTCTCTCCTGCTGCGATTTCTTTCAGATTATCCTTAACAGTCCGGATCGCTTTTGTTTCCAGATTTACCACCTCTGTACAATAGTATTCATTCATAAGAATACTTGCTATCTTCCAGTCTGCCAGCGCAATATATTTTCCCAGAATATCCGACACCCCGGCTGCTGTAAGCCTTGCAGGCGCCTCTGCAAAAATATCTGTATCCGCAAAAACAAAAAGCGGCGCAGATGCCTGAAATACTTTTTTTACACCATTCCAGGTCATGTCTGCTACTGTGGAAGTAAATCCGTCTGAACTGGCTGCGGTGGGCACAGAGACAAAAGGGATCCGGTACTGATGGGCAACAAAACGACTGAGATCATGGATCGTCCCTGCTCCAACTGCAAGAACAAGATCGATGTCCTCTTCCATATAATTCTCCACGATCTCCACGGCACGCTCATCTGCCTCAAGACCTTCAGCATCCAGGATCAGTACCTGACACCGGTCATAGATATCCTCCATCAGTTCCTCTGTAGCTTTGTAACTGTTCGTGTCACAGATCAGAAGCGGGGAAATATATTCTTTCAGATCACCGTCTGACATTTCCTTTTCCAGTTTCCCGATAGCTCCTGATTCAATTACAATTTCTCTAACGTCTATGTGGTGCTCCCTCCCGCAGCTGCAAGGTCGGGCAAAATCGTCCGCATCGACTCGCATGTACTTATGTCCTCCTGACTTCTTTTAATGATTCACAGCGTATTTCTCTGTTCGCTGAATGATACAATATTACAGTTTGGTATTATACAGGATTTTTTTTTAGAACGCAATAACAGGCTTTAACTTGTTTCATCCTATATATTTTGCGATGACAGATATTAAAATACTCAGATCAACCGGCTTCGCCACATGGTCATTCATTCCGGCTGCAACAGCGTCCCGCTTATCTTCTTCAAATGCATTTGCCGTCATTGCAATGATCGGTATACACGCTTTATCCTTATCTGGCAAGTGTCTGATTTCCTGTGTTGCTTTATAACCATTCATTTGGGGCATTTGTATATCCATGAGGATCATATCATATGTTCTCGCCGGCATTTTTATTATCCTGTTTACACACTGAATGCCATCCTCCACACGTTCAACCTTAAGACCGGCACGCTCAAGTATTGCTTCTGCAATCTCTGCATTCAGATCATTGTCCTCTGCCAAAAGGATATTCCTGCCTTCAAGGATTTCACTGGCTGTTCCCGAGCTTTCATCGTGTTTTTTCACATAATAGCTTTCATCCGCTATCCTGTGTTTTAGTATTACAGTAAAGGTGCTGCCCTTTCCAGGCTCACTCTCCACATCTATTGTTCCGCCGAGCTGATCAACATATTTCTTTACGATTGACATTCCCAATCCGCTTCCTGTGATTTTGCTCTTTGTAGTGTTTCGCTCACGCGTGAATGCGTCAAAAATCTTTGTCAGATAATCCTGGCTCATACCGATTCCGGTATCGCTCACCCTGGTCCTTACCATCATGTACCCGGGCTCATCACATACTAATTCGTCTATGTTTACCATAACAGAACCACCGGATGGAGTATATTTTATGGCATTGCTCAGGATATTGGCAAATATTTCTTTTACCTTGGTAGTATCTGTCAGTATATGTTCATGCTCTACATTTATTGTGTAATGAAGTGCAATATTCTTTTTCTTTGCTTCATCATCAAATATTTCAAATAAAGTCTGCCGAATATCTTCAATCCGGCCATAGTTCTCATCAATTTCCATCTTTCCGCTCTCAATCCGGGCCATATCAAGTACATTATTTATGATAGACAGAAGAAGATTTCCCGACTGCCGCAATTTTTCCAGATGATCTGAAGTTTCAGGCAGATCCTTTCCTTTTAGTTCTTCCTCCATAAGCTGTGCATAACCCAGAATTGCATTCATAGGAGTACGGATGTCATGAGACATATTGTTAAGAAAACGAGTCTTTGCCAGACTGGCATCCTCTGCTTTTTTCAAAGCGATTTCCAGTTTGTCATTAAGTTTTTTTGTATTCTTTGCCGCAAGCTTTGCGACAGCTTCTGCTTTCTTTGCCTTCCGCAAAAGTACGAGGATAATACCAATGATAGTGAGTACAGAAAGTCCTGCTGTAACAAAAAAAGCGAGCATATTGTCTTTTATAAAGTCCAAAAATGTTACTTTATCTGCAGTACTGTCATAGATAGCAAGTGCACTTGTAAGCATGTCAGACGGCATAGCCTTTATAGTTTTATTCAGTATTGACAAAAGGCTTCCCTCTCCACCTCTTACAGCAAAGCATGCCTCCATTGTTTTTGTAAGTGGAATACTCTTGAAATTTTGACTGTTATCATATATTAGTGCCTGACTTGCGCCCATGAGGAAACAGTCTGCTTTTTCTTGGATGACCATATCTGCTGCATTGTCAAGCGAATCACAATCTACGATCTTCCATTCGGGATAGCTGAATGCAATATGCTGTTTTAAGGCATATTTTTCCTTTGGCACAGCTACAGTATACACCTTATTTTCATCAAATTTTTTCTCATCGGTTACGGCCATCAAACTGTAAGTCCAGGCTGTGTTTGTAAGTGCATATCCGTTTTGTTCTGCAAAATATGGATTCCTGCCGACATAAAAAATCATGTCAATCTCACGGTTCTGCAGCGCCTGAATCATTTCATCATAATTATCATATGCCTGTATATTAAATTCCAGTGTCTGATTTCCCAGACAATCTTTGGCATAGGAGGTATATTCCGCCAGCATACCGGTAAGTTTTCCAGTCTCTTCATCCATGGAAAAGATTGCCGGATCATTGTTCAAAAATCCTATCCGGATACTTCCATGCTCTTCCACCCAGATCTTTTCTTTCCCTGTAAGAACCTGAATATAATCAAGTGTAAAATACTTCTTATACAGATCTATCTTAAAAAAGGGACTATCCTGTTCCAGTTGACGCATAGCATAGTCCAGCTCCGTCTTGATATCGCTGCGTTCTTTATTTATTGCAAAATATATGCCTGATTTGCCAATCGTGGTAACGGATGATATTCCCTGTTCAGACCAGATAGATTCCTCCAGAGATACAAAACAGTCGATCTCATGATTTGCTAATTTCTTTTCGACATCATCATTATTATTCACATTTACATGTTCTGTATGTATGCCATTTTTATTTTCCCATTCTGTCAGCATGAGCTCAGGTTCTGTATCCATGAGCACACCTACACGTTTCCCATCCAGAGACTTGAGATCAGACATTCCAATATCCGTATCCGATAAATCAGCATAAAGGATATATTTTTCCTCCCCCATCGGTTCATCCGGGAAAAGCATCTTTTGTGCACGTTCATCGGTGTAAGAGATATCACCCATGATATCAATCTCACCATTTTTAAGCTTATCAAAACAGTCAGACCAGTCACATTTCACATACTCAAGTTTCCATCCGGTGTAACCTGCCAGAGCCTGCATGAGTTCGTATCCATATCCTCGTCTTACACCGTTTTTATCGACATAATTAAAGGTATCCTCAAATGAGCCGACACGGATGATCCGTGACTGCTTTTCATCGTTATTCGTCTCGGCAGCCCGGCATGGTACCGTCAATACCATCCATATTCCTAAAACCACAAATATACCAGCACATAGTACGGTTGATTTTTTTCTACTTTTATCCATATTTTTTGTTTCCTTTATTTGTGCGGTTTTTCTAATACTCCGGACACCTAATCCAGGTTCTTCTGCAGGATGCTGATCAATTCCTCTATGACAATTGGTTTGGACAAGAACCCATCCATACCACATTTCAGTGCTTTCTTTCTGTCCTCATCAAAGGCATTGGCAGTCATGGCAAGAATAGTAATTCCTGCCAGTGCCGGATCATCCAGCGCACGGATCTGTTTCGTGGCCTCATATCCGTTCATTACAGGCATCTGCACATCCATCAACACAAGATCATAATTACCCGGCGTAGAATTTCGGACTTTCTGTACTGCCTCGACACCATTTTCGGCAGTATCAACCAGGAATCCATATTCATTAAGGATTTCCACAGCAATTTCGCTATTCAGTTCGTTGTCTTCCACAAGCAGTATACATCTGCCCCTGAAATCCGAATCTACTGACGGAAGGATTGTATCCTCTGCCAGCTTCTGGCCGATAGCACTCATCAAGGTATTTCTGATATCTGACATGAACATTGGTTTTGCACAGAAAGCAGTCACTCCGGCCGCCCTGGCTTCCACTTCGATATCTGACCAGTCATATGCAGTCAGGATAATGATTGGCGTATCATCGCCGAGGCTGCGGATCTGGCGGGTAACTTCAATGCCATTCATATCCGGCAGACGCCAGTCGATGATATAAGCATGGAACGCATCTCCCAGTTCCATAGACTGCCGTGCACGTAGAACAGCTTCCTTGCCGGAAAGTGTCCATTCCGAACGCATTCCAACCCTCACAAGCATTTTTGTCACGCTGTCACAGGTATTAAAATCGTCGTCTACAACTAATGCTTTAAGTCCTTCCAGTTCTGCGATCTTCTCTATACGTTGATGCTCAGACTGAATCCGAAATGGCAGACGAACAATAAATTCAGTACCTTTTCCCTGTTCTGTATGAACCTCAATGGTACCGCCCATCATATTCACAATGTTCTTGGTAATGGCCATACCAAGCCCTGTGCCCTGGTCCTGCTGACAGTGGAAGTCCGCTCTCTCTCAAAGGGAGAAAATATCTTCTTCACAAATTCCTGACTCATGCCAATTCCGTTATCCTTTACCCGGATTTCGTACAGCCCACTGCCTTTCTGTGTCCCAGGACACTGTCTGATCCGGACAGAGACGGTTCCTCCGGCTGGTGTAAACTTGACTGCATTAGACAAAAGATTCAGCAGTACCTGGTTCAGTCGCGTCTTGTCACAATAAACATCCTCATTGGTAACATCCATGGCATCCATATAAAGTTCCAGCTGCTTCGCATGGATCTGCCCACTGATGATCGTCTTCAGGTCATGAAGTACATCTGACAGACTGACCTCCGTTTCTTCCAGATGGATCTTTCCGCTCTCAATCCGGCTCATATCCAGGATATCGTTGATCAGTGAAAGCAAATGGTTACTGGAGGAAAGGATCTTACCCAGATAATCCCTGACTCTTTTCTTATCATCAATATTACTCACAGCCAGTGTCGTAAAGCCGATGATCGCATTCATTGGTGTCCGGATATCGTGAGACATATTGGAAAGGAAATTACTCTTAGCCCTGTTTGCTGTCTCCGCAGCACGTACTGCCTCAGAAAGTGCCTGATTCATACTCCTGTCAGAGGTACGGTCCGACATAACCAGAATATATTTCTTCTTCCGGTTCACCTCACTGCCCATTGCCACAATATGAAACCAACGCCGTTCTCCTGTTTTCTGATGAACATATTCAAAATCCCATTCCTTCTGTTCCGAAGTCTGGATTCCCTTCAGATAATTCTTCTTCAGATTCTCAGAATCCCATGGATGCAGTTTTCCCAGAACATAAATATCCTTCCGGATCTGCTCTACCGTAAATCCCAACAGTTTTTCCACATTCGGGCTGACATAATCTGCCTCATATGTTTTGGCATCCAGCATCAGGAAAACATCATCCACATTCATTGACAGCTTTTGAAACAGCTCATCCCTGTACAGGATCTCTGTATCTTTTCTCCTGAGACTTGCCCTGCTTTTTTTGAATGATAAGGCTGATAAAAAAAGACAGCAATACAGAGCACGATCATGCCAACAAGAAGCATTGTACTACGCTGCAGGCTATTCATACTGGCATTGACAATATCCGCCTGGACAAGTCCCAGAAACATCCAGTCCTGGATATCTGATTTTTCATAGACCAGATAGTAGCTCCTTCCATCCAGATTCACCAGCATCGCATCGGTACGTCCTGCTTTAAACTTTTCCGAAAGCTTATTGATCTCTTTTTCAGACATATCGGAATTCTCTCTCAGAACACCGAAGAAATTATACACATTCCCCCATGACTCAAAAGAATGATCGACCACAACACGGCCATCCGGATGAACAATAAAACTCTGGGCATTTCCATTAAAAGCAGAAATATCCAGTACATCTATGATATCAGAGTTTTCATAAGCAATGGCAATCGCATCATATTCAAATCCCTGATAAATTCCATGAGCCCTGGGTGTAGCAAAAACAAGTAGCTGGGATTTCCGGAACTGCTGCATTTGCTATCACATCATTTCCCTGCCGGATCTCCTCTTCAATATTTTCCTGTAATCCAAGATACCCGGTTTCGCCTGTTATCACCTTATAGTTCCCGTCAGCTGACAGAAAATAAAATTCTAAAAATCCTGCATCTTCCTGCGCTTTCTTTATATAATCACGAATTTCTTCTTCACTGGCGGTATTCTGCAGATTCTCACCCCACATATGAAGATAGGTCAGGTTCTTATCTGTCAGTTCTCTCAGCATATTATCAGACCGATGAAAAACCTCCGTCAGATGAGATACACTTTCCTCATAAATAGTTTTCGACACAAATCCAAAATATTGGAAAACCATCAAAGCAATTCCCACCAAAACAGCTATAAAGACAGCTGCCTTTAATTGTTTTCTCCTGACAGGCTTCTTTCTATCTGTATTATGATTCTTAATAATCCATTCTTCTTCACCTCAGCATGTCATGTAATACTTCAGGCTCTGCAAGAATGGCATCACGATCTGAAACATATCCTGTCCAAGTATCTTTCACAGTGGTATCTCCTCCATCAAACACAATATTCTCATCTGCCGGATAAGCCTCCATGTATTTTGGTATCGCAAGACAGGTTACCGTGAAAGTATCCTCATCCTGAATTTGTTTTCCGCCCGTTGTAACTTTGCTCAATGAGTAACCATCTTCTGTTTCCTTGATTTCCACAGAAATACCACTGACCACCGGCAGAGAGCCACGGTTAAACGGATTAAAGCCTCCCTCATAGCCTTCTACAAAGTTTTTAACTATCTCTTTCAGTTCAGCACCGCTCATCTTGCTGCTGTAAGCTGCCAGACCATTTGGCATGATCATATCACCTGCCATTTTTCTGTATAACCGGCTTTCAGCACATTTCCGGTAAAGCTGTTTCCGGTTGCGATCAGTACATCCGTCCCATAGA
>ENA-OPZM01000864-OPZM01000864.1-human-gut-metagenome-genome-assembly--contig:-NODE-864-length-11980-cov-1.484097_pt1 | contig 11980 bp, 16 predicted proteins | sample MGYA00242478_ERZ504493 | MGnify/ENA primary metagenome ERZ504493 (study PRJEB26092, sample SAMD00036227) | human gut metagenome | host: Homo sapiens | study: EMG produced TPA metagenomics assembly of...
GGATGTAGCCGGACGGCAGTAACAACCGGATAACCGGATCTTGATTGGTGAATCGATACCAAGCCTGTACAGTCATGGACAACCAGGGATGCCGCTACCGGCTCGCCGATTTTTCCATGGTATCTTTGAATTCCTGACGGTCCTCTGCTTTTTGATGGTCTGTGCTGTGGTACCGATCAGGCGTACGTTGTTTTCTTTTAAGAAGCCTTTTTCTTCGAGTTCCATCGCAAGGTTCAGTCCTGCCTGGCTCCCAGAGTCGGAAGAACGCTGTCCGGTTTTTCCTTCTGGATGAGCTGCTCTACCACTTCTACGGTCAGCGGCTCGATGTAAACGCGGTCTGCGATGTCTTTATCGGTCATGATGGTTGCCGGGTTGGAGTTCAGAAGAACAACTTCCATTCCCTCTTCTTTCAGGGAACGGCACGCCTGTGTTCCTGCGTAGTCGAACTCTGCTGCCTGTCCGATGACGATCGGACCGGAACCGATAACCAGAACTTTTTTAATATTCGGATTCTTTGGCATTATTTGTTACCTCCCATCATCTCAAGGAATCGATCAAACAGGTATCCGGAATCCTGCGGGCCAGGGCATGCCTCCGGATGGAACTGTACGGTAAAGATGTTTTTGCCGACGTATTTGAGTCCCTCGTTGGTGCCGTCGTTGACGTTCACAAAGGCCGGAACTGCCACATTCGGATCCAGGGTATCGGTATCTACGACATAGCCGTGGTTCTGGGAAGAAATGTAAACTCTTCCGGTTGCAAGGTCCTTGACCGGGTGGTTTCCGCCGCGGTGGCCGTATTTCATCTTGTGGGTATCTGCGCCGGTAGCCAGTGCCATCAGCTGATGTCCAAGACAGATTGCAAAGATCGGTACATTGGAATCGTACAGTTTTTTAATCTCTTTGATAATGGATACGCACTCTTTCGGATCTCCAGGGCCGTTGGACAGCATGATTCCGTCCGGATTTGCGGCGAGGATCTCTTCTGCTGTAGTAAGCGCCGGATAAATGGTCACTTCGCATCCGCGCTCATTTAAGGAACGTGCGATGTTGTTCTTTGCGCCAAGATCCAGAAGTGCAACTTTAAAGCCTTCTCCTTTTAAAACTGATTTTTCAGAGCAGGTTACCTTTTCTACAACTTTTCCGGTATTATACGCTTTTAATTTTGGAATAATTTCATCGAGGTGATAATTTTCGTTGGTCGTGATCATACCGTTCATGGTACCTTTTTCACGAAGAATTTTGGTAAGAGCACGAGTATCGATTCCGGCGATTCCGGGAATATCGAACTTTTTCAGGAAATTCTGAATGGTGTCCTGGCAACGGAAGTTGCTGGGGAGACGGGATAATTCTCTTACAATATAGCCATCCGGCCAGGGTCTTAAGGACTCCTGATCATCATAACAAATTCCATAGTTTCCAATAAGAGGATACGTCATACATACTGCCTGTCCCGCATAGGATGGGTCGGTCAGCACTTCGAGATATCCAGTCATGGATGTATTAAATACGATTTCACTGATCACTTCTTTTTGTGAACCAATGCTGGTTCCGGTAAAGACATGCCCGTCTTCTAAGATTAGAAAAGCTTTCATCATTCCACCGTTTTCCTTTCTTTTTCGTTCGGTTTTGAGTTTGTATGAAATATGCATCTCATACTTTAATCTTTCAGATTCTATCACAACCAGGGAAACATTTCAACTATTTTTGTCGAATTACGGAAATTTCTTTTCTGGAAAAATAAAATACCCTGACGGAAAGTTTTCACACTTCCCATCAGGGCAATCCGAATTGGTCCACCGGACCAATTCTTGATACGCAAAGCGAAAAAATAATGCAGGAGATGGGACTTGAACCCACACGATCTTGCGACCACAGGCACCTGAAGCCTGCGCGTCTGCCAATTCCGCCACTCCTGCATTTCTTGTCTTGGCAACTCTCATGTGCCGCTCAACAAAACATATATTACCAGATGATTCCGAATCTGTTCAACAGCTTTTTCAAATTTTTTCAAAAAAATTCAAATTTTCTTTTTTGCCCCGAAAAGCCCGCCATCCGCAGGGCTTTTCGTGAGATCCTGCATCACCTGGACTCCCGGCAGGAAATTGCCGTCAGCAGCGCAAGTCCGAAGAAAATACAGAAATCAGAAACATTGAACACAAGTCTGCGGAACTTCTCCGGTCCAAACCGGAAGCTGACATAGTCGGTCACGTAACCTCTCTTATGCCGGTCATACCAGTTCGACATGCCGCCGCCAATCGTAAGCGCAAGCCCAAGCTTCTTCGCCTTACACTTACGTCTGCCCGCCAGCGCTCCGAGACGCGCCCACAGTCCGGACAGCAAAAAGAAGGTGAGAATTTCCACCTTCTTCGTGCTGTCCGCGAAGCCGCCGCCCGCTACGCCGCGGTTATGACATTTCCGCAGGACAATATGTCCTTTGCAGACCGGGATCTGCTCATTTTCCTTTAACTCCTCTTCTGCCTTCTTTTTCAGGCATCCGTCTGCAAGGAAAACCGCTCCCGGCAGCAGGGTCCAGATCATTCCTCTTCCGGTACCTCTGCTTCTTTTTCAGGCTCTTTCTTCCGGCGCTGCTGCTTCGGTTTCTTCTGCTTTTTCTTCCGGTTCTACGTGTACAAACTCGGCATCCTCCGGCTCATCTTCCTTCTCCGGCATAGCAGCACCGCAGCGCATGCAGAAAGCTGCATCTTTCGGAACACTTGCGCCGCAGGCGGGCATACGATGCGGCCTCTCTTGTTTGCCACATCTTCCTTGCAGTCTGCAATCTCTTTTTCCAGATCGGTGATATCTTTGCAGAAGCCGGCAAGATTCTCGTCGAATGCTTCGCCGTTCAGATAGCGGTTGTAGATGATCTGTCCGATATCCTGGTAATTCTTCTCAATCTGATCCTCGAGCGCATGCTGACGGGTGCGGATCTTCTGAATTTCTACGAATTCATCTGTTTTCTTTCCCACAGTATCCACTGTTTTTTTCAGTGTTTTACTTAAATTTCCAAAAAAATCCTCTGCCATAGTTAAAACCCTCTCTTTCTTATCTCTTATTTCAAGAAAACGCCAGTTTCACGTCTGCTCCGCTGTGTTTTCCAGTTACCTTATTTCTGCTCTAACTTTGGAACTTCCTGGCCGCGCAGGAGAATCGTCGGCCCGCCGGTCTTTTCAATATAGTCTTTTGTGATGATAACCTCTCCGATGCTGCTGTCCTTTGGAATCTCATACATGATATCCAGCATGAAATCCTCGATGATCGAACGGAGTGCTCTCGCACCGGTATCTTTTTCCAGCGCTTTTCTTGCAATAGAGCGAAGTGCATCATCATCAAATTCCAGTTTCACCTCGTCGAGTTCGAGCAGTCTCTTATACTGCTTCAGGATCGCATTTTTCGGTTCTTTTAAGATCTCGACCAGCATATCCTCATTGAGACTCTCCAGCGTAAATACGATCGGCAGACGGCCAAGGAACTCCGGCACCATACCGAAAGTCCGAAGGTCTTCTAAGGTCACCTGTGACAGCAGGTTCTTATCCCCATCATACTTGTCCTTCAGATCCGCCTGGAAGCCAATGGAGCTGTCTTGTTCAGACGCTCCTTGATGATGTCCGTCAGATCCGGGAAGCACCGCCGCAGATAAAGAGAATGTTTCTGGTATTGACGGTCTCGAGCGGAACCATCGCATTTTTGCTGTTGGCTCCCACCGGAACTTCGATGTCGCTGCCCTCGAGGAGCTTCAGCATTCCCTGCTGTACGGCTTCTCCGCTGACGTCTCTCTGGTTTGTATTTTTCTTTTTCGCAATCTTGTCGATCTCGTCGATGAAGATAATACCGTGCTCCGCGCGCTCCACATCGTTGTCTGCGGCCGCTAAAAGCTTAGATACCACGCTTTCAATATCATCGCCGATATAACCCGCTTCGGTAAGGATGTGGCGTCCGTGATGGCAAGCGGCACATCTAAGAGGCGTGCCAGTGTCTGCACCAGATACGTTTTTCCGGAACCGGTCGGTCCGATCATCAGCATGTTGGATTTTTCGATCTCGATATTTCCGTCCTGCGGTGCAAAGACACGTTTGTAATGGTTGTAAACGGCAACCGACATGACTTTCTTTGCACGTTCCTGGCCGATGACGTATTCGTCAAGCATCGCCTTGATCCGGTGCGGCGGCGGAATGTCCTTGATGGAAAATTCTTTTGTTTTCTTCTTTTCTTCTTTTTTCTTTACCCGCTGCCGGTTCGGGATCTGGTTGGAAAGCCCGGAGAGATCGAACATGCCGATATTCGGCATGTTGTTCATATTATTCATCATCTCATTGATCTGGCCCGGGTTCTGGTTCATGGTATCAAAGCTCTTCTGCATGCAGTCCGGGCAGATATTGATGTTTCCCGGAAGGGTAATCATCTTTCCGGCTTTGCTCTCCGGTCTGCGGCACATGAAGCAGACTTTTTCATAGGTATCTTCTGTATGATGGTCAGAGCTTTTTGTTTCCGCCTTCGTTTCGTCCGCGGTACCGTCCACTCTGTCTTTCTCTTCTGACATGATTTTTCAAATTCCTTTCTGTAATAGATCGCTTGGTCTAGCTTGATTATAGCCCAAAAGCCATAGGGTCACAAGTAAAAACTTTCTTAAAAATTACCAACTTTTTTAAGAATTTTACGAATTCAAAAAATTATATCAAAAAATGCAGAAAAAGGCGGACAGCCAGGCGTTCATATTCCTGTGCTGTCCGTCTTTTTTCTCTTAGGAAATAGTTATTTCGAGTTTTTATCTGTTGCCAAACGGATTCTGAATACCCTGGTCATTCTGATCGGAGCTTCCGGTTCCATCGTTTGTGGTTCCGTTGCTGCTTCCGCTCGTCTGCGGCATATCTGCTGCAGAGCCAAGGGTCAGCGTCAATGTTACTTCTTTGTACTCACCGTTATCCGCGCGCTGTACGGTGACATCTACAGTCTCGCCTGCCGCATAATAAGTCAGTGTCTCTTTTAAGCCTTTGGCGTTCGAGATGCTTCTTCCATCAAACGTGGTGATAACATCGCCTTTCTTGAAGCCCGCATCGGCTGCCGGGCTGCCGTCCACAACGCTCATGATGCAGACACCGGTCGGAATACCGTAGTTCTGGGAAACATCTGCGCTGACATCTGCCATGTTGATTCCGATATAAGCAGCCTCATCATCGCTGACTTTGTATCTTGTTGTCAGGTTCATCAGGTTCTGCAGAATCGGCTCCGCTTTCGAAATCGGGATCGCAAAGCCCATGCCCTCGACCTGTGTGGAGCTGTATTTTGCTTCGTTAATGCCGATCAGCTCACCGTTCATGTTCAGAAGGGCGCCGCCGCTGTTTCCAGGTTGATGGCTGCATCGGTCTGGATCAGTCCCTCAGAAGTAATCGTCTCGCCGGTACTCTCATCCTGACTGGAGATCGTACGGTCTTTTGCACTGATATATCCGCTCGTCAGGGACTGGCCGGTTCCCAGTGCATTTCCGATTGCCACAACCTGATCACCGACCTCAAGGTCATCGGAATTTCCCATCACGGCAATTTTGATCTGGCTCTTTGTCTCGTCCTTGATGTCGGAAAGTTTTACTGCAACAACAGCAAGGTCATTGTCCGCATCGGTACCTTTGATCTGCCTTCTACCGTCTCATCGTCGATAAAGCTGACGGAAAGAGACGTTGCACCGCTGACAACGTGGTTGTTTGTCGCAATCAGGAGCTCATCGTCGTTCTGTCCGACAATAACTCCGGTTCCGCTTGCAGGAACTTCCTGGCTTGTGGTTCCGAAGAATGTCTCAACTTCTTCCACCGTTGTCGTAGAAATTGCTACCAGAGACGGCATCGCACTCGATGCAACATCTTTCACGGACATCTCGCCGGTTGCTTTTACGGTATCGGAGGTATCACTGCTGTCTGCTGCCGTTGTTGTGGTGGTCGTCGGAATTGTAACTTCCTGCTTCTGCTCTGTTGCTGTACCGATCACTTTCGTACCGACTGCTGCAGTCCCAATGAAAACACCGCCTGCCACGAGTCCGAAGCACGCTGCCATGGCAAGTGTCATGCCCCATTTTTTTGCGGCTGACATTGGTTTTTTCGCTTTCTTTTTGTGATCCTGCGGCTGCGGAACGGCAGAAAACTGTGGTTTTTCCTGCTTCGGAGCACTCTGTGTCTGTGACTGGTACTGATAATGTTCTGTCTTTGCAGAAGATGTCTGCTCTGCCTTTGCCTCCGACGGGTCCGGTTTTCCGGTGTAGGAAGCACTGTTATTCTCCTCGCCGGTCTTTCCGCTGATTTTCGGATTCACCCAGCTGTAGGTTGTCGTTTTCTTTTCTTCCGCCTTCGGCGCTTCTGCGGTTTCCTGCGGTTTTTCCGTCTCTGCCGCACTCTGCTCTGCTGTCGTTTCTGCTTTTACTTCTTCTGTATGCTCTGCAGCTTTGGTTTCCTCTGCTGCCTCACCATTTATTTCTTCTTTTTTGAATTCTTCACTCATGGCTGATCCCTCTTTCTCTTTTCTATCTCAGGCACCAATACACAGTGCTCTTATTTCTTTCTTCATTTTCTACTGCCTATTGTACGTTAGAATTGTGTTGAAACTGTGATAATTTTGAAAAAAAGAGGAATTTTATGCTGCGGTTTTTATTCTACCGTAACGGATTTCGCCAAGTTTCTCGGTTTATCCACATCGAGGCCTCTGCCGATCGATACGTAGTAGCCAAAGAGCTGCAGCGGAATGATCGCCAGGGAGTTTGCAAAAATCGGATTTGTCTCCGGCAGGTAAACTACGTAGTCGGCTACTTTTTCCACTTCTGTATTGCCAACGGTCGTTACCGCCATGACAAACGCGCCTCGTGTCTTCACTTCCTGAATATTGCTGATCGTTTTCTTGTAGAGCTCCGGCTGGGTCAGCACGGCTACGACAAGGCGTCCGTCCTCAATCAGGGAAATGGTTCCGTGTTTCAGCTCACCGGCTGCATACGCCTCGGAGTGGATGTAGGAAATCTCTTTCAGCTTCAGGGAGCCCTCCATCGAGATTGCATAGTCGATGCCGCGTCCGATGAAAAAGACGTGTTCTGCCGCAAGATAACGGTTGGCAAAACGCTGTACGTTCTCCTTGTGGGACAGCAGCAGGGAAATCTGCTCCGGCAGGCGCTCAAGGCTCTGGATCATCGCATCGAAGTCATTCTGTGAAACGGTTCCGCGTACTTTGGCAAACTTCATCGCCAGAAGGTACTGCGCGATAAGCTGTGTGCTGTACGCTTTTCGTTGTCGCAACAGCGATCTCCGGACCGGCCCAGGCGTACATGACATTGTCTGCCTCTCTTGCAATCGAACTCCCAACTACGTTTACGATGCCAAGGGTACGCACGCCCTTTTCTTTTGCAAGGCGGAGAGCCGCGAGGGTATCGGCCGTCTCACCCGACTGGCTGACGATGACCACGAGCGTATTTTCCGGCAGAATCGGATCACGGTAGCGGAATTCGCTTGCCAGATCTACCTCAACCGGAATTCTTGCCAGCTTTTCGAAGACGTATTTTGCGGTTACACCGGTGTGGTATGCGGAACCGCAGGCAACGATAAAGATTTTGCGGATCGCGCGGATCTCCTCATCGGTCATGCCGAGTTCTTCGATCACAACATCACCGTTCTTAATACGCGGCGTCAGGGTATCTTTTACGGCTTTTGGCTGCTCATGCATCTCTTTCAGCATGAAATGCTCATAGCCGCCTTTTTCTGCCGCATTCATATCCCAGTCGATGTGGGTTGCCTCTTTCTCCAGCTCCTCCTCGTCGATATTGTAGAAGTGAAGGCCATCGCGGGTCAGTTTCACGATCTCCTCATTTTCCAGATAATAGACGTCTCTTGTATATTTCAGGACAGCCGGAACATCCGATGCGATCAGATTTCCCTCCGGCTCGTTCCGACAATCAGCGGGCTGTCTTTGCGGACCGCATAAACCTCATCCGGGTGATCGCGGAACATGATGCCAAGGCCATAGGATCCCTCCATGCGGTGCATGACTTTTGAAATAGCATCGAGCGGATCGCCTTTATAATAGTAATCCAGCATATGGGCAATGACCTCGGTATCGGTCTCGGATAAAAATTCGTATCCCTTTCCGGCGAGTTTTTTCTTCAGTTTCAGATAATTCTCAATGATACCGTTGTGTACAACAACGATCGAATGATCGTGGTTAAAGTGCGGATGCGCGTTCAGATCAGACGGAACACCGTGGGTGGCCCATCTGGTGTGGCCGATACCGACCGTTCCCGGAAGGGTTGCGCCGTCCTGTGTCAGCTCCTCAAGTACTTTCAGGCGTCCTACCGCTTTTTCCATCCGGATTTTTTCTCCGTCATAGACAGCAATTCCGGCCGAGTCGTATCCGCGGTATTCCAGCTTTGCCAGTCCGTCCAGCAGGACCGGAGCAGCCTGGTGAGTTCCAATATATCCAACAATTCCACACATAGATTTTATCCTCCTAACAGTAAAAGGCGGCACCCTTGTTCTGTTTTCAGGTTATGCCGCCTTCTAATTTCTTGTTCTTTACTTTTTTACCACTCTGCTCCGTTCTCTGTCAACCTTATGGAGCATTTCGTATTTACTTACAAGATCTTTTTATTTTTTGTTTTTTTACTTTCACTTATCTTCTATTTCGTTTTTTTTCGTATCTTTCCGTGATATTCCCACCATGTTTTGTTTGAGGTACACCAGCGGATTACACTGTCCGGAAGGCTTTTGTATCGTTTTCCGAGGAAGTAGCCCACATATTTGAATCCGCTTTGAAAGAATAAAGTGACGAGCAGCCACGGCTTATGAATTTTGCAGACGTAGGATGCCGATTTTTTCACCATACGGATTCCCTCACTCTCAGACGGATACGTATCAAAAATCTCCGGATGCTGTGCCTGGGATACACCGAGGTCGAAATTGCGGTGAAGCTGTGCCAGACAACCGTAATTGTGGGAATGTACCACCTTCGCATCTGCCGCATAGGCAATCGCATAGCCCGCCTGCACAAGATGCCCGGCATAGATCATATCCTTCGTTAAACAAGGTGCTTTCTACAAATCCACCCAGCTCTTCATATGTCCTGCGGTCATACATTGCACAGACATTGGAACAGAAAAAAAGTCTTAACACCAAGTTTGGCAGATCACCGGCATCCTTGATATCACTCTCGTCCGGATAGTTAAAGCCTCTCGTAAACCGTTCCAGTGTACGGCAGTCATCCCGCGGAAGCTGCCGCGCATAGGCCGCTTTCACATGCGGCAATGAAAATTTTTCCACCAGATGTTCCACGCACGCATTGTCGTACGGGCATGGCATCCTGGGTCATAAAAAGCAGAAGATCCGCATCTGAACTTTCTGCCATCGCCCTTCTCGTTCCGCCGTGGTCAAATTCGCTTGGCCGGATATGCTCTACCATAATTTTATCCGATAACTGCTCCCACGCCGGGTTCCAGAACTTTTTCCCTGTGTTTACAACCCGGATCGACCGGATCGGGTAAGTCTGTTCCAAAAGGCGGGGCAGAAGCTCTGCGAACTCCTGCCCTGGTTTATACGTTGGTATCATGACATCAACGGTATATTGACTCATTTTATCGTCTTCTCCCTGTGTTTTATTCTCCTGCAACCACAGAATCTGTTGCTGCGCCCGGTCCCTGATTCAGCACATATTCGATCATCGTTTCATCATAGCCGCTCTTTCTTGCAATATAATCGCTGTACTCTGTTACGGCTGCCGAAGGATCGTATCCAAGCTCCGGATACAGATACGCATGCAGTTCTTTTACGTTGTGCTCCAGCGTAACCGGGATAACAACGTCCACGCCAAGTGCATTTTCCACGTTTTCTCCGTAGCACAGCTGGAACGGATATGCGTACGAGGTTCCCATCTTATACGTGACAGCATGCATACCAAGCTCCAGAATTTCGTTTTTAGTGAGGCTGGTGCTGACATTTCCCATAACCTTATCCAGAATTTCCGGAATTTTTGTCGGATTCTGTTTGATCTTCTGTACCATCAGGTTAATCACAATACGCTGACGGCTCGTACGTTTTGCATCGTCACCGCCACCGTAACGGATTCGTGCGTAGGAGGTGGCAAGAGCACCACTGACATGGCGAACTTCCGTGTAGTCATCCCCAAGTTCCTCATCATATGGGATCTTTTCATACTCCACGCCCTGTGCCTCGGATACTTCCATGTTGTAATTGTTTGCATGCACACATTCCGCATTTGACATTTCAATATCGAGACCGCCCAGAACATCAATCGCATCGGCGAGTGCCTTGAAGTTTACGGTGACATAATCGGTCAGCGCAAGATCCAGATTGGTATTCAGCATGGAAAGCATACTCTCCGGGCCACCGCGGTTATAGGCGGAATTGGCTTTGTCAAACTCATAATATTCGTCGGTATACTTCGCCATATTCATCCAGCTGTCACGCATAATCGACACCATACGGATTTCCTGCTTGTCGTGATCAATACAGCAGAGGATAATGGTGTCACTGTTCATGCTTTCTGCCAGCTCGGACCCTTTCACACCTCTGGCGTCCACGCGACCAGCGCGATCACCTGTGTACCGGACAGCTGCGAAAGATCGGTATTTGCCTTGACCTCACTGTTGATCTGAATCTGAGAGGTGTCCAGCGTGTCCTGGTTCATCTTGTCCATAGAACGGTTGATCCACGCATAAACAAAAAGAATCCCGGAAAGAATCAGCAGTACAGCGATCTCCATTCCAAAAATAATTTTTCTCCGGCGCATCTTTTTATATCTTCTGCTCTTTTTGTAATTCTTCTTCGCCATCTTTTTTCCCCTTATCTTTTAGTAAGCGTTTTTGTTCACAAACCCTTTGAAAAAAGGTCAGAAACAGGATTTTAAAGTCAAGTCCCAGTGTCCAGTTTTCAATGTAATACAGGTCACAGTCAATACGCTTTCGGATGGAAGTGTCCCCCCGGTATCCATTCACCTGTGCCCACCCCGTAAGACCGGGACGCACCTGATGTTTTACCATATAACGCGGGATTTCCTCCCGGAATTTTTCCACAAAGAAAGGGCGCTCCGGCCGCGGTCCGACCAGGCTCATATCGCCTTTTAAGACGTTGAAGAGCTGCGGAAGCTCGTCGATACTGGTATGACGCATAAATTTTCCAAACCCTGTTACACGTGGGTCATTTTTCACGGTCCATGCCTTCTTTTCCTTTTCTTCCGTCTGAACCGCCATAGAACGGAATTTATACATCTCAAACGGCTTATTGTGCAGGCCGACGCGCACCTGACGGTAAATCAGCGGACCCGGTGAGGTCAGCTTGATCATGATGCAGGAAAACAGCATCACCGGTGAGAACAGCACAATTGCCACCAACGCGCCGAAAATATCTACCATTCGTTTCAGCATTGCATTGAATGTATTGGAAAGCGGCACGTAACGGATATTCACAACCGGAAGACCTTGAAGATCCTCTGTGTAAGGCTTGGTCGGAATGATGTTGTGATAATCCGGTACAAACTGCGTATGCACACCGGATTTTTCACACATGGCAACAATTTCTTCCAGGCGGAAGTATTCGTTCAGTCCAAGCGTAATGGCAATTTCATCCAGTTTGTTTTCCGGCAGAATGACCGACAGATTATTGATTCTTCCAAGTACCTTGACTCCGCGGTACATCGTTCCGGCTTTCACGTGGTCATCGAGAATTCCGCGGACCAGATAGCCCCACTCCGGATTGGCAATGATCCTGTCAATATATTCCTCGGTCGCACGGCTGTAGCCGACCATCAGAATCTGTTTCTGATTGCGGCCATGCTTCCACATATTGCTTAAGATATAGTGGATCAGATTTCTTACAAATCGTTTCCAGCAAAACGTTTAATACAAAGAAAATGCAGAGCATACCACGGGAAAAGTGCACCTGGCGAACCATGTAAACGCCAATTGGGACCCAAGGCCAGAACCCAGAAAATTCCCAAACTTTG
>ENA-OPZM01000866-OPZM01000866.1-human-gut-metagenome-genome-assembly--contig:-NODE-866-length-11968-cov-2.060552_pt1 | contig 11968 bp, 15 predicted proteins | sample MGYA00242478_ERZ504493 | MGnify/ENA primary metagenome ERZ504493 (study PRJEB26092, sample SAMD00036227) | human gut metagenome | host: Homo sapiens | study: EMG produced TPA metagenomics assembly of...
AACCATTCCTAACTAACAAAATTAAAGAAAAAATTTTGAATCAATACATTAAACAGAAATACTCTCCTAAAATGATAATAAGACACCGAGGGGCAGTTATTCCATTTTAACCATCTATTACTGGATTCAGCAAGAATGGGACTTACCAAAGAAGATATCCCTTGTCCTTGCAGAGGGAAGGATAAAAAAGCAAGCGGCTGGAAAACCACTTGCTTAGGAGTTATATGAAAAGTTTTTAGGATAGTTATATTATATGACTTTCTAGGATAGGAAACATCCGTCTTGAAGACTATTTTAAAAAAGTGATAAATGAATCTTAAAAAAGTTGACTGATGTTAGCAAAAAGTTTTACAATAAATATCATTAAGTAAGATTGGAGATGAGATTTCTGTTTAACAATTACAAACTTGTGCAACGTTTGATTCACATCATTTCAGCTATTGTTTTTATCGCTTCTTGTCTCTTTGTGATTTGGCTTTATCAGCATGGCTATCTAACCAATCAGGCTAAATTACAACGCTTGTGGGGCAAGATAAATTTTTAGGAGCACTTTTCTTCATTCTTCTACAAATGATGCAGGTTGTTGTGCCAATTGTCCCTATTAGTTTGACCATGGTTTTAGCTGTTATGACTTTTCACCCAGTTATTGGTATTTTAACGAGTTGCATTGGTATTATTCTTGGTTCGACTATTTTATTTTTACTGACACGTTGGTATGGAAAACGATTTTGCCTGCTTTTCGTCAAAGAAGCTACTTTCAATAAATATGAAAAACTCGTTGCCACCCATAGATCATTTACTATCTTTTTTATTTTATGTATGATATCACCCTTTGCACCTGCTGATTTACTTGTGATGTTAGCCGCGCTTAGCAACATGTCCTTTAAAACTTTTTCAAAAATCATTATCCTTTGTAAACCAATTTCCATTATCGGACACGTGTTAATTCTCACTTATGGTGGTGAATGGGCGCTACATTTTCTTTAAAACTTGAAAAATTTGAGATTTGTTTCTCAGATTTTTTAGTTTCTCTCAAAGTCTAATTGAATCAAGAATTCTTCATCATTCCTAAACTCCTCTTCACATCATTTTAGAAAATATTATACCAGAGTTCTTTGCTTGTTTTGATAGGAAGAGATATTTTCATTACGCAACGCTTGCGTTATTTTATCTTTTTGGTAAAATGAAAGAAAAAAGTCTTTCTCCTAGGAGCCTTATTATGACAAATGAAACTCTGATGCAATATTTTGAATGGTATTTACCAAATGACGGGAAACACTGGCAACGATTAGCAGCTGATGCTCCCGAACTAGCTCAAAAAGGCATTTCTAAAATCTGGTTACCTCCTGCTTTTAAGGCTACACACGCTGGCGATGTTGGCTATGGTGTTTATGACCTTTTCGACCTCGGAGAATTTGACCAAAAAGGAACGATTCGAACCAAATATGGAACTAAAGCCGATTATCTTGCTGCCATTGCTAGCTTAAAAGAAAATGGTATTGAGCCTTAGCGGATGTGATTTTGAATCACAAGGCAGCAGCTGACCACACCGAAACCTTTACTGTTGTCGAAGTGTCGCCAGAGGACCGCACAGAGCTTCTTAGTGAGCATTTTGAAATCGAAGGTTGGACAAATTTTACCTTTGCAGGTCGGCATAAAACCTATAATGATTTTGAGTGGCATTGGTATCATTTTACAGGAACAGATTATGATGTCAAAACTGGAAAAACTGGAATTTTTCAAATTCAAGGCGACAATAAAGGTTGGGCAAATCAAGGTTTAGTTGACGGTGAGAATGGGAATTATGACTATCTGATGTATGCTGATTTGGATTTCAAACACCCTGAAGTCATTAAAAACATTTACGATTGGGCAGACTGGTTTGTTCAAACAACTGGTATCGCTGGTTTTCGATTAGACGCTATCAAACACATTGATTCTTTCTTCATGGGCAATTTTATCCGTGATATGAAATTAAAATACGGCGACGATTTCTACGTCTTTGGTGAATTTTGGAATGGTGATGAACAGTCTAACAACGATTACTTGGAAAATACCGATTATCGTTTTGATTTGGTAGATGTCCGCCTTCATCAAAATCTCTTTGAAGCTAGCCAAGAAATGGAAGATTATGATTTGCGGACAATTTTTGACCAAACCTTGGTCAAGAATCACCCAGATTCTGCTGTTACTTTTGTCGATAACCATGACACACAACGTGGGCAGGCTTTGGAATCAACCATTGCAGAATGGTTTAAGCCTGCTGCTTACGCTTTGATTCTACTTCGTCAGACTGGATTGCCTTGTATTTTCTATGGTGATTACTACGGCATTTCTGACGAATTTGCGCAAGAAAATTTCCAAAACGAGATTGACCAATTGTTGCAACTTCGTCAAACAGCTGTCTATGGACAGGAAGAGGATTACTTTGATGACCCAAATTGCATTGCGTGGACTTGTCTTGGGGATGATGAACACCCCACAGCACTAGCTATACTCATCAGTAATGCTAACGCTACTTCAAAACGCTTATTTGTTGGCGAGAAATGGGCTAACCACATTTTTACAGACGCCTTAGAAAATAATCAGACCGAGGTCACGATTGATGCGCAAGGCTATGGCGTTTTTCCTGTTAATGAAAAATCTGTCAGCGCATGGGGACCAAATCACTAATGAATACAAAAAAACTCCCTTAGAATAGCGATTTCTAAGGGAGTTTCTTTTCTAATTTAAACTGAGAATCGAAAAATTCTTACATCTGTTTACATAATTATATTTACGTAAACAACGATGACAACTTTCACATCTTTTCTACCTGCTTGGGCTGTTTGCATTTGGTAATAAACGCCTTGTTTTGCCATTAAATCGTCATGCGTACCATGTTCAACAATGTCACCATCTACCATGACTAAAATAAATCAGCTGATTGAATTGTTGACAAGCGGTGTGCAATGATAAAACTTGTCCTTCCTTGCATTAATTTTTCAAAAGCTTCTTGAATCAACACTTCTGTCCGAGTATCGATAGATGAAGTTGCTTCATCGAGAATTAGGATTTTTGGTAGTTTGACAAAAATTCGAGCAATCGTTAACAGCTGACGTTGTCCTTGCGACAATGACGCTCCTGCATCAGCCAGATAAGTATCGTAACCATTTGGCAACTGACGAATAAAGAAATCAGCATTAGCTGCTTTTGCGGAAGCAATGACTTCTTCTCGTGTAGCATCAGGATTTCCATATGCAATATTATCGTGAATCGTTCCAACTTTCAGCCACGTTTCTTGCAATACCATACCGATTTGTTGGCGCAATTCTGATACAGAATAATCTGCCATAGAAACGCCATCCAAATAAATAGCTCCGCTATTGACTTCATAAAAACGCATTAAAAGATTGATTAAAGTTGATTTTCCTGCCCCCGTTGGTCCAACGATAGCCACTTTTGAAGCCGCTGGGATTGATAAATTAAGGTGGTTAATCAAGGTATTTTGGCTAGTATAACCAAACGACACATCTTTGAATTCAATTTGTCCTTGGATACTATCCGCGTTAAGCTGAGCTTTTACTGGAAGAGGCTCATTTTCTTCGTCTAAAATAGCGTAGAGACGTTCTACACAGGCAATGGCGCTCTGCAATTCTGACAAAACGGATGAAATGTCATTAAATGGCTTGGTGTATTGATTGACATAATTCAAGAAAGTTGTCAATTGTCCAACTGTAAAAGCACCTGACATAATCCGAAGTGCCCCTACTCCTGCCAAAAGAGCATAAATCAAGCTATTAATGAAACGCGTTGACGGATTAACCGTTGAAGAATAGAAAATAGCTCCTTGTGAGTAATCAGCATAAGTATCATTAATCGTCGTGAAAGTGTCAATAGCCATATCTTGCGCATTGAAGGTGTGGAGTAAACTTTCTTGACGAATCATTTCTTCAATATACTGCGTTTGTTGCCCGCGTGATTTTGTTTGATTTTGATAAAGATGATAACTCTTTTGAGCGATAAAACGTGCTAAGAAAAGTGATAATGGTGTCAAAATTAGCACCAAACCAAGCATTAACAAATCAATATCAGCCATTGTCACAATGGTAATGATAATCGTTAGAATACCAATGAAAAATTGATTGAACACCATTAACAGACCATTGCTCAATTGTTCGGCATCAGTTGTCACACGACTAACCAAATCACCTGAACTTTTCTTGTCAAGATAAGAAATCGGCATCTGGTTTAATTTTTCCATGACTTTTGACGCAATGTGTAAATATAACCAAACGTTAGACGGTTATAAATCAATGGATTCACCCATTGCACCAAGGTATTCAAAACGACAACAACAATCATTTTCGCTACAATTGGCACGATTAAACTAATTGATTTCGGAGATAAAACAACGTCCACCGCATTCCCAATCAAAATAGGCAAATAAACGGTCAGAGCGACTTGCGCAATCGTTCCAAGTGTGGCACCAAGAACAAGTCCTTTTTGTGATAAAAGATCTTTGAACAACGGCGGCTAGTATGATTTTGATTTTTTGCCTTCATCTTACGCCTCCTTTTCTTCTTGGTGTTGTGAGTAATGAATAGCACGGTAAACATCATTTTGCTTGAGTAACTCATCATGGCTGGCAAAACCAAGTTGATGTCCTTTATCTAGCAGCAAAATGTTATCAGCTGCTTTCAAGCTATTAGTGCGTTGTGAAATCAAAACAAGAGTCACTTCTTTTAATTCCTCATGAATGCTGATAGCAACTTCGCTTCTGTTAAATAATCAAGCGCTGATGTCGAATCGTCTAAGATTAAGAACGGCGCTTTTCTAACAAGCGCACGCGCAATTGTCAAACGTTGACGTTGTCCGCCAGAGAAATTACGCCCAAATGCCTCAACCTTGGCATCCAATTGTCCCTCTTTTTCTGACACAAAATCGCTAGCTTGAGCAATATCCAAAGCTCTCCAGAGCTCATTATCACTCACCTCATCACGAATTCCCAAGATCAAATTTGAACGAATTGTTCCTTGAAATAACTCTGCCTTTTGTGGCACCACATTGACCCAAGAACGCCATTCCCCAAGTGTTTTAGGAGAGTGCTGATTTTGAAAAATCGCTAAGCTTCCCGCTTGCGGTGTGTAGAGATGAGTGAGAAGTTCGACTAAAGTTGATTTTCCAGAGCCTGTTCCACCAATCACACCTAAGAAGTCACCAGCGTTCACACTAAAATCAATATGTGACAGCGACGGCTCGGCAGCGGTTGGATAGGTGAACGTCATGTCTTTGACCGCCAAAGCAAATGCTGACTCACTTTGTACTAGTTCAGTTTCCAAATCTTCAGAATCTTTTTCAAATACTTCTGTGATACGTTTAGCGCTGATAAAAGATTGGTTCAATGATGTGACAAGCATGGTCATCTTGAGCAATTCCGTCAAAATTTGCAAGAGGTAATTCACCAAAGCAATCAACATTCCTTGTGACAAAAGCCCACGACCGATTTCAAGATTTCCTTGCCAAATCAACCAAAAATCAAATGTGCACCATTAAACCACCAAGATAAGGTCAACGCGTTACGAGTTGATAGGTGACCAGCTTTTAATTTGCAAGTCAGTATAAATCTTGGTTGGCTGCAGCAAATTCTTGTTCTTCTGCTACAACCTGACCAAAGGCACGAATCACACGTACACCTTCTAATTGCTGGCGTGTCATATTGACAATTCTATCGGTAGCCTGACGAATCTTTGCGTAAATCGGATTGAGCAAGTGCGACATGGTAAAGACAATCGCAAACAAAATCACCACCATTAACAAGAAGTCAATCGTCATTTTAGGACTAATGGTAAATGCCATGATAATCGCACCAAAAACAATAATCGGTGCTCGTAAAAACAGACGTAAAAATTGGTTGATACCTGTTTGAATTTGGTAAGTATCGCTTGTCAAACGCGTTACTAAACTAGATGTTGTCAGCTGGTCACGATCCTCTTTACTCAAGCCCATGATTTTTTTAAATAAATCCTTTGTCAACTGACGTGTGTAGCCAACGGCAGCCTTGGAAGAAAAATATTGTGCTGTAATAGCTACAAGCATCCCAACAATTGCCAGTAAAAATAACAGCCCTACCATCATATAAAGGTGATTTTTATCATGATGAGGATAATGGTATCAACAATTCTAGCAATAATAATCGGAACTAAAAGCTCGAAAGATGCTTCAAACAATTTGAAAAGGGGACCTAAGATTGTCTCCTTGAGGTACCCTTTAAAATAATGACTTAATGCTTTCATTCTTCTCTTTTCTAATAGAGCATTAGCTCTCATATCATTTTTAAAAATAAACTCATCAATCAATCAAATACAGATTAAAGTGAACTTCACGAGAATAATAAATATTCCCACCATTTTTATACAATTTTTCCACCTGAGATAAGGCAAGGGGATGATAGTAAAAATAAGTTTCTCCCGTTGTATTTCCAAGACTTGGAGCGACAACATTACGAGAATAAGCTGTTCCCAAAGCAATTGTATTTTCGCCACCATTTTTGCCACGTAATCAATATAAGCAGTTCCGAAATTGTAAGCTTGCACGGCCGTCCAGACATCTACTCCTGCTTCATCTGCCAAGGTAAGATTTTCTGAAAGTACCGTCACGCCTTGACGAATACTGGTCTGGCTATCCGTAATGGAATTAGCAACACCGTCTGAACTTTCGCTTGATTGCATAACATCACCGTCATCTCCCTTGGTCTCCGTGTAAATCATCGCCAAGACCAAATCAACATTGGCGGTGGTATCGTTGTCGTCTAAAATCTCCTTGACCATATCTTTATACTGTAAAACATTTTGCACGTTTGTGAACCACATACGTTTGGTAGCCACAAAAAATGACAAAGCCCAGTATGATTAGACGCCCTAAGAACTTAAACATTATTTATTTTGAATATCCTCTATATTTTTAATCAAGATAGAATAGGTTCCATTTGGATTTTGGATAAATTCTACCGATTCAGCGTCGTCATAGACATTATTAGGTACAATCAGTTGAATACCATTGGATAGGGATAACTTCTGATTTTCCAATTTTTTCGTCTGACGTGAATGGTCAATATCTGCTACTTGAATTGGTTCTGGAATACTTTCTTTTAACTCATCAACAAAAGTTAAACGAGCAGTCAAATTACTATCAAAAAGTTGGTCTGCCAATTTTTCTGGTGATAATTCTTGCTCTTCTTCCAGATTTTTATGGATAGCAGCTTTCATTTTGGATTGGAAAGCAAAATCATCTTGTTGGAAACTTTCAGCAATTTTCTGCGCTGTTTGTTCAACCATTTTTATCGATTTTTTCACCGATTGCTCTGGTTGGACTTGCAAGAGATTTTCTGAAAAATAATTAGCAAAGCTACCATTATGCTTGACACGCTTCTCAATCAAATAATAATGATGATTAGAGCAATTAATCACCAAAGCTTCATCTGGTGTTTGCGCAGCTGACGGCAGATTATTTTGTGTCACCTTAATCGGACTTTCACTATCACTAGAAATATGGGTGAAATTTCCTTCAAAGCAATACGAAGAAAGGCAAAATGTTCAACACCGTCTTTGTCAAATTGGATAAAAACCAAATCATTTGTTTTTTGATTTTCCGAGATGACAAATTCTTCTTTCCAAAGTTGGGCAATCTTAACAGATGACTCCATCAAATCATCACTTAAATAGCTAAGAAAGACATTATCTTCTGCAAACATTCCACGTTTAGCTTCATCTGAGAAACTTTGCTTAGTTTTTTACGAAAATACTCATCAATACGTGGCGTGATTGTCAACAATTGGTCTGACAAGATCAGCTCAGTATCGTTGGGTGTAAATTGATGAATAACAATGCGTTTAATATATAAATCAATCATGATTAGTTTTGTGGTTGAATACCCAAATAGTATTCAACTGTTCGTTAATAAAGCGGGAAGACATCTGTCAATGCTTTAACCTCGCGACGAACCTCCTCTAAAATAGTTTCGTTTTGATAATTTTCAAGTGCCTTAACAATCAATTCAGCAATAGCACGCGATTCTTTTTCACCCATGCCACGGCTCGTAATGGCTGGTGAACCGATACGAATACCTGATGTTTTAAACGGTGATAAAGTTTCAAATGGAATTGAATTTTTATTGAGCGTGATGTTAACAGAGTCAAGGACATTTTGCGCCACTTTCCCATTTTCAACGACTTTTGTCACGTCAACAAGAAAGACATGATTGTCTGTGCCGCCTGAAATCACACGGAAATTTGGGTGTTGATTAAAGACATCAGCCATAGCGGCAGCATTTTTAATCACATTTTCGCCATATTCTTTGAAAGCAGGGTCCAACGCTTCTTTGAGCGCGACAGCTTTACCTGCAATGACATGCATCAATGGTCCACCTTGCAATCCAGGGAAAACAGCAGAATTGATTTTTTTAGCGAGAGCTTCGTCATTTGTTAAAATCAATCCACCACGAGGACCGCGAAGCGTCTTATGTGTCGTTGTGGTTGTAATATGCGCATAAGGAACTGGGCTTGGATGATGACCTGATGCCACAAGACCTGCAATGTGCGCCATATCCACCATAAGATAAGCACCGACACTATCTGCTATGGCACGAAAACGTTGAAAATCAATAATACGTGAGTAAGCTGATGCTCCCGCAACAATCAATTTCGGTTTCACTTCTTCTGCTAGCTCGGCTAATTTATCATAATCAATGCGTTCTGTCACAGGGTCAACCGTGTAAGAAATAAAGTGATATGTTTTCCCTGAAAAACTAACAGGAGCACCGTGTGTCAAATGTCCACCAGCAGCCAAATCCATTCCAAGGACTGTATCGCCAGGTTGAATCAAAGCCATATAAGCTGCGGCATTAGCTTGACTTCCTGAATGAGGTTGGACATTCGCAAATTTAGCTCCGAATAATTCTTTTGCACGGTCAATCGCTAAATTTTCAACGATATCCACACAATCTGTTCCGCCATAATAACGTTTGCCAGGGTATCCTTCAGCGTATTTATTGGTTAACAATGTGCCTTGAGCTGCCATGACAGCTTTTGAAACAACATTTTCAGAGGCAATGAGTTCTATGTTATTTTGTTGACGAACTTCTTCAGCATGCACTGCTTCCCAGAGTTCTTTGTCAAATGCTTCGTAGTTTTCCTTGTCAAAAATCATATCCTTATCTCCTTTTTGATAAGACCATATCACATTACTTAAAAGCTTAGTAGCTCCAAGATGATGTAAAAGCCGAAACAGTATGAGAAGAATTTCCCAAAAATCACTCTTTCGTAAATGCTAAGTCAGGCACAACTGCTAATAAGTCGTTTTGGGTAATCGCACCTTGACGTAAAATACGAGCAGTTTTTCCAGATAAATCCAAAATTGTCGAGTCAACCCCTGTTAAGGCAGCGTCGTCAGCAAAACCAGTCACAGTACCATCGAACTGTTTTTGAATTTCCTTGAAAACTTTCCCACTTTCTTGTCCAGAAATGTTAGCTGACGGACCAATTAAGGGGCCAGCTTTCTTAATCAATTTCAAGGTTTGTGGGTGATTGGGAATTCTAAAACCAATTGTTGATAAGCCAGAATTGATCCAAGCTGGCACGCGGTCATTAGCTTGTAAAATAATGGTTAATGGACCAGGTAAAAAAGCATCATAAAGCTTTTTGAGATAACTTGGTTGCTGTTTTGAAAAAGCTAAAATTGTCTCAAAATCAGCTACGTTGAGATTCATCGCCTTGTCTTTAGGACGACATTTGAGTTGGTAAACATGCTCAACGGCATTCTCATTCATCGCTTGGGCAAAAAGCCCATAAACGGTTTCTGTCGGTAAAATCACCGCTCCACCATTTTGCAAAATTGTTTCTAAATCAGTCATTATCCATCACGACCATTCTATCTTTACCGAACATATCTTTAATGACACGAACGCGTTTAGCAGGAAAATGCTTGCTCAACAAAGCACGCAAACCTTCTCCTTGTTTATAACCAATTTCAAAATAAAGTTTTCCGTTTTCGGTCAAATGCTCACTAGCATTCTCAATAATCTGACGATAAATGGCAAAGCCGTTTTCATCTGCAAAAAGTGCTAAATGCGGTTCTGAAGCGAGCACATTAATGCCAACTTCATCTTCATCGTCATAAGCAATATAGGGCGGATTTGAAATAATCATATCAAATCTTTCTGTAATTTGGCTAAAAACATCAGATTGAATCAAGGTCAGCTCTACTTGATTTTTGAGGACATTCTCTTTCACTAATTGTAGGGCGTCTGCTGAAATGTCAGAGGCGGTTACTTGCCAATTTGGTCGCGCAGCCTTGAGCGAAATGGCAATCGCACCGCTTCCTGTACCAATATCTAAAACTCGCAAGTCAGCTCTGCTATTTTCCTTTAAAACCAAATCAACCAGCTCCTCAGTTTCAGGTCGTGGAATCAAAACACGCTCGTCAACTGAAAGCTCTAAATCGCGAAAATAGGCTTTCCCTGTGATGTACTGAGGTGATCGATGTGCTGTCAACTGAACCATGATTTGCTCAAGTAACATTTGGTCTTTTTCGGTGATAGCTTGGTTCTGATGTAAGATGAAATCGAGCAAGGTCCAACCTTTTAATTCACGGAAACGTAAGTGAGATTTTCTGGGTCCTCGCCGATTGCTTGTAATTGTTTTTCTAGTTGGCTGATTGTTTCAGCGTAATTCATTATTGATTTAACTCTTCTAATTTCTTAGTTTGGTCAAAAAGAATAAGAGCATCGATAACTTCGTCTAGTTTTCCTGACAAAATCGTATCTAATTTTTGCAATGTTAAACCAATACGGTGGTCTGTGACACGGTTTTGTGGGAAATTATAAGTACGGATACGTTCTGAACGGTCACCTGTACCGATTGTTGATTTACGTTCAGCATCTTGTTCATTTTGAGCAATTTGGGCAAAGTGGTCAGCAACACGCGCACGAATAATTTTCATGGCTTTGTCACGGTTTTTCTGTTGCGTACGTTCTTCTTGCATTTCGACTTTAATACCAGTTGGAATGTGAACCATACGAACAGCTGTCGCAACTTTGTTGACGTTTTGTCCACCAGCACCTGAGGCGTGGTAAATATCCACACGCAAGTCTTTTGGATCGATTTCGTATTCGACTTCTTCAACCTCTGGCATGACAAGGACGGTTGCTGTCGAGGTATGAACACGACCTTGACTTTCTGTGACAGGGACACGTTGAACACGGTGAGCACCTGATTCGTATTTCAACTTAGAGTAAACAGATTGACCAGATACCATGACAACAACCTCTTTGATACCACCAACACCGTTGTAAGAAGCTTCCATGACATCGAATTTCCATCCTTGGTTTTCAGCATATTTTTGATACATTTGAAGAAGGTCGCTAGCAAAGAGCGCAGCTTCGTCACCACCAGCAGCACCACGGATTTCCAAGATGATATTTTTGTCATCGTTTGGATCTTTTGGTAAAAGAAGAATTTTAAGTTTTTCTTCGTATTCTTCTTTAGATGCTTTTGAGTCTTTGAGTTCCTCTTTCGCCATTTCTTCAAGTTCAGGATCGCCACCAGCGTCTTTAATCATTTCTTCAGCATCTTCGATGTTTTGAAGAATTTGTTTGTATTCGCGGTAAACAGTTACAGTTTCACGTGTGCTCGCTTCTTCCTTAGACAAAGCCATAAAGCGTTTTGTATCACTAACGACATCAGGGTCAGATAGCAATTCGCCTAATTCTTCGTAACGGTCCTCAACCGCTTGTAGCTGATCATAAATGTTCATTTGTTTTCGATTAACCTCTCTTTTGCAAATTCATTTTCTTATTTTTCTTTGGAAATCATTGGGTTAAAATAATGTTTACGGCAAACGGGGATATAGGTTTCGTTTCCGCCGATTTGAATTTGATTTCTTCGTAAACAGGCTTGCCATTTTCAGTTCGCAAAACCATGGTTGCTTTTTTA
>ENA-OPZM01000868-OPZM01000868.1-human-gut-metagenome-genome-assembly--contig:-NODE-868-length-11955-cov-7.308421_pt1 | contig 11955 bp, 18 predicted proteins | sample MGYA00242478_ERZ504493 | MGnify/ENA primary metagenome ERZ504493 (study PRJEB26092, sample SAMD00036227) | human gut metagenome | host: Homo sapiens | study: EMG produced TPA metagenomics assembly of...
GTTTTTGGCGGGCGGGTCCGGCTTCATGGCTTCCAGTGCAGCGCCCAGCTCCTTCGGCTGAAGAGGGCTGGTGCAGTCCGCGGAAGAGCTTTGCAGCTTTTTCCAGCAGGGAAACGGAAGTGAAGCAGTTCAGGCCGCTGCAGTTGATCAGCTGCACGCCCGGTGTGGTAAAAACGGAAAAGACCTCGACCTGAGATGCATTCAGCTGGGGCAGAAGAGACGCAAGAGCTGCCTGCTGCGCGGTCTGATCCGGCAGGAGAGAATGGATCGCCTTGGTCGTCTTATCCAGCTTCTGTGTCCAGTCGGCGGCTTTTCCGTTATTGGTAAGGGCACCGCCATAACCATAACATTTCAGGCCGATGACACGATGCTGTGTGATGAGCACGAGCGAAAGATTGGTTTTGGTCTTGCCGTCCGAAAGCTGGCCGGGCATGACGATGTACCAGTGATTTTTGCGCACCAGCTTCATCAGAGAGGAAACGAACTGCAGAATGTCCTTCTGGGATCCGTTGCGGGAAGAGGAAGACACCGCTGCACAAGCAGCTTCTTCCGAGGGCAGCTGCCCCAGAATGTTGCGTCCCTTACCCCACAGGGTCAGATCACCGCTTTTCTTTTTTCGGTACAAAGCCGGCAGGGAAAAAACAACAAGGACGGCCAGAACGATCAGTGTAATTGTATTTTGTGTCATTTGGATACCTCATAAGGGGGATTGAAATAAAAAGATAAACAAAAAGGAGCTGCTGCACAGTGTTTGTGCGGCGGCTCTTTTTTTGCCTGCGGAGGACTTGACAAGAATGATATAAAGTGATATGATTTTGATATCACAAAGAAATACTTCCGCACCCTGTGAAGGAGGGAACTGTTATGGAAGAGAAAATTCTGCAGACCAAAAAGAACGGCATGGTCATGCTGCTGCTCACCCTGCTGGGCTATGCTGTTACCGTCCTGCTGTTTTTCTACAGCATCATTCTGCTGGACGAAAGCCTGTTTCCGGGCATCCTGCTCACGATCCTGTCCATCGCATACTGGGTGGCGGGCATCTTCCTGCTCTGCGGCCTGAAGGTGTTAAAGCCTCAGGAAGCACTGGTGCTCACCCTGTTCGGCGATTACATCGGCACCCTGAAGGGACAGGGGTTTTACTGGGTGAACCCCTTCTGCACCGCGGTGAACCCGGCAGCTGGCACCAAACTGAGCCAGAGCGGCGATGTGAACAGCGGCGAAACCGGCATGGCGGCCCTGCTTAAGGCAGGTAACAGCAGTTCCCAGACCGCAGAATCGACCAGCAAGAAGATCTCGCTCAAAATGATGACCCTCAACAACTCCCGCCAGAAGATCAACGATTGTCTGGGCAACCCGGTGGAGATCGGCATTGCGGTCATCTGGCGCGTGACCGATACCGCAAAGGCCGTATTCAATGTGGACAACTACAAGGAGTACCTCTCCCTGCAGTGCGACAGCGCTCTGCGCAATGTGGTGCGCATTTACCCCTATGATGTGGCTCCCAATGTGGATACCACCGGCGACGGCGTAGCCGATGAGGCAGTCTGCGCGGCTCCTCGGAGGTGGTAGCCGCCCGCATCCGGGACGAGATCCAGAAGAATGTAGCCGAGGCCGGCATCGAGGTAGTGGAAGCCCGCATCACCTATCTGGCCTATGCGCCGGAGATTGCGGCCGTGATGCTGCAGCGCCAGCAGGCAAGTGCCATCATCGATGCCCGCAAGATGATCGTGGACGGTGCTGTGGGCATGGTGGAAATGGCCCTTGAACGCCTGAATGAGAACAAGGTAGTGGAGCTGGACGACGAGCGCAAGGCGGCAATGGTCTCCAACCTGCTGGTGGTGCTGTGCGGCAACCGTGATGCCCAGCCCATCGTGAACAGCGGCAGCCTGTACTGATGGCAGAACCAAAAAAGCAGGTGCCCCTGCGCCTGAACGCGAAGCTCTACGATGCCCTTGCCGCCTGGGCCGAAGATGACTTCCGCTCGGTGAACGGGCAGATCGAATATCTGCTGACGGAGTGCGTGCGGCAGCGCAAAAAGAACGGCAAGTATGTCTCGGACCAGATCGATGTGCCGCCTGAACTGGATATCAAATAAAATACCAATTGGCCCCGGCTGTGCGGATGAACTCTGCATGGCCGGGGTTTGTGTTTATCTGTGGCTCCCTAAAGGCTGAAAATGCGAAATTTCCTGCCGGAAAATAACGAAAATACATTGACAGTTGCACACCTGTGACGATATAATAGGCCAAGGAATATCTTTCTGTGGCAATGGAAAGACCTTCCCGCAGAAAACTATATTCCGAAGAAAAGAGGGAAGCTTACCCGCTTGAACAGACAAAAACAACATCGTGGTGCCGCTGCTGCGCTGGCTGTGCTGGTGCTGGCAGCTGTACTGCTTTTTGTGGGCGGAAGCTGGCTGGAAAAGCGCAGCCAAAAGCCGGAGACCCGGACGGAGCTGCCGCAGGAGACCGCTGAGACCATGGAAGTGGACGGCGTGACCTACCGCAGGCGCACAGATCTGACCACCATCCTTGTTATGGGCATCGACCATGACAGCGAGGTGGAAGCAGAAGGCTCCTATCAGGGCGGTCAGGCGGATTTTCAGCGGCTCATTGTGATAGACAGCAAAGACAAGACGGTCCGTCAGCTCAAGATCGACCGCGACACCATGGCAGAGGTGACGGTGCTTGGCATGCTGGGCAATCCGGTGGGCACCACTCAGATGCAGATCAGCCTTGCCCATGGCTTTGGCGATGGCAAGGAGGAAAGCTGCGGCTATGCCCGTGATGCGGTGTCCCGCCTGCTGCAGGGAGAAAACATTGATTTCTATCTGGCTATGAGTCTGGACGGCATCTCGGTGCTGAACGACCTTGCAGGCGGTGTGACCGTGACGCTGGAGGATGATTTCTCCGCAGCAGACCCGGCCATGACCAAGGGAGCTACCCTGACGCTGCAGGGCGATCAGGCTGAGAATTTTGTGCGCAGGCGCATGGATATTGGCGAAGGCACCAACGAAGCCGCATGGTGCGGCAGGAGGAGTATCTTGCACAGCTTTCCGCACAGCTGGAAAGCAGGGTGCAGCAGGATCAGCAGTTCACCGCACAGGTGTACGATGCGCTGCAGCCTTATCTGGTCACCGACCTTGCAAAGGGTCAGCTGGTGAACGAGGTGTGGGCCGCAAAGGACGATACTGTGGAGCCTGCCATTGCACTGGAGGGCGAGCATAAGGTGGCAGAGGACGGATTCACCGAGTTCTATCCGACCGAAGCTTCCATCCAGAAAGCGGTTCTGACGCTGTTTTGGGAGCCTGTTGAAGAATGATGTAAATGTTGAAAAGCATTTGCGATAGAAAGCAGCATCTTGGAGAGTGCGGCTTGAAGTGAAAGGAGATCTTCATTATGAAGAAAGTTATCAGCGCTGTTCTGACCGCTGCTATGGTCGTGGGCATGGGTGTGTCTGTTCTGGCAGCAACGCCCAGCAAGACTGTGGCAGATGAGGTCAAGGCCAGCGGTTCTGCTACCGTCACCGGTGTTCTGGGCATTGTCAGCGATGTGAAGGTCACTGCCAAGGAGGATACCGCTCAGGTCGAGGAAGTCCTGCAGGATATCACTTCTGATGCAGACCTGCAGAAGGCTGCGGGCGCTTCGAAAGAAAAGAAGACGACTGTAGATGTTACTGTAACGCAGGCCTTTGAGATGCAGACCTCTAACCTGCTCGACGCTGCAAATGTTAAGCTGACCATTGAGTCCAAGGTCATTGAGGCTGCTTACGAGGACAACGAGCAAGTTACCGTTCTGGTGGCTGTGCCCAAGACGAAGGCAGACGGCACTGTGACCTATACCTACTATACTGTGCCCGGTAAGGTCGTGGATGGCAAGATCGTGGTGAACCTGAAGGGCCGTCAGGTCAAGCTCTATGGCTCCAACTTCGTTCTGGTGGCCGTGAAGACCATTGAGGGCTAAGAACTAGAAATGTTCTGCGGTGCTCCCTGATGAAAAAGGGAACGCCGCATTTTTGGCGTATAGGATTCAGAGAAATAGAGGAAAGGGCACAACGCCCGGGCCGCATGGGCGGCAGTATTATAAGGTTATAAGGAGTGAAATCGTGCAGCAAGATACTTTTGTGAAGGAGCGCACAGCTTTGGCGGTACAGCCGGAACAGGGAGAAGATACCATTGATCTGCTGGAACTGTTCATGGGCCTGCTGGCCCACTGGACGCTCATTGCAGCCACGGCTGTGGTGGGTGCCGTGCTGATGGCGCTTTATACGTTTTTTCTGGTAACGCCGATGTACAAGGCAACGGCCACCATTTATGTGGTCAGCCGCAATGATTCGGTGCTGAACTTCTCCGATCTGCAGGTCGGCAGCGAGCTGACCAGCGATTACATCAAGGTCTTTGAAATGTGGGAAGTCCACGAAAAGGTCATCAGCAACCTGGATCTGGATTACACCTACACCGATATGGCCAGTATGCTGTCTGTCACCAACACCAGCGACACCCGTATGCTGGATATCACGGTCACGAACCCGGACCCGGAAGAAGCAGCAGCGATCGCAAACGAGTATGCGGATGTGGGCGCAAAGTACATCTCGGAAAAGATGAAGACGGACGAGCCCACCCTGATGTCTTCTGCGCGTGTGCCGGAGAACCCGTTCAGCCCCAACAAGGCCAAGAACATCCTGCTGGGCTTTGTAGTGGGCTTTGTGCTGGCCTGCGCCGTGGTGGTGCTGCGGACCATGCTGGACGATACCTACAAGTCTGCCGATGATATCCGCAAGTATACCGGCATGGTCGTGCTGGCATCGATCCCGCTGGCCGATGCTGCGAACAGCCGAAAGAGAAAAGCGAGTTCAAGCGCCGCACCAAGCGGTTTGCCAATGATGTCCGCCGCCGTGTGGGTGGCAGCTCTGGGAGGAAAGCATGAAACAGCTGAAGATCACAAAATTTCCGGCTCTGGATTATGCGGGAAATGAAGCCTTTAATACCCTGAGCACCAACCTCTCCTTTGCAGGTGCGAGTGTCAAAAAGATCATGATCACCAGCTGCCATGCTGCAGAGGGTAAGAGCTATCTGTCCATGAACCTGATGCGCACGCTGGCACAGCGCGGCATCAAGGTGGCGCTGGTGGACGCAGACCTGCGCCGCAGCTTGGTCAACAGTGACTACGGCCTGAAATATGAGGATGGCCGCAGCGACGGTAAGGGCCTCTCCCATTTTCTGGCCGGTATGGTGGGCATGGATGAGGTCATCTACCAGACCGACATCCCTAATGCCATCATGGTGCCGGTGGGCCGCGATGTGCCCAACCCGCTGGCGCTGCTGACCAACAGCCATTTTGCCGAACTGCTGGATATGCTGTCCAGAATGGCAGATTACGTCATTGTGGACGCACCCCCGGTGGGCGTGGTCATCGATGCGGCGGAGATCGCCAAGGCATGTGACGGCACCTTGATCGCAGTGAACTACAACGATGTGAGCCGTCAGGAGCTGCTGGACGTGAAGCAGCAGATCGAGCAGACCGGCTGCCCCATTCTGGGCACCGTGCTCAATCAGGTGGACTACGACAACTATATGGGCCGCAAGTACTACAAATCCTACTCAAAGTATGGAAAGTACGACTATTACAGAAAGTATTATAAACGGAGCCACGAAGCGGAAAAGAAATGAGCGGCTTTACGGATTATCATGCGCACTTCGTCTACGGCGTGGACGATGGTGCGCAGACCAGAGAAGAAATGTATGCCATGCTGGATGCAGCGGCAGCAGACGGTGTGCGGCACCTGTTTGCTACCTCGCACAGTACGCCGGGCATGAAACGCTTCCCGCAGGAAGTCTATGACCGGCATCTGGCGCTGGCCCGCGCATACTGCACACAAAAAGGCTACGACCTGAAGCTGGAGCACGGCTCAGAGCTTTTGTATACCCCTGCGGCGGGGTATGCGGCAGTCCAGCGCCAGATGCTGACCTTGGGAGATACCGGCTGGGTGCTGCTGGAATTTGTGCCGAACATAACGGCAAAGGAGCTGGAAACGGCTCTGCAGGAGATCACGGGTGCGGGTTACCGCATTCTGGTGGCCCACATTGAGCGGTATCCCTGCCTTGCGCAGCACGGCCTGCTGGCCCGCCTGCACAAACAGTACCGGCTGTGCTGCCAGATCAACTGTTCGGCTGTGCTGGACAGCGGCTTCTGGCAGTGGATGCGGCTGGAGCACTGGATCAAGACCGGGCTGGTGGACGCGGTCTCTTCCGATGCACACAACTGCACCTCGCGCCCGACCCGGATGCGGCAGGCGTATGAGCGGCTCTGCACCCGTGTGGGACAAACGACAGCACAAAAACTGACCGGACTGGATGGCACAGAGTATCTTGTATAGTTGCTTTGACTGCCGGAAATGAAAATGGGAAAGATGCCTCTTTCAGCCAGCTGCTTTATGAGGAAACTGATGGGGAAGGAACGTCCTTTTGTAAAGAAGTGTGGAGCTTTTGGCTTTTTGTGCAAAAAAACTTGCGAATCAAAGGACAAAGTGTTAAACTGAAACAGGAAACATGTATGGTAAACTTGCGGGGGTGTACGAATGAAGATACTGGTCGTCGATGATGGACAGCTTGCAATCAACTCGCTGATCCGCATCCTGTGCCGCGTTGCACCCGACTGTGACTATATCAGCGCCATGACGACCGAGGATGCACTGAGCTGGATGCGTCAGGGGCCGATGGACGCGGCTTTCCTCAATCTGGAAATGCCCGGATGAACGGGCTTGCTTTGACGCGCATGATCCAGAAGCTGCAGCCGCGCTGCAACATCATTGTGGTAACAGAGCACCCGGAGTATGCGCTGGAAGCGCTGCAGATCTTCGTGAGCGGCTTTTTACTCAAGCCTGCAAACGAGGCAGATGTGCGCAATGTGCTGGAGCATCTGCGCTACCCGCCGGAGAATGCCCCTGTCGGCATCAAGATCCAGTGCTTTGGCAATTTTGAGATCTTCGTGGGCGGGCGCGCTTTGGCCTTCAAGCGCAGCAAGAGCAAGGAGCTGCTGGCCTATCTGGTGGATCGCAATGGTGCCACCTGCACCAACGGCGAAATGCTGACCGTGCTGTGGAGGATAAGCCCGACACCGCATCGCTGCACAGCCATCTCCGCAATCTGATCTTTGACCTGAGCCATACGCTGGAGGATGCAGGTGTTACCGGCCTGCTCATCCGCGGCCGCAGCACACTGGCGCTGGACACCAGCAAGGTGGATTGTGATTATTACAATTTCCTGCGGGGCAGCCGCTCGGCCACCAATTCCTATCGCGGCGAGTATATGACCCAGTATTCTTGGGCAGAGGTGACCCGTTCAGCACTGCGCCAGCAGGCAAATGTGCAGAAAACAGCCTCGATCCCCAGTTACTATGTGCCGCCTACCGGCTTTTAAACCAGAAAAAACAAGAACACCTCAGAAAATCGCTCGATTCTGAGGTGTTTTTTCTTGACATGAAAATACCCCAAGAGTACTCAGAGTTTTGTTTTTACTCTGGCTACTCTAGGGGTAGCATATCAAAAGTAAAGGGGCTTTGTGTGCAATTATTTACTGCTGCGCAAAAATTTTGATCTCATCCTTATCCATAAAGGCGGCACCGGAAAAACCGGAAGCTTCCAGCTGGCCCAACTGTTTGCCCAGCTTCTTGGCCTGCTGCAGAACGGTGACATTGTAGCTGCTGCGCAGGTCTGCAGCCTTGGCAAGAACGGCGGTGAAATCGGCATCCTTGCCGTACAGCAGGGCGATCTTCTGCTTTGCGCCGGGGATCTGGTAGCCCTGCTCCAGCAGGATGCCGCACACCCGCTCGAAGCCGATGGAGAAGCCCACGGCGGGCACCTGAGTGCCCAGGAACTTGCCCACCATGTTGTCGTAGCGGCCGCCGCCGGCCACGGCACCGCTGAACTGCGGGCAGGTGATCTCAAACACCATGCCAGTGTAGTAGCCCTGACCGCGCACCAGACTGGGGCAGTAGGCTACCTGATAGCGGCCTGCAGCCATGGCGTTGGCGGTAGCAAGGACATACTTGAGGTCGTCGGCAATGGCGGGGTCTGCGCAGCGGGCAGCCACGGCATCCAGCGTGACTTCGCCTGCGGCAATGAAGTCGGCCAGTGCGTTGATGGCATTTTCCGGCAGCTGCTTTTCGGTCAGCTCAGCCTTCACACCATCGGCACCGATCTTGTCCATCTTATCAAAGGTGATGCAGACGGAATCCAGCGTATCAGCGGAAAAACCCATGCTCTCCAGCATCCCGCGCAGGATGCGGCGGTCATTGATGTTGACGGTGAAGCCGGTGAAGCCGATGTTCAGCAGGGCACGGGTGGTCACGTCGATCAGTTCCACCTCGGCGTTGGGGGAAGAATCGCCCAGAATGTCGATATCGCACTGTACGAACTCGCGCAGACGGCCCTTCTGCGGGCGCTCGGCGCGGAACACACGGTCGGTCTGGATCACCTTGAAGGGGCTGGGCAGCTTATCCTTGTTGGCGGCATAGTAACGGCTCAGCGGCAGGGTCAGGTCATAGCGCAGGCCCATATCGGACAGCTGCTTGGGATCGCCGGTGTTCAGGCAGCGGTGAGCTTATCGCCGCGCTTGAGCACCTTGAAGATCAGGTTCAGGTTGTCGCCGCCGTCGGATTTGTCCAGATTCTCCATATCCTCCAGCATGGGGGTGGAAATGCGCTCGAAGCCGGACGCACGGTAGGTCTCCAGAATTTTGCCCTGAATGTAATCGCGCAGGGTCTGCTCTGCGGGCAGCAGGTCGCGCATGCCTTCAATGCCTGTGTTTTCATAAGATGGTTCCTCTCTATATAAATCAATGTAAATACTTTTACCTTATTCATTATAAAGAAATCTGCCGTTTTGTCAATTGAAATGGGCACACTGTAAAGGAAAAACCATTCGGAGGACAGACGATGAAACAGCAATTTACAGCAAAACATCCGTGGACCATCCTTGCGGCGGGCGCAGCCATTCAGGTGCTCACGGGCATCCCGGCGGCGTGGGGCGTATTCCAGCAGCCGGTCATGGACGAGTACGGCCTGAGCGAGCAGGGGGCAGGCTATGCCTTCGGCATCCTCATTGCGGCGTTCGGCGTGGGGTGCGTCCTCGGCGGCTTTCTGCAGGACAGCCGAGGCCCGCGGTGTGCGGCTCTGTGGGGAACAGCACTGCTGTGCGGCGGATTTTTTGCGGCGGCCATGCTGCCGGGCGGCAGTGCGGTCAGCTTTTTTCTGGCATTCAGCATCCCGGCGGGGCTGGGCACGGCGTTTCTGTACCCATCCATCCAGTCCTGCGCACAGAAGTGGTATGCCGGGCGCAAGGGCCTTGCCACCGGCGTGATCGGCGGGGCGGTGGGCCTTTCCGGTGCGTTCCTCACCGTGTTCGTGCGCACGGCGGTCAGCGGCTTTGGGATCGTGCAGGGCATCCGGGGCGCGTTCTGGGCGCTGGGGGCCATAACGCTGCCCGTCTGCCTTGCGGGCAGTCTGCTGCTGCAGGACCCGCCGGAAAGCAAACAAAACCAGCAGGGGAACGGCAAAAATGAGATCGACCTTTCCCCGTGGCAGATGCTGAAAACAAAGCAGTACTGGCTGTGCGCAGGCGCGGTGTGCTTTTCCACCCCGGCGGTGCTTCTGTTCAGCCCCATCATCCTGAAGCTGGGCGTGGAGCGGGGGCTGGACGAGAACGCTGCTCTGTGGAGCGTGGTACTGGGCAGCGTGGGCAGTGCGGCGGGCCGCCTGCTGATGCCCATGCTCAGCGATAAAATTGGCCGCAGGCCCACCGATCTGCTGCTGTTTGCGGTGTCGCTGGGGCTTTCGGCAGGGTTTGCGTTTGCGCAGGGCTGGTGGGTGATCGCCTGTTATGCGGGGCTTACCTTCTGCTATTCCGGCCTTGCAGCAGTGCTGCCCGCCCTTTCCACCGATCTGTTCGGCCTGCCGCACGCAGGGGTGAACTACGGTTTTCTGGCACTGGGGCAGAGCGTGGGCAGTCTGGCCTTTCCGTTTGCAGCAAATCTCTGGGGGTTGGAAGCCGGGCGGCACTGGCTTGCCGTGGGCGGCGCAGCGGCGGGCTTTGCGGCCATGTGGGTACTGAAGCCTGCCGGGCAGACACCGCGCAGGCAGGACACAGGAGCGTGAAATTTGCCCTCTTGACATAGTTGACAAAAACTTGACGAATGAAATGACAAAAGCATCCGAATTGACAGTTAGCGGAAGGCAACTGCAAATAGTTTTGATGTTTTTTACCGGAAATGTATTGCAAAATCCGTCAGCTTTCTCTATAATAAAATCATGCGTGGTAGTACCGGTTAAGGCGCTGAAAGAGAGCGGCGCGCCCGGTCAGATGCAAGCAGCAAAGGGCAGCGGCTGTGCCGGCAGGGCGCGGCGGCGGCTTTGTGCTGCAAAGCAACATTTGTCAAAAGGAGAGTATGATTATGACCTATTCGCAGCAAGTACAGAATATGTGCCCGATCACCAAAGGTCCTAAGCATGGTCCGGCTCCCATCCCCGAAGAGGGCGCATGGGTCAAGGCCTATGAGATCAAGGACATCAGCGGCTACACCCACGGTGTGGGCTGGTGCGCACCTCAGCAGGGTACCTGCAAGCTGTCCCTGAACATCAAGAACGGTGTCATCGAGGAGGCTCTGGTGGAGACCATCGGCTGCTCCGGTATGACCCACTCTGCTGCTATGGCAGGCGAGATCCTGCCCGGCAAGACCATTCTGGAAGCTCTGAACACCGACCTGGTGTGCGACGCCATCAACGTTGCTATGCGCGAGCTGTTCCTGCAGATCGTCTACGGCCGCAGCCAGACCGCTTTCTCTGAGGACGGTCTGCCCATCGGCGCAGGTCTGGACGACCTGGGCAAGGGCCTGCGCTCCATGACCGGCACCATCTTCTCCACCAAGGAGAAGGGCGTCCGTTATCTGGAGCTGACCGAGGGCTATATCAACAAGCTGGCTGTGGATGCCAACGATGAGGTCATCGGCTATCAGTTCGTCAAGCTGGGCAAGATGATGGAGGATATCCGTCACGGCAAGACCCCCAACGAGGCTTATGAGAAGAACGTGGGTACTTACGGCCGCTTCAGCAAGGAGCAGGGTGCTGTGAAGTACATTGACCCGCGTGAGGAATAAGAGAGGAGGAACAACTCATGGCAACTTTTGAATCTATGGATCGCCGCATGCCGAAAATCGAGGCATGCCTGAAGGCTAACGGCCTGGAGTCTCTGGACGCTTGCAACGAGATGCTCCTCGCTAAGGGCATCGACTGCGACAAGATCGTGCGCGGCGTTCAGCCATCTGCTTTGATAACGCTGTCTGGGCATACACCCTGGGCACCGCTATCGCCGTCAAGCGCGGCCTGACCGATGCTGCCGAGTGCGCTGCTGCCATCGGCGAAGGTCTGGAAGCCTTCACCATCCCTGGCTCTGTCGCTGAGCAGCGTCAGGTCGGTCTGGGCCACGGCAATCTGGGCGCTCGTCTGCTGAGCGAGGACACCACCTGCTTCGCTTTCCTGGCAGGCCACGAGTCCTTTGCTGCTGCTGAGGGTGCTATCGGCATCGCCCGCACTGCAAACAAGGTCCGCAAGACCCCCCTGCGCGTCATCCTGAACGGCCTGGGCAAGGATGCAGCTTACATCATTTCCCGTATCAACGGCTTCACCTATGTTCAGACTGAGTACGACATCCCCACTCAGACCCTGACCGTCGTCAAGGAGATCCCCTTCTCTGAGGCGAGCGCGCAGCCGTCAAGTGCTACGGTGCAAACGACGTTATGGAAGGCGTTGCCATCATGAAGAAGGAGGACGTTCAGTGCTCCATCACCGGCAACTCCACCAACCCGTCCGCTTCCAGCATCTGGTTCCGGCACCTACAAGAAGTGGGCCCATCGAGAACGGCAAGAAGTACTTCTCCGTCGCTTCCGGGCGGCGGCACGGGCCG
>ENA-OPZM01000870-OPZM01000870.1-human-gut-metagenome-genome-assembly--contig:-NODE-870-length-11926-cov-1.804644_pt1 | contig 11926 bp, 17 predicted proteins | sample MGYA00242478_ERZ504493 | MGnify/ENA primary metagenome ERZ504493 (study PRJEB26092, sample SAMD00036227) | human gut metagenome | host: Homo sapiens | study: EMG produced TPA metagenomics assembly of...
CCAGCGCATGGCGTCGGAACCGTACTTGTCGAACACGCCGTTCACGTCCGGGTAGTTGCGCAGGTGCTTGGACATCTTCTGACGTCGGAGCCGAGCACTATGCGTGGCAGATCACGTTCTTGAACGCCGGGCGGTCGAACAGGGCGGTCGCCATCACGTGCAGCAGGTAGAACCAGCCGCGGGTCTGGCCGATGTATTCCACGATGTAGTCGGCCGGGAAGTGCTGTTCGAACTTCTCCTTGTTCTCGAACGGGTAGTGGAACTGCGCGAACGACATGGAACCGGACTCGAACCAGCAGTCGAGCACATCGGAAATACGGTGCATGTGCGACTTGCCGGTCGGGTCGTCCGGGTTGACGCGGACCAGGTTGTCGATCCACGGACGGTGCATGTTGATGTTGCCGTCCTTGTCGCGCGGATAGTCGCCGAAGTCGGCCTTGAGCTCTTCGAGCGAACCGTAGACGTCCACACGCGGGTACTTCGGATCGTCGCTCACCCACACCGGATCGGGGAACCCCAGAAGCGGTTGCGGGAGATGGACCAGTCGCGCGCGTTGGCGAGCCACTTGCCGAACTGACCGTCCTTGACATTGCCTGGGATCCAGTTGATCTGCTGGTTCAATTCCAGTAGACGCGGCTTGATCTTGGTCACGGACACGAACCAGGAGGACACCGGCTTGTAGATCAACGGGGTGGCGCAACGCCCAGCAGTGCGGGTAGGAGTGCACGTAGCTTTTCTCCTGGAAGAGGATCGCGCGGCGCTCTTCCGGAATCTCGGCGAGCGGGCCGTCGCCGGCGCGCAGGTTGCGCAGGATCGGCAGGTTGGCGTCGAACACGAAATCGCCTCGTAGTCAGGGCACTGCGCGGTGAAGCGGCAGCCATCGTCGAGCACGTCGGTGCTCTTGATGCCGTGCGCGTTCAGCTATTCATATCGTCCTCACCGTAGGGAGCCTGGTGAACCAGGCCGGTACCTTCGACGGTGTCGACGTAGTCGGCGGTGAAGATCGTGTAGCCGTTCGGGCCGGGCACATGGCCTTCGGATTCGGCCGTCTCGCCCGCGAAGTACGGGAAGACCGGGTAGTAGCGTCGGCCTGCCAGCTCGTTGCCCTTGAGTTCGCGCACGACCTCGTAATTCTCGCCGAGTTCCTTCTCGTAATGCGGCAGCAAATCCTTGCCGAGGTAGAACTTCTTGCCAGCGAACTTGCCTTCGGTCGGGCGGACCTCGACGTAGTCGATGTCAGCGCCGACCACGATGGCGAAGTTGGTGGGAACGGTCCACGGGGGTGGTGGTCCAGAAGACGGCGTAGGCGTCGTCCTCATCGCGCATCTTGACGGCCACGGATACGGTGGTGTCCTGGCGGTCCTGGTACACGTCGGCGTCCATGCGCAGCTCGTGCGCACTCAACGGCGTGCGGTCCTTCGGGCAGTACGGCAGCACGCGGTAGCCCTGGTAGGCCAGGCCCTTGTCGTAGAGCTGCTTGAAGGCCCACATCACGGATTCCATGTACGGGATGTTCAGGGTCTTGTAGCCGTGCTCGAAGTCCACCCAACGGGCCTGACGATGCACGTAGTTCTGCCATTCGTTGGTGTACTTCAGCACAGAAGCGCGGCAGGCGTCGTTGAACTTGTCGATGCCCATCTTCTCGATCTGGTCGACCGAGTCGATGCCGAGCTCCTTCTGCGCCTCAAGCTCGGCGGGCAGGCCGTGGGTGTCCCAGCCGAACACGCGGTTGACCTTGCGGCCCTTCATGGTCTGGTAGCGCGGGATCACGTCCTTGGCGTAGCCGGTCAGCAGGTGGCCGTAGTGCGGCAGGCCATTGGCGAACGGCGGGCCATCGAAGAACACGAATTCGTTCTGGCTGTGGTCGCCGGAAGGGTTGCGTTCAACGGACTGCTGGAAGGTGTCGTCCTTGTCCCAGTAGTCGAGAACGGTCTCCTCCATGTCGGGGAAGCTGGGGTTCGGCGCGACGTGCGCGGTCTCGCCGCCCTCGCTCGCCTTGGGATATACGTTTTCGCTCACCGTAAATCTCCTGTTAGTACTGTGCACTGGTCCTACAGGAGCGTCATTGATGCGATTGCCGGGCGCCGACGTGTGCCGGCTGGTTTCACGAATGTCACGTACCGAACCGTGGGCCGATTAGTCAATCGCCTCGCAGCCGGAACCGACTGTGTTCCGCCCGGAACAGCCATGTCTGCCGTTCCTGCCTACGAGGACGATGACGAGCGCTGGTATGCGCTCCGCACCGCGGTACCACCTCGCTTATCGCACCGGTTGCGCCGCTCCGAACTGTTGCACTCGGAGCCGCGAGCCTGCGCGACCGCTTGTGTTCGGCTGTCTCGGGCCGATCCCGTCGGTTCTACTGGGCGATTGCCGCCGTTCTTCCGAAGACTCCCCGCTGATAACGGATCACTGCCTCACAACGGTGCATATCCTAACACGCCACGCGGTCAAATCGCCGCCCACGGCCACGGCACCGTCAGGAGCCCGATTTAGATTGGGACCGGCCACCACGGACCGAGAAAGGATTGTCGGACAATGACGTATGATTTCACGTCCATCATGAACAGGCATGGCATGGATTCGATCGCGGTCGACGGACTGGGCACCGACCCGGGATTCGCGCCGGACCCGCCACGCGAGGGTTTCGACGTCATCCCCATGTGGGTGGCGGACATGAACTTCCCGACCGTGCCCACGATCCCGCAGGCCATCATCGAACGGGCGAAGCATCCCGCCTACGGGTACTTCTCCCCCACCGACGACTATTACGGCTCCATCATCGACTGGCAGTCCACGCGCAACGGGGTCACCGGATTGACCCGGGAGGCGATCGGCTACGAGAACGGGGTCCTGGGCGGTGTGATCAGTGCGCTGACCGCGTTCGCCGCCCCCGGCGACGGCGTGCTGCTGCACAGCCCGACCTATATCGGTTCACCCGGAGCATCGAAAACAACGGCTATCGCATCGTCCACAGCCCGCTCAAGTTGGACGAGCACGGCGTATGGCGCATGGATTACGAGGATATGGACAGGAAGCTCAAGGAGCATCACATCCACGTGGCCGTGTTCTGCAGCCCTCACAATCCTTGCGGGCGCGTGTGGGAACGTTGGGAAATCGAGAAGGCCATGGAAGTGTACAAGGCCAACGATTGCGTGGTCATTTCCGACGAGATTTGGTCCGATTTGACTCTGGGGAACCACCAGCACATCCCCACCCAATCGGTCAGCGAGGACGCACGCAACAGGACCGTGGCGTTCTACGCGCCCAGCAAGACCTTCAATCTCGCCGGACTGGTGGGAAGCTACCACATCATCTACAATCCCACACTCCGGGACCGCATCGTGGCCAAAAGCTCGAAATGCCACTACAACGACATGAACGTGCTTTCCATGCACGCGCTGATCGGCGCCTACCGGCCCGAAGGCCATGAGTGGCTCGACGAACTGAAGGCGGTGCTCACCGGCAACGTCGATTACGCCTACGACTACATCACCAAGCATTTCCAAGGAGTGAGTCTGGCCAAACCGGAAGGCACCTACATGCTGCTGCTCGACTGCGAGCAGTGGTGCGAACGCCACGGCCTGAGCCTGCCCGAGTTGGAGAAACGCGGCTGGGATGTGGGCGTCGCATGGCAGGACGGCGACATGTTCCAGGCCCCTACAGCATCCGCGTCAATCTCGCATTGCCCTTGAGCCGCGTCAAGGAGGCCATGCGCCGCCTTGACCAATACGTATTCAACGCGTAAACGGCATGCATCCGCGATTGCGGTGTCCTGGAAAGACGAATGCCGTCAACGAGGTTGGTGCCCGTTGGCGGCATTCGTCATACGTTGGCCGAACCGGGCGAAACCCAAGTTGCCAAGTTGCCGTGCGCTATGAGGTGGATGCCGCCAGCGGACGTGTACATCTGACCGTCCGATATGCCGGTGCCACCGATGCGCCGACGCTGCCGGCATTCGGATTGGAATGGACACTTCCCAAGCAGTACGAGAACCTGCGCTTCTACGGCCTTGCCCCCCGAGGAAACCTATCACGACCGTCTGCACGGCGGCAAGCTCGGCATTTTCGAGCGCACCGCGGCCGAAGACAATGCACCGTATCTGGTGCCGCAGGAGACCGGCAACCATGAAGACTTGCGTTGGGCCGAAGTGCTTGACGCCCAAGGACACGGCATGCGTATCAGCCAGGCCGGCAGCGAACATTTCGCGGCGAGCCTGTTGCCGTACAGCTCGCTCATGCTGGAAGAGGCGACCCACCAGAACGAGTTGCCGCCGGTCCGTCACACGTTCCTGCGCCTGTTGGCCGCGCAAATGGGCGTGGGCGGAGACGACTCATGGGGCGCGCCCGTCCATGAGCAGTACCAGCTGCCCGCCGATCGCGCCTACACGCTCGACGTGAATCTGGAACTGTTCTAACAGCGATAAAGAAGCTCCCTCTGACGAGGGAGCTTCTTTATCGCACAGAGGGAGCTTCTTTATCGTGCTGGTACGAAACTGTCACGCACCACTAGGGTGGTGGAGATGAAGGTATGGTGGTGCAGCGTGCGCCGACTGGAGATGGCCTCGGCAAGCATCGTAATCGCAGTATCGGCCAGCTCATTCTGGTCGATATCGTAACTGTCAATGTCGGCGAAGTGTACTGGCGATGGCCTGGTTATTGATACTGATCACACTGGTATCGCGAGGCACCAGCACTCCCGCAGCGGTAAACGCCTGCAGTACGCCGACTGCAATCGAGTCCGCAGCCACGATGAACGCATCCGGCATGTCATCTCGATGATCGTTAACCGCTTCCTCCCTAGAGTGCGCCCGGTGTCCACAGTGAACGCGCCTTGCGCGTAAATCAGGCCTTCCGCATCCAGCCCCAAACGCTCGGTCCAATTGCGGAATGCGGTTAATCGGCTGTCTTCCGGGTATTCGTGCAAACCCATCGTGAAGCCAGTACCGCCGATATAGCCGATGCGTCGTTTGCCCGAGGACACCAACATATCCAATGCGTCCAAAATGGTTTGGCTTAAATCCGGTTGTACCGAATCGAACAGGCTGGGCGCAGGATTGATGTCGATGAATACGCCATAGGGCAATACCAGATGGAGCTTCAACAGTCTATCCGAAGAGAGTACGGACGGTCCGATGGAGATGAAGCCGTCGAAATCACCGGCGTCGGCAATCAGATCGTCGATATGGGAAAACGACGTGAGTTCCATGTGCTGGGCTCTGGCATTGTCGCCGAGCACGGACCGTAGTTTATCGAAATAGGCGTCCGCCAGTTCTTCCTCGCGGGTGGCGTTGTCGAGTACGGCCACACGGCGTGGCAATGCGATACGGCGTGATCCGGTAGCGTAGCCAAGCTGCTCGCTGACCTCGATGATGCGACGTCGCGTCTCCTCTTTGACAGACAATGTCGGGTCCCCATTGAGCAGCCGGGATACCGTGGCCTGCGAGAAGCCTGATTTCTGTGCGATTTCCTTCATCGTGACCATAGTTGAGCCTTCCACGCCTCAGTACGTAACAATACGCAGTATTTCAGTAAATAACTTTACTACATAGTGTAACTCACGTCATGCGGGTATGACGCCGTATGGTTGCAGCATCGTCGATCCGCAGCGCTGATGAGAACGTGCATGTTTCAGGCCCTCCGATAATTATCGGGCAGGCGGGAATCCCCCGACCGTGGAGTCAATGCGCTGGATTTTCCCGGACTTGTCAAAGACAACGGTGATGTCCGGCGCAGTAAAACTGCCGGTCGAATCCCCGAATCGGTACGGATCACTCCAGTCGATAACGGCATGCATCGTCACGGTCCGAGTTTTCGCGTCATAGGACTCATTCGAGTACTCGATACTGTTATGCGTGGCCGTAGTCCCGCCCAGACCGCCGCCATTGCCTTGATGCATTTGCTGACAATACTTCGTAAAATCCGCGCCGAGAACATTCGACACTGCATAGCGCCTAAATGAACGTGTTAGGTCTGCATCCAATTCACGGCCTGCAAGACTCTGCACTCAGCAATTACTTCGCACCAAACCGCTCACGAATCTGAGCGGCAGTACCATAAGAGGCTTGCGCGCCGAACCCAGTCGCGGCGTACGCGGAAACGTACGAGGCCAACTGCGCACTGTCCGCCAACGCATGACCCGAGGCAAGTCCGGCCAGAACCGTGCCCATAAAGGCATCTCCGCACCCGGTAGTGTCGATGGCCGCAACCGCAACTGGCGCAATACGATAGATATCATCACCATCGATGACCACCGACCCATCCCCGCCAAGCGTAATTACCGCCTGATTAAAGCCGAAGTCATGCATCTGCCGCGCCACATCAGACCAGTCCAGTCCATCCCAATCGTCATCGTCAGGCTCGGCGATGTCCAGCAGCTGTGCCATTTCATGTTCATTGACCAGCAGAATGTCCGAAGCTCGATAAGTTCAGCGGGTAGTTCAGCAACGAATGGCGAATCGTTGAGCAATACCTTGAGCCCGGCATCATGGCAGAGGCGAGCGCATGCCGTGACCGTTTCCATCGGACTCTCCAAACACAGTCCCAGCACATCGGCGGCAACCAATGCGTCAGATGTCTGGCGCACATAGTCGACAGACACCTCACCATTGGAACCAGCCGAATATACGATGGTGTTCTCACCATTCGCATCGACAGTAATTACCGTGGTGCCACTGGGCCCAGCAACAGCAGCGATATGCGAAGTATCTACACCAGCATCGCGCAAATGTTCCAGCAGAAAATCTGCATTAGTGTCTTCGCCTACCGCTCCGAACATCTGCACCTGCGCTCCAATTCGAGCGGCCGCCGATGCCTGATTCGCCGATTTGCCTCCCGGTAATAAGGTTAGCGGACCACCGTTGACGGTCTCCCCCGGTTTCGGCAACCGCTCAGTGACGACCGTGTAATCAACATTCATTGATCCGACCACGGACACACTGCCGTGCAGGTGGTCGAGCAAGTCAAGACATGATGCTGACATGATGCATTTCCTTTCGGCCTTCTTGTTTCGGCCTGTTTTCTATGTTCTGCGCTTGTTCTACGTTTCAGCAAAATCACGATGGAAACAATCGTGCGGGTATGCAAATGCCCGGAGTCTGAAGTCAAATCCCGGGCATTGCACGTATTCGGGGCCAGATCGTCTGCGCGATTGATATGTTCTGCTGACGACTGACGCCTAGCGGATTGTGATGGTTATATCAGCATCACGCACCCATCGGCAGGAAGATTGCCATGGACAGGATGAACATGACGATTACGCCAGCGATCATCGGCACACTGGTACGGCGCACAATGTCGATTGGACTCTTCTTGATGGAGCCGGCGACGATCATCACCACAGCGGAGACCGGCGAGACAGCGCGCAGCAGATTGCCAGCGAGACCCATCGGGATGGACACGGCGAGCACATTGATACCAGCAGCAGCGGCCAGCGGAACCATGAGCGGAACCATCGCGAAGAACAGTGCGGTACCGGAACCGGAGAGTAGCACGATGAGCGCAGTGAGGCCGACAAGGATAAGCGGCAACACGAAGCCCATACCAGAGCCGGACAGGCCGGTCATTGCGTTCTGCAGCTCAGTGATCAGACCAATGGACTTAAGACCAACGACGAACACAGAAGCAGCGACCAACAGTGCCACAATCGGCATTGCGCCACCCATGCCCTTGAAGAAGGACTCAGTGCCAGCGAGGGTTTCCTTGCCCTTGCGAGTGCGGATGAGCTCGCAGATAATGGCGATCACGAAGGAGAGAATGGAAGCGAGTTCAACACTCAGGTTGATCTTTGCGCCGGTGGTGGAAGTGATGGCGAACACGATGAGAAGCATGATGATCGGCAGCAGCGGCAGAATCGCATACACAGTGCGGTAGAGAGCGCCACCTTCGACAGCCTTAACCTCAGCTAGGTCAACATCACCGTCGGTCAAATCCGAGCCAGCGCGCTTGTCCATGAACTTCTGCCAGAAGTAGTGTGCCAGTGCCATGACGAGCAAGGTCGGGATGGAAACGAGCACGTGATAACGGAAGACGTAATCGCTGGCGGTCAGGCCGGAGAACATGTCGGTCTTAGCGAGTTCAGCGGCGATGGCAACATTGTCGGAGCCAAGCGGGGTCGGCATAATCGTTGCAGTAGTGGCAATGACTGCAGCTGCGCTCAGCAGGCTCATACCAGCTTGGCGAAGCACCGGGTACAGCGTTGCCATAAGGATGATAGCCAGGTTGGAAGCACTCGGAATGACCAGAGACAACAGGTTGCCCAACAAGAAGGTAATCGGCACGAGTATATACGGGGACTTGATGTGCGCAATCGGCTTGGCGAGCACACTTACCGTGACTTCATTGGCTCCGATATGGGACATGTAGCCGGTGTAGCCACCAAGGATGAGGATGATGAAGCCAGCAGAAGTGAGCGTGCTCACGAACTGATCGCCTACAACCTTGAACGGATCAAGCCAAGTGACACCACTGGAAACGAAGTCGGTGAATGAGATGTCCTTGCCCATCAGCAATGCGATGTACATCAGCACAATGCCGATGAGGAACAGGGAAATCTTGATGTCCATTTTCTTCACGAGCATAAAGCCCACAATGCCAACCGCGGCAATTGCCACGAGTACATAATCACCAGTTCCATCGGTCTGGTCCTTTCTTTGTTCTCTTATTCTCTGTTGTTGAATTCACGAATACTGACGCGCTCAGGGGCGCCGGTGTTAGCGGCGTCGAAGAGACAAGGGACTATGCACAATGGGCGATGCCGTCCATGAACCAGTCGCAGAATCGATCTGCGTGAACGCCGGTGGTGACGGTGGCATTCGGTTCGCGCTTAAGGTAGCCTTAAGATCAACGACCGTACACCCTGCAGTGAGTTCGCCAGCGATTTCTACGTCCACGAATGCCTTAGTCATGTCGAATAGGTCAGGCTCCAGCAAGCATGCGACTGCGCAAGCGTCATACATTTTGAGACCGGTGCCGAAGCTGCGCTTGCGGTAGCGCTGGAACAGGTCATGAGCCATCAGACCGACCTTGCCCATATCCTTAAGCTGAGCGGTTTTCTCCGGCGGAATCACAGTTCCCAAGCCGGCGTCCAGTGTGGCCATAGTAATGTCAAGACCAGAAGTGAGCACAATCTTGGCGGCTTCAGGGTCAACGAAAATATTGAATTCGGCCATAACACCCTTGTTGCCGCGAGTGACCGAACCACCCATGAGCACAATGCGCTCAATACGCGACTTGACTTCCGGAAAAGTTTTTAGCAACAGCGCGATGTTGGTCAGCGGACCGATTGGCATGACGGTGACGGGTTCAGCAGAAGCCATGATCTCGTCGCGCATTGCCTCGACAGCATGCTTATCCAGCAGAAGTTCAGTTTTGGGCTCAGGGAAATCGAATCCCTCCATACCGGTTTTACCGTGGACATCGCTTGCATCATCAAGCTGACGGATCAGCGGTTCAGCAGCGCCACGAGCGACCGGTACATCCTTACCGTAGTAGGCCATCAGCTTGAGCGCGTTCGTCGTTGTCGCTTCAATGCTGACATTGCCAGCAACCGTAGTAATCAGCCGCACGTCGAAGCGCGGTTGAACACTGCCAGTGCGATGGCGACGGCGTCATCGATGCGTGGGTCAGTGTCGATAATCAGAGGGATCTGCTTCATTGCTTGTTCGGTTCCTTTCGTGGTGTGTTGATATACGCGTTATGCGTATTGCTCGGCGAGCCGATTACTTGATTTCGCTTGTGGCGGTGGATTCAGCTGCGCTGAGCGGAATGGGATCAACGAATTGGACTAATCCGCTGCCATAACCCGGTGCCGGCCGGCGCAGGAATCCATGCTCTTCGTAGAACGATTCCTTGCCAGGTGTTGCCATCAGGCCAATGTACGCATGGTTGCAGCAGTGTTCTCGAATGCGTGTGATAAGTGCGCGCAGCACCGCCGTACCGACCCCATCCCCTTGGTATTGCGGTAATACCACGAGATCTTTGATGAAGAATGCGATACGTCCATCGCCGACTACACGACCAATTCCGGCCACCTGACCATCAACGTAGGCAACCACGGAATACAGCCCACCATCCAGCGCCATACGCGCGTCTTCGCGGTCGTAATGGTAGAAACCCACGGCGTCGCGAACGCTGACGTACAGTTCGGCTGTCAGCGCGTCTTGCTGAATCGATATGCACATTGCCCGCTCACCTCCTCTGTGAGTTTCCTCCAAACCGATCATCGTTGATCATCGCCATTGATAAAACGTTTAATCAACTAATGAAAATTATGATATAACCTTTTACCAATGTTGTCAACGATGTCGGCACGTCAGCACTGTTCAGCGCATCAACCCAGCCTTCATGCACCTGATAAAACGCTGTAATATCAGGGAACACGCCACATAGGAGCCCCAACCGAATCACGCAGTACAAACGATGACGGGACATAGCGCGATTCACCACGACTGCAATCATTATTTATAATCATGTCGAGCAACATATCCACGCCCTGGCGACCCATATCCTCAGCTTGCTGCGAAATAATCGCGACTTGCGGAGTCAGCAGACGGAATACGGCAATGTCATCGAATGAAATCACTGACATTTCACTACCAATATCAATGCCGCGGTCATGCAGCAAACCAATCATCGTGATCATGTCAGGCGAGTAAGCGCAAATAATCGCCGTAACACCTGCTCTTACAAGTTCATTTAGCCCTGCTTCGCGCGAAACATATGTAGAATCACAGTCGACAACCGCCGCAGTTCCCTCCCCCAACTGCGTCACCTGTGCCGCAGCAGAACGGAATGCCGCTTCACGCTCATTTATATTGGACGAGCCCAGTGACGAGTGTGACACAAATCCAATGTGACGATGCCCTAAGCGCACAAGTTCGGCAACCGCCTCGCAAACACCTGGGTATGGGTCGGACACTACGAATGGCACCGAATTTACTCCCGATACCAAACGATCCACGAACACCAGTGGTAGCTCGCGCGCGATAAGCGACTGCATACCAGGCGAATTGACACCTTGCGGCACCACGATTGCCCCGTCAATACGTTGCCCAAGCAGATTGTCAATAAACGCATCCTGCGTTCCACTGTTTCTGCTGAAGTACCAATCAGCGTGGAATAGCCCTGGGCATACAACTCGTCTTCCATTGACGAGACTAAATCAGCGAAATACGGATTGCGCAAATCAGGAACCAGCAGGCCAACAGTCTTAGTATCCGACGAGCGCATGGAACGAGCACGTTGATCGGGCACATACCCCATTTCCTCAACAGTTTTCAGCACCAACTGTCGCGTATCACTAGAAAAGCGGCCTTTATTGTGAAGTATTTGGGAGACGGCAGCAGCCGATACACCGGCACGTTGAGCAACATCCTTCAACGTCACGAACGCCATAGTCCCCTCCTTGCGGCCGATACATCGTCAAAGCAACAATTCAAATGTACCCTTTTCACCGCCAATAATTCGCAATCCTGCGCCAACACACGGCTCTCAACATAGAAAACCGCACCCCAACCACCGGATGAGAATTGCTTCAACCCGATAATCGAGGTGCGGTTTTTGCAGGCGTACCGGCTACTCCAGCTCCACCGCACCGGTGTACAGCTGGTAGTACTCGCCCTTTTGCGCGATCAGCTCGTCATGCGAACCACGCTCGATGATGTTGCCGTGGTCGAGCACCATGATCACATCGGAATTGCGCACGGTGGACAGGCGGTGGGCGATGACGAAGACCGTACGGCCCTTCATCAGGTTATCCATACCAGCTTGCACAACCTCTTCAGTACGCGTATCAATCGAGGACGTGGCCTCGTCAAGGATCAGCGCAGGCGGATCGGCCACCGCCGCGCGAGCGATGGAGATCAGCTGGCGCTGGCCCTGGGACAGGCCGGAACCGTCGCCTTCCGAGCACCGTGTTCGCTATCCCCCGG
>ENA-OPZM01000871-OPZM01000871.1-human-gut-metagenome-genome-assembly--contig:-NODE-871-length-11919-cov-1.993894_pt1 | contig 11919 bp, 11 predicted proteins | sample MGYA00242478_ERZ504493 | MGnify/ENA primary metagenome ERZ504493 (study PRJEB26092, sample SAMD00036227) | human gut metagenome | host: Homo sapiens | study: EMG produced TPA metagenomics assembly of...
CTCGCGATTATCATAATCCAAAATTCCATGCCAGTAGATTTCTGTACCAAATGTACAGGTTCTCCAGCGAAAGAAAGAAATATAATCAGCACCGTGAGCTACACTCTGCATTGCCCAGAGAGTTAACTGTCCCGGACGCGGAGACGGTGATTCCATTCTGGTTGTCCAGCCATTTCCACCGGACTGCTGTTCCATAATTCCAAAATGAGGGCAAATAGAACGTACCTCTGCGAGATTATGGGACCATTTACGATCATTCAGATCATCACTGTGTAGCGGATCGCGATCCAGACCAAATGCAAAATCCGGATAAGAATCATAGCAATAAACATCAAGAGACTCTTTCTCCATTTTATGATTGTCAAGATTCCAGAATTTACCATTTGTTGTGATATAGTCTCCCGGTTTTACATATTTTTTGATAATCTCTGCCTGCATTTTACAGAAATGACGGGCACTCTCTGAAATAAATCTGATATAATCCAGATGCTGATGAGGATTAATTCCCTGACTTAAAACCGGGCGCAGAACATAAATCTGATCCCATTCTGTATAAGTCTGATTCCAGAAGGTAGTTCCCCATGCTTCATTTAATTTCTCCAGAGTTCCATACTGTTTTCTGAGAAATTCACGAAATGCAACAGAATCTGCCTCTGAATAAACTCATTCTCTTCACAGTTGATTTCATTATCAATCTGCCATCCCACGATTGCCGGATGTTTCGCATAATGAGCAGCTTCCCTCTCCACAACCCTTGCACAAAGTCTCTGATAAACCGGTGAGTTATAATTATAATGTCTTCTTCCTCCATGTCTGAGAAGCACACCATCTTTCCGTGCATTTAAGACTTCCGGATATTTCTCTGTCAGCCATGCAGGAGGAGTTGCTGTAGGTGTTCCGAAGATAACTTTCATCTGCTTTTCACTGCACAGATCCAGAAATTTCATCAAAGAAATCATAGGTAAAAACACCTTCCTCCGGCTCTACTTTGCTCCATGCAAACTCTGCAATACGGATCACAGAAATTCCGGTCTTCTTCATTCTGTCAAGATCATCTGCCAGAGTTTCTTATCCCAGTGTTCCGGATAATAACAGGTTCCCATTGTCAGTTCGTTCCATTTGTAGTTCTGTTTTGCATTCATTGTCATGTCCTCCACCAAACATATATGTTTCATTCAGAGTATGATTGCCAGGTACCTGCATTACAGGAATCCTGAAAGTCACCTCTGTTCCTTCTCCCGCTACACTTGTCACATGAAATTCACATGCTTCTCCATATAACAAATTCAACCTTCGATATACATTACTCAATCCAATACTGCTTTTTTTATTTTTATCACTATAATTCTGAATGACCTGTTTTAACTGCTCTTCATCCATGCCTTTTCCATTATCCGTCAGATTAAACTGAAGATATTTGTTATCACATAGCTGAATGTTGATCCACAGGATACCTTTTTTCAATCTGTTCTTCCAGACCATGTACAATACTGTTTTCTATAACCGGCTGAATGATAAAGCTTGGTATATAGAAATTCAGCACTTCATCAGGAATATTATGTCTGATCTCTATTTTGTCTCCAAACCTGTATTTCTGGATAAATAAATAGTTATCTACAACCTCCATTTCCTGTTTTACCGTTATAATAGTCTTCTCTTTTAATACTTGCCCGGTAGAAATTTCCCAGAGCAACTGCCAAATCCGTTATTTCACTGTTTCCATTTGAAAAGCCAAGCCAGCTTATCGTATCCAGGCAGTTATACAGAAAATGAGGGTTGATCTGCATTTTCAGAAATTCGATTTCAGCCTCTCTGTTTGCGATTTCCAGTGTATAATTCTTCTCTATCAGATTCTGTACCTTATCTGCCATCTGGTTATAGACCATACCAATCTGGCTGATCTCATCCTGACTTTCCACCTTGAATCGGGAATCAAAGTTTCCTTCCTGATATGCAGTCATACTATCCACCAGCTTCTTTGTCGGTTTTACCATAACTCTGGCAGCATATCCCATTATTATCAGAGAAACCAAAAGCACAATTCCAAACGTAATAAGCACACTCACCAGCGCAATTCCTATATTCTTCCACAACTGCCCCACATTGATAGTGGAAACCAGAAGCCACCCATTATTCACATACTGATATGTAAAATAGCTATTCTCTCCTGTACTGGGATCCTTGACAATTTTTACATTCTTAAAGTCTCTCGTTTCCAGTGGAAAAGAATTTCCATACATATTTTTCTCACTGGATACGATAATGTCCATATCATTATTCAAAAGGTAAAAACGATTTTTATACGTGCTGGGAACAGATTGAAATTTTTCGCTGAAATATGAATTTTTACACTCAATAATCATATATCCGATAGGTTTAAAATCATCAACACTTAGAATGGCACGATATAACCCAATCATTCCATTTTCTTCATCGTCTGCCCACAGTGTCCCTCCATTTTGGTCATAGATTTTTTCTTTTGTAATATCATCTGCTTTGATTCTTTTACCAGAGGTTCCTATTACAATTTCCACATTATCCAGAGAAAAAATTCTGGCCGAAACAATTCCCGGGACATTAAAAACACTTCCTCGGATTTCACTGGAAATCGCTGCTTTTTCAGTTTGAAAGGATGTATTTTCCGGATTCACCAGTGTCTGATAATTGATTTCTTTTAAGTTCTTTTGCACACTGTTATTGATCAGAATCAACACAGAAAGCTGATCAATCTGGCTGATTCTTTCTTCCAATCCTGTTTCTGCTGCTACAGTAACATCGTTCATATGTGATCTTGCCTGTGAGTTATAAACACTGGAAAAACGAATTCCGAAAACAACCATCAGAACAACACATGAGACAAACATTAACAGCATATAGACTTTAAAAATCTTATTCATCAAACTTCCATTTGTTTTTAAAACACCAGTTTGTTTTAATTTATCGCGCCTTCTCATATCACTTTCCATTTCCTGATTTACTATTCAGTATTTCATAAAGTCCCGGGAAATTTTCACCATTTTCATTTCTATAATTTGACGGCGTACATCCAAATGTTTTCTTAAACAGCTGTGAAAAATAATGCTGGTCATTAAACCCTGTTTTTTCACACACATCACTTATCTTTTCACCTGTTTTGATAAGACTGGCTGCACACATCAGGCGGATTCCGTTTAAAATATCTACAAAAGTGTAACCTGTTTCTTTTTTTATCTTACGTGAAATGTAACTCTCTGAAAAATGATATTTCTCAGCAAGGTCTGATAAAGAAATATTCTGTTCATAGTTCTGTGCAATATCTGTCAAAATAGATTTAATCGTATTGGACGACTGTACAAAAAGACTGTTTACCTGCGATACCGCATCATGCTTTTCCCCAAATTCATCCTTCTGGCTTAATAACTTCTGTTCAAATCTTTTCTGTTCCAGACGGTGCATAACGTTATACATTGTTTCCATCAGTTCATTTGGAGAAACCGGTTTAAGCAGATATTCATATACACCATATCGCATTGCCGATCTTGCATATTCGAATTCTGAAAATCCAGATAAAAGTACAACGGCCACATCCATAGACCGTTCTTTCACCATCTGCGCCAGTTCCAGTCCACTGAAACCGGGCATTCTGATATCAAAAATAACCAGATCTATCGATGTGCTCAATAAAAGTTCTTTCGCTTCTACTCCATTTGCAACCGAATACACATCTGTAATTCCTATTGATTTCCAGTCAAGACTCAGCAGTCCCCTGCGAATTACAGCCTCATCATCTGCAATCAACAAATTCATAACATTACCACCTTTTCCTGATTCAAAGAATCACTGCCCCATATAAGAAGCAGCGATTTCTTTTTCTGAATCATATCATCCTTTTACAGCACCTGCAACCATACCTTCCATAATTTGCTTATGTAATAAAATATAAACTACAATGCTAGGAATAATTGTAATAATAACTGCCGCGATCATACCTACATAGTCTGTAGAATACATCGCCTGGAAGTTGGTAAGTCCTACCGGCAGCGTCATTTTTGAACTGTCCGTGAGGAAAATTCTCGGCAACAGAAGATCATTCCACACATTGATAAACTGAACGACTGCAACTGTTACAACTGAAGATTTTGCTATTGGCAGGATAATCTTAAAGAAGCACTGAAATACCGTACATCCGTCAATAATTGCTGCCTCTTCAAGTTCTGTCGGAATGCTTCTCATAAATCCGCAGATAATGAAAATGGCCATCGGAAATCCTACAGCAATCTGCGGAATAATAACAGCAAGATGTGTATCCAGAAGCCCCATCCCCTTAAAAATAGAGAACAGAGGAATTACCAGAGCATAAATAGGAATCATCATTCCTAAAAGGAAAATACTATGTGTAAGGTTTGCAAGCTTCCAATGCATTCTGGCAATTGCATAAGATGCCATTGTTGCAAGGATTACAGTAACCAGAACCGCAGAAACAGCAATAATAACTGAGTTTCCAAAGTATCTGAATACACCGCCTTTTACAACTGCATTTATATAGTTTGTCATTGACCACTGCTCTGGCAGTCCCCATGTATTGGTATATAATTCATTATTCGTTTTAAATGATGCCAAAAACAGCCATACAAGAGGGTAGATACAAAGAATCGTAAACCCGATCAGCAATACATATTTAATAACGAGCCATATATTTTCTGAGGCACTTCTCTTCATTTCCCAACACCTCCTACACTGTTTCGTCTGTCTTGAATACTCTGTTGGAAATTCCTACAGATAATATACACAGTAACATTAAGACAACACCGATTGCACTGGCGTATCCATAATTCAGAATATTAAATGACTGATAATACATATATGTAGACATAACCTCTGTTGCATGGTTTGGTCCACCTGAAGTCATAACAGCAACCAGATCGTAATATTTCAGAGAACCTGTAATGATCAGAACTGCGTCAATTTTCAGAATTGGTTTGATAAGTGGGAATGTGATGTATTTAAACTGCTGCCAGCCTGTAGCACCATCAATCTCAGCAGCCTCATAGAAAGAAGAATCAATATTTCTCATTGCAGCCAACTGAATTACCATATGATAACCAACATACTGCCACATAATAACAATGATAATGCAAAGCATTGCCGTTTCTTTATTAGCCAGCCACATCTGCTGCAAACCACCAAGTCCGATTGCTTTTAAGAAACCATTGAGCAGACCATAATTACCATTGTAAATGAATGTCCATGTAAGACCAACTGCTACACCACAGATTACGCATGGAAGGAAAATACAGTCTGGAAAAATGATGCACCTTTGATTTTTTTGAAGATTGCATTACCAAAGAACATTGCTAATGGCATATGTGCCACCAAAGATCCGACAACCATCAGAATATTATTTCCAAATGCATGTTTAAATGTTTTTATCACTGAAAAGACTCAGATAATTTTTGATTCCTACAAAGTTCATCTTTGACATCAGGTCTGTATCAAATAATGAAAGATACACATTATAAAAAATAGGAGCTAATGCAAAGATTGCATAAATAATAAATGCAGGCAATACAAAAAGTGCTATGGTTTTCTTATTACCCATTACTTTATTCATAGACAACTCTCCCTTTTAACAAGCGGAACCCAATGTAAAATCTCAGGTTCCGCCAATTTATTTAACAATCTGTTTATTTACTCTTGCTTTCTGCATAAGACTGCAGGGTATCAAATGCTTCCTGCACATCATCACCGTTTGCAATTCCAATTGCTGTATTGTTAAATTCATTTCCAAGATCAGTATCTACACGGTCAAACCATGGCGTCTGTGCCTTTGCATCTCCCAGAAGATTTACGAAATCTGCACACAGCGGTGTTAATTTTGAATCGTCGATATCAATGTTTGTACTTGGGAAACGTCCATAATCATAAAGTAATGAAGAAGTTGATTCTTCGTTTGTCATATATTTTAACAGCGCTACTGCAGCATCTACATTCTTGCAGTTCTTAGTAATCGCATAAGAAGTGTCAACAGAGCCAACTTCTACACCTGCATATTCTTCATTTACTGCCGGCATTAAGAAGCAACTAATATTTTCTGCTTCTGCAGCATTCTCTTTCTTATCCAGATTGGAGATTTCCCAACATCCGTTGAAGTACATTGCTGTCTGTCCATTTGCAAATTGTAACTGTGCCTCTTCTCTTGATACTCCGGTAAATCCATCTTCGAAATATCCTTTATTAACTTCTTCCTGGAACAGTTTACCAGCTTCAACCATACCTTCATCGTTCCATTTTCCTGTGCCGTCTTTTATAGAGTTGAATAAATCCTCGCCTTTAATTCCATCACTCAGCTGCTGGATATACTGAGATACAAGCCATGCATCATCCGCTGTAGAAGCTAATGCAACAGGTGTAACTCCATTTTCTTTTAATGTGTCGCATACCTGCACATACTCATCATATGTAGTCGGAACTTCAAGACCATATTTATCAAAAATTGCTTTGTTATAATACATGATAGCTGTACTCTGCTGAGTTGGGATTGCATATACTTCACCATCATATGTTAAAGGCTCTAAAATACCTCCATTGAAACTATTTTTCCAGTCCTCGTCTTCATCCAGATATTTCTGAAGGCTGACAATCTTATCACCATTTACAAAGTTTTCAAGATATCCAAGTTCCCATGTAAAGATAATATCTGTTTCAGAGTCAGAAGCCATCATTGTTGTCAGTTTTGTCTTATAGTCAGAGTTGGTTACGTTCTGAATTTCTACCTTTACTCCATACTCGTTGGACTCATTAAATCCATCAATGATCTTACGGTATCCTTCCATATATGCATCTGAATCAGAACCGTTCATCATAATAGTCATTGTTTCTGAACTGCTGTCTGCTTTTGAGTCTGAAGAATCAGAACTTCCACCATTGCTTCCACAGCCGGTAAGCATACTTGCAGCCATTGCACCGATCAGTAAACACACTGTAAATTTTTTCATCTTATTTCTTTCCTCCCTAATTGTGATATTTGTATATATCTCTGTGTTTTCCATAAGAATATTTTATCAATTTTTACATTCATTTAAAGAAAGAATTATGTCCTTTTTGTTTGTTATTTTGTCATTCATTTGTTAGTTTTTTGTCTTTTATAGTTTTTGCACAATATAATATCAATATTTAAAGGCAATATAAAACACAGGAATATCTATAAGAAAAATCTCCCTGTGTTTTACATTACCTATATTTTATGCTTCTTCAACAATTTTTACATTCCATGGTGAAACCGTGATGCTTTCTCCATCCTGTACAGATTCTCCTGATAACAACTCTGTACCATTTTTGCCATAATAAGAAACTTTCTGTTCTTCTGCGGAATAGTTTAGGATATATCTGACACATTTTCCCAGATCATTGGTTCCTTTTCTTACGATCACCGGCCATCTATATTCCGGAAGCTCTACCTCTGCACTCTTAAGTGCTTCTGTGATCACTGCTTTTAAAGTGTTGTCATCTGTCATGCAACCAATGTAGATGGCAGTTCCTTTTTCATAATGATTCTTAGTGATTGCTGCATATTCTTTCCAATTATAATGGTCATAAGATGCCAGAACTTCAGCTTCCTGTGGCATTAATAATTCCATGAATACTTTAGCTGTTGCAGGCACATCTGTATTTTCTTCAGTCTCAATAATTTCTTTTGTTTCATTTTTCTTATCTGCTTCATCTGCACCACTTTCTCGGATAATACTTCCAGTCAGTCCGACATTCTTCGGGAAAGTAAACTGCTGGTAGTTGATTCCGAAGCAGTTGCTTAAAATGTGCGGCTGCATTTCATGCTTACTTTAATATTCTCATTTGCAAATGCAGTCTTAAATGTTGCCACCAGAGTACGCCGTCTGCCACATACTGTTTCAGTCTCTCCAGAAGTTCATCCGGTGCTGCATAAAGTGCCGGAACAAAAATTGCTTTATACTGATCCAGATTATCAGATTCCGGCCATACGAAGTCACACTCGATGTTCATCTGATACAACGCATCATAAATCCAGCGAACAACATCATTATATCCAATGCCATTATTTCCTGCCGCAGTTGCTTCGATCCCGAACCACTTGAGAGCCGTTAATGCCTCATTACTTACAAGGATAGCAATATCATTTTTTTTCTTCAGATTCACCAGATGACTTCCGATTTCTGAGAATTCCTTACCCATGATACATGCTTCGCGATATGGTGCATTCTCCTGCATGTCATGACTGAGAAGTCCCTTCCAGTATGTCTCAAAAGAATTATGAATGGAATGCCAGTGCCAATACATTACACTGTTAGAACCACTTGCGAGATGGCTGTATCCCTGAAGTCTGAGCTGTCCCTTGTACGGAGTCCATCCCGGATAACCCTGCGCTTCTGTTTCCAGAACTAAATAGTTATCTCTCTTCAAAGAACGAGTCATATCTCCGCCAAATGCAATCTCTGCCCCTGTCAGATCATCCTGTGTTGGATGATAAATATCTGTGCCTGCAATCGTCAGTGCCTTCGCTGCATGGTAATGGTTTACATCAGGCTGTACTCCATAGGAATATCCCCGCCATTCAAAGTCAAAATTATGAGTGATAAACTGATCTTCTCTGCGGTATTCATTTACGATATCTGACTGCCAGCTTAAGAATTCGTCCACCAGCGTTCTCTGGAACTTCTCAAATTCAGCTCCGAGGCTCCATTGATCGTTCCTCTCACATCAGGGAAATCTTCCCACGCATTGATGCGGTTGCTCCAGTAATCCAGACCAAATTCATGATTCATGGCATCCAGATCATTATTAAATTTCCTGCGGAGATATTTCACAAATTTCTCCTGCACATTCTTTCCGGCTGTTCCGTAGTATTTGGTTTCATTGTCTACCTGAAAACCAATAACGCATTTTCTGTGTGCGGTACACTCCATTAATTTACGGATCACACGCTCTGCATAGAAACGATACACCGGATGAGTGATGTCCATAATCTGACGGGCTCCGTAAATACCTCTGCCATTTACAGTCTCTGCCATTACATCCGGATGAGACTTCACCATCCATGTAGGAATCGCATAAGTAGGAGTTCCAATGATGACATTGATTCCTGCCTCTTCCATTGCGTCCATTACACGTTCTACATGAGAAAAATCAAACACACCCTCCTGCGGCTCACAGGTACTCCATGTAGACTCTGCAATCCTTACTGTATTGATTCCTGCTTTTTTCATCATTGCAACATCCTGCTGCAGACAGTCATATGGCATATATTCATCATAATATGCCGCTCCGAAAAGAAGTTCCTTCATTATAATAATATCCTCCTGTTAATATTTGGTTAACTGTTGATTTCTAAAAAACTCTTATAAATTCATCACTGCTATAATATATTTACGGGTATTTTTTTATCCAGTAATGATTTATCTATTTCATTACTTACAATGATATCTCTTATGAACCTTAATATTAACCAAGCCGTGCGGATTATTCTATCATTTATTTTAGGTGAATATCATTTATTTTTGTTCTTTCCATTTTCCATATTTCTTTCTGTATCTGGCAGGTGTCATTCCTGTCTGCTGACGGAAAATATTCCCGAAATAACTTTGAGAACAAAAAGACAGATAACTGGCAATTTCTTTTACTTCATAATCAGAATAACGAAGCATATTTTCCGCAAGGCGTATTTTCTCTTTACGGATATACTGCTGTATAGTAGTCCCCTCAACCTTATGAAAAAGACCCGATAAATAGCTTGTATTTACCCCTATTTTCTGTCCGATCTCTCCTATAACGATATCACTGTGGAGATTCTGATAAATATAATTCTTTGTCCGCTCAACCAGCTCATTTTTCTGCTGATTCTTATGAATTTCCGCCACATATTCTGCAAATTCATATTCTGCCTGACGCATCATGGAATCGATTTTTACTGCATTATTCATATCCTCGATCTTCATAATGTAACCATCCACCATGGAAAAAGCCTCTTCCGGAATCATTCCCCCGCTGATGGCTGCACGGGATGCAAGTGCGATAACACAAATGGCAATATTCTTCGCCTGGCGGACTTGATTTTTGGCAAGCTGTCCTACTTCTCCACGATAAGTTTCAGCCAGACTACGGTTAAGCATTTCCACATCTCCATGACGGATACTATCCAATTCACGCACTTCCTGATCATAAGGATTATGCGGAAGCTCCTGCTCCTGATGCTCGAAAATAACACTGGAAATCTGCCCTTTCACCTCTATAATATCTGTTTCCCGGATTCCATTCTTCTGCCAGAGATCATTAATCGTCAGTTCTTTTCCTGTTATCATGTGATAGAGCATCAGAATTCCTGAGCCAAACACTTTAAGCTCACAAAACGACAGACGAAAGCCCGTCTCATCACTGATATGGTGATGCTGCATCAGATAATGTTCTGAATCTTTTGTATACTTTTCAGTGCTGACAGGACCAACCACAATTTTGCAAAATGCTTTTTTTTCATCTAAACGGCTTCCACTTTTCGATTCATTATTTGTCTCGTTTTGAATCTCACCACTTTCTAATGGAATAACAGCATAAAGAATCGTATCCTTCTCATAGAAAAGATCTGGGTAATCTTTTTTTTTCACGATTATGAACAGCAGATAGAAATTCCGAATTTGTAAATAAAGGATTGTACTGCGCCGCCATGTCCCCATAACAGGCTTCTATTGCACCTGATTTACTGATACAGGTAATATTGCCATGCAGAATACGCACCATCTGTTCGCAAATATATTCAAGATTCATGTTTTTCTCCCTAAAGCGTGCAAATTGCAGAAATGATTTGTCTAACACGCCCTAAACTATAATCGCTTTAGTCTACTAACTTTTTATCTTTTCTGTTGGATATTATAGCATGTATAATCATCTTGAATAAAGACTTATCCTGCTTTTTGTAAAAACCTTCGAAAACACTTATCTTCTTGGTGATATATTCCGTAATACACAAAAGAAACCACAAGCAATCAGTGCTCATGGTTTCTTAAATTTATCTGTATTATTTTAATTTTCTTCCATTTCGCGTAAATACCGGAATCTGTGAAAGAGGAGCATCAACTTCTATTACCTGTCCACCTTCATAAATTTCTTCTGTATCAAAATTTGTCCACTGAGAGCCCTCTGGAAGATATATGGTACGTTTTCTCATATCAGCATAAGTAACCGGTGCTACCAGAACATCTGGGCCAAACATATACTGATCTTCTATCTCCCAGCATTTTGAATCTTTTGGAAAATCATAGAACAAAGGTCTCATAACCGGAGTGCCTTTCTCATGCGCTGCCTCCATTAATTCTGTAATATATGGTTTCATACTTTCACGTAATGCCAGATACTTCTTACAGATTTCATATGCCTCTTCACCAAAAGACCATACCTCATTATCAGCTCCGGAAACACAGGCTGCCCCACCTTCCTTTCCCATAGGCTCCTTTAGAGGTTCACGATAGCCATGAAGTCTCATAACCGGACAGAAAGTTCCATATTCAAACCACCTTACCAGAAGTTCCTGAAATTTTGGATCTTTTGGATCACCACCATGGAATCCGCCAATATCTGTAGTCCACCACGGAATTCCGGCAAGACCCATATTTAGTCCTGCTGCTAACTGATTTCTCAGACTTGAAAAACTAGAATGAATGTCTCCGGACCATACCAGTGCTCCATACTTTTGAGAACCAGCCCACGCACATCTCAACAGGTTAATAATATTTTCCTGTCCCTCTGCTTTCATTCCGTCAAAAAATGTTTTTGCATATAATGCCGGATAAATATTTCCAACCTGTACATTTGGTCCCATATGATAACGATAATTATCAAAATCATATACACTATATTCTGGTTCTGCTTCATCAAGCCAGAATACTTTTATCCCTTTATCATAATAATTCTTTTTCG
>ENA-OPZM01000872-OPZM01000872.1-human-gut-metagenome-genome-assembly--contig:-NODE-872-length-11913-cov-4.061259_pt1 | contig 11913 bp, 23 predicted proteins | sample MGYA00242478_ERZ504493 | MGnify/ENA primary metagenome ERZ504493 (study PRJEB26092, sample SAMD00036227) | human gut metagenome | host: Homo sapiens | study: EMG produced TPA metagenomics assembly of...
TGGAAGGGCGGGAAAGCCGCCCCCGAGTCCCCCGTTCCCGCAACGACCCCGCGCCTTCACGCCGCCCGCAGGCGGCTCCCAAAAAGCCAAAGAAAAAGGGCACCCTCCCCGGATGCCCTTCACTCGACTTAGCAATGCCCGCAATATCCGTCAGCCCATGCCAGACATTCAGCAGCTCCGCCCTCAAACACGAGATTCCCGTTTTCATCTCCTTCGTAGACCTTGATGTTGATTCTGCTCAGATACTCTTCTGCGCCGAGGATTTCCTTGCCGCCGAAGTTATCGTAAGCGCCCGTGACAACATAGGTGTAGCTCGCAGAGGGCACATTGTCCTCCCCGATGAACTCGATATCGGCATCCGCCATGCACATCGCCTTGAGGAAATGCTGGCACCAGTTTCGGTTATTGAGAATGCCCCTCTCCACGCTCGCTCCCGAAAAGTCGATATGTTGTTCAGGCTTGGTTCGCGATGCCACAACGAGCGAGTTGGCGATATCAATGGCATGGCAGCTGGGATAACCGTCCCAGTGGCGATAGAACGTTGCGATGGTCTCCTCTTCCATCTGATTGCTCTTCCAGTTGAGGACGAGGTTCTTGAGGATGGTGACGGACGGTGTGCTCATGGTTTTTCCTTCCTGCCATGGGGCAGCTCGGTTGCCGCCCCTCTTGCTGTCTATAAATATAGCAGACCGGCATACTAGCAAGCAGGTGAACCGTACACTCCATATATCCTGCATATAAAAGCGAAGAAAAAGGGCACCCTCTCGGATGCCCCGTGGTTCCTCTGCCCTAATAGTTCACAATCGCCTGATACTCCGGCATACCTTCTGAGAACCCATGCTCGTCTAGCGCATTGTAAAAGTCTGTCATCTTGCGAACCATGCACCGGTCGCAATACTTGGTAGCAGAGTCGCGCCAGCCCGCAAATGCCGGATTCGACTTGTCCCATTCAGCGCTGCCACTAAAGATATAGGGACAACAGGAGCAAACATAGTCAATGGCTTCCTCTAACTTCTTGTCCTTCATGTTCGTCCTTCCTGCCATGGGGCAGCTCGGTTGCCGTCCCCCTTGCTGTCTATAAATATAGCAGACTGGCATACCAGCAAACAGGCGAACCGTACACTCCTTATATCCTGCATATAAAAGCATGAATGAACTTGCCGATATCTTGCCTAAATCTTGAACTCGCAACTGCCGTATTCCAAGCGGAAAACATCATCCATGATGCCCTCCTCGCTGTCGGCCACAAGCCTGACGAGTTGGATGGTCTCATCCTCCGCATCGGAGCACAGGTCGATGATGAAGCCGTCAAATCCCTCCCGCTCACATCTTGAGACCATCCAACTTTCCTTGCAGTACGCTTCTGCAACGGCAAAGGCATCAAGCGCAGCTTCTCGACGCTTTATCTTCGCCTTGAAGCTCTCCTCCACCCCGTCACCGCCACTGCAACGACTGATGGAAAGCGTGTATCCGTCCATGTCTGTTCCTTCCCTTCACGAATCGCTGCCTGTAACCCTTATGCAGCCTGAGACGGTCGGCGAGCAGGGCTTCCCTTTTTTCGACGGGATTGTCTTTCACATTGTCAGGCATATTTTCCACCCTCTGCTCCCTTCTGGCTAACTAACAATAAATATAGCAGACCATCAAACCACAAACACGGCAAGCCATAAAACCATCATAACAATGCAGAGAAAAAAGGGCGCCCGCGCAGGATGCCCCTTCTCATCTCACACGAACGGATTGGTGCAGCTGGAAGAATGCCGGACGCTGATTGAGGAAGTCCTTCAATATCTTGCCACCTCTATCTGGCACCAAGGAGCGCGATGGAGCCAACAAGTGCGATAAGGTGCTAGAACGCAGGCCGTCGCAAATCCGAGTGCCGCCATCTTCGTTCCCTCCGGTCGGTACGGCGCGTTGATGTTCATCAGGATGCGGCGAGAATCCCGACGATGCCGCCGAGGAAGCCGAGGAAGAAGAAGCCTGCCTTCTGCCCGCTTGTAAGCGCGCGTTCCATCGTCATCAGCATCTGGTCTTTCCCTGCATCCTTGGAATACATCTGCCCAATTCCTTCCTTTTTCTTCGCAAAACCGGGGCACGGTGCCTTCGCCCCTGTTCCGGCACCGCGCCCTGCCGGAATCTTACCATCCTCCGCGCGTTATGGCACAATCTGTTCAGGGATGCCGTCAAGTAGGAAGGAAGAACCATGGCTACCATTCAAGATTTCGAGGAGCGTATCGAGAAGCAGAAGGCGGAACTCGCCAAACTCGAAGCGAAGAAAAAGGAACTTGAAAAGAAGATTCGCGAGCGGAACCGGAAGTGGCGCTCTCTGGTCACCCATTCCGCTGGTGAAAGTGTGCTCTCCGCCGTCGGTTGCGCTTGGCAGGAACTCGACCTCGACGCACTCGACCGATTCCTTGCGAGCCATGCAGACGAGGTGAGCGACATGCTCACCGCCCACGGAAGTACCCCGGAGGATGCCAAGGCGCGTCTCGATGCACGCAAGAAGAAAACGGTAAAAACGGAGCCTGTCGCTGATGGTGGGTTACAGGCAGCGGAACCGGATAGCGAAAACTCCGACTGGTAACAGAAAAGGGAGCCGTGTGACCGAAATCACAGGCTCCCTTTTCTCCTGCCCGCACTCCGAGATAAAAGCAACAGGCAGAAAGGACTTTCGCTACTGTAGCACAGCGCACCGCCGCACGGGACGCGAATCTGGCAGAACCATCTCAAAACGCGTGTCTAATTGTGAAAGAAGCATGAAATCTGACTGGAAAAGTCCACAAAACAGGACAGATATAGTAAAACATAATCACAGATTGCAAGCAGAAAGGAGCACCATGGATTTCAGCAGCTACTACTACTACATCCCCTTGAACTTCTACGAGACACCTGAGATGACGCTCGTCGACCATGAGCCGAATGGGGATTCCGCGACCGTACTCGTCCTCGCCCTGGCTAAAATCCACACGCGCACAGTCACGAAAAACGATGACGGCACGTTCACCATCGTGACCGATGACGGCACGTTCACGGATACCGAAGTCATGGAAATGCTCTCCTCCTTCGGCTACCGGGCGAATCACGCCAAGTACACTCATGCCCTCGCGGTTGTCGCGAGTTCCCACCCTTCGACCACCTCGCCTACTCCGAAGCCGAACGCGATAAGAAGACCCCGGAGGTGTACCAATGAAGCTCCGAGGAGCGTGGCGCAGGGACTACAGCGAGTTCTTCGACACGCAGGAAGCCCTACTCATCGACGCGATGGACAATGCGGACTCCATCTACACCGTCTTCGCCCGTCTACAATCGCTTGCGGTGAAATGCGGCTGCGCCGGGAAGCTCCTTCTCCACGAAAGCGTTCCCTACTCCGACGAGATGCTTGCTGCGGTCACTAAGAAGACCGTTCCCGCCTTTCGGCAATGCGTGCAGCCGCTCGTGCAGCTCGGCCTTGTCATCTGCGAGGATGGCATCTACGCCATCGCGGACTGGGAGTTCAACCAGAACGTCCCGGCAATCGACGCAATGCGCGAGGGAAACCGCGTGCGCAAGGCTTCGGAGCGCGCCCGTAAGAACGGAAAGGGAACCCGTCAGGTGAAGAAGGATAAAGTGCTCGCATACCTTACCGAGCATCCGGAAGCCACGAATACCGAGGTTGCCGAGAAGACCGGAGTGAGCCGCCCCTCCGTTATCAAGTACCGCAAGGAATATGCGCCAGCACTTCCAGCCCCAAAAGGCGGAAAAATCGTAAAAGATGACGGCACGAAAGTTGACACTGTAAAAATTGACGGTGTAAAAGTTGACAGCTTTGACAGCAAAGTTGACGTCAATTTTGACGTAAAAGTTGACAGTGATTTTGACACCGGTTTTTACACTGACGCAGACGGTAAAAGCGCAGGTAGACAATCTGCACAGGTTGAAAATGAAGCTGTAAAAATTGCGTCACACTCTAAGAATATAGATGATAGATATAAGAATACATCTACATCTACAGCTGTGGCTGATGGGGAGGGAGCGACAGATTCTGGAATCCCGACAAGGGAGGAAGTCCGCTCACACTTCGCAGAAATGGGATTCGCGGTTGACCACGACCGCTTCTTCGATGTGAACGAGAGACGCGGCTGGCGCACGAACTCCGGCAAGCCCGTCGATGACTGGAAGAAACTCGCCGCAGTCTGGGACAGGAACGAACACCCGAAGGCTGCGACCCCTCCCGCACGCACGGAACCGAAGGCCAATGCGGTCGGGAAAATCCCCTCCGTCGAGGAGGTCATGGCGAAATGGGGCTGTGACCGGGAGACGGCTCAGGATATATCGACGAGAACATGTACTAGAAATGCCCCTGAGAATGCCTGAGAGCCTGCCTATGACACGTTAAATGTCATGTGGCAGCAACTGCCCGAACAAGACTGCAAAGTCCCGTAGACAGGCTCTCAGACAGGGTGACGCAGAAAGGACGAGGTAAATGAACGAGAACGGAACGAAAACCAAGGAGCAGGACGGACGAAAGCCGGTTGAGGACTATCGCGACGCAGACGGCATCCTCATATGCGGGAAATGCGGGGAGCCACGCGAGCGGATGTTCCCGGCGGGCGGAATCTTCAAGGAGCCGCACCTTGTCCCGACCATGTGCCGTTGCCAGAGGGAGGAAGCGGATAGCAGCGCGAGGAAGCCGAGCGGGCGGAGAAAAGGCGTAGGACGGAACGGCTAAGGAAGCAGTGCTTCCCCTCATCCGGCAGGTACGCCTTCTGCACCTTCGATGCCGATGACGGCAGGAACGCTGCTCAGAGCACCGTCTGCAAGGCATTTGCCGCGACCTTCGACCCAAAAGACCCGGAGGGGCTTGTCCTGTACGGGAAGCGCGGCACGGGCAAGAGCTTCCATGCGTCCTGCATCGCGAACGCCGTCATCGAGCGCGGGTTCTCCTGTCTCGTGACCGATATCAAGCAGGTCGTGAACCTGATGGAATCCTCCTTCGAGAAGCGTTCCGGGAACCTTGAGAGAATCCTCGCCCCAGACCTCCTCATCCTTGAAGACCTCGGTGCCCAGCGCTCCACCGAGTACGTCATGGAGCACGTCTACGACGTTATCGACGGACGCTACAAGGCAGGGAAACCGATGGTGATAACGACGAACTTCGACTTTCGCGAGAGAATCCTGAACGCCACGGCAGATGACCCGTGGGGACGTGTCTTCGACCGCATCGTTGAGGTCGGGTTCCCGGTGAAGTACGACGGCAATTCGCGCCGTCGGGAAATCGGAATGAAGAACCGCAAAGATTTCAAGCGGAAGTTGGGAATCGAGGGGATAGAATCGTAGCGGAGCGGTTTTTAAGCATCAGCCGCTTCTTCCTGATTCTGGTGCCGATTTCCTTCCCGGCACCGTCCCCGCGCCCCGTAGCGTATCGACGCTGCGGGGCTTTCTTTTTCCTCTTGGCAGGAAAGGGCACGGAAATCGTGCCTATACCGAAAGGAGGAAAAAAGATGACGAAAGAGAAAGCGAACCGTAACGAAGTGGTCGGCATGTTCCTGACCTATTGCCGGAAGACCCTCGTGAACGCGCGGACGGACGTTTTGAGGGAGCGTAAAAGGAGACGCAACCGCGAGGTGCTGTTCTGCGACCTCAGAAGGAGCGAACTCGAAAGCCTTGCGGACTGGCAGGACGTGCCGGAGCGGGAAACCGTATTCGATGCCGCCGGGAAGCCTATCGGCGTGACAGACAAAGACCTCGCGGATGCGCTGGAAAAACTCTGCCCAGAGGAACAGGCAATCATCCTGCTCTCCTATTTTGCCGGATGGTCGGATAGGCGTATCGGTGAGGACATGGGTTCCCACGCTCCACGGTGCAGAACCGTCGCGCCCGTGCGCTCGCCCGTCTTGCGGACATTCTGACGGAAGGGGGTGACCCGCATGGCAAAGACAAAGATTGACTACGATACCGTCGTTGCCGCGACAAGCGGAGATGCCCTTGCTGCCGGGGCGGTGCTCGATTACTTCAACGACTTCATGGACGGACTCTGCACCGGTTCTACACCGACGCGGACGGCTTCTGGGACTACGGCATCGACCTCTCGATGAAGTCGTTCATGCAGGCGAAGCTGTTGCGTGCGATGCTGAGGTTTAAACCGTAAACAGTAAAACCACAAACACAGGAAACCAGACAACCAGAAAGAAGGAAAGGAAGCAGACTATATACAAACACGCTCTGACCTGCTACAATACAGTCAGAAAGACGAGTAGTCTGCTTTCCTGTCAAAAGGAGAGCCATGGTAACCGTAACGAAAAAAGATTTAGTTGCCCTCGGCTATGGGAACTCTTTCGCCACCGATATCATCCGTCTGGCGAAAATTCGCATGGTTGAGAAGGGCTATCCCTTCTACTCCTCACGCAAGCTCGACCGCGTTCCGGCGGAAGCCGTCGAGGAGCTTCTTGGGATTGCCTTAGACGGTGATGCCGCTGGTCGCGCTCCTGAAAAAGGAGTAAAGACAAATGGCAAACGACCAAATTAAGAAAGCCGATAACGGCACCTACTATTTCCGCGCCAATCTCGGATTCGACCATTCCACGGGAAAGCGGATTCAGAAATACCGGAGCGGATTCAAGACAAAAAAAGAAGCGAAAGAGGAATATGCAAAACTCGTTTTGCAATTTGCTTCCCAATCGCTTCCCACCGAACAGAAAAGGATTCCCTTCGGAACGTTCATTGAGGACACCTACCTGCCTTGGTATCAGACACAGGTAAAGGAGAGTACCTTCGAGAACCGCGCCGGTACGGTGCGGAAACACTTCTCCTGCTTCTACGAGAAGTTTACCGATGCCATCGAGCCAATCGACATACAGAACTGGCAGCTTGCCCTCATCCGCGCGGGATATAGCCCGAACTACGTGCGCGTCACACAGGGAATGCTCTCCGTTGCCTTCGACCGTGCCGTCATATTGGGTATTACGGAAAGGAACCCGTCACGGATGGTCGGCAACGTTCGTGGGCAGAAACCGCTTGTGGACTTCTGGACGCTTGATGAGTTCGAGAAGGTGATTTCCAAACTCTACAAGGGAGACTACTACGAGCACTACCTGTTCATCAGCCTGCTCTTCCTATTCATGAGTGGGATGCGGCTTGGGGAAGCATCTGCTCCTGTGGAGCGATATCGACTTCACGACCGGGCTTTGTTCCATCACCAAAACGCTCTATTACCACAACCAGTCGGACTACAAGTTCACGAAACCGAAGACGCGTGCGGCAATCCGCTCCATCTATCTGGATGAGGACACGCTTTCCGAACTCGCCGCATGGCGCAAGGTGCAGCGCATTGTCATCCCTGACTGTGAGTTCGTATTGAGCTACAACGGGCTTCCGACTACAAAGACAAGGCTTCCGCGTGCAATGAAGAAGCTCGCAGACCTCGCAGGCGTCACCGCGTCCGGGTTCACGACCTTCGCCACTCCCACGCGTCACTTCTCATCAACATGGGAGAAAGCCCATTGCTCCTCAAGGAACGGCTCGGGCATGAGAAGATACAGACCACGCTTGGGACATATGGGCACCTGTATCCCAATACCAACCAAGCAGTCGCAAAGAAGCTCACCGGCATCCTCAACTACAGTGAGCCGAAGACGAGCATCGCGAACTACACGAGCAACCAACACACGGCGGACTACCACCGTGCATGAGGAAGAAAAAACGGGTGCCCTCCCACCAAGAAGCAGCACCCGCTCGCGACCACCAAGCCGCTTTTTTATTGTATATTAAGACCACGCACTGTGCAATCAGTGTGCAATCGTGAAAACGGAGAGCCTTGAACCCCTTATAAACAAAGGGTTTGCGGCTCACCGGATTCTACTCAAACTCGATGGTCGCCGGAGGCTTTCCTGTGCAATCGTACATCACTCTGTTAACACCTTTTACTTCATTAACAATACGATTTGTAACCTTTGCAAGTACTTCCCATGGGAGCTGTGCAGCTTCTGCTGTCATGAAGTCACTTGTGTTGACCGCACGAAGTGCAATCGCATAATCATAGGTTCTGAAGTCACCCATGACACCGACAGAACGCATATTGGTCAGTGCTGCAAAGTACTGTCCAAGACCTTTGTCAATGCCTGCCTTGGCAATTTCTTCGCGGTAGATGTATCTGCTTCCTGTACGATCTTAACTTTCTCTTCGGTAACTTCGCCGATGATACGGATACCAAGACCAGGGCCAGGGAATGGCTGACGGTATACAAGGTACTCAGGAATACCGAGTTCCAGACCTGCTTTGCGGACTTCATCCTTAAAAAGCATTCTTAATGGTTCAATGATCTCCTTGAAATCGACAACATCTGGAAGACCTCCCACATTGTGGTGGGACTTGATAACAGCAGACTTACCGAGACCACTTTCGATCACGTCCGGATAGATTGTGCCCTGTACAAGGAAATCAACGGAACCGATCTTCTTCGCTTCTTCTTCGAAGACACGGATAAATTCTTCACCAATGATTTTCCGCTTCCGTTCAGGATCGCTGACGCTTCGAGTTTGCTGAGGAAGCGTTCCGAGGCATCGACGCGGATGAAGTTCATGCCGCTGTCTTTTAAAGGCGCTTTCGACTTCATCGCCTTCGTTCTTACGAAGGAGGCCATGGTCGACGAAGATGCAGGTCAGCTGACTGCCGACGGCTTTCGAGATGAGGCTGCTGCGACAGAGCTGTCGACACCGCCGGAAAGGGCCAGTACGACTTGCCGTCGCCGACGGTTTCTTTAATCGAGGCAATGGCCGTCTTGGCGTAGTTGGCCATGGTCCACGAGCCGGTGCAGCCGCAGACTTCGAAGAGGAAGTTACGGATCATTCTTTGCCGTGTTCCGAATGGAGTACTTCCGGATGATACTGCATGGCGTAGAGTTTTTTAGCCGGATTCTGCATGGCTGCGACGGGGCAGTTTGCCGTATGGGCTACGATTTCAAAGCCTTCGGGAATGGAAGCGACGTAGTCCTGATGACTCATCCAGACGACTTCTTTTTCCTGCAGGCCTTTGAATAAAGGCGACGTCGTGTTGACGTCGATTTCGGTCTTGCCGAATTCCCGCATGGTAGCGTGCTGTACTTCACCGCCTAAGTCTGGGCCATGAACTGCATGCCGTAGCAGAGACCGAGGACAGGGATGCCGAGCTGGAAGACTTCTTCTTCGATCTTCGGTGCATTGTCTTCGTAAACACTGCTGGGGCCGCCCGTAAAGATGACGCCTGGGGCTGAAGTTCTTTAATCTTTGCAACGGCTTTATGATAAGGGTATACCTCACAATATACGTGATTTTCGCGGACGCGCCGTGCGATGAGCTGGTTGTATTGACCGCCAAAATCGACGACGATGACGAGTTCTTTGGTATCCATTATTGCCTCCTCGTGAATGACTTTTTTAGCAGCTGGGCTGCCTAAATGATAAGATCATAATATTATACCACACGACAGCGTTCATGCCTAGTCACAAAGAGACGGACTACTTCCATTCCCGGTACAAGTCTTTTAAGATGCAGGCCCGGGTAATCATGCCGACGACGCGATGGTTATCGACGACAGGCAGGACCTTCAAGTGTTCCAGGACCATGACGGCAGCCACTTGTTCGATGTCGGCCCGGGGAGTTGCGATCATGACGTCTTTGGTCATCAGTTTCTTGCAGGGCTGATCGAGGAGGTTTTTAAATTCTTTGACATACTTACAAATGCGGTTGGTATACACCTTGGTCCCCATAAACGGCAGACGCGGCAAATGCGGCTTCGAGCTGCGGTACATGAGGTCGGCACTGGAAATGAGGCCGATGAGATGGCTGTCGTCATCGACGACGGGTACGGCCAAGAGGCGATGCTTGATAAACAGGCGAAATACGTCGCGAATGGGCGTATCCGGCGTAACTGATACGAATACCTTTTCCATGACATCCCGCACGAGGACGGCTGGTCTTTCCGCTTTCGTTTCAACGGCTTCCGTTTCAACAGCGGCCGTTTCAACAGCTTCTTCTTCGACGGGCAATGAGTCTTTCTTCATTTCTTCCGTCATGTTCTTCTCCCCCTTTTTTAATCTTCCCCGTATTCACGGTACAATTCGTCCAAAATATTGCCTCGCGTAACGATACCGACGATGTGCTTTTCTTCGACGATAGGAATGACTTTCAAGTGTTCGGCAACCATGACGCCGGCGATCTGTTCGACATCGGCATCGGGTGCAGCAATGATGACGTCTTTGGTCATCATGTCCCGGGCCGTGCATGCCAAGAGTTTCTTAAAGCCCTTGTCGTATTCGCTGATGCCGTTGTAATAGATGCTGGCGCCGAGCAGATTGACGTAGTGCGGAACATGGGGCTTTACCTTTTTGTACAGTAAGTCCGCGTCGGTTACGATGCCGACCAATTCTTCCTTGTCATTGATGATGGGAATAGCCGTAATATGATTCTTGACGAACAGATTGACCAAATCAAATACCGACGTTTCCGGGCTGGCCGTAATAAAATTCTTTTCCATAATATCCGATGCAGTACGTTTTGCCATATGGTATCACTCCTTTAATAGAAAACGGCGTACAAGTCGTCGTATGTATATATCCTTATATTATAGATATTAGACATGAATGGTTTGATTTCCTTCTATGATATCAAAAAGACCTAAAAAAATGTACCCCTCTATGAAGTTCAGAAAGCAAAATTCATAAAAGGCACGATCTGCATTCGCAATCACTCTGTTTGTAAAATCTGAGCTTATTTAAATCGATGACGAATCAAGTCGCCTTTCTTCATCACGACGTCCATATTTTCGACTCGAATATCCCGAATATGTTTCAAAGGATTCCCGCCTACGATCAGTAGATCGTCACTTTTTCCGGCCGCAATTAAATGACACCCTCTTCATGCAGACGGGCAATCTCTTCCTCGGTAAGATGAACGATTTCTTTGAGGATATCATCGGTATGCTGTCCTAAGGCAGGAGCCGGACGAAGGGGCCTATCTTACATCCGTGAATTTTAATCGGGGTTCCCGGCATAGAGATAGTTCCTCCCATAGCGGGATCGTCAATCTCCCAAAGCATATGCCGCCGTTTTATGACAGGGTTTTCACAAGCACCCTTGGTATCGGCAATCCGTCCAAAAGGAATTTCTGCACCGACGATCAACTCTTCCAGTTCATCAAGACGGTGCTGCCGGCTCCATGATTCAATAGTCGTTTTTAATTCATCCGGATGCTCACAGCGCAGTTTATTATCGGCAAAGCGAGGATCATCGGCCAATTCCGGCTGTCCCATGACGCTGCACAAAGACCGCCAAAATCGCTGGGTCCCGCAAACCAGGACAAATTGTCCATCAGCCGCTTCAAAAATATCGCAGGGAGTCACCGATAGGGTTCTATTGCCTACCGGTTCTACAATATTGCCGTTGAGTGTGTAGTACATGGCCCCCATTTCCAAAATAGAGAAAATCGTATCTACCATCGATACATCGACACGCCGTCCCATCCCGGTGCGTTCCCGCTGGAATAAAGCCATGACGATCGCCAGCGACAAATACGTACCGGAGTAGTTATCGGCAATCGACGAGCCAACTTTATAAATATGGCCTTTCTCACCGGTCATGCTCATGAGTCCGCCCATCGCCTGGGCAATGAGATCATAACTGGGGCGTTCCGCTTCCGGCCCTTCCAAACCAAAACCGGAAATCGAAGCATAAATCAGCGACGGATTGATTTCTTTCAATACATCATAACCCAGGCCCAATTTTTCCATGGTACCGACGCGAAAGTTTTCACAAACGACATCGACTTCTTTGATTAATTTTTTTGAAAATGGCTTTGCCTTCTTCCGTTTTCAGATTGAGGGTCAGACCAAACTTATTGCGATTGATATAGGCATAATAACCGCTGGCGCCATTCTTAAAAAGGGGCCCACCCACGGGACTGA
>ENA-OPZM01000873-OPZM01000873.1-human-gut-metagenome-genome-assembly--contig:-NODE-873-length-11907-cov-2.149066_pt1 | contig 11907 bp, 17 predicted proteins | sample MGYA00242478_ERZ504493 | MGnify/ENA primary metagenome ERZ504493 (study PRJEB26092, sample SAMD00036227) | human gut metagenome | host: Homo sapiens | study: EMG produced TPA metagenomics assembly of...
TAAGGGCGGCAGCCATTATCGGGTCAAGGACGAAGTGCTTGGCAGGTTGAGGCAGCCGCCCCATCGGGTCAAGGGTGAAACGCCTTGCCCAGGGAAAGTTGATGCCTGCGTCAACTTGTATTGGGTATTACCTGACGCAAAATTCGCAGGATTTGCGGCTTCGCCGCCCCTTCCCCGGCCCCAGAACATCTTCGCAGGAAGGAGGAAATCTGTTTGAAACTGACACGACACAATGGACGCTCCGGCAAGCATGGCACCTATAATCCCCGCCACAATGACCGCCGGTTCGATGTGGAGAACAGCGAACACATTGACGCAGAACGGGCAAGGCAAAATGTCTACTGGGACTGCTACCGGGGCTTTACCACCCATGAGTTCCGGGAGAACCCGGAGCAGCCGGATTTCAGCTTTGAGGAAATCGAGCGGATGTATTACTACGAGCATTACGGCGGCTATGTGGAAGCTCAGAACGCCCGGAATGAGAAAACCCGGCACACCGAGCGCAACCGCACTGTGGAGGACTTGCTGAAAAACAACAAGACCTGCCCGGAGGAAAGTATCTACCAGATCGGCACGATGGGAGAATCCGTCTCGCCGGATACGCTCTTTTCCATCGTCAATGAGTTTTATCAGGAATTTGAGCGCCGCTTCGGTTCCCATATCCACATCCTGGACTGGGCGCTCCATCTGGACGAGGGGACGCCCCACATCCATGAGCGGCACGTCTTTGACTGTGAGAACCGCTATGGGGAACTGTGCCCCCAGCAGGAAAAGGCGCTGGAAGAACTTGGCATCCCTCTCCCCAACCCGGAGAAGCCCAAAGGCCGGAACAACAACCGCAAGCAGACCTTTGATGCGGTCTGCCGGACGATCCTGTTTGACATCGCCAGACGGCATGGGCTGCATCTGGATCAGGAGCCGTCCTACGGCGGGCGGGACTATCTGGAAAAACAGGATTATATCCTGATGAAGCAGAAGGAGCAGCTTGCGGCGCAGGAGCAGAAGCTGGAAGAACTGACGCTCAAAATCGAGGACGTGGAGACGCTGTTAGATGATGTTTCCGATGCGGCCTATGACAAGGCGGTGGAGGTGGTGACCGATACCGTCCGGCAGGAGACACACAAGGAAGATATTCGTCTGGTGGAAGAATCGAAAAAATGGGTGCTTTCGCCGGAGCGCAAGGCCCCGAAGAAGGAGCGTGACTACGCTGCCGCCCGTCTGGATGGAGTGATTACCAAAATCAAACGGGTCATGCAGAACGCCCTGGCAAAAATCCAGAAAACTCTCATGCAGCCGGAGGTCAAGAAGGCCGGTAAGGAGCAGATTAAGGAGAAGGCCAGAGAATCCATCCGGGAGAAGCTGGCGAAAGGCAGGCTGAACGCTGACCGAGATAACCGGGAACGCTGGGAACGTGAGGGGCGGATTGCTCCGAAAAAGAAACACGATATGGAGTTATGAGGCACCTGATTTTCTGCGGAAACGGGTGCTTTTTTCTCTGCCTGGAGGTGAGAAAATCGAATATATTTGAAGCGGTGAAGGAGTCTGTCACCACAAGGCAGGCTGCGGAATATTACGGGGTGCAGGTTGGCAGGAATGGCATGGCCTGCTGTCCCTTCCATGATGACAAACATCCCAGTATGAAGATTGACCATCGGTTCCACTGCTTTGGCTGTCAGGCAGATGGGGATGTGATTGATTTTACCGCCCGTCTGTTTAGTCTGAGCAGTAAGGAGGCGGCGCTGAAGCTGGCGGAGGATTTCTCTGTCCACTATGACGCCAAAGGCCATGACCCGCCCCGCAGGAGGCCGGTCAAGCGAAAAATCAGCGAGGAACTGCGTTACCGGCAGGCGGAGCAGAAATGTTTCCGGGTGCTGTGCAATTACCTGCATCTGCTGGAACGCTGGGAGAAGGAATACGCCCCGCAGACGCCGGATGAAGCGTGGAATCCGCTGTTCGTGGAGGCCCTGCAAAAGAAACCGTACACGGAATATCTGCTGGATATTCTCTTGTCCGGCAGCATGGAGGAACGTGCTTCCGTGGTCGCTGAGTATGGAAAAGAGGTGAGGAAGATTGAGCAGCGAATATCAGAGTTTACCGCTAGCCACCCGGCAGGCCGCCATGAGCGCAGCCGAAGCCTTAGCGCCGGAGCGGAGCGTTGATGAGGTGCGGGAAAGCCTGTCCGTCACGAGAAGGGCCAGCCCGCCAACACCATCGGCAACTGCCGGACGGTGTTCTGCCATGACCCTCTCCTGCGTGGGGCGATCCGCCTGAACCTTTTGACTGACCGGGTGGACATTGTACAGGATTTAGGCTGGCGCAGGAATACCAGTGCCCTGACGGATACGGACGTGAAATATCTGCTTCTCTATTTTGAGCAGACCTATGGCCTGACCAGTGAGAAAAAGATGACGGCGGCGCTCTCCATCGTGGCGAATGAGAACTGCTACCATCCCATACAGGACGTGCTAAACGGCCTTGTCTGGGACGGGACGCCCCGCATCCGCTCCTGTCTCCATCATTTCTTAGGTGCGGACGAGAGCGACTATGTGGAGGAAATGCTGAAACACTTTTTGCTGGGGGCTATCCGGCGGGTATTCCGCCCCGGCTCCAAATATGAGGAAATGCTCTGTCTGGTGGGCGGTCAGGGGGCTGGCAAGTCCAGCTTCTTCCGCTTGCTGGCGATCCGGGACGAGTGGTTCAGTGACGACCTGAAAAAACTGGACGATGACAGGGTGTATCTGAAGCTGCAAGGACACTGGATTATCGAAATGTCGGAGATGCTGCTACCAGCAGCGCCAAAAGCATTGAAGAAATCCGCTCCTTTATCAGCCGCCAGAAGGAAACCTACCGGACGCCCTACGAGGCCCAGCCCAAAGACCGGCTGCGGCAGTGTGTGTTCGGCGGTTCGTCCAACACACTGGACTTCCTGCCCCTTGACCGGGCCGGAAATCGGCGCTTTTTGCCGATCATGATTTACCCGGAGAATGCAGAGGTTCACATTTTGGAGGACGAGGACGCCTCCAGAGCCTATCTTTTACAGGTCTGGGCGGAGGCCATGACGATTTACCGCAGCGGCCACTACTCTATGAAGTTCAGCAAGTCCATCCAGCGCCAGCTGGTGGAGGTGCAGAAGGATTTCATGCCGGAGGACACCGAGGCCGGACAGATACAGGGCTTTCTGGAACACTACACCGGCAGCATGGTCTGCTCCAAACAGCTGTTCAAGGAGGCGCTGGGCCACACCTACGATGAGCCGAAGCGGTGGCAGCTGCACAATATCAACGAGATCATGAACACGGTGGTGACGGGCTGGAAACCATTCTCCAATCCCCGGATGTTCACCGGATATGGCAGGCAGAGGGGCTGGGAACGGGACGTTTCCGGCAACGAACTGCCCGGCAACGAAGATGGATTTGTGGAGCTGACCGAGGAAGAATGCTGCCAGCTGGAACTGCCGAAGGAGTGGATCGCATAAAATTAGCGGTCTGTTGCCGGGATGGTTGCCACTTGGTTGCCGGGTTTGTTGCCGGGGATTCTCCGGTCTGGATACGGAAAAAGCCTGTAAATAAGGTATTTTCTAATATCTATCTCTATCTCCGGCAACGAAAACAACGAGATTTTTCAAGAAAATTGATAAAGTAAGATTTGCAGGTCAGACGGTAGTTTACAGGTTTTCAGAGGTTCGTTGCCGGACTTCGTTGCCAGTGCTGCCGTCTGGCCTGCTACTCTATGGAGGTAGCCTATGGAAAAAGCAAACAGCAGAAAAATAAAGTCCGTTTTGTGGTGGTGCGGGAGTCTCCGGGGAGAAGTCCATGCGGGAAGCCTTTGAGCAGCTGATTGAGCGTCAGACCTGCGAACACTTCGAGGAATGGCGTCAGCAGCGGGAAATGGCCGAAAACGCTGCGTAAAAACGGTTGATTCAGGGGCAGGGACATGGTACTATAATGGTATCGTGTCCCTGTTCATAGAAGGAGAACGCTATGAGCAGGAAAAAACAAGTCTATGAGAAAATCACCGCTCTCTACTGCCGCATCTCTCTGGATGACGGCGGCGACAACGAGAGTATGAGCATCAGCAACCAGAAAATCATGCTTCGGGACTTTGCTGAAAAGCATGGGATGTTCCAGTATGAGTATTATGTGGATGACGGCTATACGGGCCGCAATTTCAACCGCCCTGCCTTCCAGCGCATGATCGCTGACATTGAGGCGGGGAAGATCGGCTGCGTCATCACCAAAGACCTATCCAGGCTTGGTAGGAACTATATTGAAGCTGGCAGCTATATCGAAATCTTTTTCCCCAAACACAATGTACGCTATATCGCCATCACGGACGGCGTGGACAGCCTGACCCGTCAGGAGATGGACATTACGCCCTTTAAGAATATCCTGAACGATATGTACAGCCGGGATATTTCTAAAAAGGTGCTGGCAGGCATCACCACCCGCTCCCGGCAGGGGAAGTTCTGCGGAGGGACGCCGCCCTTCGGCCTGATGCGTGACCCGGAGGACAAAGGGCATCTTATCATTGACCCGGAGACAGCGCCGATCATCCGTAAAATCTATGACTATGCCCTTGACGGGCTGGGCTGCATGAGGATTTCCAAACGCTGATGGAAGAAAAAATCCCAATCACCCATGTCAAAGCCAACACGGAGTTTGACGCCAACTATTATTTCTGGGGCGGAGCAGAATCAGTCACATCCTGAGAAATCCATTCTATAAGGGCGCACATTTGGTCTTTCGGACGCATCAGAAAGGCATCCGCTCCAACACCTATGACATTATTCCCCGTGACCAGTGGGAAGTGATCGAGGCTGCCATGAGCCATTGTGACGCCGGAGGAATGGGAACAGGTGCAGGAACTCATTGACCGCAGGCCGACCATTCAGGGGAATTCCTGCCCCTTTTATAATCTGTTCCACGGTCTGGTCTACTGCGCCACCTGCGGGAAGTCCATGCAGGTGCGGTATGAGAAAGTGGGCCGAACCGGGAAGAACCGCTTCACCGGCGAAATGCGGGAGCCGATTGACAAGGCGTACTATATCTGCCAGACCTACAACCGCATGGGCTGCAAGGTCTGTTCCAGCCACAAGATCGAGGCCAGGGATTTATACAATCTGGTGCTGAAAGACATTCAGGAACTGGCGGCGCAGGCTATGAAGGATGCCGATGCGTTCTACCAGCGGCTCAGCCGCCGGATGGAGCACCGGTATCTGGTGGACGCCTCCCAGACAGAAAAGGAACGCCTGCGGCTGGAAGCCCGAAATCAGGAAATTGACGGGATGTTCCTGAGCCTGTACACCGATAAGCCAAAGGCATCCTGACCGAGCAGCGGTTTGTGAAGCTGACGGCGGCGCTGGAACAGGAGCAGGAATCCAACCAGAAACGCCTGCATGACCTGGCAATGATGCAAGGTCGTGCCGATGCGCAAGAAAGCGAAGTCCGCACTTTTATCAAGGAAATCCGGCGCTATGCCGCCATCGAGGAACTGGACGAGGCGGTGCTGAACCGGCTCATTAGCCGGATTCTGATTGGAGAAATCAAGAAGATTGATGGTCAGAGGACACAGGAGGTTAAGATTATTTACAATTTTGTTGGGGAAATGTCAAGGTAGAATTTAGACGCTAAATACTTTTAATTTATATCAAAAGTGATACAACAATTTTCTTTTAATGCTATCAGGCAATAAAGTTATTCCTTTGGCCAGAGTAAAAGGGATAACTTTATTTTGCTAAAGCATACTAAAAAGGGCGCGTTGCAGAAAATTATCCGCAACACGCCCTCTTCTATAAGTCCTTATGTCAAAATCAAATTATTGGTAATCTTGAATATTGGGATAAGCGGCACCGTTATTATGCGCGTAAGCTGCTTCAAAGTAGTCGAGGCTTTCAAAAGTAATGCCCTGATAGTTTCCGACATTCAACACATCAAAAGTTAGATTCAGAACATCACCAGCGGAATATTGGTCAAGAAGATTTCCTGCAAATTTCCATCCTATGTTTTCTCATAAGTATCCTCGGTAAAATAAAATGTAGTCGCATCCTCAGTCGCATCATACTAATGTCAATAATTATATCAGAGAAATGAACTTGATCTCCAGCATTAAAGTCTTTTGAGATAATCTACAGTTTTTTCCATCAGCAGGATTAATAAATTGAGCATTAAGTTGTGTCATATCAACAACCTCTGGAGGAAGAGAATTAAGTCTGTAAGATTCTGCAACAGAGAATTGATAAACTCTGTTATTATCCCCAAAGTAAAATCCATCTTCCGTCATAGGAACACTTGAACGAGCATTGGCATTGTAATAATGGGCATAATACAACTGCCATTTGTATGTCTCAGTTGAAACAAACTGTGCTTTCCATGTACCAGAACTGTCTCCTGCTTTCTTTGTATAAAACATATACTGATTTGTACCAGTAGTTGCTTGACTTACCGTATCACCAGAGGCATCTGACAAGATGAGTGCAATCTGTGTAAAAATATCGACAAAGATAATCCTATGTCCATGCATACGGATAGAACCAACGCTGTTATCTACTTCTGGACGAAAATAAACCTCAGGCCCCATATCACCCGTGTTATATTCTATGCTAGGTGAAACAAGATAGGCCCAACTACTATCCTTTTCACTCTGTCCATCGAGATCGATAAGCTTTTCCACATAATCTGAAAGGATAATCCAGCCAATCTTCCACCAATTCACTTTGCTTGCTTCAGCAGAAGAACTGATATTCTCGTTGTCGGCATAAGCAAAAGTAGTGTTAGAAAAACTTATGCACATAACCAAGGAAAGAGTAAGTGCAACAATCTTACGTGTTAGCTTTTTCATTAAAAGCCCCCCTTCTCTTATAAAACCAAAACAATAATGCAAATGATGGATGCAATAAAAAAGAATACTCCAGCAACCCGCATCAAACCAAGATATAAATCTGTAGGTTCACCGCCTTTTACAGAAAAGAAGTGTTCAATTTCCATAAAATTCCGGCTTAAAAATCATAAAAAAACTTAATAGAAGCAAAGGGATAAGCCATATGTTATCTATGTATAACACTTCCTTTCTGCTAATACTGAAAATTCAAATAAAAAAGCGCATAAGTAGACAAATAATCATGCCTAACTTATGCGCAAATAGAAACAATTTTAATTCTAAGCCTCCAAAGGCTGGCAGCGTCGGTAAAAATGCTCCATTATTAAGTTAGGCAACTTAACCTTAAAACAAATCATCGGTCTTACCTCCCAACAATATAAATTTCGACTTTTCACTTTTATTTTATCACCTAAAGCAGAACTTGTCAATGAATTTGTCTAAAATAAGTCGATTTTCTTTTTTGATTATGTGCATTTTTAACTAATAGAAAGAAAGTTGTATTGAGGGCGATTGGTGTTCCTTATTCCATATGTCGGAACTGTATGAAGTGAAAATAGTTTATCCGTTGAAGAGTCACTCCACAGGTTATGCTTGATTCTTTCAAAGTTATGTTTCTATAATATGCATCCGTACTGTCATATTATAATTCACATTATTGGATAATATAAATTGACAAGTATAAGATAAACAGACAAGGAGTCGCTGCCACCCGTAAAACGGGTGGCTCGGGACGCAGGCTTTAAGCCCACTCTACTTGGCCGCGCCTCAAGGCGCTAGCTTTCTCTTTTAGGCTATACTAAAGTTTTTATTTCCCTGGTACAACCGGGGATTTTTTTGCTTCAAGCCGCCAATTAGAACGGCAGCCACAAAGATTTTTCTTTGCGGCTGCCGTTTTCTTGAATTCATCACTTGACAATGTGGCAAAGAGCTTATGACACAGGACGAAATCGCGGTCATGGACGGAGGGAAATGTATCTTGCAGCTACGCGGGGTGCGCCCGTTCTTTTCGGACAAATTCGACATAACGAAGCACCCGAAATACAAGTACCTGTCCGATGCAGACCCGAAGAACGCCTTTGACATGGAGAAGCACTTGCGCCGCCGCCCCGCTATCGTCAAGCCCGATGAAGTCTTTGACTATTACGAGATTGACGCGGCAGACTTGCCGGAAGATACAGAAGCGTAAAAGAAAAGGACAGGGAAAAGACCTTTGCATTATGGAAATGTGCATAACTGCCTATTCCGTCATGGAAAACGCCGTTCACAGCACATGGAAAAGCAAAGGGCAGCTTTCCCACGTCCTGCAAACAGCGTTTCCCACAACTCCATAAGCAAGGCAGTTATACACATTCCCACAATGCCGACTGCTACGACGAAAACCGCACCCTCTCTTTCTTTCATTCATAAGAGCAAAAAAACTTAAAAGGAGGTATCACAATCAGAAACGTAAACACAGGCTACATGATACGCGCCCCACTCCCCCGGCGCAGCACACAGCGGCAGAAGCCGCAGCCCTTACAACTGAATACCGCCGCGCCGCAGACATTTAGGCGGCGTGGGGAACCCGCCGAACCCCGGCGGGCTTATGACCGCGGCAGTTACCAAACTGGCCGCCGTTTTTTATGCCCTTTTTCGGGCAGCCGCACACGCGGCAAGAAAGGAGAACTTTATGGCATTTTTTAATTCGGCAGTAGGCGTTTTGCAGACCCTTGTTATCGCTCTTGGAGCTGGCCTTGGTATCTGGGGCGTGATTAACCTCATGGAGGGCTACGGCAACGACAATCCGGGCGCGAATGCTCATGTGCCATAAAGTAACACACAAGAATTTGATAGACAGCAGCCCACTATTCCGTTATTACCTTACGCACACACCTTGTAACTTTTTCGTTAAGCCTATTGACTCTGATACCTCGGAAGAGATATAATATAGTTGCTACTTAGCGAACCTAAATAGCGAAACTAAAGAGAGGCGACGATATGAATAGCAAATATGTCCAGCAATTCAAAAAAGGCTCTCTGGAAATGATACTCTTATGCCTAATCGGACGCAAGGAAACTTATGGATATGAAATTATAACCGAATTGAACAATAGTGCGTCTGTTTTGGGATATGCGAAAGAGGGAACCATTTACCCCATTCTGTATCGTTTACAGGAAGCAGAACTAATCAAATGCCGATTGGCTCCGGCTGCGGCAAATGGCGGCTCAAAAAAGTATTATTCTTTAACGGATAAAGGCAGGAATGTACTTGATGAACTAATCTTATTTTGGTCAAGCTATGAAACTGCGTAAACGGCTTTATAGAAAGTTATCAACAAGCGAGGGTGTCCAAATGAAAGAACAATATATCAAACAGGTTGAAAAGGAACTATCTTTACCACGCAAAATGAAAAAAGAGGTTGTGCGTGACTTGAATGAAGTTTTTGCGTCTGCTATGGAGCATGGAGAAACAGAGCAGCAGATTATCCAGCGTTTGGGGACGCCAAAAGAATTTGCAGACAGCACCGCAGAACAGTTTGGCATTGATAACACCAAATCGAAAAAAAGGAACGGTATCATTTCTACTCTTGCTGCGCTTGTTATCGCGGTTGCCGCCTTTTCGGTATATGCTGTTACGCAATCAGGAAAAGTACCAGAAGGAGCAATCGGACAAGCAGACGCGACAACAAATATACAGATTGAGGCGCGTTTGCCTTTGATATTTCGCAAATCCTTTTGGCTATTGGGTTTGCAGCAACAGCTATTGCTGTTTTGTTAATTATCCGAACCATACACAAAAACAGGAGGTAACTAATGAAAAAGTATATTTCTGTATTCACAATCATGGTTATGATTTTTTTGGCTGCGTGTTCTAATCAAAATACATCATCTACACCGACAAGCAATGAGAACAATACGCAATCTAATAGTGTTACAAAATTGGACGAGGGTGTTTGGCCTGCGAATGAGTACACAGAGGGGCTTCCTGTTGCGCCTGGTACGGTTGCATGGGCTACACTTGATACAGAACATGAGAATTGCAATATCAACCTTACCGGCATTAGCGAAAACGACTATAACGAGTATATGGAGCTTTTGAACCAAGAAGGCTTTTCCGTAATTGAAAATGTGTCAGAGGAAATCGAGGGAGAAAACTATGTTTCTATCGGGACACTTTTATCAAACGACAAAAAGTGGTTAAGTATCAGCTACATACCCGATAGTCTAACTATCTACATTTCCTTTGACAATAACTGAAAGAGATAACGGAATAGCAAAGCCAGCCGAGCCAGTCAACGGTCAAGATGAACGGCGCAAGCGCCGCCGTTGACAGCCCCGCCCGCCTTTGCTGGTAGGCAATCAAGGGCGACAGCAAGGAGTGCTACCGCCCCGCACTATTATCAGAGAGAGGGGGAATTTCCATGACCGAAGATGAAGCCTACAAAGTGCATATCCAGTACACCTTTAACGCCTTTTGCAAGGTTGTCATTCGTCACGCCGCCATAGATATAATTTTGAAGCTGCGCCGGAGGTGGGAACGGGAAGTTTCCCTTGACTATCTGATGAATGAGAAGTTTGTCCAGCTTGCCGAGCCGGAGCAGCTTGAAGAATATCTTTTTACCGCCTGCGGCCAGACCGCCGTTCTGTACCATGCGGAACTTGCCGCCGCCCTTGCCCTCTTGCCGGAGCAGACACAGGAAGAGATTTTCCGTTACTATTTCCTGCGCCAGCCGCAGCGAGTGATCGGCGTACATATTGGCCGGACACGCAGCACAGCGGGGCGGCATATCCGGCTTGCCTTGCAGCGGTTAAGGCGGCTCATGGAGGGAAATGACTATGAGTAAACTTCTCCCCTATGAAACAATCGTCAAAGCCCATGAGGGCGACCCGGACGCAATCGACACCATTCTTTCCCACTATGCCGGATATATCCGCTACTGTTCCAAAGTACACGGGAAAGTCAACGCCGAAGTTGAGGAACATATAAAGCAACAGCTCATTGCCGCCCTGTTCAAATTTCGCTTTGACCGATAAACAAAGAACAAACACTGGCTGTCATTAGCGGTTTCACTCCAGCCAGTTTACAATTCATCTATTCCTAAAGGAAGCAGGTCATAGTATAATAGAACCAACGACAAATATACTTTTAGGGGAGATATAGCAATATGAAAAGTAATAAATACTTAACTATTGGCTTATTAACAGGATTTATTGTCGGTGGTTGCATAGGTGTGTTGGCATGGGCGTTTTTGCAAAATCTTTTTGCTATTTCTATTTGTGCAGGTATCGGAATGTTGATTGGAATTGTTATAGGTACATTGATTGATTATGAAAAAAATAATCATCAAGAGAAATAGAAAAAATAGCACAATGCCTTAAAAGGGGAAAAACGAGGAAATTTTAATTGTGCTATCCATCATCGGGCCAACCTGACCCGAACTTTCAAAAACTGAATATCCACCGCCCATCGGCGGCCAGCGAAAGCAGTAAGTCTGAAAAAGATTTGCTGCTTTTTTCTTTATCCGTTTTGGCAAAATCGCAAAGTCATCCGTAGTAGGTAGGTGAAGCCGGAAACAAAAAATTTTCTGCGGCGGTAGCCAAATCTGCATTTTCTGTATTTCTAAGGCAAAGGAAAATTTGAGAAAATTCCCGGCAAGCGGGTAGCTGGCGGCCTTTGAAATGTATCTTTAGCGGAAAGAAAGAACTGCGGGTAAAAATCGCCCCACGCCGTAAGATTTTTGCAGAAATCCGCCAAAACAGGCGGCAGCTATACGAGTAGTAAGTGCAAGGGGAAATCTACGGCTTACTTAGAGCAAGTTTCTACCACGGTGCCAAAATCCGCAATTCTGCGGTTTTGCCCCTCGCGGGAAACTTGTGAGTGCCTTCCCCAAACCCTGCTATGCGGCTTACGCCGCAAAAATATTTCTGTCCGGCAGACAGGAAATGCCCCGAAAATAGCTAACAGACCAGCCCATTTTTTGTGATAAGTGAAAGGAGGTTTACAGCCCATGCCGAAGCGATACAACACCCCCCACCGCAGCCATGTTGTGA
>ENA-OPZM01000874-OPZM01000874.1-human-gut-metagenome-genome-assembly--contig:-NODE-874-length-11907-cov-1.399660_pt1 | contig 11907 bp, 19 predicted proteins | sample MGYA00242478_ERZ504493 | MGnify/ENA primary metagenome ERZ504493 (study PRJEB26092, sample SAMD00036227) | human gut metagenome | host: Homo sapiens | study: EMG produced TPA metagenomics assembly of...
CGAGCACAGACACGATTGCGGCGGCGGCCGGGGCCATACGCAAAGCCGGCAATCAGGCAGACGATGCCGGACGGTCGTACTTCAGCCAAGTGACCGGCGTAATCGGGAATTCAATGAAGCTGGTGACCATCGCCAGCGCCACGAACAGTGCATACATGGCGATACGGCGCGTGGACCAGCGGCCAGAATCGGCCACACCAGTGGTGTGTGAGCCAAGTTTGGCGCTGGTGCTGGCGGTGGACGTGCTGGCCGAACCCTCGGCCTCGGGTGCCACAGAACGAACAACTTGCATGCGAATACGCGAAGATACACTCATAATGAGCCCTCGTTTCTTCCATCCGGACTATACCGTTGGCTCCGGAATCTCACCGGATCAGCCGCTTGCGCGGGTCGCGGGCTTCCTGCCATCCCCGTTATGAAACCCGGGGTGCAGGTTACCGCCAGTAAGGAATTGCACCTTCCCTGAAACTGACAGGCTTATTCATACGCCATGCGCCGGACGTATGCAACCCGCGTTTCACTGTGCAGAAATTCGTCTTGTGCCGGTCAAGTGCAACAATGGGAGCCATGGCTGAAGTGAAGAAACCCAACAACACCATCGACAAGCTTGCCCTGATCGTCACCACCTACAAACGTCAGCAGTTGCTTGAGACACTGTTCGATTCGATTCTGGCGCTTGAACAGGCACCGTTGGCGCATTGTCATCGTGGACAATGAGCAGTCCGATCAGACGGCGGACATGGTCGCTGCGTTTGCCGGCAAGGTGACCGGCCAATGGGGCACCACCGTGGCCGACCAGTCCGGTAACGAAGAACGTGTGGTCTATGCGCCGCAGACCGAGAACCTGGGTGGTGCGGGCGGTTTCTCCGCCGGCGTGGCCAAAGCCTACGAGCTGGGTGCCGCATGGTTCTGGGTGATGGATGACGATGTGGCCGTGCTGCCGGACGCCATTGCCAAGCTGTCCAAGTGGACCGACAAGCACGAGGTGATTCAGGCTCCCGATTCGACTACGATGGCGGCCCGTTCTACTGGCAGTACGACTTCATTGTGCCGCTGGGCATCCCGAACCCGATTGCGCCCGCCGCATTCGGCCCGGCCGGATACCGAGTGATGGACACGCTGTGCTTCGAAGGCGGCCTGTTCAACCGCCGTGTGGTTACGGAAATCGGTCTGCCGGACCCGCGCTTCTTCATCTACTGGGATGACACGATGTATGGCTACCGCGCCAGCAAGGTCACCAACCCGATTGTGGTGCCCGACGTGATCCTGCGCCGTACGCGCGAAATCGGCAATTGGGATATCGCCGGCGTGCGCCAGCTCAACTCCACATCCGACATGAACCGGTATCACATCATGCGCAACCGCGGATACATGGCCCGGTACTTCATGACCTATGGTGACTTCCGTCCGCTGGTGTTTGGACTGGGTACCGTGCTCACCGCGGCCAAGGAAGTCATTCGCCTGGTGATGGTGGATCGCGAGCACCTCAAGACCGGTTTGGTGCAGATTGCCAAGGGCTGGTGGGACTCGCGCAAGCTGATGCACGACCCCACCTGGAAGCCCATGCCGTCGCTGAAGTAGCCGTAGTAGTGGCTCCCCTCTATGAGGGGGTCACTACAGGTTACTTATGAATGAACAGGCCACCCGTCGCCCCAAGCCCACTGGCCTTGGCCGGCACCGATCTGGAAGTGCAGCTTGGCGATGCCCATGTCATTGAACGCGTGATGCTCATCTTCCGCACTCTGATCGATATGCGCGGCGGCGGTATCGTCGGCCGGATTATACGAGAAGGTGATTGGCTGACGGTTCATCGCGCTCGGCGCCTTCATCGCAGCCTCGACGCCGGACTTGAACCAATCCGGAGCGGCCTCGCGCCCTCATCGCTCATTGTGGCGGTGAACTGCTCATAGGTCTTGGTGGCGCGGTGCGTGCGTTGCGCTTCGCATAGCTCCTCATAGGATTTCGCCTGATAGTCCAGATGATTCTTCGGATGCCCGATCACCACACCGAGATACAGCTCCTGGCCAGAGGTGACGCGGCAATGCTTGGCCGCCTCCGCCTTGTCCCATGAGCCGGCGACCCATAAGGTGCCGAGGCCGCGCAACGTGGCCGTGAGCACCATGCGTTCGGCATAGAAGCCGGCACGCTCTTTGGCTTCCTCATCGTTCGCGGGGCCGACGATGGCCAGATAATTCGCCGCATTGGTCAGATGACCTGAAGCATTGGCTTCGGCGAACACCTTGGGCTGGTCGCGCACCAGCTGAATGTTGAGATCGCCGAGTAAGTTGATCGGCTGAAGCGCCATCTCGAGCTGGCGGGCCGTATCGTCGTCGATCGGCTCATCATCGTAGGCGCGTACGGCGGTGCGGATGTTAATTGCATCAATAAGTTGGGTATGTTCTGCCATACCTCCCATTATCGCGCGCGACACAGAGTCAGGCCACCATAGACGCCGATTTTTCCTAGTATGCGAAATCGCATGCATTGCCCATTGTCAGGCTTGAAAAACGATACGAATAGGGTACGTAGTGACCGGCGACGATGCACACGTTTGCACAATTGGTGTGTAATGGTTTCGTGTTGAGCGTAATTCGCGTTAAACTGGGCGCAACCTTACGAACTGATGAAAACGTATGGAAAGGAAGGTCAACGATGATTGAAACTGCACAGGCTTTCGGTGTTGACATTGGCGGTTCCGGCATCAAGGCCGCACCTGTCGATCTGACCAAGGGCGATTTCGCCGAGCCACGATTGAAGATTCTCACTCCCGAGGTCTCCACTCCTCAGGCCGTGGCCAAAATCGTCAAGCAGCAGCTCGACCACTTCGAAGTGCCTGAATCCGTACCCGTTGGCATCGCTTTCCCCGCGCCGATCAAGCCCGGCCAGAAGCTCGACTTCATGGCCAACCTTGACCAGTCTTGGATTGGCGTGGACGTTACTGAAGTGTTCTCCGAAGCCTGCGGCCGCCCGGTCGTCGTGGTAAACGACGCCGACGCCGCCGGCCTGGCCGAAGTCCAGTTCGGTGCCGCCAAGGGCCAGGATGGTCTGGTCATCGCCACCACACTGGCACCGGCATCGGCACCGCCTTGATTTACAACGGCGTGCTCATCCCGAACACCGAACTCGGACACATCATCCTGAGCGCCAAGCATCTGGACGCCGAGAAGTATGCCTCCTCCGCGATTCGCGAGAATGAGGAACTGGGCTACAAGAAGTGGGCCAAGCGTCTGACCAAGTACTACGGCCTTATGGAGAAGTACTTCAACCCGGACCTGTTCACCGTCGGCGGCGGCGTGAGCCGTCAGAGCGAAAAGTTCCTGCCGTACGTGGATATCAAGACCCCGATCGTGCCCGCCAAGCTGCGTAACCAGGCCGGCATCGTCGGTGCCGCCTACTATGCCAGCACCAAGCAGCAGTGAGCCAGTGAGCGTGGGTGTGCAGCGCTGACCCGCGAATATGCTTCAGGCCGTCCGACTAGTCGGGCGGCCTTTTGCATTGCATAGGAAAGGTATGCGACGCATTCCCGGGAATGTTGCGCAAAGTGAGCGTGTATGGAGGTCTGTGGCGACGCGTTCCCGGGAATGTGTCGCGTTTGAGAGCGGGGCAGGGGGCACCACGCTCTATCGTGGGAGGGTATGAGCGTGCATTTCTCTTCTCGTGTGGATATTTCTGCGCCGAATCCCATTGCGGCGGCCGAGGCGGCAGCCAAGGCAAACGGCATCGCACTCAGCAAACTCAACGATTCCAATCCGACCCGCCACGGGCTGGCACCTGAATTGGTGCCGAGCGTGTATACGGCCGACCCGCGTGGACCGCGTGCGGCGCGAGAAGCATTGGCCGCATTCCTCAATACGGCAAAGGCGGTAGACGCAAGCAGCCCTCAGTCGACTTCGCCCGCCGCCAGCGAGGGCGGGAACGAGCGCCATGCCGCTTTCAACAATGCGAATACCGCCATCGAGGGCGTTGACCCGGACGCCCTGTACTTGCTGAGCTCCACGTCCGAGGCGTATTCGTGCTGATTAAGTTACTTTGCGATGCCGGCGACGCGGTGCTGGCACCCAAACCCGGCTATCCGCTGATTGAGTCGATTGCACGGCTTGAATGCGTTGACACGGTCGAATACCAGTTGCAATTCGACGGCTCCTGGTTCATCGACATCGCCGAACTCGAGCGGCTGCTCAGCGAGCCCGGTGGCGAACGCATCAGAGCATTGGTGCTCATCAACCCGAACAATCCGACCGGTTCGTACGTAAAACCAACCGAGCGTGCACGTATCGTGACATTGTGCCGTGAGCATGGCATCGCCCTTATCGCCGATGAAGTGTTCTTCGATTACTCTCTCGAACCTTTCCCCGGCAACGCACGCTCGCGGGGGAGCGCGGCGTGCTCACCTTCGCCCTAGACGGATTCTCCAAAATGCTGCCGCGCCGCACGCCAAAGTCGGGTGGATTCAGGTGTCCGGACCTGCCGAGGACGTTGCCGAGGCACAGCGTCGACTGGACGTCATCGCCGATGATTATCTGCCGATGAGTGACATCATTGCCGAACGGATTCCCGCATTATTGAACGCCGCGCCCGCACAGACCAGACGGGTGGGGGAACGCGTGCGCAATAACCTGGCCAAGTTGCACGAGTTGCTTGACGCCGATCCCAACGGGCTGGTCAGCGTGCTACGGGCCGAAGGCGGCTGGAACGTGCTGCTACGAGTGCCTCAGTCATCGATGAGAACGAGCTGGTGCTGCGGTTGATTGACGAGCACCAACTGACCGGACAGCCCGGCTACTTCTTCGACATGACTTCCAATGGATACCTGGCCGTTTCCCTGCTGCCCGAACCGGACGAATTCGAGCGTGGCATCCGCGCCGTGCTCAATACCGTCGCCGCTTTGCTGCGATAGGCCGGTGTTTGCCGGCACCACAGCCTGTACTCCACGTACAATAGCGGCATGGGATTCTTGTTTAGACCGAAAGAACTGCCACGCCCGGGCGTCGCTGACGTTCACTTTGGATCAGGCAGGGCATACGTATGATGATGGCACGTGGGACTTGCTCCCACGGACATCACCATCAGCGAGCTGCGGGTGGCTGTGATCGGACTGAACGGCGCAGGCAAATCCACATTGCTGGGTCTGCTGGACGGTTCGTTGAAGGCCAACGCCGGCACGGTGACCATTGCGGGCGGTGAGGAACGTCTTGACCCGGCTGTGAAGAAGGAAGCGAAGCGCATCGATAATCTGGTCGGCAAAGTTCGCCGCGAGGAGATTCCGAACAGCTTTTACCAAGCGGCGAATATTTCCGAGGCTGTTTCCGAAGCGCTGAAAAAGCACAAGGTGCCCGAGTCAGAACGTCATGCGCGCATCGGCAATCTGTTCGCGCATTTTGATTTGGCGCAGGTCTCCAAGGCCAAGGCCAGCGAACTGGACTCCGAGAAACGGCACCTGCTGGCTATTGCGGCCGCGCTGAGCTTTGAGCCGAGTGCGATTGTGGCGGATGAGCCGAGCAAGGGATTGGATGAGATTGGCACCGCGCATGTGCCAAGGCGTTGTTCAGCTACAACAAGCAGGTGATTTTCGCCACGCATGACACGGATATGATCCGCCGGCCCGAATACGCCATCGACCGCGTACTGGTGCTGGACGAGCACGCGGTCGCGTTTGACGGAGCGCCGGCTGAGGCTGTGGCGTTTTATGAGGATCTGATTCGCTGCAAGTATGAGGCTGCGAAGCGGTAGCAGATAGGAATCGGCCGTTGGAGGATTGGCATCGGCCGTGAGGTCGATGCCAAGGCTCACGCGAAGTAGAAGCCGCGGAAGCCGTACTGGTAGACGCGGTAGATGTATCCCGAACTGAGCACCATCTTGTACTGTGCCTTGAGGTTGCCGTCGTCATCGTAGACGCGAACAGGCCCTGCATGCCGATGTCCACCAGGTTCAGGTCATCGGACAGTTCCTGTGCGGAGGAGACATACGGCGAATACGGCACATCGAAGTCCTGCACTTCGGTGTAGGTTCCGGCGTTCTCGTCGACCAGGTACTTGCGGAACTGGGAGTTCGAGTTCTCATCCTTGGAGCTCTGCGCGGTCGAAATGCCATCGATCATGGTCCAATCGAAATCAGGACGGGTCATGGCATAACCGAAGTCGTTATCGAACATGTAGATGTAGTACTGGCCGTCCTCCAGCGAGGAATCGTACTGCACAGTGATTGAGTGCTGGCCGCCGGTGTCGCCGGAATCGCCCACCTTGGTCAGGAAGGAGGGCTGCGCATCCATGCCATTCCATACGCTCGGCTCGCCGATCATGTAGTCGAGCGACGGCGTGCCTTCGATGTCATTGATCTTGATCATCGTGGAGGTCTCACGTGCGGACAGCAACGCGGAGCCATCATCCATGAGCTGGATGGTGTTGAAGTGGATCCAGTCCCAACGGTTCGTGCGGTCGGATCGGATTCGTCGATGCCGGAATGATCGGTGGATTGCTTGTAATCGGGGAACAGGTCGCCGAAATCCACCAGCAGGCTCACCTCGCCGGAGTCGGTGTCCACCTTGATGACCTGATCCTGCACGGCATGGTCCGAATGTTTCAGATCGGTGGCCAGAGAGACGATATTGCCGTCGGAATCCAGCGCGTAATCATGGTGCAGGATGTACTGGTCGCCCAGATTGATGATCTTGACCAGCTTGCCTAGGCGGTTCATGCCGACGAAATGCTTGGTGGAGGCGGAGAACCACATGATGCCGTCATTGTCGAACAGCAGACGGTGCGAGCGGTAGTAGAGCACCGGGATTTCGCCGCGAATCACACCGTTCGCGTCATAGTAGTACATGAAATCCTGCTCGTTGGAATCATTGCCGAGAATCGCGTACAGGCCATTGCCGAGCGTGGTGACCGTGGATTCGTCGGGGGCGATGGCCTGTTCGAGCCGTACTTCCTCCTCGCCGAGCAGTTTCGGGCCGGTCTGCTCGATGGTGCGCGTGGTGGCGTTGCCGTCGGTGTCGGTGATGGTCAGGGTAATGGTGTTCTTGACCTTGGGGATCAGTCCCAACACCAGAAACTCGTGCTCGGTGGAGGCGATGTCATTGCTCGATACCGTGGTCGTCTGACTCGCCGTGCTGGTACCGCCGACATTGCCGGAACCGTCGGCGTCGCCGGCGCGGCCTCACGGTATGCGGCGGCGCCTCATCGCTGGTGATGGCGTTGGCCGTGTAATCCGGGTACCCCTCAGCGGAAACGGTGTAGCTGGAAGACGCGACTACGGACGGCAGTGGACACGGGGAAACCCTCACGACAGTATGGGTAAACGATTAGTGAATTACGTCACATACATTATGCCGCAGGTCTTGGAAAACACCGGCCGGAATGCTGGGAGAATACTGAAGCTTGGCGGGTCGCCGAGCGGTCCGGTCCTATAGCAGGGTGAACCAAGACTGAACCTGATGCCAGAGCGTCGGATTGTTGGCGATCATCGAATCGCTGCGCGACTGCACGAAGCAACTTAGTATGGCTATGCCCAGCGCCCACAATACGGCCAGCATCACGACCCAGCGCATCAGCCAACGCCACGGAGTGACGCGGGCGATGCCATCGCCTGAAGCGGCGTCGTTGCCCCCGCCAATGAGCGGCTCGGTTCGCGCCCATTGACCAGCCACAGTAGCCCCGGTATGGACGCCAGCGAGATCAGCCAGCCGAAATCGGCGGAATACCGCCATCCCAAACCGCCGACGCGGCTGTCGAATACGACCAGCACCGCCGCCACGGCCAAGCAAGACATCAGCCATGGCCGCATGCCGTGTGTTTCCAATCTGCGCAGCAGGGGCAGCGCCAAAGCCATCAAGGTCAGTGGCGTGGCCGTGAAAATCGCGCCGACCATCACCTCGTAATAACCCCATTGCGGCATCGGGGCGGGAGAGCCCGCCAGCCACGGGAAACGATCCATGAAGCGCAGCGGCAGGAACAGGTAATACCAGATGTTGGCGGGCATATCCGCGGACGGGGTGGTATACCGGGTCATATCGGATATGGAGAACTGATACGCATTGCCGAAATTGAACGGGGAATCGAACCGAACCATGTTCCACGCCATCAGAGGCGTCACGACGAGAATGGCGGGAATGATTACCGCCAGCGGCGCGCGCAACGCCTGCAACGGCTTGATGCGGCGTGTGCGCAGACCGGTGCCCAGCGCGCGAATCTGCGGCCAGAACAGGGGGAACGCAAGCAATGCGGCCAAGGTGAACGTCGGTCGGCATCCGAATTCGCCGCAATGCACAAGGCGCCCAAGGCCAGTCGTGCAGGGAGAGAGGCTTGGCATCGCCGCCTGCCATCGGTCCGATGGTCTCAGCGGACGGGCGGGACGTGTCCGCGCCGAGCCATAGCCATAGTCCCAGCGACGTCAACGTCAGCGATGCGGCGAACGGTATCTGATAGAAGTTCGTGCGATACAGCAAATACCCCATTTGCGCGCTCACCAACGATGAGACCACTACTAACGACGCGGCCGCCACCGAAGTCTTCGGCATCACACGATGGATGACGCGCAGCACCAGCAAGGAGAAGAAGATGATGAACAGCAGCACGAGAATATACTCGGCGGCGGATGTCGGCAGATTATGACCGGCCAGCAGACGATAGGGGACGAACAGCAGCACTGCGGGCAACACGCCAAAATAGGAATACCAGTGACCGTCATAATACGCGTAATCCCAGTAGAGCGGACTGGCTCCATTGGCGAGTAGCTGGGCACGTGTGGCTACGTCATAGGGGTGCTCGGTGGCGGCCAGCTGTTCGGGAACCGGCAAGTCGAGCCAGGGCCGGCCGGCGACCAGCGCATCGGCCACATGCCCATACTGGTCGAAATCATAGGTGTAATCGCCGGAAACGTGGAAGACGAGCGAAGACGTGTACCACAGTTCGTGGATGATGGATACGCCGATAAGCAGGGTAGGAATCGCCAGAAGCCCCACGAAAGCAAGTCGTTGCCGAGTGCTGGACGGGTCAAGCGTGATACGCCACAGGCGCGATCCCGGCCTCCAGACGCAATCATCAGCAACACCAAGGCCATGGCGAGCACGCGCATCCAATTGATGACGAACGGTACGCGCACGTTGGCGCGGGCGTCGGTGACCGGTACGATCGCGCCGCGCTCTTCCTGAATCCAAATACGCACGATGCCGGCACCGGCGCCTTGACATAATGGCTGCGAATAGCGTCGGGATTCATCGACTGGGCCTTGCCGGTGATGCCATCGACATCCGCGCGCACATGAATGGTCGCCAGCGGTTTGAAGACTTCCTTATCGTCGTTCGCTTTGGATTCGGCCTCGGCCTGCTCGCGGGCCTTATCGATGACCTTGCTGCTCTCGGTATCGATGCTAGGTAATCCGACGTGCGTCCGCGGTCAGTTCAAGATAGGCCTTGGTCGGATCGGTGACGGTCAACATGCCATCATTCCGGCGCGTGAGACCCGAACCCAGCGTGTTATGGCACGGCGTTCGTATCCGTGCTCGCTCCGAGCGTACGCCAGAACGGCAGGTTGAACACGATGCACTCCATGGCGGCGATGGCGGCGACGGCGGCCAGCAAGGCGATCAGCAGGCGCACCAAACGCAGCCGGTGCCGGGTATCCGGGCGGCTGGGCAGGTGCCGTTCATGATTCGACGGCATCGGACGGTCTGCGCGAGTGTGGTCTATGGAATGCACGCATTTATTCTATAGGCTTTATTCGGGCTTGATGTCGGGCAAACAAGAGACAATGTGAATCATGCCAAAACGTACATCGGACCATGGGAAGCACAACCGCACGCCACTGCTGGGCGGGCTGAAGGATTCGATGAACGCGCTCGCGGCCGATCTGGGACTGTCCAAGCCGAAGAAGCACGATACGAATCCGTTCGGCGATGCCTTGCGGGAGATCAGTGAGCGTAAAGGCGGCATTATCGACGAACTGACTCGCCATGCAGTGGCGCTGAGTCCTGTAATCAAGCGGCGCACCTTCCCCGAATTGGAGAACGTGCCGGAAGGGCTGGTGCTTGGATGGGCGCAGCTGCCCTCCACCAGAGGCCGTGGCTTTTCGCTTGGCATTTTCCCCGACCGCGATCATTTTGCGCAGGTGGCGTTCGCCGATACGCATGGCCGCGTATTCGTGGGCACCGACCCAACATGGACGTGCAGGATATGCAGGCGCGATTCATGTTCGGCAAGGAAAAGGAAGTGACTCTGCCGGACGGTGAGCGGCTGGGCGAAAGCGACGAGCCGCGTTCACGTTCCGGTTTCTCCCGTGCAGGCCATGGCCTGGGAAGTGCGCTGCATCATGGGCGTGGTTTGGGGCGTGGCCTTGGTCATGGTGCTGACGGCGTGAAGGCCATTACCGGTGGCGTGGTGGGGCGTGACGACACCGGACGCATGACGTGGCTCGCCTCATGGCTCAAGGCCGGCAACCGGTACACGCTTGAGCAGATGCGTGCCAATCTGCCGCCTGTGATGCGTCATGATTTGGAATACCGCGATGCCATTACCATCGCGTTCTTCGCCACGTATATGTTGCCGCAGATCAATGGTCTGCTCATCGGATTCGGTTCCGGCAATATCTTCCGCCGTCTCAACCGTGAGGCGCCAATCGGTGCGATTCGCCGTTCGGTGCGTGACACTTTGGCGGCACGAGCCCACGGCATGCGGGCCTCCGGTCTGGAGGATCACTTCGCCGATCTGATGCGCGAAGCCGGCGCCCTCGACACCACGCCGGGACTGGAAGCGGTGCATGGCGCCGAACCGTTGCACCTGTACACCTCGACGTATTCGAGCGGCTATTTCTTTACGTGGGATAAGTCCTTGGCATTCGGGCAGGCGCTGAAATCCTTGAAGATCGAAGGCAACCTCAACCGATTCGCTGCGGTGAGCGCTTGGCTGGAGCGCAACGCTTCCTTGGGGCGCAACCCTACGGAAGATACGGTGACCCGTGCCGAGGCGCGCGAAATCGACATGAAACTCATTGAGAACCCTGCGATTATGGCGCTTGACCCGTATGATGGCGAGCAGGAGCGTCGGGCCGTGCTGAGCCTGGTCGATATCGCCGCACGCACGGCTGGGCAGATTCGCAGTGAATTCCCTGATCCTCGAGATGTGCTGACCCAGCAGAACGTGCCGGATTCGGGTGTGACGAATGCTGCGGGCGCTGAAAGTACTGAGAGTGTTGAGGGCGCTGTAGAGCGGACCAATAAGAGCGACACCAACACTCAAGCCGCTCGGCCTTCGTATTCGCCGGCGAGGAGCGACGAATGGGTGTATCGTCAGACCCTCTCCTCACTGTTGCGCCGGTTACGGTTGCCGTATCGGTTTGATGTGGAGTTCCGGTCGCGCTTGGATTCGGGTGAAGTGGCCATTGGCTTCACCACTGCCGGCACCTCGATGATGCCCGATAGCCGGTATGACACCACTCGCCGTACGTGGCGTGCGCTGAGCAGCGCCGAACGCGCGTCGATGAGCGCCGCTACAACCTGCGTGTCGGCTGATGATGGCAGCGCTGAGTTTCGGCACCAGCGAATCCGTGCGCCAGGTGTCGTTGCACATCGATTCCATTGGTCTTGAAGAGGCGATTGCCGAACAGGATTCCGCCATCGAGGCGATGATGAGCGAGGCCCTAAGCGCCTTCGAACATCTACGCAGTGGCGATTTGGGGCGTGTGGGTTCCAAAGCCGACCCCAAAGATGGTGATTTCCATGGCGACCCGACCCGCCCCATCACCCATGAGGAGACGTTCGGGCAGACGGCGTCCGGTGACGAACGCGGCACGGCCGGGGGAGCAGGCAACGGTACCGGACCGTCTGCGGATGCTACGGATCAGCCGCGGCCGAATCTGCTGACGCCGATGGCGCTGCGTCCATCGATTCGCAGTTCGAAGACCTGATGAAGGCATC
>ENA-OPZM01000875-OPZM01000875.1-human-gut-metagenome-genome-assembly--contig:-NODE-875-length-11874-cov-1.288159_pt1 | contig 11874 bp, 14 predicted proteins | sample MGYA00242478_ERZ504493 | MGnify/ENA primary metagenome ERZ504493 (study PRJEB26092, sample SAMD00036227) | human gut metagenome | host: Homo sapiens | study: EMG produced TPA metagenomics assembly of...
TGACGGTGCCGGTGGGGGAGACGGACGTGAAGAGGTCGGGGTGGGACTCCACGATGTCGTACACCGCATCCACCGACACATTGCGGGAGCCGCGGTCCATGATTTGAACGCTCAGGATGTTGGTGCCCATATCGGCGAAGCCGTCCTTGATGCTCTGGGTCATGCCGTTGCCGAGGCCGACGATGACGATGACGGCCATGACGCCGATGATGATGCCCAGCATGGTGAGGAGGGTGCGGAATTTATTGCTCCAGATGTTCTGGAACGCCTGACGGATGGTCTCGTATATCATGTGGCCGCCTCCTGTTTCGTGAAGGTGAGGGTGGGCTGCACCACCGCCTCGGGGGCATGGGCGTCGCGTCATAGACGACACAGCCATCTTTCAGCCGGATGATGCGCTCCGCCTGCACGGCGATGGAGTTGTCGTGGGTGATGAGGACGACGGTGTTGCCCTGTTTGTGCAGGTCTTGGAGCATCCCCCAGCACTTCGCGGCTGGTGTGGCTGTCCAGAGCACCGGTGGGTTCGTCGGCCAGAATGACCGCCAGGTCCCAGGCCAGCGCACGGGCGATGGCCACGCGCTGCTGCTGACCGCCGGAGAGCTGATTGGGCTTGTTTTTGAGTTTGGTGCCGAGGCCCACCCGCTCAAGAGTGGCTTTCGCTTTCGCGTGGCGCTGAGCGGCGGGGATGCCGGCGTAGACGAGGGGGACTTCCACGTTTTCCAGAAGGGAGAGCTTGGGCAGAAGATTGTACTGCTGGAAAATGAAGCCCAGCTTCTCGTTCCGGATGTTTGCCAGCTCCCGGCGGGTCATCCTGCCGACATCGCGGCCATCCAGAAGATAAGCGCCTTCGGTAGGCACGTCCAGACAGCCGATGATGTTCATACAAGTGGATTTACCAGAACCGGACTGGCCCACGATGGCCACGAACTCGCCCCGCTCTATCTTCATGGAGATGTGGTCTGCCGCTTTGACGAGGGTGTCACCCATCTGATAGTACTTGCAGACCTCGTCAAACTCGATCAGGGCGCTCATTCGTCGCCTCCTTCGGCAGACACCATCATGGTGCTGTAGAAGTCGGTCGCACTGACGCTGGAGTTGTCGTAAGCGATGGTATCGCCCTCCTGCAGGCCGCTCTTCACTTCGATGTAATCGTCATCGCTGATGCCGGTAGCCACCTTGACGTAGACGTAGCATCGGGAGCGGTCATAGAAGTCTCAGCATTGGCAGCACTGGGCGAATCCTTGGTCACCAGCACATAGCTGCCCCGGACGAGGGCGGCGTTGGGCAGGGCCAGAACATTCTTGACGCTGGCGGTAGTGATCTTCGCAGTGGCGTTCATTCCGGGCAGCAGCTCGCCCATATCGTCGATCCGGACGGTGACAGGGTAGCTGGTGGAGCCGTTGGCAGTAGTGCCTGCCACGAGGATGCTGCTGATGACGCCCTTATAAGTCTCACCCGGAACGCGTCGGCGGTGATGTCCACCTCCTGGCCAACCTCAAGGGAGCGGATCTTCAGCTCGTCCACGTTGAGCTTCATTTCCAGATAGCTCATATCGTAGATGGTGCAGAGGTTCTGCATGGCAGTGTCGTTGGCGCTGAGCTTGTCGCCGGCCTTGACCTTTTTGTCCACGATGGTGCCGCTGATGGGCGCATCAATGGTGTAGTGGCTGATGTTCCGCTCTGCGGAAGACATCCGCAGCTCGGCGGAGCGGAGATTGTCGGCGGCGTTCTGAGCTGCTTGTCCAGATCCTTTCCGGTGATGCGGAGGAGCACATCGTCCTGACGGACGGTGCTGCCCTCCCTGACGCAAAGCTCGGACACGGTGCCGGAGGCAGCAGCCACGACGGTCTCCTCGCGCTGGTACGCAAAGTGTGCAGAGTTGAGGGAGCTGACACCGTTCACCTGCGCCACTGCGGCCTGCGCGGTGGTCAGGCTGCCTGCGTTAGGAACAGCGATGGTGACGGTGCAGGTCATGAGGCTGGCGTCACCGGAGGGGTCTGCGCCCGACACCGAGCGGATGGTGCCGTTTCAGCACCTCAAAGGTGGTGTCCGGCATGACCTGCGCGGCCTGACCGACAGCGAAGCTCTGGGCCTCGGCGGCGGGGAAATCCACAGCCAGCAGCATCACCGAGGTATCGCGGACGGTGGCGACGGTCCTCGCCCGGCCTGCACTGCATCGCCTGCGGCCACAGCAAAGGAGCTGACTTCGCCGCCGATCTTCGTGCGGACGTTCCGGGCGTCGGCTGCATCATCGTAGCTGCGCTGGGCCTGAGACACCGAAAGCTGTGCGCTCTCGAGGTCGCCCTCCACATCCGAGCTGTCGATGACATAGAGGACATCGCCCTTCTGGATGCTGTCGCCCAGCTCAAAATCGGCGGTGAGCACCGTGCCGGTGACGAGGGACTTGACGGTGTAGGAATCGGCGGCGTTGATGGTGCCGCTGCGTCGTAGACGTTCACGATGTCGCGGCGTCCCAGCTTCTCCTGCGTGTAGGCAAGGTCTGCCGACGCACTGCGGCTCTTGCGCGGCACGATGACCGCCACCAGCACCGCTGCGGCTGCGACCACCGCGATGCAGCGCTTTTTGTGGGTCTTGATAAAGTGGAACACCTTATTTTCTCCGCCGGTATTCTCCTGCGGAGAGGCGTCCTGTGTCTTCTTGTTGAAACCTAGCATGAAAGCCTGACCTCCTGTGTTTCATGAAAAAGAAAAGTTCTTTTCTGCCTGTTTTCATTCATTCTGCGCTTTCCCCCCACAGCATCCGCCAAAAAATGACCTGTCTGCGAGATACTGCCCGGGTTAGCGGCGCGAACCTTATAATGATACCATCTAACAGAACGGACTACAAGAAATTTTTCCTGCACAATCTGCAACTTTTTTTGAAAATTTTTCCATCATCTCTGTGTCTGGAAACTGGAACATCAGACAGAGCTTTCGGATGAAGAGTTCATCAACTCGCTCCGGCCCTTCGTGCAGCGGCTTTTGGGATACAGTCAGAAATAAGACCCCGATCTTGACGATCGTCTGCAATGAGACTTTCACCTGCAAGAACTGCGGGCGGGTCGTCATCTGCACCCGCTATCCCCTCTTGCATCCGTTATCCAGCCGTTCCAGTGTGCAAATTGTGCAGAGCCAAAATCAGCCCCTAAAAACCGCACCTGATTTTTATACAATGGGGTGAAAACGAGCCGGTTTCACCTGCGAATGACACACCCGACACTACCAGTTTATACCACACATCAAATATACATCAACAATTTGATTCTTGGCAGGGATATGGACAGCCAATTTATATATCATTGCGCTCAAGAAAACCAAGGCTGCCAACCCATAATTTTCTTTGTCAAGAGAGCTGGCACCGTCCAGCCCTCTCTCTTTTTGCTAAAGTTTCCGTCTGTGCAACAACACGAAGGATTTCCGGGTATTGCGCATCGGCACCAGCATCCGGGTGAACAAGTAGAGTTTCGACAAGCCCCGGCTGGAACTGGCAGAGAAGATCGAGGCAAATTTCTATTCCCAAGACCTGACCCCGGCAGCACCGCAGCCCCGGCAAAACGAAAAGCCGGCGGCAACAAAAATCTCCGGTAAGGAGATCCTTGAAGCCATCCGGCTGATGGATGCAGAGGAACGCAGAGAATTGACGAGAGCCTTGTTCGCCTAACTTCTCTTCTTTTTATGCAAAGGAAAGCAGGCTGTTCAAACCATGCGCAGAAAAGCCCCCAATTCGGGCAAATGTGCAAACGGTGTGCAGAAAGTGTGCAGAAACCGTGCACTTACTCTCCGACAAATAAAATCGCCCTATTCCCCACCGACTTGACGGCATTGGTTTGAATGACCGCACATCAAAATCAAATCCTATGAAATTCTACTTTTTGCACGGCAGCCTACAGCAAAACAGTTCTTCCGTTTTTCCGTGCCGCCTTCATGGCAAACCGCACTGCATCACGGCTCGTCATTGGATCCACGATTCCAATAGTCAGATGTTTTGGGCTGCGGAATAAGCGCTTCCACCCTCCGCAAAGCAGTTCTTGTGCATTTGCCCCTTCCAGTGTGACCGATACTTTTTGGCTCTTCCCCGGCATCAGCTCTGGCAGGGACAGCGGCAGACGCGCCGTGTACAAAGTGCTGCCTGCTGCATCCTCCACATAAAGATTCACGGGCCACTCCCAGTAGAATGGTGCTGCGCCCTTGTTTGCCACAGTCAGCTCTGCGTAAACGCCGTCTGCACAGGGAGTCAGCTTCAACTCTGTTACCCGGAGCCGATAGCCCAGCTGCTTCAGCACGGCATTATATCCTTTCACATACTTTATCGATGCCGTTTTGGGTCCGAGAAAACTCATGTGCGATGCCTCCAACAGGTGCAGCGTACGGGGAAGCTCCTTTCCCAGCATATCCTGCATGGAAAGGCTGCTGGTGAACTCGCCGCCCACTGGAGCATCCTGCCAGAAATCCGGCATAGGCGTCAGGGCATTGGGGTCGCTGCCGTACCAGCCACCCTCTGCGATCCATCCCAGCCACTCCATGGTGTCTTTTTCCTCGCCGGTCATATCATTATAAAGGCCGAGGCCCTGTTCTGCCGCGAAGCGAACGGCCTGCGCATCAGCAGCTTTGCCGTAGGAAAAGCTGCAAGATAATCTGCGGCATATTCGTCCCGGATCGTCTCGTCCGGCATGGATACCAAGCCATCTTCACTTTTGATGTGCCACTCGCCCCAGTGACCAAGGTGCCCAGTTCCACATAGGAAGCAAACCCATCCGTGCCCAGAAACTCTGCCAGCGCATAAAGCACACGGTGATGCGCAGCCCGGAACACCACATTAGCATAGTTTGGAGAGTAGCCTTTCCCATAATCTGTATCGTACCAACTGCCATCCTTCGTCTGCGCATAAAGCCAGTCCGGGATATCCAGATGCGTCTCTTGTCCCGGCACATCGCAGACAAAGCGGAGCACCAGATGGATCCCCTGCTCCCGCAGTGAGGCAAAGTCGTATTTTTCGCTGATTGCCTCCCACGCATACACGCCCTCTTCCGGCTCTGCCTCCCGCCATGTAAGTTCCAGATAGCGGAGCGCTGCATCGCCTGCCTCTGCGGTATCGATCATCGGGGCATAACCGATCTGGGCATTGGGAAATGCGCTGTCGTCCGCAGCATAGGTCCTTGTCTTTGTGGTCGATGTGGTCATTGCAGCTCCCATCCACAGCAGACAGAGCCCTGCCGCCAGGATCCTTGAAATTTTACCCATGATACTCCCCGTTATACTGGATGAGGGTGACATCCTGCACCCCCTTTACTGCGCGGATACGGTCTGCAAATTCCATATTGGGATCTTTGCAGAATACCTCTACCGCCATCTCGGTGTTTTCGCCCCGCATGGTCTTGGATTTGACCGCATACTTGATGCGCCCCAGCGCCCGGACGATGTCGTCTCCGGCCTCGGTCCCCACATAGTGGATCACCGCAATGTACACCCGGCCTTTGGCCTGCCAGTGGGAGAACAGGTAAATCATAACGATCATGACAGCTGCCCGTGACCAGCCCCAGTGCATACATTCCGGCACCCGCGTGATGCCCGTAGTGATAGACCAGAACAGATACAGCAGATCCAGCGGGTCCTTGACTGCGGTGCGGAAGCGGACGATGGACAATGCACCCACCATACCAAGGGAGATGACCACGTTGGTACTGATGGCCAGCGTGACCATGCAGGTGAGCACGCACATACCCACCAGCGTAACTGCAAAACTGCGGGAGTAGACCACGCCCGTATAGAATTTGCGGTAGACCAGATAAATAAGGATGCCCAGCGCCAACGCCGCCAGCAGCGCCACGGCAAGCTTCGGCGCATCATACTGGGTAAAGGCGTTCAGGACAGATTTTTTGATAAAGTCTTTTGTGCTCATGGTTCTTTGCAGATCCTTTCCCCTCAGGTTTCGTTCCAGTATTCAAACCCGTGCCGATAGGCGGTCTTATCGCAGCACAGCACATACTTGGAAACTGCAGTCAGCTCCTGCGCACGGGGCGGGAGGATATCCCGCACGACCTGCGGCAGATACTCTGTAAATTTGACTTCCATTACCAGTTTGCCCGGCTCCAGCACCGGCAGGGTGGGAAGCGTGGAGTCAAAAATGTCCCAGCTGCCCACAGCTGCCCGGACATTCTGGTCAAATGTAACGCGCACCGTGCCGGCATCCATGATCCACGGTTCGCGGTCGTAATCCACGATGACCCGGGGACGGAGCACATTGCACACACACTCGGTGTAGAACTCCTGACACAAACGGCGGGGACTGTGCAGCAGAAAGTCATAGTCTCCGGCGAGAATCGCATCAAACTCTGCATGGGTCAAAGGCGCAGCTTCTTTATAGATATAACTGCCAAATTTTTTCTTTCGCTCCAGCTTGATGCTGCGGTCGCTGCAGTTATAAATGCGGATGCGGTATTTCTTGCGCAGCAGCACACCGGCATCTTTTTCCTCGTAAGCAGTATTCCAATAATCGTCAAAATACAGGCTGCGGATGAAGTACCCTCTGCTGCGCGTGAGGGTCAGATGAAGCACCGGAGCCAGCCGCACAACCAGCTCTGCCTTATCCGCATAGGAAATAAGATATTTCAGCTCGTGGCGGTATTTTTCTCCGGTGCGGGAGGGCGGCGGGGCCAGCAGGCTCCTGCCCCGCTCAAACAGGCTTGGCCCGGTGTGCTGCCCCGGTCTACTCTTCATAGGTATCCTCCACGATGCTGCCGTCCGGTGGACGTAAAAACAGATCATGCCATAATGCTTGCCGGCCTCGGTAACATAATAATCAAACGCATCCTGCGTGTAACCGGATGCATTCGTTGCGCGGACCCGCAAAAAATATTGTCCAGCAGGAAGCGTATACATTGTAAGCTCTGGCAGGATCAGATTTTCCTGCCGGAAGAATACTGTGTTAAACAGATAATCTTTTGCAAGTTCGACCGTATAACAGATTTCCTCGACCTTAAAATTATAGGAAGGATCCCAATTCAGATGTAACTGACCGTTTGCTGCCTGCGGTATGCCAATGTAAAATGGCATGGGCCTACGGTAGCTCTCCCAGTAGTAATTATAGTTTTCTTCGATCTCCGGCCAGATGCTCTTCAGAACATCTTCGTATTCGGCATGCGTGATAGTACATACATCCGGTCCGGCATCTGCCAGACATACGTTTCCGTCACACTTCGGTAATGTTCCAGCATGGACTGAATGCGTTCCTCATTCATGTAAGCATAAAGCTCCTTCATGGCAGCATCCAGCATATCACGGTAACTTTGTGTTTGCAGACAGCGCCGGAACAGCACATTGCCCCAGTAGTTGCTCACGCCGCGTTCCCAGCTTTCAGAGTCCGAGAACTTGATGATCTCACGTTCCCGGCGGCGGAGCATACCGTCATTGTCCCAGTCCCAGAGATACCATTTGCTGGAGTTTTGTGGGCTGTACAAGTAGACATTTCGATTTTGAGTGTCTGTGTTGCCGGTCAGCAGCTGAAATGCCATCCAATAGGCGATATTTTCCTTGTCAAAGTACGTTGCAAAGAGCTCATTCTCCATGGATGACGTTTCATCGTTGAGAACTTCCAGCATTTCGATCAATTTGGAGTGGTCACTGTCTCCCTTTATTTCCAGCCGCGCCTCAAATGCAGTTTGGTCATATGCAGGGTCCGTTGAGAGGCGGATAATATCTTCATAGCGCAAAAATTCAAAGGAATTGATTTTATACAGTTGTCCGTTTGGATCTGCTCCATGCGTCTTGAGAGCGGTCTTATTCAGCTGTTCGACCTGAGTATACAGCCCGTAATCTTCAAATACACCATTGTCGCTGTCGGTCAGGTCTTTGACGTACAAATGCACGAATTGGGTTTGAAGGCCCATCATCTGGTCGATCCCCTTAATAAGGTCATAGGCCATCTTATTGCGGAAGCGCAGACCCTCACCCATGTGCTTATTGAGGCGATGGTGCGCTGACCGCGCCAGCTGCCCTTGTTTTTCTTGAGCTTTATTTTGTAGTTTTTCTGAGCATTCTCACTGGAGGTCTGACCACGTATCTGAACGGTGGCGTTTGGGGTCAGGGTATCATATCCAAGCTCTCCCACGACTGGGCCGTTCTCATCACCGACCTGAAGCAGAGCGGCGACCTGATAGCGTGGCACCCCCATGGCCTCATAATCGTAGACCGAATAATGGTTGATCTCTGCCCAGCTGTGGTTTGTATTTTCGCTGTCGTTGCCCCGGCTCACGGTCAGGTACATCGTCACCACGCCGCTGTCATCGTAGACGTTGTACAGCTCTGCATTGTCGCGCAGGTGGACACTGTTGATTTCAGATGCGGGGGCCTTTTCCACCTTATCGACCGCTTTGTCCTCAGACGCCGCCTGTGAGCCGACAGCGCTCTCTGTACTCCCGGCTGGCAGCACGGCACAGCCTGCACACAGACCGGCAAGCGCCACGCCCAGCCCCAGCACCCTGCGGCGGCGGATCAGTTTCTTATCTTCCATCTTTTCTCTCCCCTCAAGAAGCACTATGTTTTGCACTCTTCGTCGGCTTTCGCTTTTTATGTTCCAGGAACAGCCCCAGCCGGGTGAAGCGCCCGGCTTTTGTTTCTGCCACAATAGGCTGCCTGCCCCAACACCGATAGCAGGTTGGCCGTAAAGACATCCAACCGGAACAGCGTTACCAGATAAAACAATGCCGCCCCGATCAGGAAGCCAAATCCGTAAAATGCAGGGTCAAGCGCCATGGAAAGTGCCGTAAGCCCGCTGGCAGAGACAGCAAACACAGCGGCGGCTGCAACAGCGCCGCCGTAATCCGTGAAGTAAAGCAGGATCATCAGGATGGTGTTGCCCACGGCGTAAAGGCCGTACCCCACACACAGGGTGCGGAAGTAGCCGTGCATCAGGTCGTTGAACCAAGAGGCAGCAAAGCCAGCAGAGTGTTCTCCAGCGAAAGTACCGCCGCTGTGACGAACAGCTGTTTGAGGGCAGTGAACCGGAGTTCCCGATTCAGCACAGCCAGCATCTCTTCCTCTGCTGTGACGATATCGCCCACAACGCCGCCATCGTTGAACAGGCTGTAGTAATTCCGGTATTTGGGGTAGAAATTGACCTCCACTGACACCACAAAATTTACGCTCGTGACGAGAATGGTCAAAAACGCAATAAGGCAGGCACATCATAGTACGGAGCCCCATAAAACAGGCCTTTGACCTGTACGCCCGACGGGCCTGCCCAGCAGATGACAAGGTGGGCAAACAGCCCGATGTTGGTGCACAGCCCCGTAAAGGCCAGCGGAAGGAACGCATCCACCAGCGCAGAAACGCCCAAGGGCTCTCTTCACTCTGCGGGAAGTAACGGTAGAGCAGCACTACATCCCAGACCATCATCAGGCCGTAACCCATGGTCACAGCAAAGAGCATTCCTTCCAGCACCGGACAGCCCAGCAGCACCACCAGTACGAACCCCAGCCCGAACGCCAGCACAATAGCTGCCAGAAACGAACAGAGGATGCCCCGGTAGTCCTTGATGGCGGTCAGATAACTCATGGCGTTCCAGTTCACGATCATCTCTGCAAAAAGCCACAGGCAGAGCAGACCCTGCAAAAGAGTTGCTCCTGAAACAAGCAGAAACAGCCCATACAGCGTGCAGCCCAGTACAAGCATCATGCTGCCGGAGCTCCAGAACGAAGGCAGGATGGTCTGCTCCTGTTCCTCATACAGCATATCTGCCAGATACCGTGTTACCGGCATGGAAAAGAAGCTGGTGACCGTAAGGGAAAACAGCAGCGTATAGGTGATCATGCAGACCAGCAGATCCTGCTGATCCCGCGGGGCGCCCGCCCAGCTGCAGAGCAGCAAAATACCGAGCTGAAGCAGAACGCCCAGCAGCATGGGGCCGGTGCAGATGATGCCGCATAGCCGTAGGCCCGCAGGGAGGCAAACAGTCCTTTGCGGCGGAACAGCTTTTTCAATTCAATCCAATTCCTGCCATGGTTACTCCAAGTGATATTCCTTAGCTGTTTCGTCGTACATTTTGCGGTAGTTAGCCAGCATCTGCTCGTGGTGAAAGTAAGCATCCACCCGTCTTTGGCCAATGCGCCCCATCTCTTCGCGCCGGGTACGGCTGGCACACATCTTCTCCATCGCATCGGCCAGCCCCTGACGGTACATAGGGGGTACACAGTAGCCTGCAATGCCGAACGTATCCCCCGGGGCGCCTTCCAGCAGTTCCCGGCAGCACCCCACCTCGGTGGTCACACAGGGACGGCGGGCTGCCATGGATTCCAGCACAGAGAGCGGCTGTCCTTCTGAAATGCTGGTGAGGATGGTGAAGTCCAGCTTCTGCATATACTGCACCACGTCTACACGGCCGGTGAAGATCAGATTTTTGAGCTGTAATTCCTCCACCAGTGCATAGCACTCTTTAGCGTAATCCTCATCATCCACGCCGCCCATGATGTGCAGCCGGACGTTGGGTACCCGGGAGGCCAGTTCAAAGAACGCATAGATCATGGTCTTGACGTCCTTGATAGGAGCCAGACGCACCACTGCGCCGATATCCACCCAGCCATCCTCCTGTTTGAGCGGGATATTGCAGAACCGCTCGTACTGGACGCCGTTTGGAATAACGATGCACTTTTCAGCATTGCACCCCATCTCGATCTGCGTCCGGCGGGCATTATAGAACAGGCTGCTGACCCGGAACGCCCGCCGGTAGATCTCCTCAGAAAGGACATAGAAGAACCGGATCCATCGGCTCTTGAACGAGGCACCACCCACTCTGCACGGATGATCTCCTCCTCACGTTCGCGGGTGTAGATGCCGTGTTCCGTAAGAAGCACCGGTGCATGGTTCAGGCTGCCGCCCAGACAGGCCAGCAGACCGCCGTAGCCGGTAGAGATCGCATGATAGACATCCGCTTTCGGCGCCCGGCCCGTAAGCAGATAGAGTACCGGCAGCAGCATCGAGCGCATGGTATGGAACGCATCCGCATAGGCCACATAGGGATACTCTCTCATGCAGATGTCCGTGAACAGCTCCATGAAGTCCCGGCTCTGCAAAAAAGAGAGCGGGTGGACGCCTTTTTCCTGAAACAGACGGTACAGCACATCCCAATCCGGTCTGCCCAGCCGTACCAGTTCCCGCAGGGCGGTGCGCTCGTCTGCGGTAAACAGGACCGGTTGCCGCTCACCGTGGAGACGGAGGGCATCATCCAGAAAAATCTCCTCCACCTCTTTCACGTTGGGCGGCAGCTCATACACAAACTTTCCCCGGTCCTGCGCTTTGGCACCGATGACCCAGAGGGAGAACTCCTGCTGAGGCATAGCCTGAATATAAGCGTGCATCCATGTGGATACGCCGCCGTGGACATAGGGGTATGACCCCTCCAGCACCAGACAGATGCGCATGGTCATGCTCCCTTCTTTTCAATGCGGACTGTGTCGGCATTGGCTTTGAGCAGATAAAGATCTCCGGTCAGGCGGGTCAGTTCGCCGCCCGTCACTTTGCCGGGAGTCCCCTCATTGGCGCGGAAGAAAAGCCATGCTTCATCCACAAAATTGCCAAGATGCAGCGTCCATGCGGTATCGGTGCTGTCCAGCGTGACCGTCAGCTGTGCATACCGCTGGATGGCAGCAGAGCACTCGGTGCCTGTCTGCCTGCGCAGATCCGGTGCAGCGGCACTGAGCCACTTGAGATAATCTTTCAGACCGCCCTTATAAGTTTCCCAGCCTTCTGCAGCACCGCGGTCCACATCCAGCAGATCGTCCGGGTGCATAAAGTGGGTGCTGACGTAATGCATATTCAACTCGCTCATCGCGGCCAGCCGCATATAGGTATCTCCCACCATACCGCCGGATACGATGCGGGGC
>ENA-OPZM01000877-OPZM01000877.1-human-gut-metagenome-genome-assembly--contig:-NODE-877-length-11866-cov-5.701423_pt1 | contig 11866 bp, 16 predicted proteins | sample MGYA00242478_ERZ504493 | MGnify/ENA primary metagenome ERZ504493 (study PRJEB26092, sample SAMD00036227) | human gut metagenome | host: Homo sapiens | study: EMG produced TPA metagenomics assembly of...
ATGTCTTCATCATGGGTGGTGAGGTGGTGATGATGACCGTGACGGTCTGTATCCTCGTCATCTTCATCTTTATCATAAATCTGAGCCCAACCTGCGGATGCGGCTGTTTCTTCAAAATTAAAGCACTTTGTATCGAGAATATCCTTAACTTCAACCTTGCCGAACTGTGATTCAATAATTCGTGCCTTTGGCTGAAGTGTCTTAATCATAGCCTTAACTCTCTTGAGCTGTTCCTCTGTTACCTTGTCAACCTTGTTGAGGATGATTGTTGAACAGAACTCAATCTGCTGAATAAGAAGGCTTTCAACATCCTCTTCGTCAACATCTTCCTTGAGGAGATCATCACCGCAGCCGAATTCCGTTGCCATACGGAGTGCGTCAACAACTGTAACAATGTTGTCAAGACGGACAAGCTCGGGAATATTGTTTTCCTTATCGCCCTCAAGAACTGAGATTGACTGTGCAATCGGAAGGGGTTCGCAAATACCGCTCGCCTCAATGAGAATGTAGTCAAACTTGCCTGACTTTACAAGGTCTGTAATCTGGTTGATAAGGTCAACGCTCAAAGTACAGCAAATACAGCCGTTTGTAAGCGGAACAAGGTTTGTATCTTTCTGAGTAACAACGCCTGCCTTTTGAATAAGCTCTGCGTCAATATTTACTTCGCCGATATCGTTTACGATAACGGCACACTTGTAGCCCTCCTGATTGCCAAGGACATGTTGATAAGAGTAGTTTTGCCTGCACCGAGATAACCTGTAAGAAGTGTTACGGGAACAGGAAGCTTAATGTTAGCCATATATTTCATTTCCTTTCGTTGAATTGTGCTTATTAATGCGGATTACCGCTGTCCTTAAATATAACACTTTGCAAAATTATTGTCAATACAAAGTACGGAGTGCGGTCAATCCGAATAGCTGATTATTGCTGTACATTTTGTGTTTTTTGTATAATCACCTTTTATTTATTTCGGTTTTATGTTACAATAGTCAAAAGTAATTTTACGGAGATAGATTATGATTGTACTTGCATCTGCTTCACCACGAAGAAAAGAGCTTTTAAGTTTTATAACAACCGACTTTAAAGTTGTTCCCGCAGACATTGACGAAACGGTTGAGAACAATGTTCCGCTTGAAAAGCGTCCCGAATATCTTGCCGTCAAAAAGGCATTGCATATTTCAAAAAACGGCTATGAAAAAGATATTGTAATCGGTTGTGACACGGGAGTTTTTGTTGACGGCAAAATGCTCGGCAAACCTAAGAACAGGGAAGATGCCGAGAATATGTTAAAACTGCTTTCGGGCAGACAGCACAAGGTTATCACGGGTTGTTGTACCGTCAAAAACGGTGTTGCAAAATCATTTTCCAATGTAACGCTTGTTGAATTTTTTGAACTTTCCGATTCGGAAATAGAGGAGTACATTGCAACGGGCGAGCCTTTTGATAAGGCAGGTGCATACGGAATACAGGGCAAAGGTTCTCTGCTTGTAAAGAAGATTGACGGCGACTATTTTAATGTTGTCGGACTTCCCGTAAGTGAATTAAACAGGATTTTGAAAAAGGAGTATTCATATGAATGATAATATAAATAAAACAGTCAATGAAATTCTCGAAAGCTATTCAAAGCATGAACAGACTTGCAGACTTTCGGAGGATAACATTATCAACAAATCTGTGCTTATTCAGGTGCTTGAAGAAATCCGCAAGCTGTTGTTTCCGGGCTACTTTGACAAGAACAGAGTAAGAGAAGAATACATCGGCTATATTGTAGGCGACAGAATAGAATTTATTCAGTACAACCTTAAAAAGCAGATTGCAAAGGCATTAAAGGGTTGCGAAAAGTGCAACGACCTTTCATATGACGAGATTATGGAAAAGTCAGAAAAGCTGGTTTATGAGTTCCTTTCAAAGATTCCGTCAATCCGTGATTACCTTGCAACAGATGTTGTTGCAGCCTTTAACGGCGATCCTGCCGCATACAGCACGGATGAAATCATTCTTTGCTATCCCGGATTTTTTGCAATCACGGTTTACAGAGTGGCACATGAATTGTGGAAGCTTAAAATCCCGATGATTCCGAGAGTGCTTTCGGAGTACGCACACGGACTTACGGGAATTGATATTCACCCGGGTGCGACAATCGGAAAATATTTCTTCATCGACCACGGCACAGGCATCGTAATCGGTGAAACTACCGAGATAGGCGAGAATGTAAAAATCTATCAGGTGTAACCTCGGTGCGTTGTCAACAAGAAAAGGTCAGCAGCTTAAAGGTGTTAAAAGACATCCTACTATCCGTGATAATGTTACAATCTATTCGGGTACAACTATCCTCGGCGGTGAAACCGTAATCGGCAAGGGTGCAACAATCGGCGGTAACGCCTTTATCGTGAACTCAATTACTGAGGGTATGAAAGTAAGCATCAAAAATCCCGAACTCCAGTTCAGTCCCGACCTTTCGGAAAACAATCAGGACAAGTATTGGTATTGGATGATTTAAGCTGACGCTTTAACGGAAAATTGAATGCGGATTTGCAACCGTTGAATACATAGTCAAGGAGAAATCTCCGTACGGTTTGCAAAGGGAATTCTATCAAATTTGCGAATTCGGAGTTGATGAAAACTTCCGCAGAATGGGTGTTGCAACCAAGCTGATAAATTTCTGCAAACAAGAGGCTAAGAACAGAGGCTTTGACAGGCTGGAACTTGATGTGTGGGAATTCAACGAGGGTGCAATGAGGTTTTACGATTCCGTAGGATTCAAAACCTACAGAGAATACAAGGAAATGAATATTTAAACCGAAAAAATCCGTATGAAGATTGCTCCATACGGATTTTATTTTGTGTATCAAATTTTATTTATCGCCATTTAAAGGTGACGAGTCCGTAAACATAGATAAATGCGATAGCTGTAGGAACTACATATTTGAAAATCGGTTTCATCCACGAACACACTTTCATACCGATGCCCATGTTGGCTTCTTTAATGAAGTTATCCCACCCCCAGCCGAACTTGTTGCAACAGAACAGAGCAAGCACAAGAGAACCGAGAGGAAGAACATTTGTGGAAACAATGAAGTCCCAAAAATCAAGCCATGTTGTACCCTCTGCAAACGGCTGAAAATGAAGAACGCTGAATCCGAGAGCCGTTGTGAGTGCAAGCACAAACACTACAATTCCGCAAATAAGACTGCCTTTTCTTCTTGACCAGCCTGTCAAATCACGAATCATTGCAAGAATATTTTCGCAAACACCCAAAACGGTTGACATTGCCGCAAACACCATAAACAGGAAGAAGAGCGAACCCCATGTTCTTCCGCCGGGCATATTGTTGAACACGGTTGCCATTGTGTCAAACAAAAGGTTCGGACCTGAATTAACTTCAAGGTTGTAAGTAAAGCAGGCAGGGAAGATGATTATGCCTGCAAGCAGAGCTACGAGTGTGTCAAGAGAGATAACATTGATTGCCTCGCCCATAAGTGAACGGTCTTTGCCGATATAACTTCCGAAAATAGCCATACCGCCCATACCTGTTGACAGCGAGAAAAATGCCTGATTCATCGCACCCACAACAACATCACCGTTGATTTTTGAAAAGTCGGGTTTGAGGTAAAATGTCATACCCTCACCCGAACCGCTCAAAAACAGACTGTGGATTGCAAGCACAATCATAAGTGCAAGCAAAGCAATCATCATATATTTTGTTATCCTCTCAAGTCCGCCCTGAATGTTGAACGAGAGTATAACAAAGGCGATAACAACCGTTATCATCATAAAAATAACATTGACTGACGGATTTGCAATCATTGTGGTAAATCCGAGGTCACGGTTGTTACCCGTCAGAAAATTTATGAAGTAGTAAATTATCCAACCGCAAACAACTGTGTAAAAAGCCATAATTGCAAGGTTGCCCACAAGGCATGCCCAACCGAAACCGCCCCATTTTTGCTTTGGCTTTTCAAGTTTGCGGTACATTTTAATCGGACTTGTCTGTGCCGCTCTGCCCACCGAAAATTCCATTATCAAACACGGAATTCCCAAAACAATAAGACAGATGATGTACACAAGCATAAAACTTCCGCCACCATATTGTCCGCACATCCACGGAAACTTCCACACATTTCCGCAACCGATTGCACAGCCTGCCGAAAGCATTATAAAGCCGAGTCGGCTTCCTAATTTTTCACGATTCACAACACAAGTCCTCCTGCCGAATTTATTTTATCTACACAATATTTTTCCGTCATAAATACTGCTCCTTTGTTTATTTTGCAACACAAAGAGTAGTATAGCAAATAAAATACCATTTGTAAAATTGATAAAACTGTGCTATAATAACGAAGATATCGTTCGTATAAAAGAGGATTTAGTTATGGATACCAATGTGCTTAAAACCTTTGTAGCAGTGTGCGAATATTCGGGATTTTCTGCTGCAGCGGAAAAGCTCGGCTATACCCAGTCAACCGTTTCATCACAGATAAAACAGTTGGAAAGCGAGCTTAACACGGTGCTTTTTGACCGCTTTTACCACAGAATCAGCCTGACTTCCGACGGCATAACGGTTCTGCAACACGCAAGAGAAATTCTTGAATCTCACGAAAAGATGCTTGAAGATTTGCGTACCCCCGAAACAATTGAGGGCAACATTCGCCTTGCAATGTCAAGTTCTGTCTGCAACCGATTTTTTAAAGATGATTTTCTTGAGTTCAGAAAGCATTTTCCTAATATTCACCTTGTCGTTGTCGAAAGCGGTACAGAGCAGATGTTTGATATGTTACGCAAAAATGAGGTTGATTTGATTTTTACGCTTGACAGCCACATTTATGATTCGGAATTTATAATTTGTGCAGAGCATGAGGAAAAGGTTCACTTCTTTGCATCAGTTGACAATCCACTTTTGAATAAAGAAAATATTTCGCTAAAAGAATTATGCACCGAGGATTTTGTACTGACCGAAAGTAATATGAGCTACAGAAAATTGTTCAACAATGAACTTGCCGCACAATCGCTTGAAATTCACCCTGTTTTGGAAATAGGAAACCCTCTACAAATTTGTTCTCTAATCAAAAACAGCAAAATGATCTCGTTCTTGCCTGATTTCATCACGGAGGATTACTACAATTCGGGAGAGATAAAACATCTTCCCATCAACGATTGTGATGTTTCGGTGTGGACGCAGTTGCTTATCCACAAAAACAAGTGGAAATCTCCTGCGCTTAATGCGTTTATTGATTTTTATCGGGATGTTATACGAAAATAAAAAGTATCACATTTTGCCCTACGCACCGCCGTATTGCGTTATGATAATCTTGGCAAGCTTTGCGTTCGGCTTTTTGATATTGACGGGGTACTGTAACTTTTTTCATAGACAAACATCAGCAATCCTCCTCGTTTTCCCACGGCCACGGTCCCTTTATCCAGCTCCACATATTGGTGCTTGTCATACTCTTTTTCAAAGGACCGAATTTTTCTTCATATTCTTCAACAAGCGGTTTCAATTTTTCTTTGAAACCGTTCATTTTTTGTATCATTGCCGTATCGTGCGGATGAGTGTCAAGATAAATCTGAAGGTCAAGTGCGGCAAATTCGTAGGTTGAAATTTTCTTTAAAAGAATTTTTCTTTCAGTCAAGTCCCTCACCGCATTTCTTTCCGTAGAATGGTTTGTTGAGAACGGGGAACATTGTACCCGACTCAAGTCCCTGCAACGGGCTGTAGGTTGGGGAGTCGAACTGCTGAAAGGGAACATATGCCATAGCCTCGCTCGTTCTCTTTGGCAGACACGGTATTCCGTACTGCTGAGAAATAATTTCTTTAATATCCAATTTAATTCTCCTTTTTGTTCAAACTTATGAACATTGCTGTTCATTCTCATAATATGCCCGTTTCAAACTTGTGTTACATAATAAAAAAACAGAGCCGACAGCAATGCCGTCAGCCCTGATACAGAGGTTTTACCGTGAATATCCGATTAAATGTTAATTAACCTTTTTGGCAGAATTTGAAGTAACCTTTGCAATGATTGCAAAAACTACGCAAAGCACAATTCCGATTGCCGAAACAATGCCTACAAGAGTGAAATTTGTGTTTGAAATGAGTGAAAAATCAAGCACACCGCTGTCGGGGTTCTGAAGTGACGCAAAAACTGCAACAGCGTCAACAATTACGGCAACCATAAGTGAAAGAATTGAAATTGATGCCGAAACTGTTTCTGCAAGGTTTTTTTCAATTTTCTTTGCAACGCTGATTTTTTCACTTCTGAAGTTAAGACAGCCGAAAAGCCAGAATACAGCCGCCGCATTGATTATTGTTTCGGGAATCATATATGTAGCGTTGTAGCTGAGTGAATAGAGAAGTCCGTCGGTTGAGGGGATTGAAACACCTGCCATACGGTACAGCCTGAAATTACATGACAGATATATCTCAAAGCACAAACTCCTACCGTGCCTGTTACGGCAGCGGCAGACGGATTGCTGACCTTGTTTCTAAGAAAGCCTGCAAGGCCGATAACCGTGAATGCGAATATATAGTCCAAGAAAATGATTGTTACAGCTGCCCAGAATGAAGTTGCGTATGAGAGGGTTGACGCAGTTTGAATAAGCTGAATAATGCTGAATACAAATCCCGAAAGCAATCCCCATTTTACACCGTGACGATATGAGATAATTACAATCGGAACAATGCTGAATGCGGTAACACTGCCGCCGTAGGGAAGCTCTAAGATTTTTACAAAGCTTAAAACTGCCGCAAGTGCAATCATAATTGCACATTCGCACATAACAAGTGCATTTTTCTTATTGTTCGTTTTCATTAAAACTACTCCTTAAAATAAAATTTTCTCGGAGAAAAAACACAACAAAAAGGAGTATGCCAAAAAGACATACTCCAAGTGCGTACACTTCAAGCTTAATATGTCCCTTCGTTGGCATTATCCAAATCAGGTTGACGGTCGAAATCGAATTTCCTCTCAGCCGGTAACAGCTCCCGTTTTGTATGTGATTATTCTCACTCTGATCACAAATATTACACATCTTTAGGTTGTGTAATATCTACACTATGATTATAAACTGTATTTGACAATTTGTAAAGCCTTTTGTGTGCAATGTTACAGATAATCGCATATTAATTGACAAACACTTTGCTTTTGTGATAATATGTATCCTGTGATTTTGCGGTTTATTGCCGAATGACAGTAAATTTTGCAACAATTGATAAACTAATTGAAGAAGGTTTTTTAATGGACAGCAGATTTAATTCACCGGCTGAAATTGCGTCGCTGGTGTCAAAATCAGGTGTAACAAAATCAATGCTTTCTCTGCCGAAAATGATTTTGCTCGGACTTATGGCAGGCGCATTTATCGCATTTGGCGGTGCGGCAAGTGATGTTGCAATGCACGGAGTTGCCGATGTGGGGCTTGCAAGAGTGGTTGCAGGCGTAATCTTCCCTGTAGGACTTATGCTCGTTGTGTTTACGGGAAGTGAACTCTTTACAGGTAACTGCCTTATGATTATTCCGACGCTTGAAAAGAAAATTAAAGTCGCTTCAATGTTAAGGAATCTTGTAGTTGTTTATATTTCAAACTTTGTCGGTGCAATGATTATCGACTTGCTCATAACTTTCTCGGGTCAGCTCAATTATTCAAACGGCGGACTCGGTGCTTTTACAATCAAGGTTGCACTTGCCAAAACAACAATAAATCCTGCAACGGCAATTATCAGTGGCATACTTTGTAATATTCTCGTGTGCCTTGCAATCGTTATGGCAACAGGCGCAACAGATGCAATAGGTAAGATTTTCGGTGTATTTTTCCCGATTTGCGCATTTGTAGTCTGTGGATTTGAACACTGCGTTGCAAATATGTTCTATATTCCGATAGGTGTTATGGCGGCAATGAATCCCGAATATGTTGCAAAAGCTCAGGAGCTTTACGATATTACGGCACAGCAATGTCAGAATCTTGCAAATCTTTCGGGCTGTGAATCTCTGCTGTTCGTTACAATCGGCAACATAATCGGCGGTATGATTTTTGTAGGACTTCCGCTCTATTTTGCCTATATTCGCAAAAAGAAAAGTGCTTAAAATACATAAACATAAATAATTCATGAGAGCAGTCGTTTTGACTGCTCGTTTTCTTTTTAGTGCAAATTATTTAAAAGTATGTTATAATAAGCCTTACAAAACAAAAACGGAGGATATAATGGATTATTCACAGATTCTTTCACAGCAGTTTAATATTAAAGAGGAGTATGCCAAAAACATCATTACATTGCTTGATGACGGCAACACTATTCCTTTTATTGCACGATACAGAAAGGAAATGCACGGTTCAATGGATGACCAGTTGATTCGTGAATTTGCCGAAAAGCTTGAATATTTAAGAGGACTTGACAAGCGCAGAGATGAAATCCGTTCACTCATTGACGCACAGGAAAAGCTTACGGATGAAATCAACCTTGCACTTGACAAGGCTGCCACGCTAAGTGAACTTGAGGATATTTACCGCCCGTACCGTCCAAAGAGAAAGACAAGGGCGTCAATTGCAAAGGAAAAGGGACTTGAACCGCTTGCTAATAATATTTTAAAGCAGGAAAAAGGTTTTGATCCGTCAAAGTCGGCAGTTGATTATATTGATGAAGAAAAGGGAGTTACCTCCGTTGAAGATGCAATTCAGGGCGCAATGGATATCATTGCAGAGCTTGTGTCGGATAATGCGGAAATCCGTAAGAGAATAAGAAATCTTACAAACGCAAACGGTGTGCTTGTGTCTGTTGCAACAGATGAAGAAAAGGACAGCGTTTACAAAAATTATTATGACTACAAAGAGCCTGTTAAAAAGATTGCAGGTCACAGAGTACTTGCCGTGAATCGTGGCGAAAAAGAGGGATTTCTCAAAGTCAGCGTTGAAACCGACAGCGAAAAACCGCTTAATTCAATTTTCAGAGCAATGATTACAGACAAAAATCAGCTTTGTTCAGACATTATCCGTGAGGCTTGCACAGACGCTTATCAGCGACTTATTTATCCCTCAATTGAGCGTGAGGTCAGAAACGACCTTACAGATACCGCCTCCGAAAATGCTATGAAGGTTTTTGCCGTAAACCTCAAGCAGCTGCTTATGCAGCCGCCTGTAAAGGGCAAAACCGTGCTTGCACTTGATCCGGGATATCGCACAGGCTGTAAGACTGCCGTTGTTGACAGCACAGGCAAGGTGCTTGATACAACAGTAATTTATCCTACACATTCAGACAAAAAAATTCAGGAATCAAAGCAGACCTTGCTCCGCCTCATCAAAAAGCATCATGTTGATATTATTTCAATCGGCAACGGTACTGCAAGCAAGGAAACCGAGATGTTCACAGCCGAAACAATCAAAGAGGCTGACCACCCCGTTTATTATATGGTAGTCAGCGAGGCAGGTGCGTCGGTTTATTCGGCATCAAGCTTGCCGCAACAGAACTTCCCGACCTTGATCTCACACTCAGAAGTGCCGTGTCAATTGCAAGACGACTTCAGGATCCTCTTGCAGAGCTTGTTAAGATTGAGCCTAAGGCAATCGGTGTTGGTCAGTATCAGCACGATATGCCGCAGAAAAAACTCGGTGAAACACTTGACGGTGTTGTAGAGGACTGCGTAAACTCGGTTGGTGCAGACCTTAATACGGCATCGCCGGCACTTTTGTCGAGAGTGTCTGGACTTAACGCAACCGTGTGCAAGAATATTGTTGCTTACCGTGAAGAAAACGGTGCGTTCTCATCAAGAGCAGAACTCAAGAAAGTTCCGAAACTCGGACCTAAAGCGTTTGAGCAGTGTGCAGGATTTTTGCGTGTTCCCGAAAGCAGAAATCCGCTTGATAACACAGGCGTTCACCCCGAAAGCTACAAGAGTGCAAAAGAACTTTTAGGGCTTCTTGAATATTCTGACAAAGAAATAAAATCAGGCAACTTTTCCGATATTCAGCAGAGAGTAAAGGCAAAGGGAACAAAGTCACTTGCCGATGTTCTCGGAATCGGACTTCCGACTCTTGACGATATTGTAAAAGAACTTTCCAAACCGGGCAGAGATCCCCGTGACGAACTGCCTGCACCAATGCTCAGAAGTGATATTCTCGATATCAAGGATTTGAAAGAGGGAATGGAGCTTAAAGGCACGGTCAGAAATGTAATCGATTTCGGCGCATTTGTCGATATCGGTGTTCATCAGGACGGACTTGTTCATATTTCGCAGATTTGCGATAAGTACATCAAGCACCGAGCGAAGTTCTCAAAGTCGGTGATGTTGTAAATGTAAAGGTTCTTTCGGTTGATCCCGAAAAGAACAGAATTTCTCTCACAATGAAATTTTAATGTGAATAAAGCAAAAAGACAGTTCTATTGTTCCGCAAATCGCCTTTGCATTATTCCGCAAGCGTTGATATTGTTCCGCAAAAGGAGAATTTTAAATGCGTAAACTGGCTGTATATGTACACGGAAAGGGTGGTAATGCTACAGAATCGGAGCATTACAAACCTTTGCTACCTGAATATGATGTTATAGGCTTTGACTATAAATCAGAAACACCGTGGGATGCAAAACAGGAATTTACAAATCTGTTCGATAATTATTGCAAAAATTATGATTATATAGTTCTGATTGCGAATAGCATAGGTGCATTTTATTCTATGAATGCCTTTTCAGATAAACAGATTGACAAAGCTATGTTTATTTCGCCTGTTGTAGATATGGAAAACCTCATTACCAATATGATGAAATGGGCGAATGTAACAGAGAATGAACTTCGTGATAAGGAAACAATCTCTACTGAATTTGGTGAAACTTTATCTTGGGAATATCTTTGCTATGTTCGTGAAAACCAAATTTCTTGGAATGTTCTCACCTCAATTTTGTACGGTGAAAATGATAACCTTACATCGTTTGAAACAATCAATAAATTTGCAAAGAAGATAAATGCTGACCTTACTGTTATGAATGGCGGTGAACATTGGTTTCATAAAGCTGAACAGGTGAAATTCTTGGATAATTGGCTAACAAAGTTCATTTGATGATATTTTATAATGACGAGGTGTTCTTATGAAAAAGGCAGTTGTAATAATTTGTACTATTGTTATTTTTGCGTTTTATTTAAGCGTGTCGAATTGTTGAATCAATCAAAAAAAGTGTATCGCCTTATTGAAAGCAGTTGAGTAAAAAACAAAGGCTGACGAGAAATCGTCAGCCTTTTGTGTGTAATATTCGGTAATTATTCAGCCTTTTACTGCATATGATTTTCAAGGTGATTTTTCAATGCGGCAAAGGTTTCGTCGCTGATAATGTGTTCCATTTTGCAGGCATCTGCGGCGGCAGTTTCGGGATTAACTCCGAGCATAACAAAGAGCTTTGAAAGAACGGTGTGTCTTTCATATGTTTTTTCTGCAATTTCCCTGCCGAGGTCGGTAAGAATAAGCGAGCCGTCATCGCCGACTTTAAGATAACCGCCCTCTTTGAGAAGACCAACGGCACGGCTGACGCTCGGCTTTGAATATCCCATTTCTTCACATACATCAATTGATCTTATATAATTGCTCTTTTTTGAAAGAACATATATTGTTTCAAGGTACATTTCACCTGATTCTTTTAATTGCATAGTCTGCACTCCTTTACATTGTCTAATCATATCATGATATGAACAAAAAATCAATAAAATTAATTGTGCTTTCAATAATTATGAAAAAACGATTTACCGAAATCAACAAAAATAATATCCGAATTACAGGCGTGAAATATTCAATTTGCCAAAATTCAAAATAAAATTAAAATTTTTTCGCAAGCCTTATTGACATATTTCGAGTTTATAGTACCAATATATCGGTTAGCGAGAGCTAACCTTTGATA
>ENA-OPZM01000879-OPZM01000879.1-human-gut-metagenome-genome-assembly--contig:-NODE-879-length-11853-cov-2.727017_pt1 | contig 11853 bp, 13 predicted proteins | sample MGYA00242478_ERZ504493 | MGnify/ENA primary metagenome ERZ504493 (study PRJEB26092, sample SAMD00036227) | human gut metagenome | host: Homo sapiens | study: EMG produced TPA metagenomics assembly of...
AAACTCTTTGGTGATATTTTCTTATTTTCACCCTCAGCCTTATTCATCTGAGCCTGAAATACTCTTGCAGCTTCCAGAGGTGCAGACTCCAGACTTGCTCCCGCTCCAAGGGTAATCCGTCCCTTTGCCATAATAATTCCCTGAAAATGAACTCCGGAATTAATTATGACATCACCGGTACATACAACGAGACGTAATTTATCTGCCATAGCAGAAGTGATTTCCAATGGTTCATCTTTTCCACTAACTTTAATTTTCGATGTTGTACCATCGTCATTTTTTATTTGAAAGGTACTGGATTCTCCATTATGTACCATGATTGCCTGCAAACCGTCATCCTCATCCGCTGTAAATTCTTCCTTAAGACTGTCCGGATGCTTCTCCTGCAAAAACTGAACCATTTCTTTTTCATTGACCATATTGTCAAAGACATTCCTGTCTGTATCTTCCTTTTCATTATGAACCAATCCGTCAGAGTCTTTTACTTCTTTATTCAGAAGGTCTACACTGGTAATCATTTTTCTGTTTAATGCATACCACATATTCTGATAATTTGTCTGCTCCTGAAGGAGAGCCTGCGAAACCTCCGGACTGGTGGCAACAGCCATATTGCCTTTAGCAGTATTTCCGTTTTCTGTTGCTTCACCGCCCTCATAAGAAAGAACATTTCCATTTGTAACATAACGGATATAATTCTTCATATCCTTTACCTGGATTCCGCTATTCGTACCACTGAAATAGAAAGATAAATATTTATCCAGATTTGTCTTTACTGTAGAATTATTCATATAATAATCATACATAAAATCTGAAGATGCCTTAACTGTCTTTAAAATTCAGATAAAAAATATACGTATCCCTCATCTGCAATTATTACTATAAGAAAACTTTCTGAACAGGATTCGCAGAATCTATGCCAATTTCGTTCAGAGATTTATTTCCCAATTCTGACACTTCACATCCATTTTCAAAGGAACAGAATTCATCTGTTTCAGTCCGCTGCTTTCGTAATCTGAATAGGACATCGGATTTTTAATTTCCATTTCAGAATTCTTTAATTTGGAAGCATCTATCAATCTGACGGAAGCAGATATGCCAGCTGTGTTCCCTTCACAGTAATACTTTCTCCATCATAATATCATTGGAATTCTTACTTTTGATGTTCCGATGTAGCTTCTACCTGCCAGCATTATTTTTCTCACACCAGACAAATCCAATGTGGTATTCTTCCCATTGATTACGATAGAACTGCTCAAAGCAGTATCACTCCATCTCTTCTCTGGATTATTATACATATATTTATTCAAAGAACTTCTGGCAGACTCCGGATAGCCGTATCCATAATATTCGCCCTGTACAGTAACCCTGCTGTCGCTTCCTGATTCTATAGTTAAATCATCTGACAGATATGTCGTTCCCAGAAGATTAACCTGTGCCGATGATAATTTCACACCCTGAGCCCAGAGAGTTACACCTGCCTCGCTGGTAAATGACGCATTCGGCTCCATATAAATCTCTCCGGCACTGACAATCTTATCGCCACTTTGTATATCCAGATTAGCTCCGGATTTAACCCAGATACTTGTATAAGGATTCTTCTCCAAAATCGTATTATCATTAATATCCTGTAAAATGCCGGAATAAATACTTCCTGAAATTGTGGTATTACCGCCTTCACAGATAATTCCCTTACCTGCCACTACAATCATATTCATAAGATCCGGGAGTGTAGATGGTGTAGGAAACTGCACTTTAGGAATTCCCAATCTGATATCTGTTTCTATTACAGATGCATATCCTTTAGGGTAACATAAATCACCTTAAGATTTTTCAACAAGATTCCATTTTTATTATCTTTTGTCATTACCGGTTCTTTATTGGATGGTGTGGTAACAATCAAAGTTTCATTTTCGTTGATTTTCATGTCAAGATACTTTTTCAGATAATCCAGATTATATTTGCTTTGATCTGAGTCTTTTTTTCAACCGATTTGCCAGTTTTTTATAAATTCATTTACAAAATCATTCTGTCTCTGTTTATCAAGAACAACATCTTTTGAATTTTCATCTTTATCATAAGTTTCCAGAACCTTAATATATGCCTCTGACATGGAGTTTCCTACATCCTCCTGAAGTCCTACGCGAATTTCTTCAATTGCGCGTTCAGCAGTATAAAAACTGTCTTTTCCCTTTAAGTCTATAATTTTCATCTGAAAATTACATTCAGAGCCATATACAGAACAAGAAGTCCAAGGATTCCGATAAAAGACACTGCAATAATTACAGTAATCAGTGAAAAACCTTTATTCTGTTTTCCGGCTGTATCTTTCTGACCATTCATATTATCGCTCCCTGTTATCAATTTTCTTTCGCTCCGTCCAGCTTGCAACCAGTTCATCTTCCGGAAATCCCTTTTCAGCTGCGCCTGATTTATATACCTTCACTTTTGCTGTATAAATTCTGTCTGTTTCTGTTTTATCATCAAGGCCATTATAGCTTAATATCTGTTTCGCAGCTGTTCCGGTTTTCTTTCTGTCATTCTCTCCCTTGTCACTCACAGCCTGATAAGTCAGTTGCATTTGATTAATACGGGGACGGGTAAGAATTTGCTCAAAATCACTGATATTATAATCCAGATTTGTCCTCAATTTCGTCTGTGCTTTATAAAGACTGGTATTTGTGTTCCAGTTTGTATGCTCCAATTTATCAGGACATTCTTTTATCGTCAGTGACATACGGTAGAAATTTTCCTGAGAGGAAGTTGGTATATTATTTTCTTCATCTCTTTGTTTTGTCACATATACATTGACAGGATAATTATTTTCATTTTCTATAACAATGTTATCCAAGGTTTTTGTATTGTTTTTAACCTTGTTCTCATAATTAGGGTAATAAAAAATATACAGGTTTTTCAGCTTTGACTCCGCTTCTGAACTGTAAAAAGTCAGATACTCGCTTTTATAGGTACAGAAACATCCTTTTATATCGTTTTCTTCTGACTTCCCTTTACATGGACAGATATCCATGCGTTCATACTTATTTCCACCTTCCTTTACATAATTATAAGCATTCAATATATATTTAGCATCTGCCTTAATTGTTCCGCCACTTTCTTCAATTTTTACATAAAGCGTTCTTCTCGTCTGCTTATAAATATCTTCCGGACTCAGTTTTTCTGGCTGGTCTGGGATGTTGTGAAGTAAATTCTTCCGTCAGTTTTTGCTTTTCTTCTTCTGATGTTGCATTTTTGATATAATCGGCCAAATCTTCATCCCACAGTTTTTGTGCTGCCTGAAGCTGTCCATTCGCTATAACCTCCATTGCATTCTTATCCCAGTTTTTCCCCATGATCAAAAAGGCATTTGTTTTAGTATCCAATTTAGCAATGTTAGGTGCCAGATAATCATTTTTTCCTTCATCATTATTAGTAAGTGTTTTCTTTTTATATCCGGAACCTTCTCCGCCATTAAACTCTATCAGTGCATCAAAAGACTCATGATTACCCGGCACATTTGTAAGTTCAAAATAATACTTGGAGACATTATTGCCTGTTTTTCTGGGATTAAATTCATAGCTTTTACCCTCATCCTTGGAAATAACAGATGCTGTTACCTTTGATGTATCCTCTCCATCCAGAGTATTGTAGAGACGCACATCGTTATAGTTACTTCCATCCTTTATGACTTCCTTTACCCCGATAGAGTTCCCTGTTTCAGTATTAATTCTGTCTCTTTCAGAATCAAGAAAAGAAAGTCTCGCCTGTCCGGTCAGAAAATTAATGGGATAATTAAATGCCAGTGAAACATCCTCAAAATCTTTGGATTTAATCTCTTCCATAATATTCTGCGCTACTGTTGTTGCCTCAAGATAAAGATTTGATTTCTTATTAATTCTCTGCGAAGTTACGAAGCTCTGAAGAAGCACTGCTGCTGTTATGGAAAAAATACTAACCGCAACAATCACCTCTAACAATGACATACCTGCATTCGATTTTTCCCTCTTTTTTCTGTCCATCCCAATGCTCCTTTCTGTGTCCGGTTATCTATAAAACACAGTTAGAGGGGCTCTGATTTCTCTCCCCTCTAACATACTTTCCTATTGCGCCTGTCCAGTCGTCTCAGCAGCGACTGCGTCCTGCGTGTTTGCTCCTTCCTGACTGTCTGTTGTCTGGCCGTCAGCGCCGGTGTCGGAAGCCGCCTGTTCTGTGTTTGTCTCAGCGGCTTTCTTTTTGTTCTTCCTGCTTTTTTTGCTCTTTTTGCCTGACTCTATTGTTCCGAAAATATTATCTGTTCCGTATGCTACGCTTCCTGCATCCGGTTCTATATAAGTCTGGCCTGTTCCTGCCATGAAAAACAGGTTTACTGTAATGCTGCCCGAAAGATTTCCTGTTGAGGAGTCAAAGGAGGCATTCACATTGTCAAGTGTCATCCTGCCTGTCTGGTCAGCCAGATAATCAACATATCCTTCAGGCTGGCATAGGTTCCCGTAAACTGCATGGTGTCCTGTGTCCGGTAGAGTACAGGACTGGTGAACACACTGTTCAGATTCTCCACTTCTGCATCGGAGGCAGCCTGACGCTCATTCTCTCCGACTACATCTGTGCCCTCAATTTCATCAAGCTGAGACTGAGTCTGCTCATTTGCCTGATCTGAGAGAGTCTGGTCAGGCAGACCTGCCAGAGGATCTTCTGTACTTCCGTCCAGAGAAGCCACAAACTCTCTTGTGCCCAGACCTACATTGGAGATCTGCATGTCCAGGGAATTCTCCATATTCATGGAAAGTACGATTCCGTCTTCAGGACGGATATCTGCCGGAAATGCAGATGTATATTCGCTGACCTTTGCATTGATATCTTCTGTTTCTTTCAGATAAAAATCCCTGTCTGCAGCCAGCTTCAGCAGGTCATCCAGCCTTGTCTTCAAAGGCTCGGTTGATGCCTGGATGCTCTGTGCCTCTTCCATCTGCGGTCTGTATCCGAAGAAATATCCTGCTGCAAAAACGCCTACTCCAAGAAACATCAGCAGTATTTTTTTATCACGCATAGAAATATTCATGTCCATATTAATCCTGCCTCCTATTACTCTCCTGAGCTGTCCAGCGGTGCCGGATCTGAATATGTACAGAGTACACTTAAGGATACGGTTCCATCCTCAGCCTCGTCAATTCCTGTAGTGGTTACAGTAGACAGGCTCTCAAAGGTACGAAGCTGCATGATCGTGTTCGCTGCTGCCGATTTGCTGCCTACACGCATGGAAAAGCTGACCTGCGTTCCTGTAGAGCTGAAGTTCTCCACTGTAATATCCGAAGGCATTTTCTCTTCCAGCTCTTCGATAAAATTCTTAAGTCCCTCATTTGGGGTATTTGTATACTGATACATATTCTGGTAATTGTCATACTGCGCCTTTGCATTGGTATAGGCACTGTAAATCTCCTCAATGGAGCTTTCTTCATTGATTCGCTGATTCAGATAATCCTGCTGATGCTGCTGATACACACGGCTTGCCACGCCGGCTGCTGTCAGTGCCACACCTGCTGCCACACCAACTACACAGATCAGGACCGCACCGCTTAAGGAATCTTTGTTTTCTTTCTTTTTGCGGGTCGTCTTCTCCATCAGATTCACACCGGAACGCATCGGGGAGATCACTGCTGTATAAAGATAAAGTCCCTCTTCTTCGGAAAATTTCGGATAAGTGCATTTATCAAGTGCATAAACAACTTCCACTCTCTGTGCCAGCTCATTGGCAAGAAGTCTCCGCACACCCTTGATACCGGCTCCAAGGCCACAAGATTTGAATAGATGAAAACGTGGCATCTGTAATTCTGGAAATATAATAATCCATAATACGGAAATATTTCCGATCAGGTATCTGAGGCTCTCTGTCACCTCAGCCCTGGCAGTTTCCAGCTTTCTCTCCTCATCAGAGATTTCTTCGTCAAAAGACTCCATGTCAAGGAAAGGATTGATACATTTTCTGCTGCAAAGCACATCCAGAGCCTCATTTACATCCAGCCTGTCCCCAAACTCCGGGAAAGCCCTTACTGTCTCTGCCGCACTGTCCACACCGTAATTAATATTACGCTGGAGGGTCAGTTCACCGTCCTGGATGATCGTAATGCTGGTTCCCGTATATTCCACCTTAACCAGAATATGAGTTCCTTTTGCATACTCATCCTTTACTGAATGATAAATACTGTCACCTGTGTAGGTGATCCCTGTCATTGTCAGTCCTGCATTCTCCGCAAACTCACTGTAAGCTGCTGAGATTGCTTTGGGAGCAGCATAAACCATCAGATAGTACTGCTTTGTCTCTTCCTTCCCGTCCTCAAGTCTCTGGCTCTCCACATCGATCACACTGTAGGAAAGCACATACTTGCTCACATCAATGGGAAAATAATCTGTGGCATTTGCCTCTACAATGCTCTGTATCCTGTTTGCTTTCACAAAAGGGATACGGACTTCCCTGCTCGCAATCCTGGTAGAACCTGTGGCAAAATATACTTTCTTTGTCTTAATCTTTCTCTGGGAAAGCTCTGCCTTAAGATTCTCTCCGAGAGTTTTCGTGTCACGGATCTGTCCATCCTCCACAGCCCCCTGGGGTGCCGGTATACAGAAACAATTATAAATCCTTCCCTTTTTTCCACGTACTTCAACTTCCGCAACTCTGATCTGAGATGCCTCTGCCTCTATACTCAAAATTTTCGCCATTTGTATTTTCCTCCGTATGAGCCGCTGCCCTCTGCAGACAACCGCCCTTTTTCAATTACAAAAATAAATTTTAACAGATAAAACATCTTAAAACTCATTTTCTAACTGAAAAATTTCTATGATTTTCAGTTAAAAATTAATGACAGGTACCAGCTGATCCACTTATTTCCCCACAAAGCAGCCAGCAAAATCCCGGCTGACAGATAAGGACCCATGCAAGCATACGCCCTGCCTTCTTCCTCACCATGCGGATAATATGGACCACAGAGCCGATAATACATCCCAGCACAAAAGCCAGTAAAATCAGCTTCCATCCAAGGATCAGTCCACAGGCAAACATCAGCTTAATGTCACCCCCGCCGATCGCTCCGCCGCCACTCATCAGATAAAGAATCTCCAGCACACCGCTGACACAGACCATCCCAATCAGATGCTCCACCAGATTCCCCCTGTCAAGCACAGTCATGGCAACCCCAAGGACAAACAAAAACACATTGATCCCAAACGGAATCTCATACGTCCGCCAGTCAATCACACTCAAAACCAGAAGAGCTGACGCCATAAGACAATAAATCACGCTGCTCCACACCAGTCCATTAACAGCAAATATCACCACATAGAGGATGCCATTGACACCCTCTATGATTGGATACTGAACCGAAATCTCAGATTTACAGTTACGACACTTACCACCTAACACCAACCAGCTAAACACCGGCACCATATCATACCACCGAAGCTTCCGCCCACAGGTCATACAATGGGAGGGGGCTGTCACCACCGACTCCCCAAGAGGAAGCCGATAGATACAGACATTCAGAAAACTACCAATGGTGATGCCGAATATGAAGATTGTTATGTAGGGGATTGTGTCTAAGAAAAGAAGCATAGGGATTTTCCTTTCAATAATTTTTACAATAATTCTGTCACTCAAAAATGTTATAATTATTTACCACCATTAATCATATAATCAGAAAGTGCACTTGGCGTATATGCTACGGATGTTCCACCCTCAGCATTAACAGTTACTGTTGCAGTAATATCTGACTGAGCACCTTTATCACCCCATTTTTTAGATTTTGTTGTAGTAGTTGCCCAATTAGGAACAGCACTTGTTAACTCTGTTTTCAATTTATCTAACTGGCTTGTTGCACCTTGATTTGTAAGAGTCTCAGTTACTGTTGTTTCATTTGAAGCAGCTTTGATTGTAACAATATATTCACCAGCTGGAAGTTCATTTGCTGGATCTGCTGCATATACCTTAATAACCTTAACAATTTCGTCCATGTTATTTGCATCAGCAGTTTTTCTTGATTTCTCAACATACTTTGTATACTGCGGTGCAAGTAATCCAACTAAAAATTGCAAGAATTGCAATAAACGATTACAAGTTCTACTAATGTAAAAACCTTTATTATCTTTTTTCTTTCTCTAGTAGATATGGGGATTACTCCCCATACCCCTACGCAAAACCGTACGTGCGCTATTAACGCATACGGCTTTTCACTTTATATTTCATACTTTATCTATAAAACAAACTTACCTTAATACTTGGTTCTAACAATGGGAATGTTCGAAGCAGTCCATTAAAAAAGGTATCCGACGTATAACTTCTTTTCTGGCTTCTCCGATTCAGCCATTTATACAATAACCATTTTGTCTGTACTAGGAAATTCTTCACTTCCCTTGTATTGTCGGTCACTCCATAATACTGATAATGTCCCCGCAATTTTGCATTCACTGTTTTAAATATCAGTTCCAATGGCATTGCTCGATGTGCCTTTATCCATTCTTTCATTGCTTTTATCTTACTGCGAAATTTCTTCTTGCTGGTCTTTACCCTACAACGGAAAAACTCTCTCTTTCCGTCCATTCCGCAATAAAATGTGAAACCAAGAAAGTCAAGGGTATCTGGTTTTCTCTCTCCTCTTGCTTTTCTGTTGTGCCTGGCAAACCTCCCGAATTCCAATATCTTCGTCTTTTCTCCTGCCAGTTCCAATCCGTATTTTGCAAAGCGTTCTTCCAGCCTCTGCTTAAATATTTTTGCTTCATACTGGTTCTGAAAACAACAGACAAAATCATCACAGTATCGGATAAGATAACACTCTCCTTTACACTGTCTCTTCACGATTACATCAAACCAGTTATCCAATACATAATGCAGATATATATTTGCAAGTATCGGACTTGCTCCATTTCCCTGTGGGGTTCCCTGTTCGCTGTCGAGATATTTGCCATTTTCCATGACTCCGGCTTTCAGGAATTTATCTATAATCTCAAGAAATTTCCGGTCTGCTATATCATGTGCCAACATCTTCATCAGCCATTCATGGTCTACATTATCAAAGAAACCTTTAATGTCTGCTTCTACCACATAGTTTGTCTTTCGATACTGCACCATTTCTATGATTTCCCTTACTGCCTGATGGCAGTTCCTGTTCGGGCGGAATCCAAAACTCTCATTATAAAACTTCGGTTCATAAATCTGCTCCAGTATCTGTGCAATCGCATTTTCCACCAGTTTATCTTCATAACTGGAAATTCCAAGCGGTCTCATTTTGCCTTTTGTTTCCTTCGGAATATAAACACGCCTTGTTGGATTCGGGCGATAGCTTCCGTTTTTCATCCTTTTCACAAGATTTGCGAGATTTTCTTCCAGATTCTTTTCGTAATCCTCTTTTGTCACCTTATCAATCCCATACGCTTTCTTTCTGTCCATAGTCTTATGGATTGCTCTCAGCGTATCCGCATTGATGTAGGCTGCAAGATTCTGAACCTTTCTGTCGGTTCTGTTTGCTTTTGCGATATTATACTGTATTCCAAGTAACTCATTCACCATGTTCATCAGCTCTCTTTTGTCTGCATAGTTCTTTGTTCTTGAAGCTATAAAGTGCACAGCCCTTTTCTCCATCTGCTTTCACAGACTTCTGCGATAATATGGCTGTGTCGGACTTCCTGCCATTCATTTGGATTCCTAACGCATTTCTTTGTTTTGGTTTCCATACCTTTTTTTAAGGAAATGACAGGATCTCAGCTGTTCCGATAACATACTTATCATCAACCTCGCCAAGCTCTCAGACTGGGGGATGCCGCTATAACCTTGCCATATCGGTCATAACAGTATTGTCTGCTGTGTAATAGAGCACATCGACCATTTCCAACCTCATAATAATTTCCCAGCTCAATCACTTCACTTTCGTTTCGGCTCTGTTGCTCCCTGTCCTACGCTTAAACCTAATGTTACCATTTCGGTTCCAAGGACTCGGTACAGGCGGTTGGCTAGACCTTACCTGATAGGATTTTTTTTTCCTATTGTATGATTATCAGCTTACCAAAGCTTACAGAATTTCTTCCGCTCGCTAGGGGAAATCAGCTATGCTGATTTCACAGCTCGCACCCATATAAATATTATACCATATGTATCAGTTTATGTAAACATTTGTTCTGTTGTTTTGCAAAAAATTTGCGCGTCTAACTCATCACTGGAAGTAACGAGAATGCGACGCGCAGTTATTCAAATATATTGCAAAAGAAAACAGGAATCTGAGAGGGGAGTATTTGGGAATATTCACAGCCTCCAATATTATATTCATGATATTCATGTTAATATTGTATTTTTTTCTTAGATAAAGGTTTTCCCGGAATTACAAAAGCTATAGCAATTCTTTCTTCGCAAAAAATTCTCCGCGGCACTCTCCCATCCTGGAAGAAAAGCCGCGGAGAAATAAATATATTTTCGGTGCCAATACAAAGATCATTAATCTTTACACCACTTTACAACTTTCGAGTTGGAATTGATACATCAAAACCTGTCCAAATATCTCAAACAGGATGCTCCTGAAATACAAAGATCTTCTCATAACAAACTCCCTTCTTTGTAAAACCATAATAATAGGCAGCGATTTCACTCGCTGCCTAAATTCCCGTTAAACCGATATCCTACACCTCGTACTGTTTGTATATATAATGGTTGTCCAGGATCATCTTCTATTTTTTCTCTGATATTGCAGATATGTCGCATAACCACATTATAATCACCGGAATAAGGTTCATTCCATACCAGATCATAAACCATTTCTTTTCCAAATATTCTACCTGGACTTTTCGCTAAAAGAAGTAAAATATCATATTCATATTTTGAAAGATGAACATCACTATCATTCTTTTTAACAATTCGTTCCTGTAGATATATTTTTAATTCTCCAAACCTTATAATTTCCGGTATGAATTGGTTTTTATGTTCCCAGCTAGTCAATATGTTTTCACTTATGCTTCCATTAGCATCTGTGATTCTCTCAATAATTTCTATCTTTTTCACCTTTATTGCCTCTACATTATTAATTTTATATTCTATATATCATCTGCCATTTGACTTTTTTTCTTCTACAAGTAATATAATATATTTATTACATATGTAGGATTTAGCAGGAGGATTTTATTATGTCACTACCCCAGATTTCAGAAGCCGAATTTGAAGTTATGAAAATTGTATGGAAATATGCTCCCATCAATACAAATGAAATTACAGAAAAACTTACTCTAACTACCAGCTGGAGTCCAAAAACAATTCAAACTCTTATCAAGAGACTTGTTTCCAAAAAAGCTCTTTCCTACGAAAAACAAAGCCGGGTATTTGTCTATACTCCATTAGTCCAAGAAGATGAATATATACGCCAGGAAAGCAATTCTTTTTTAAAGCGATATTATAATGGAAATCTTTCTTCTATGCTGGCTTCTTACCTTGAAGACGATAAGCTCTCTTCAACAGAAATTGATAACTTACGCCATTTATTATCAAAACATCAGAAATAGGAGGTTTTGAATGAGCAACTGGATTATCCACTTTTTAATCAGTAATATCTTCATATGTATTTTTACACTTGTAATAATCGGAACAAAAAAACTTCTGAAAAAATATTTATCTGCGGCTACACAGTACCATCTCTGTTTTCTTTTATTTTTACTACTTGCCGTGCCATTTTTTCCTGTACAGATTCATGGCTCACAACTTTTTTTCATGGTTACATTTTTTTTCAAACTGACACAGGACTTAACTCTGGTACCGACACGCTATCCGAACTTACCAGTAATACACAAAATATTTTGTTAAACCAGGTGAATGATTTTTCAAGTTTCCATCAGTAG
>ENA-OPZM01000880-OPZM01000880.1-human-gut-metagenome-genome-assembly--contig:-NODE-880-length-11848-cov-2.007167_pt1 | contig 11848 bp, 22 predicted proteins | sample MGYA00242478_ERZ504493 | MGnify/ENA primary metagenome ERZ504493 (study PRJEB26092, sample SAMD00036227) | human gut metagenome | host: Homo sapiens | study: EMG produced TPA metagenomics assembly of...
CGCTTTTAGCTCAGTTGGTAGAGCACCTGACTCTTAATCAGGGTGTCCAGGGTTCGAACCCCTGAAGGCGCACTAAGAACACTGTTTTTGCAGACATAGGAGCTGCGGGGGCGGTGCTTTTTTTCGTGTTTGGAAACGATTGTTCAAAATAAAAGTATCACAACACCTGCAGAAAAAAACGATACAAAAAGGAGAAGGCAGCCACCGGCCAATGGCTGCCTTCTCTTTCTCTTAATAGTGCTGCTGAAAAAATACCGGATCAAGTTTGTAAATATTGGCGTGTAAAATCTGGTATTGATTCGCCAGATGTAAATAATTCTTGGTCACATCATAGTCGGAATGACCTAAAAGAATACGGAGCATTTCCAGATTACCGCCGCCTAGTATGTAACTGGTCGCGAATGTGTGCCGGAGCAGATGCGGATGCAACCGATCTATACCAGTCCGCTTCTTCAGCCTGGCAAAATATTGTTTGATCACATTTTCATTAATAGGTTCTTTGCTCTTGATCTGAACAAAGACATTGTCATCCGGTGCGGATCCATGCCGATAATAATAAATATAATCTCGCAATTTCTCTTTTAAGCGTGAACACATAATAACTATACGACTGACACTACCTTTTGAATTAACAACCAGTAACGCATCTTTATCAAAAAGCGCATCCTGCATCTTTAAATTAATAACTTCCTGAAGAAACGAAAACCGGCGTCCAACATTAAATGCACGAATGCAGAAGTCACGCAGCCCCATCACTGACCCTAGATTAAATGTTGTATCAATCTTTTCAACTTCATCCGCATACAAGGGGATAATTTGACGAGCATCATTCTTAGGCATTTTAACTTTCTTATAATCCTCTTATGTTAATTTCTGTTTTGCAATAATTCAAGAAAGATTTAACAGCCTAGTATAAGTCCGTACAGATGAATTTTTGATTGCTTTATCTGATTCCGGTGTGAATGGGTGACCTTCAAACTTTTTTCTTTGTACGTAAATATAATACATAATCTTTTAATACTGAATCAGGAAGTTCTGACATATAAACGGCTGCATAATTATCATGACAAAAAGCGACAAATTTTGATATATTGTCTGTATAAAATTCAAGGGTTTTATCAGACACATAAGTTTTTCTATCTTCAATAAAATCTTTGTATGCATCATCTATTGTAATATTCATGATTACCTCTTTTCATGAAGAAATCATTGTGATATTATATCAGTATCAGAAGATATAACACCAGTTTGAATGTTTAAGATTTCAAATTGATGCACAGAGCTACTTACATAAGTGTCCGCCAGTTCACACGCATTGAATTGGCGGGCTTTTTTCTGTTTGTAACGGTTTGCATCATAAATATCATTATCATTCAGCTGGCAAAGTGCTTCAACACAATCCTGCACCACGTTATCATTGTTGATCCCCCTGGTATAGATACCGAGAGTTACAGCAGCATTAATTACACGTTTTTTCATTATGTCACTGTTAAGCTGCCTGCAGTACTGCCGGATCAGCCTCACATCTTTTGGTCTAACATTCACATCTATCATCCTGCAGCTCCGGAGAGCTGTCCAGAAAGCACACAGGTCACGTCTTGATTTATTGGAATCCCCTTCCGGTTTGACCAGGCGAAATACATAAAAAGTCAGATAGTCGGCTATGATCTTCCGGTTATCCAGATAATCATAAATCCTTTTGGATGTTTCCCTTGCACTGTTATCCCGGAACGGTACCAGTTCATACGTCTTGGTATGCTTTCTCATTGTCTGGTATTCCACGTTCATGATCAGATTGATCTTCGGTGTCAATGTATCTGCAAGTTTATGCAGCGTATCCGGGGACATGGTAGCTTTACCCTCCACAACATCCCTGCACTGTTCCCGGAGTTCCGGATCAGAACCATATTCACTGTAATATTTCAGTCTGGCAGTATCCAGGTATTGCCAGGAATGCTTTTTATAACATTCTTCATAACAGTACAGGTCATATCGGTTGATCAGACCATTGAACAGCCATACCTTGAAGAACCATGGTTTATAATTCTTTTCAATGACTTCTTTACTTTTCAGGTAGATACGGATAAATACCTTGTCAGACCGTTTACCCATTGATACATAATCAATTTCATACCCTTCTGATCCGACTTTTGCGGTATGTATCAGGGCATCTTTGAATCTGTCCACCCTCATCTTGTAGAAGCTCTCCGGTGAAAAGAATCTTTCCGGATTACTTAAGTAGTTGCTGTGCCAACAATAGTCAATCCTGTTTTCCTGACAGTATGCGATATGCAAGCCGAAGTAATCACAGATCTGTTTCACATATTCATAAGAACGTTCAAAGGCTTCATGAACTCCATACATCCAAAGCATATAAGATCTGAGCTGTACAACGATCTCAGACGTAACTGAGAAACCACCATCAGAACCATGAGGAACAGAAGGAGCAATGAAAATATCAAACCATTCCGGGCATTCCAGACGAATACTGAAAAAACCAGCATAAGAACCAGCGCACAGATTAAGGCTGCGGTCAAACCCAGGAAAGAAAATCTGTACAAGTTGTCCATACCTGGAGTCAAGGATTGATTTCTTCTGTTCAAAAAATTTACGAAACTTGAGAACGGAATCATCAGATGAGTCATTTGTAAAGTCCTCCACTAATTTTACAGAATAATAAAAGGTATCAATGTTATGCAGGAATTTCTTTTGTTTGAAGTCAAACCAGTATTTTTGATTTTCATCATCAAATTCCTGGTATATTTTTGTGTGTTGGATTTCTCTTTTTTGTATCAATTTTGCACCTCACTTTACTTTGCTAAAGTTTTTCGGGAGAAGGCAGTTTCCCGAAATTTTAAAATTGCCATTTTCGCCAGTATTTACAAGGGTTTCGCATGAATTTTGTATGTATTTTCAGACCACGTATTACAGGCCCGTGGCAGGGGGCAGTAACGGAACTCCGGCAGCGCTGCCGCGCGGTCAGACGGGTCCCCCCACCCCCCGTCTTCCCACACAGCAGGCTGACGGAGTTTCTGGACAGCCGCCAGCTCTGGGACTGCCAGATGTTTCCTGAAATGTATCTCAAAAATGTCTCCGGAAACTTTCTGATCAGAAAAAATGGAATACATTATTCCGGGGCATCCAGCATCAGGTAAGTATCATATAGCGAGTAATATTTCCGCTTGCACTTGAAAAATTCACTGCTTACCTTCTCCTTCATCGGGTACCAGACCTTTACACTGACAAAAAGCTTCGGGGACAGCATGACCGCACAGAGGAACATTCCACGCAGACCAAAGTTACTTACCTTCCTGTGAATGTATTCGTACTCGATCAGGCTCCGGATCTGGCGGTCGATCATCCGGTCAAACTGGGCGACCAGGATAATATCATAGCCATAATGTCTGTGCAGCGTAAAAAATGAAAGCCATTTATCACGTCCGGACTTGCTCCAATCCCTGGCATTGAACATCAGCTGACACTCATCAATGACAGAAGCAGGGAACCCTCTTTTACTTTTTTGTTATGAAAATGCTTCTGGGAGAACTCAATCAGGAACTCCGGAGTTATCTCCAGATTGCTTTTGTAACAAAACAGGTCACGCTTTTTCTTTGGAATACGGTTTAAATTGATTGGGAAGTTGCACACAGTCGGGCGACCAGCACGGAGCAGATGGTATAATCTTTCTGCTACGTGTAAGCTCTTACCTGATCCAGGAGTCCCGGAGTATAAAAAGATCATCAAGTCACCTCCCTGTATTTTTCCTTTTCTGAGTCAGAACAGTATTCTGGCTTGTCTGCAAAACAGCAGTCTCCACAGCTTCATAATATCCGCAATCCTCACAGGTACAATGTTCATAACCGTATTCCGGATATTCTTCTGCCATTGCATTAGGACAACTGCCATCAACACAGGTTATTCCGCAATAGTTTGGGCATCTTTGTCTCATTTCAACACCTCACCTTTACTCGATTAACTTGATCCAACGGGCTATAACACTGTAAAGATAGAAAAGTGCAATAGCAGCGAGCCACGCTTCCCCAATCTTAATAAACGTATTAATCGGGACAAAGTAATTAAGATATGCCAGATAGGGAAGCTCTGTCAGAGAGTCAATTGCATCTGCAAAAGGAGAAAGCGGAAGCAAAGACAGGATCACAGAGAGCAGCTTGTCCAGTATTTCTTTCATAAACGCAATCATACAATCACCCCTTAATCATTTGCTGTCGGGTTATCATCAAGAGTCCAATGATAAAGAATATAATTTCAAATATCCGCAGAATCTTGATCACAGGTTCATAGTCTGACATATCAAGCTTGAACACATGATGATAATCAAGGATCTTCTTACCAGTCCAGGGATTTTCTAATTCTAGATCAAAAGGAAACTCAAACACCGGAGCTTCCGGCTCTGCTTCAAAAGCCTGTATCAAATGAACTAGATCGAACGGAATACAGAACGGGAAAATCTTTTTCAGATCAGCTGTATAATTCTTAGGATCAATATCATTTAGAAGTATCTTCATCCGGTTTAGGTGTCACTTCAGGATCAGGGTTCGGATCAGGGTTTGGATTTGGGTTGGGGTTCGGGTCGGGGTTCGGGTCAGGATTGGGGTTCGGATTCGGGTTTGGATCAGGATTTGGATTCGGATCTGGCTGCTTCTGTAGCTGCTGAATCAATTCCTGAATATAACTGGGTGCTATTTCCGGAGAATAATTCGGATTGATTTCCGGATTTAATTTCTTTACAGTATCAGCTAACTGCTCACCAGAAGGAATCTGTAAAGGCTGCGGAGCTTGCTGGGATATTCCAACTTACCATTATTCTTATACGTTTCTTCAAGATCGGGATGAACCCAAATATCCTCTTTAGACATTTGTTTAGGATAGTCTCCTGATATTTTTCCATTAACATAAATCGGACAATTAAAATGATTCTCAAAATATGGATTTTTTAACCCAGACCAAGAAGTATACCCACCAGAATATACAATTTTCCCAAATTGATCAGGATTTTGTTTAAATTTAGCATAACTACTAAAATAACCATTATCTTGAGTCAAAGAATAAGAATAAAAATCAACAGGAATTAATGTACCTGATTTATCTATTCGACATACAGAAAAAACGCAGATATTCAGGATCATAATTTAAAACAATATTAGATAGATTATCCACATACAACCAATATGTAATTTCATTTGTATACAAAAGAGAACCATAACCATAAATAGGACAAACAATTTTACCAAAACCAATAGATTGTTTTGATACATATGGATTTTCGGATACATCATAACCATCCACAGTCCCATTTTTAATAATTTTATCCCAAAGCTAGAAACCGCCTTACCCATACATTCCCAAGCCCCTTGCGTCATATTAATAAATGCCGCAGTTCCAGCAAGTGCAGGAGCAACCAGTTCTTTAAAGGCCGGAATATCACCCGGTACTGGAACCGTTGTTGGAAATGGAATAGGAGTATTTCCCGGAGCTGGTGTTGGAGAAGGTTCAGGATTCTGACCGCCACCACCATTAATTACCTTGAATCTTTGTTCTTCATATGCCTGTTCCAAATCATCATAATATGGCTGTAATGCCGCTGATCCGTCCGTATCCCACCATGTTGCGCTGGATCCATTTTTTATCATGTCAGCAGTAAAGATTGATATACCAAACGACAACAAAATACTTTCCAAAATCTGTGCCGCACCATATCCCGCCACAATTTCCGCAGCCTGAGTTGTCTGGTATGATCCAAAGATTCCGATCACCAGCATATTAACAGCCAGTATCACAGCAACAAGTTTTTTCTTTATCCTTTTCAAGTTTCCCCCTTTCCTGTATCTCGTTTCTTTGCTGCAGGAATCCGGATCCGGCTCATGCTGCGTTATTTTTGAGATACATCTGCATAAAAAAAGGTGAGGAAGGTGTCTCCCTCCCTCACCTTACACCAGTAAGTAACCCGTTCAAACCATCAGGCTTTGTTTGAAATTTTCTTAAATGCTTTGATACCGAAACCAACAACCAGAAGGACGCCCATAACTGGCAGGGCAACAGGAACAATCTTTCCTACAATGCTGGTCATGGAAGAAGCAACACTCTTAAAAGATGTTCGAGTGATGTTTCTACAGATGAAAGAGTAGTGCCACTTTCAGATGCAAGAACAGGAACACAGGAAGTAACCGCTAATGCAGCACCTGTTACAACTGGTAATGCCTTTTTCTTCAGGCTTTCAGCCTTCTCTTTCAGAAGTTCATGTTTGATCATAATAAAACCACCTTTCCTTAAAGTTTTTTAAATATGTGAACAATCCCAAGATATGCGAACCCTACTATCATGAATATTGCACCACAGAGGGCTCCGATCGGGATTGACTTCACCGCTATTGTGTTATAGTCCCCAGCAGAAAGCAGAGCTTCCGTATTCTGGAGAACATCATCAGATACTTCCGGTTCCCCGGCTGTTATTTCCGGAGAATCGTCTGTAAACAAGGAAGAATCATCTGTTTCTTCCTCTGGACTTGTCAATAATTCTTCATTTTCCATATTTTTATCACCGGAACCAAATTTTTGTTAAAAGCCAAATAATAAATAAAAAGAATGTAAGACTGCTACACAAAAACTAACCATGTTTTCCGATTCTGATGAATCCTTTAAATTGATCAAATAATTAAATCAACTAACAATCAAACAGCTAATAAGTAGAGAATAATCAAGAAAATGAGAGAATCCATTAAACTCAAACAATTCATCCAGCATAATTAACTACCTGTCTATGGTCGGATATAAGAGGAAAGTATCTGCAACAGGAGCAGTCCAACGATTACTCCCAGCATACACATGACTGCGGGCATGGCATTTTGAATAGTCCTCATGTCCTGATCCAGCTTTTCATCTTTTCAAAATGATTGTTTCCAGCAGTTCATTCTGTCTGGTTAATAATTCTGTGTAATCGATCTGCTCTACTGTATCAGTCGCCGGAACTTCTTCCACTCCGTTAGAAACTTCTGTCCCTGGATCAGCAGCGGGATCGCCAGCAGTATCAGCTTTATCAGCCACAGGCTCTGCTGATCCGATACTGGTAACGGTGTTGCTGTTGGAACAGGTGTTTCAGTTGGTGCCACTGTCGGCTCAGGCCGTACAGCCAGCTCTGGAGTAACCGCCGGATCTGTCCCAAAATCGGCATTTGTTCCATCTGTGAATAATTCCCCCATGCCATTCAGTCACCTTCCTATTTCTTTTCAGTTTCCGAAATGATCTGCACACGGCTGCAGAAGCTCAGATCTTCCACCGTAAGAACCGGTTTTCCATCACTTCCGACCTTAAATCCCATCTGTGCATCATAAATCCCTGGTACAAAAGTAATCTTACTGCGCATTGCAGGATCAAGATTGGCTTTTGCCCTCTGCTGTCCAACCGGTCCGCCAGTTGCATCCACCCGGGAGATCATCAGATCACCATTATCACCATACATGAAATAATTCAATGTCAGTCCGGTGCTTCCAGTATCTGATTTCCAGACACCTGCATAAGTTACTAAAATCTTCATTTTGTTCATAGTCATGAACCTCCTTGTTTAATACTGCCAGACCTGTATAAGAGCAGAAAAGGCATTGGTTAATATGTAATCCTCAATGGGGCTGTTACCGTCCCGGAAGTCCGGGGGAAAGAGATAGTTAATGTTTGAATGTATGTGAACCTCCGCAGCGTTACGCCGCACAAGGGGGGAGGGTAAAAATAATTGTCTGTCCCTGGTATGCAGGAGAGTCCAGGCAGATTGAAGTAAAAAGCCGGATTTCCCTGTCGTGCTGGGGATAGGCTGCCGCCTGTTCAACAGAGCCAAAAGTAAAGGTTAAACCCTTCGGGCTCCTGCGGAGACCTTGACTTTTGGGTCCGGAGTAATATCAGTAATAGCCGCTGGAAAAGCTGAAATTGTTTGTCCCTGCGAGACACGGATGCATGGAGTCAGGGGAATCAGGGCGGAACAGTACAAGGGTAATCAAGAAGGATGCTACGCCTGCAGGCTTCTCATCCTTCCTGCCCGATTCTCTGTACTGGCTGCAACCAGTCCGTCAAGGTCGAGATGAACGAACTACGTTCGCCCTTGACAGACTTACTCTTTCCCTTCCCTGTGCATGATCCAGTTATCTGTTACCAGAGAAGCAAAAGCATCTACTTTATGCTGCATATGAACAAGTTCCTGTATGAGAACAGAAGCTTCATAAATGACATAGGTCAGACATTGCAGATCAAGAGAGCGTTTACGAAAACGTTCATCGAGAAGAGCAAGCAATTCTGTCTTGCTTTTTTCTTCCTTCATGCAGAACAGGACAAGATTCTCAAACTTCTGGTTAAAGCTACCGCCTTCAAAGTTACTGACATAGTTCAAAACTTCTTCAGACATCCAAACACATTTCATATGATTTTTCATGATGCTTCTCCGATCTATTGCTAACAGGATTATGGAAAGGGTAATTCATCGTCCTTTTCCTTTTCTTCTTTCAGCAGCTTATCCATAAGTGCAGATAAGTCATTAGTTTGACGTTCCAGATGTGTAAGAGCTCTGCGGACATCTCCAATCTCAGAAGAAAGTTCCCGGACGGTCTCCAATTTTTTATACTGCCTGGTAATCTGCTGATCTAGAGATTCAAGTCGCTGCTTCTTGGCTTCTTCCTGCTCCATGCAGAACAAAACAAGATTTTCAAACTTCTGGTTAAAGCCGTCACCTTCAAAACTGATCACGTAATCCATTACCTGATCTGACAGGCGCACAGACTTTAAATTACTTTTCTTTACCATGACACAGCTCCCACATATGTTCTTCAGAATTTATTTGTTTAACAATATAGTTACGATTAAATGGTTCAGAACGATGTAACATTTCAACATATTCCTTTGCTTCACACTCTGAATAGAAAAGCCCTATTGGAGTAAATTGTCCAGGCTTTGTAGTTAATTCTTTAGCAACAAGCCAACTTAAAAACATCATAAGATTACACCTCCTAAAATACCCATTTATATCTCATTTGTGAAGGTTGCCAATGCACCTACAACGATCATTTGGACATATTTACATTACTGGCAATTTAGAACAAAAACACGTTGAAAAATACAGTTTGTAATGGTAAAATTGAATATTAACAAAGTAATAAAAGTATCACTTTTTACAGTTTTGATTATAATGCGAAAATATCGCAATAGTCAAGAACTAAATGCGAAATTGTCGCAAAAGTGTAAGGAGAGAAAATGTCCACCTACGAACGAATCAATATTTTATGCAAGGAAAACCATATAACAGGTAAGGAAATAGGCGAAAAACTGGGATTAAAGAAAAGTCCATTAACAGATTGGAAGAATAATAAATCAAAACCAACGATAGACCAGATTAAAATTATTTGCGAAATATTCGCAGTATCGGCGGATTATAATATTGTTTGGAAAAGATACAGATGAGCGTTTAACAAAAGAAGAAAATGAAATAATTCAAGCTTATAAGAAAGCTGATACGAGAACACAGGAAATTATAAAGCTAAGTCTTCAACCTTATATGACACAGGAAACAAAATTATCAGATTCACAGATTGGATAAAAAATCATTATGAATAACAAGAACTCAAAGCACTTCCTGGATGAAACAATACAAAGATCAAAGATTGAAAATGCCCAGAGGGAAGCGGAACAGATTTATAACTACAACAAATGGAAAGACAACCATGAAAAGATGGTAGAACATGAATTACGAAAAAAACAACACCGAGAACCGAGTGCTGTCAAATGTATCCTGATCGGGGTTCTGCTGGCACTTGCAATTGAGGTTATTTACATATTGATTATTAATGATTCAGAAACACTATTAACAGCTTTTCAGACAATAAAACAAAAGTTTGGTGAAATATGGGAGATAATAATAGATTTGACAATACCCAGATAACAACGCTGATTCCTCTTAATCAGGGTGTCCAGGTTCGAACCCCTGAAGGCGCACTAAGAACACTGTTTTTGCGGACAAAGCGATTGCCGCGGGGACGGTGTTTTTTATGTTTTACGGGAAAGTGAAAAATAAAGGTGTCTGGGAAATAGAGAGAAATGAAGTATTTACGCCCCTGCGGAGAAAGTTCCACAAGGGCGTAAAAGTATTTTATGCTGCTGATAGCACTTGAAGAACACAGGGTCAAGCTGGTAAATATCTTCATGCAGAAGGGAAGACTGCTGCGCAAGATGCAGATAAACTCTCTTTATAATCAGTCATCACACTTTATACAAACCATCCTGATAACATTGAAATCCCTCCCTGTTGGAAAGAGTTGATGACATTGAATTTTTATAAGTCGGAAACATATAAGACATTGCAAGAAAAAGAAAAGGGTTTGTGAAAAGATTTTAACGCTTTTCGTATCAAAAGATGCACTATGGCTTCTGATTATGTTATACTCTATACTCAGTGTATTGTCGAAAGAAGAGGAATAAGTCAAATATATGGGTTCCGGTCTGGTCAAGGGAGGTTGTGGTATCGAATGAAAAAAATACTAAAAAGAATAGGCAAAGTATTTTGCCTTTTTTTGCTGATCGTGGTGTTGGTGAATGTACTTTCACCTCTTTTTTGCAGAAAACCGGACGAAAAATATGTGGAAAGTCTGAGAAAGACAGAATTTACATCAGAGACAGCAGGCGTAGAAAGAATTTGCTGCATTGACGATAATGAAGAGGCACTTTTGTGGAGGCTTCGTATGATTGGCACTGCGAAGGAGAGCATTGTACTGTCTACCTTTGACTTACGCGCGGATGATAATGGCACTAAAATTCTTGCCGCATTGAATTGCGCTGCGGCAAGAGGTGTGAAGATTCAGTTATTGATCGATGGAATTTATCAGCAACTGTTTCTGGCTGGAAGCAGCGATTTCCAGGCTCTGGCATCATATGAGAATGTGGAAGTGGGAGTTTACAATCCGGTGACACCGGTCAATCTGTTTAAGGTGAATTATCGCATGCATGATAAATATCTGATCGTGGATGAGAAAATGTATCTGCTGGGCGGACGCAACAGCAATGATATCTTTCTGGGGGATCAGACAAAAGGCATTAATGAAGACAGAGATATCCTGGTGTATGATACATCAGAAGGACAGGGAGAGTCTCTGAACCAGCTTGAGGATTATTTCCATAAAATATGGAAGGAAAGCTGTGTGAGCATTAAAAAAGGCAAACAATCTTCCAGATATACGGATGCATACCGGCACATGGAAGAAATTTACATATCTCTGCTGAAAAGGTACAATGATATAGAAACCTACAGTGCATGGGAAAAGGATACGATAGAAGCAAACAAGATCACTCTGATCAATAATGGAATTGAGGCGGGACGAAAAACACCGCAGGTTCTCCAGACAATTCAGTATCTTACTGAAAATGCAGATCATGTAATAATACAGACTCCTTATGTGATCTGTAATGGTTACATGTATGATGTATTGCAGGGGATTTCAGATCATGCAAAGCTTCAGATCGTGCTGAATGCAGTGGAAAAAGGCTCTAATCCATGGGGCTGTACAGATTATCTTAATCAGAAAAAGAAAATTCTGGAAACAGGGGCAGATGTGTATGAACTGATGAATGATTATCCGGTTCATACAAAAGCTGTGCTGATAAATGACCGTCTGTCAGTAGTAGGTTCCTATAATCTGGATATGCGAAGTACTTATCTGGATACGGAACTGATGCTGGTAATTGACAGCGAAAAACTGAATCAGCAGATTCACGAAACAGAATCAGATTATATGGAAAAAAGCAAAGAGGTACTTGCAAACGGTCAGGAAACCGAGGCGCAAAGTACCAGGGGAAAGCGTTGA
>ENA-OPZM01000881-OPZM01000881.1-human-gut-metagenome-genome-assembly--contig:-NODE-881-length-11843-cov-3.774326_pt1 | contig 11843 bp, 19 predicted proteins | sample MGYA00242478_ERZ504493 | MGnify/ENA primary metagenome ERZ504493 (study PRJEB26092, sample SAMD00036227) | human gut metagenome | host: Homo sapiens | study: EMG produced TPA metagenomics assembly of...
CTTCTTCTGAGACTTGATGTTTGCCACTTCTGGAGTTCCTTTCGAGTTCCTTGCAAAAAATGTATGACACCTCTGAGACACGGTGAGGTCATGCAAGCGCCTACTATAGCACGCTCCCCCTCAAAGGGATAGAACGAATTTGTCAAATAGGCAGGTATCATCACGATTTTCTCAAGATGTTCGTAATCCAGAGCAAAAGCGCGGTCTCGGAATCTGCCGAACCCTTGAGCGCGAGCTCCACATCAACGGCACCCTCGAGCGCTGCGATGAGCTCGGTCATCGAAAAACGACGCGCCCAGGTAAGGTGATTCTTGACCTGCCAGGACTGGAGCTTGAGCGTTGCGGCCAGCTCGCGACCCTGCCCACGCGCGTCGAGCGCTTGGCGACGATAAGCTCGCGAATGCGACCGCACAGCAATGTGTAAGTCCACACGTAGCTCTTGGAGGCAGGAGCTTAAAGAGCTCGAGCGAACGCCGCATATCGCGAGCCGAGACGGCGTTGAGGAAGTCCCAGGGTTGGACCTCGGCCGTACGTACAATCCAGCGCTCAACATCGGCAAGTTCAATCTGGGGCGACTCGACCATCTGGGCAAGCTTAGTCAAGTCGTTATCGAGCATGCGCGTGTTTTCGCCCGAACGCGAGACGAGCTCCTCGGCGGCCGCCGTCGAAATCGACTTACCGCGCTGCGTCGCCATCTGCTGAACACGGCGCGGCAGTTCCCAGCGCTTGGTACCCGAGCAATCGACGATAGCCTTCTTGTCGATCTTGGCGATTGCCTTATACAGGCGCGTATTCTTGGCAAGTGAGTCGGCGATGATGAGGCAGACCGTTGTGGGGCTGGGACTCGCCAGATACCCAACGAGCGGCTCCGAGACCGCCTTAGCGAGCTTTGAGCAGCCATCGAGGATTACCAGACGAAACTCGCTGCCCATCGGAAAGGTGTTAAGCGATCCGATAATGGACTCGATATCGGGGTCCTTGGTCATGTCTCGCTCGTCGAGGTTGAACTCGACCATACCCGACTTTTCCTGACGCGCTTTCATACGCGAGACGGCGTGGTCGCGCTTAACTCCGTCGGTACCGACGATCAGATATGCCGGCAGCAAACCGGTTTCGGACATTGCGCTCCCCTCCCGCAGGCCTTCGTATTCGTTCCGTGCCATTCTAGCCCAGGGGCCCACCACACGCCAACGACGTCGTCACGGTCGCTGGCATCGCATCGCAAAGCCATTCGCAGTCGGTGTGACGGTAATGTCGCCGTGTTCGATGGTACACGCGAAATCACCACCCGCTTCCTTAACGGCATCGATGCAGGCATCGGACGGATGGCCGTATCGATTCCCCTCACCGGCGCTTGCGAGGGAAAGCTCGGGCTTCAAGACGTCCAGCAACTCGCCATCGACTGAAACCTTGGAGCCGTGATGCCCAAGTTTAAGGACATCGATATCCCCCACCTCCTGCACGAATTCCCGCTCTTGGTCGAGCTCGGCATCACCGGTGAGAAGTATTCGCAGGCTCTTGCCTTCCTGAACATAAGAGAGCAGCAGGACAAGCGAGTCCTCATTTCCCTCGCCATCCACGGACTCGAATGGCCACATCACGCGAGCGCAAAATGAGCCGATATCGACCGTATCCCCACGGCGCACCTGCCGATACTCCACGCCAGGTCGGTTCAATACCTCGGCAGGAGCATCCTCCAGCGCATCCGCCGCCACGGCAATCGTTCCGACCGAAAACTGTTCGAGCACGGCAGGCAAACCACCCAGTGGTCCTCATCCCAATGCGTCACAAAAACGGCATCGATATGGTGCACGTTATTGCGAACCAACGCCGCAACCACACGCTCGTCGAGCCCGCAGTCGACAAGTGCAACTGCGCCGCCTTGGCGGATAAGAATCGCATCGGCCTGGCCCACATCGAGCACCGTCACCGAAGGCGGAGCGAATCGATCCCAATAGACGTACGGAATCGCAGCCAAGAGCATCAGGCATGCAAGCCCCACCGCCATAGGACGTGCACGGGGACGCGGCCACCAGACCAGCAGAACCGCCAGAAAACACGGCACTAGGTAAATCCACATGCTATCGGGCGGCACGCTCACGGATGCACCCGGCATGGCGGCAAACAGCTGCTCGAAGAACAGCGCGCAACGGGCGGCAATCATGGGCACAACGAGCGCCCAAGTCCGCAACGGTCCCACGAGCGAAAAGGGAGCCAGCACGATCGACACAGCGAGCAGTACGCTCACCACCGGACCGATGACCGCATTTGCCAGCGGAGCAATGAGCGAGAACGTACCGAAGGCAGGAATGGTAATGGGAAGTGTCGCCAGTTGCGAGCACAGCGTGACGGAAAGCATGCTGGCAACGCCCGATGGCACACCCAGCTCACCCAAAGCGTAGGTCGCATAGGGGCAAAAGCACAGAATGGCTAAGACGCTGGTGCATGAAAGCTGAAAGCCCATCTCGAACAGCACCGTCGGCCGCAGTAGCACAAAGATGGACATGGTTACGAAGAGTGTCGAAAGGCCGTGCCGACGACGCCCCGCGCCGTTTACGACAAGCGTCGCGAACACCATGCAGCACGCACGCACGGCCGAGGGAGACGCGCCCGTAAAGGCAGCATAGCCCACAAGCAATATCGCCAATATCGCCCGCTGAAGACCACGTGAGCACCGAGTCTTTTGCAATACACCCTCGATAACAAACCCCACGATAGCCAAATGGCTGCCCGAGACGGCGATAAGATGCGCCGTTCCCGTCACAGAAAACCAGTCGCCCGCCGGCTGGGCGCGCAGCTCGGCCGAACGACCGCAGACGACACCGGCTATGAGCGCACGCGCCGGGTCTGTCGCAGGCGCGATGGACGCAAGCAGCCCATTTCTCAGCCGAAGCAGCGGCACCGGAGAGCCTTCATCGACTGACACAATCCGAACGGCTTTAACCTTGCGCACCTCGCCTCGGAGCACACGCGATCGTCCATATGCATCGTTCTCAAAACGTGAAACGCGACCGATAACACGCACGTGCGCCCCGACCTTGAGCTCACGATCACACGATAGGCGAACCGTTGCCAAGTTCTTACCGTCCGCGCGTGCCTCGCAGGTATAGGAATACACGTCGTCGTTTATGGATGGATCACCCTGCACGACAAACTCGAGGCCGCTTGCCGCTCGACCGTCGAGCGCCCTCGAGGCGCTTAGCGCACCCACAGCCCACCACGCCGAGACGACCGCTCCCGCCACGAGACCGACGGACGCGGCATACAGCCACCGCTTCAAAGGGGCAAGCCTCGCACAAGAGTGAGCCAGCACAACGAAAACCGCTGCCGCAACGGGAATGGCCCATAGCGGCCCGACCGCCGTCGCCCGCTCCCTCAGCAGCGCATCAGCGGCTATGCTGAGCACCAAGCGCAGCTCACGCACATGCCGGCACACAGGGTCATCGTCCACGGAATCAGGGCCGCGGAGGCATCACGTGCTCTCGCTCGGTCGCACTCATACGCAGATGCAATCTTTGATTTTGGCAAGCTTCTTCTCGCCGATTCCCGACACGCGCATCAGATCGTCAACCGAAGCAAAAGCACCGTTCTTTGTCCGCTCATCGATAATCGACTGTGCCATTGAGGGACCGATTCCCGAGAGCGTCTGCAGCTCTGCCGAGCTTGCCGTATTAATGTTTACTAGGCCTGTTGCGCCACCGACGCCTGATGATGCGAAAGTCCCACCATCAACACCGGCTTCCGCAATGGGCACCTGCTGCTCCCCTACCGTTGGAACGTGAATTTTTTGTCCATCAGTGACCTTGGATGCACGATTAAGCCCGTAACGTCTGCTTCGGGCGCCAGCCCGCCGGCGGCATCAATCGCCTGAGCCACCCGCGCCCCGTCTTTGAGGCGATATACACCGGGTGACACCACGGCGCCATCAACATCGACATAGACCTCTGCCGCGGCAGACACCTTAGGCGGAGAGCCTTCAGATGTCTTTCCACTCGAAGCATCACCGGATCCCGCTCCACTAACGTGCCCGAACCATCAGTGCGCTCAAACGACACACCGCCGGCACCGCCGCCAAAGTTCGCCATTGCCAGTCCACTCGCCATCGCAATGACGACCAGTATCGCCATCGCCACTGCCTTATGACCGAGCAGTTTGCCCGCCCAGCGGTCCATCTTTTTGACTCGTTCGTGTTGTTCGCGCTGCGCCATAGCAAAACCTCCCAACACCATCGTGTCAGGAAACGAACGCCGCAGCTTCCGCACGTCCACACCAGTTTTCGCGGTCAAACCAAAAGCTGACCAAAACCTTGCGAAAAAATGTCCATTTATTCAGACACACGTCAGCGAATGAACATCTTGGCATCATTTGCCAGATAGCAAAAGACCGACGATACAGGCGCATCGTCGGTCTATGCAGGCAATTACTCGTAATCTTGGTAAATCTCACGCGGAGCAAGCTCAGAATGTTTGCGTTTTAAGGTCTTAGGGGCCTTGTACGTGTTGCTCTCGAAGTCGATGTACTCGGTCTGCTTGAGCAGACGCTCAATCATCTCCTCGTGATCAAACAGTTCCCAGGCCTCATGCACGGCATCGAGTTTAGCGTGCGTCTCGGGACGGCGCGGCATAAACAGCGTACAGCAGTCGGGAGCGGCCTCAGTCGAGATATCGAACGTACCGATCTCCTCGGCGCGTGCGATGATCTCCTGTTTGTCCGAACCGATGAGAGGACGGAACACGGGAATCTTCACGGCTTCGTTGACGGCATGATGTTCTCAAGCGTTTGGGAGGCAACCTGCCCAAGCGATTCGCCCGTAACGATGGCCTGGCACCCTCGATGTGTGCAATGCGCTCAGCAACCGAATACATAATGCGGCGATACATGATCACGCGCAGGTTGCTGGGACAGGTGACCGAAATCTCACGCTGGCAGTCGCCAAACGGCACCACGTACAGGCGGCCGATCTGGACACCCGGCTCAAGCGCACGGATGATATCCTGCACCAAATACTCGCTCGTATCGGGCGTCTGCGGACGACCGGAGAAATGCACCGGCACGCAAACCGCGCCGCGACGCGCGAGCATCCAGGTCGCCACCGGAGAATCGATGCCCGACGACAGAAGCGTCACGACCTTGCCGGCAGATCCCACCGGCAGACCGCCCACGCCGCGCTCGGAGCGTGCGTACACGTAAACGCTACCCTGGACCACCAGTACGTGCACCATCGCATCGGGGTCGTGCATTTGAACCTTTTTATCGGGAAACGCCTCGCACAGCACCTCGCCCACCTGACGATTAATATCGATCGAGGTGAGCTCATAGTCGGTATTGGAGCGCTTGGCATGCACCTTAAACGAATCGAAGGGGCCAAACTCGCGCAGCGCCTTGACGGCGGCGGCGCAGTACTCCTGCGGGTCGCGGTTGGTGTGGTACGCCAGGGACACACGGGCAACGCCGGGGACGGTGCGGATGACGCGCGCCGCCTCGTCGGCCTGATGCTCGTTAAAGGTCACGAGGATATAACCGGAAATTCGAGACACGGCGTTCACGGAAAAGGCGGCCAAGGCCGCCTTAATGTTATCCATGAGGATATGCTCAAAATGTGCGCGGTTCTTGCCCTTCAGCCCTACCTCGTGATAGTGGACTAGGCAGACGCGAGCCGCCATTTAGGCTTCAGCAACCTTGTGGCCGAGCGCCTTCTCGTAACGGGCCTCGTCGTAAGAGATGTCGCCGTCGACAATCTCGTCCATAGCCATCGAGATGGTATCGGCACCGGAAAGCCCGATGGTGATGTCATCGACATCCTGGACGGCAAGCACGCGGTTGTGCTGGCCACGCAGCATGCTATTGATGTCGCAGGCGCGCTTGGAGGCAAGCGAAGCGAGCAGGAAGCGGTTGTGATCGGTCTTCTCCAGAAGATCGTCAATGCAAGGCTTTACAACGGACACGGACCTCAGATCCTTTCATGCATATCGAGAACGCGAACGAGCTCATCGGTCGCGCGGTCGAGATCGTCATTCACCACGACGTCGTCGTAGCGGTCGGCAAGGGCAAGTTCATCGGCGGCGTTTGCCATACGCAGCTCAATCGTCTCGGGCGTCTCGGTACCGCGACCGACCAGACGCTCGCGGAGCACCTCGAGCGAAGGCGGCTTGATAAAGATCAACACGGCCTCGGGGAAACGCTCCTTGACCTGCAGGGCTCCCTGGACATCGATCTCCAAGATCAGAGACGAGCCAGAGGCGAGCTTGGATGTGACCTCGCTCACCAAGGTGCCGTAGCAGTTACCGTGGACCTCGGCCCACTCAACAAACTCACCGTTTGCCACGCGGCGGTCGAACTCCTCGCGCGTCAGGAAAAAGTAGTTGACGCCGTCGACCTCACCTTTGCGTGGTGCTCGCGTGGTAGCCGAAACCGTCAGGCCCAGGTTCGAGCGACGCTCGCGCACACGAGTGACGAGCGTGCCCTTGCCTGCACCTGACGGTCCAGAAATCACAAAGAGCTTTGAATCCTGAGCGCTCACTTATTTGGTCAGCTGCTCGAGGAGCTGCTCGCGCTGGCGGACGCCGAGGCCCTGGACGCGACGGGTAGCGGAGATGCCGAGCTCCTCCATGATCTTGGCGGCCTTGGCCTTGCCATAACCGGGGAGAGACTCGATGAGGGTGGAAACCTTCATGCGGGAAGCGATGGGGTCATCGGAGTTGAGCACGGACTCGAGGGACTTCTCGCCCTTCTTGATCTGCTCGCGAAGCTCAGCGCGGGCGTGACGTGCGGCGGCAGCTTCTCAAGAGCCTGCTTGCGCTGCTCGTCGGTAAGCTGAGGGAGTGCCATTCGAACCTCCAAATAGTTGGGTTATATCTGATGCAATAATTGGCATTTTAGCACGTCAAACGCACTAAATGCCCAATCGACGGCACCATAGGTTAGACGATACCTGCGAAAAGTGCAATATACGGAGGTTAAAGTTGAGCCCCTGACCTGCGATTCCACACAAAGGATGGGAAAGTTTTCGCAGGCACAGGGGCTAATTTGTGCTATTGAGACCCAAAAGTGGTGACTTGAGGGAATCTTTTAGGCGACGTTTTCGACCAGCTCGGCAACGATAGCGTCAAATGCGGCAACCGGGTCGTCGACACCGGTGATGGGTCGGCCCACCACGATGTGGCTCGCACCGCGCTCGATAGCCTGGGAAGCGTCGCCACGCGGGATTGATCGCCCAGGGCGGCACCCACCGGACGCACGCCCGGAGTCACAATGAGGGCATCGGGGCCCAGCAGCTCACGCATATCGTGGGCCTCCATCGGCGAGCACACGATACCGTCGATGCCGTTAGCCTGGGCAAGCTTTGCCAGGCGGGCGGCCTCCTCGGCCACGGGCGACTCGACACCGATCTCGGTCAGCGCATCCTGGTTCATGCTCGTGAGCACGGTAATGGCAACGAGCTTGGCGCGATCCTCGCGAGCCTCCTCGGCACCCTCGCGGCAGGCAGCGAGCATAGCGCCCGAGCCCAGACCGTGGACCGAAAGCAGGTCGGCACCGGCAAGCGAGGCGGAACGGGCGGCACCGCGCACCTGATGCGGAATGTCATGGAACTTGAGGTCGAGGAAGACCTTAAAGCCCAGGTCCTTGAACGTCTTGACGATCTCGGGGCCCTCAGCGTAATAGAGCGTCATGCCCACCTTGAGCCAAGCGGCATGACCAGAAAGTTCATGGGCGAGCTCAAGCGCACGCTCACGGTCGCAATCGAGGGCGACGATAACGCGGTCGCGGGCATCGGTCTCTAGCATTCGAAAGCACCTACCAGCTCGTTGATGTCCTTCACGCCCTGGGACTCCGCCCAAGCCTCGAGCTCGTGCGCAATCTTAATCGAGGCGCACGGATCGACAAAGTTGGCCATGCCGACCGACACGCAGGTGGCGCCAGCCAGGATAAACTCGGCCGCATCTTCGCCCGTCATGACGCCGCCGACACCGTTGATGGGGATATCGACGGCCTGAGCAACCTCCCAGACCATGCGAACGGCGATGTGGTGGCACAGCGGGCCCGAAAGGCCGCCCTTGGGCTTGGCCACACGGGACTTGCGGGTATGAACGTCGATGGCCATGCCCTGGATGGAGTTGATGACCGAAAGGCCGTCGGCTCCCGCGGCCTCGAGAGCTTGGCAATCTCGGCGACGTTAACCGGAGCCATCTTTACGAACAGCGGCTTATCGGTCACCTTACGGCAGGCAGCCATAACGGCAGAGGCGCCTCGGGCGAGGAGCCCATGGCGGCACCGCCGGCGGCAATATTGGGGCAGCTGACGTTGATCTCGTAGCCGGCAGCCCAGGGGCACAGCTCGACATACATCTCGAGCGCGCGGACAAACTCCTCAACGGAGTGGCCGGCGACCTGGCAAATGACCTGGCAACCGTCCTTGGAAAGCTGCTCGAGCCACGGGCCGGACTCACGGGCAAAGGCAGCCACGCCGGGGTTCTGAAGGCCCACGGAGTTGATCATGCCGCCCGGGATCTCGGCCATGCGGGGCGCGGGGTTGCCGGGCCAGGGCTCGGCAGCACAACCCTTGGTGGTGATGGCGCCCAGTTGGGAGACATCAAAGAAGTTCTGGAACTGCCATCCGTAGCCAAAGGTACCGGCTGCGGTGTTGATGGGGTTCTGCATCTTGACGCCGCCGAAATCGACGGCCATGTTCACGTTACCCACTAGAAGACCACCACCTTGGAAGCATCAAACACGGGGCCGCACATGCAGGCGCCCTTCATACCGTCGACCGTCTCGACATTGCAGGTGTTGCAGGCGCCAAAGCCACAGCTCATCATGCGCTCGAGGGACACCTCGCAGTACGCACCGGCCTCGGCGGCGGCAGCGGCGACTTTCTTCATCATGACAGCGGGGCCGCAGCTGGCCACATAGTCGTAGCCGCCCTCGCCGAGCAGCTCGGCTGCCGGGTCGGTGCAAAAACCGTGCGTGCCCAGCGTGCCATCGTCGGTACACACGTTAACCGTGGCGCCCAACGCGCGGAACTCATCGACACCCACGGCCTTGGAAGCGGTGCCAAAGCCCAGGCACACGTCGACATCCACACCCTGCTCGGCAAGCATACCGGCGAGGCAGAGCACGGGCGGAACGCCGATGCCGCCCGCCACGAGCAGCGCCTTCCTGGTGCCCTCGGGAACAAGCCAGCCATGACCGCCAGGGCCCAACAAATTGGACTTGGAGCCGGGGCCCATCTGCGACAGACGACGGGTATCATCGCCCACGACGGCGTACCACAGCTCGACGGTACCGGCTCGGCGTCAGCGCGATAGAAGCTCAGGGCACGCGAAGCAGCGAGGAAGCATCGCCGGGCACGGCAATGTTCACAAACTGACCGGGCTTGAGCGCACTTGCAAGCTTGGGGGCCGAGATGACGAGCGAGAAGATGCCGTCGGCGATCTCCTGGTTCGAGACGACCTCGAAGTCGTGCATGCGTGCAGTGGAAGGTGTGGGCATAGACGCTCCAATCCCCCATGCGATTGCATGGTCAAAACGAACAGAAAGCGCGGCACCGCAAGGGCACCGCGCACAAAAGCGATAAGGCTATGCTAGCAGATGCAGCCGTCGGCGAGCGTCTGCTTACCGCCGACAAACACATCGGTGGCACGACCGGTAAGCGTGCGGCCGGCAAAACCGGAGTTCTCGGCTCGCGACTCATAACCGTCCTCGCCGACCGTCCAGGTGGCAGAGGGGTCGAACACGGTCAGGTCGGCAACGGAGCCCGCCTTGACCTGAACCTGATCGAGGCTCAGAATCTCACGCGGCTTGATGGCCATGAGCTCGACCATGCGGCCCACGCTCATCTTGCCCGTGTTGACCAGCTCGGTGAGTACGAGCGACAGGGAGGTCTCGAGGCCGATCATGCCAAAGGGCGCAAGCTCGAACTCGCGGGCCTTCTCCCACGGGGTGTGGGGAGCGTGATCGGTGACGATAGCGTCGACGGTGCCGTCGATGACGCCTGACGGATGGCCTCGGCATCTTCCTCAGTACGCAGCGGCGGATTGACCTTGAGCGAGGTGTTGTAGGTCTCGTCCAGGTCGTTCTCGGTCAGGAACATGTGGTGCGGGGTAGCCTCGCAGGTAACCTGAACGCCAGCGGCCTTAACGGCACGCACGATCTCCAGACCATGGGCGGTGGAGATGTGCTGGATGTGCAGCTTGGCACCGGTCAGCTTGGCGATCTCGATGTCGCGGGCGATCTGGAGCTCCTCGCCGGCAGCCGGCCAACCCTCGAGGGCCAGACGGGTCGAGACCTTGCCCTCGTTGATCTGCCGTGGCCGACCAGGTCCTCGTCCTGGCAGTGGCTCATGAAGACCTTGCCGAACATCTTGCCGTAGTCCATGCAGCGACGGAGCATGCCCGCGCCTGCACGCCGCGACCGTCATCGGTGAAGGCGACGGCGCGTGGGCGACCATATCGCCCCATCTCGACATGGCCTCGCCCTTAAGACCGCGGGTCATGGCGCCCGACGGATAGACGCGGCAGTGACCGACCTCAGCAGCGCGGGACTTGACGAACTCCACGACGGTGCCGTTATCGGTGACGGGGTCGGTGTTGGGCATGGCGCACACGCCGGTAAAGCCGCCCTTGGCAGCTGCGCGGGTGCCGCTCTCGATGTCCTCTTTGACTCGTAGCCGGGCTCGCGAAGGTGAACGTGCATGTCCACCAGGCCGGGGACGAGGTACTTGCCGGAAAGGTCGCGGACCTCGGCCCCCTCGACGGCGAGATTCTCGCCGACCTCGGCGATCTTGTCGCCGTCAATCAGGACGTCAACGACACCGTCAAGCTCGACGGACGGGTCGACGACGTGGGCATTCTTAAGAAGCAAGGCCATTATCGGCACCTCCAAGCAGCAGATACAGGATAGCCATACGCACGCAGATACCGGCGTAGACCTGCTCCAGGATGACGGAGCGTTGCGGGTGGTCGGCCATATAGGAATCGAACTCGACGCCGCGGTTGATGGGGCCCGGGTGGCAGATGATTGCGTCGGGCTTCATGAGCTTCTCGCGGTCCTTGGTCAGGCCGAAGAGCTTGTGGTACTCGCGAATGGTCGGGAACGGGGCACCCTCGAGGCGCTCCTGCTGCACGCGCAGCATGTAGACGACGTCCAGCTCGGGCAGGACGGAATCGAGGTCGCTCGTCACGTGGTCGCAGCCCAGGACCTCGGGCGACGGCGGCAGCAGCGTGCCGGGGGCGACGGCGTAGGTCTCGCAGCCATAATCTTAAGGGCGGGGATCAGCGAGCCGCAGACGCGGGAGTGCGCGATATCGCCGACGACGGCGACCTTCAAACCGTGGAAGTCACCCTTGTGCTCCCAGATGGTGTACAGGTCGAGCAGGGCCTGCGTGGGATGGTTGTGCTTGCCGTCGCCGGCGCAGATGACGCTCGCGGGCGAGTTCTGCGTGACGATGTAGGGAGCGCCGGCGTGCTTGTCGCGTACGACGATGCAGTCGATCTTATAAGCGTTGAGGGTCTCGACGGTGTCGACGAGGCTCTCGCCCTTGACCGTGGAGGTCGAGGAGCCGCCGAAGTTAAGGCTGTCGGCCGAAAGACGCTTCTCGGCAAGCTCGAAGGAGCTGCGGGTGCGCGTCGAGGGCTCGTTGAACATGTTGACAATGGTCTTGCCCTTGAGCGTGGGGACCTTCTTGATGGCACGCTCGTTTGACCTCGGAGAACGCTTGGCGGTCTCGAGGATGAGCTTGATATCCTCTTCGGAGTACTCGGTAATGTCGATCAGGTGCTTATGGTTGAACCGCCACGGTACTACTCACCCTCCCCAGGCGGCCGGACGTGAGCCCCAACCGTGGGG
>ENA-OPZM01000882-OPZM01000882.1-human-gut-metagenome-genome-assembly--contig:-NODE-882-length-11813-cov-1.595242_pt1 | contig 11813 bp, 13 predicted proteins | sample MGYA00242478_ERZ504493 | MGnify/ENA primary metagenome ERZ504493 (study PRJEB26092, sample SAMD00036227) | human gut metagenome | host: Homo sapiens | study: EMG produced TPA metagenomics assembly of...
CAAATATTGGGAAAAAGCCCACGGTAGAGGGCGACAATCCCCCCGGAGCCGAGACATATATCATGGGTCTGGACCGGGATATTTACGGAAGCACCATAGAAGTGCAGCTTTTGGATTTATCAGAGGAGAGAGAAAATTTGAATTCTCTGGAAGAACATAAAGGAGCAGATCAGCCGGGATAAGGAGGCTGCGGCGGGGTATTTTGAGAAAAAATTCAAATAAAAAGAGTTTACAATCCCCGCACCCTATGCTATACTAAATCGGTATGAACAGACGGCCGATGCCCCGTTGTCCGGTGACTCCAGCCGGCAGCCTGGTTTACGGTTAGATTCAGTAAAATTATTTTAACAGGAGATAGACCTACTGGTCGTTTACATATTGGTCATTATGTAGGTTCTTTAAAAAGACGTGTAGAATTACAAAATTCTGGAGAATTTGAAAAGATTTTTATTATGATTGCTGATGCTCAAGCACTTACAGATAATGCAGATAATCCAGAAAAAGTTCGTCAGAATGTATTAGAAGTAGCTTTAGATTATTTAGCTTGTGGCATTGACCCTAAAAAATCCACAATTTTTGTGCAATCACAAATTCCTCAGCTCTGTGAATTGACATGTTATTATATGAACCTTGTTACTGTATCTCGTTTACAGAGAAATCCTACAGTTAAATCTGAAATTCAAATGCGTAATTTTGAAGCAAGTATTCCTGTTGGCTTTTTGGCTTATCCAGTAAGTCAGGCTTCTGATATTACAGCTTTTAAAGCAACAACTGTACCAGTTGGTGAAGACCAAGAACCAATGATTGAACAGACAAGAGAAATTGTTCGTCGTTTTAATATGTTATATAATACAGAAACTTTAGTAGAACCAGATATTTTACTTCCAGATAATAAAGCTTGTTTGCGTCTTCCTGGTATTGATGGTAAAGCTAAAATGAGTAAATCCTTAGGAAACTGCATTTATTTATCTGATGAAGCTGATGTCATTAAACAAAAAGTAATGAGTATGTATACAGACCCTGATCATATCAAAGTTTCTGACCCAGGTAAAATAGAAGGTAATACAGTATTTATTTACTTAGATGCATTCTGCAAAGATGAACATTTTGCTAAATATTTACCTGATTATAATAATTTAGATGAATTAAAAGCTCATTATCAACGTGGTGGTCTTGGTGATGTTAAAGTTAAAAAATTCTTGAATGCTGTATTACAAGAAGAATTTGAACCAATTAGAAATCGTCGTAAAGAATATCAAAAAGATATTGCTTATGTATATCAGATTTTAAAAGAAGGTTCTGAAGTAGCTCGTGAAGTAGCTCAACAAACATTGCATGAAGTAAAAGATGCTATGAAAATAAATTATTTTGATGATATTGAATTATTAATCAACAGATTGATAAATATAAAGAAGTTAAATAATTATTTTAGGAAAACTTCCCATAGAATTTTATTTTTTAGATTTTATGGGGAGTTTTTATTTTTAATAGCAATAAAATAACTTTAATAATAAATGCATATTTTTTTCATTTTTTTCGATAATAAATTTAAAGTATTACTAAAACATAATAAAATAAGAATGTCTTTTAACAGAGCACTAGATTGTAAAATATAACTTTACATTAACTTTATGCTGTTAATGGATATAAATAAATTGTTAACTTGTGAAATTGGTATTTTCTTCTTAATATGGACATTATGATAAATAAAAATATAATTTCTAAGAAAATAATCTGTATTTATTAGATTTTTGTTTGCTTTATATAAAATTTTAGTAAAAAACAAGAGTTTTTTTTAGTAAATTGTGTAAAAATAAAAATGTTTTTAATGTGTATTTAGTATTGCACTTTGTACAATACTATTGTACAATATATCATGATTTTATAAAAAAGGAGATTTTATTTATGAAAATCATGATTTCATGAGCCATGAATTAAAATTGCCTGAACTTACACTTAGAGGGGTTATACTTGGTTTATTTATAACAATAGTATTTACTGCATCTAATGTGTATTTAGGATTGAAAGTAGGACTTACATTTTCTTCTGCTATTCCAGCTGCAATTATTTCTATGGCTATCTTGCGTATGTGCAAGGATTCTAATATCTTAGAAAATAACCTTGTACAGACTCAAGCATCTGCTGCTGGTACATTATCCGCAGTAATTTTCGTTATTCCTGGTTTATTGATGATTGGTTATTGGCAAGGCTTCCAATTTTGGCAAACTTTAATGATTTGTGCATGTGGTGGTTGCTTAGGGGTATTATTCACTATTCCACTTCGTCGTGCAATGGTAGTTAATACAGATTTGCCTTATCCAGAAGGTCGTGCTGCTGCTGAAATTTTGAAAGTTGGTAGTGCTAGTGTTAGCGAGAAAAAAGGCGTTACTGGCATGAAAGATATTGTAAGTGGTGGTGTTATCGCTGCGCTTATCAATCTATTTTCTAGTGGATTTGGATATCTTTCTGCTGAAATGATGAATTGGATTCATTTGGGCAAAAATGTAGTAACTTGTCTTCCATTAGGTTTTTCTCCTGCTTTATTAGGTGCAGGTTACCTTATTGGTCTTGCTAGTGGTTTAGCAATTTTATTTGGTTTAGTTGTTACTTGGTTAGGTTTTGTACCATATTTCATGTCTATATCTGATATTCCAGCTGGTGTAGATATTGGTGAAGTAGCTACTAGCATTTGGTCTTCTAAAATTCGTTTTATGGGTGCAGGTACAATTGGTATTGCTGCTATTTGGACTTTAATTACTTTATTAAAACCTATTTTAGATGGTATTAAAATGTCTATTAAAGCTGTATCTGATAATAGTGTATCTAATGATAATTTACATCGTATGGATACTGATATGACACCAAAAAGCATTGGTATTGTATTCGTATTAATCATTATCGGTTTAATAGGTGTATTCTATTCCTTCTTAGCTGGTGGCAATTTATCCACAGGTATGACTTTGTTGTACATAGTAGTTGGTATTATTGTTGCTGTAGGTATGGGCTTCTTCGTAGCTGCTGCTTGCGGTTACATGGCAGGTCTTATCGGTACTTCTTCCAGTCCAATTTCTGGTATTGGTATTTTAGGTATCATTGTTTCTTCCCTTGTAGTATTAGCATTAGGTAACCTTGCAGGTTTATTTAGCTCTGAATATGGTACTTTATTTGCTACTGCATTTGCTATTTTTATCACAAGTGTTATTACAAGTATTGCTGCTATTTCCAATGATAACTTACAGGATTTAAAAACTGGTTTACTTGTTGGTGCAACTCCATGGAAACAGCAGGTAGCTTTATTAATCGGTTGTATCGCTGGTGCGATCGCTATTGCTCCTGTACTCAATTTACTTTATGAAGCATATGGTTTCCCAGGTGCAATGCCACGTCCTGATATGGATGTAAATCAGGTATTGTCTGCTCCACAGGCTACTTTGATGGCAACAATTGCTAAGGGGATTTTCAATAATAGCATGGATTGGTCATATATTCTTTATGGTGTAATCTTTGGTATTATCATTATCATCATTGATGTACTCTTGAAAAAATCTACAAAAAATCTTAGTTTACCACCTCTTGCTGTAGGTATGGGTATATATCTTCCTCCAACTTTACAGATGCCACTTGTAGTAGGTGCTGTACTTTCTTATGTAGTAAATCGTTATTTACGTAAACGTGCAGAAGTTCGCAGTCCTCAAAATGTTGTTGATGATGTAGATACATGCAATCGTCGTGGTATCTTATTTGCTTCTGGTATGATTGTTGGTGAATCCTTAATGGGTGTATTACTTGCTGGTATTATCGTTGTTTCTGTAACATCTGGTGGTAGTGAAGCTCCACTTCGTATGGTAGGCGATAGCTTTGGTGATACAGCTCAATGGCTCGGTTTATTAGTAAATATTCTCTTAATTATTGAATTTGCTCGTCGTATTATCACTGCGAAATTAAATAAATAATTAGTGTAATAAAAAAACGACTTCTATGATAATTTGAGTAGAAGTCGTTTTTTATTGTTTAATTGTAGGATTTCTTTTATAATGATTTATATGTATTTTTGAATTTTAGGGAGCAAAGAAGATGAATTTTGATTGTAAAAATACGATTATACAACATAGAATATTTAAGAAATGTTATAAAGAGATAGCTAAAGAGGAAACAAATCGTATTTTTTGCCGACATGATATGGGTCATTTTTTAGATGTGGCTAGATTGATGATGATTTTAAATGTAAAAGAAGATTTAAAAATTAGCGATGATATGATTTATGCGACAGCTTTACTACATGATATTGGTCGTCATATTCAATATCGTCAAGGAATTGGTCATGAAATATCTAGTGCACAAATTGCTCCTTTAATTTTAGATGATTGCGATTTCACTGTAGAAGAAAAAAATCAAATCATTGAAGCTATTTTAAAACATAGAGATAGTAAAACTAGTGAAGAAAAGAATTTAAATGGGTTATTATATCGAGCTGATAAAATGAGCAGGGCTTGTTTTTGTTGTCAAGTTGAGCCTATTTGTAATTGGAAAGATGAAAAGAAAAATTTAAAATTAAATATTAATTATTTGAGGTATTTTTATGAAATTGGTAGTAGAGAGTTTGATTTTGGTAGACATACTTATATTATGGGAATTTTGAATGTAACACCTGATTCATTTTCTGATGGCGGTAGATTTAATTCTTTAGATAAAGCTTTATTTCATGCGCAAGAAATGATAAAAGAAGGTGTAGATATCATAGATGTTGGCGGAGAGTCAACACGACCTGGATATACACTTTTGAGTGATGATGAGGAAATATCACGTATTGTTCCTGTTATTGAAAATTTAAAAAAAGAGTTTGATGTGCCAATATCTTTAGATACATATAAGGGAAATGTAGCTAAAGAAGGAATAAAAGTAGGTGCTGATTTAATTAATGATATTTGGGGCTTAAAATATGATGATATTTTAGCAAAAGTTATAGCAGAAAACGATGTGGCTTGCTGTTTGATGCATAATCGTAAAGATATGAATTATAAAGATTTTTTGACTGATGTAGTGGAGGATTTACAAGAAACTATAGATATTGCTCAAAATGCTGGAATAAAAGAAGATAAGATAATTTTAGATCCTGGTATTGGTTTTGCTAAAACATATGAGCAAAATTTAATTATGTTAAAAAATTTATCTAGTCTACACAAATTGAATTTTCCTTTATTATTAGGAGCTTCAAGAAAATCTGTGGTGGGATTAACTTTGGACTTACCTGCTGATGAGAGAGTAGAAGGTACAATTACTACATCTATTATGGCAGTGTTAGCAGATTATGATTTTGTACGAGTTCATGATATAAAAGAAAATTTAAGAGCTATAAAAATGGCAGAAGCTATAAAATATGCTGGAGGTAATTTTTGATGGATATAATTCGCATTGATAATTTAGAAGTATATGCTTATCATGGAGTATATGATGAAGAAAAAGAAAAAGGTCAGTATTTTTATGTTAATGCTGAATTATGTACAAATACAAGAAAAGCTGGCATGAATGATGATTTAGACGCTTCTACTAATTATGGAACAGTATGCGATTTTATTCATGATTTTATGACTAAGCATACTTATGATTTAATTGAAACTGTAGCTGAACAATTAGCACAGGCATTATTATTGGAATTTAAATTAGTAAAAAGTATTTTATTAGAAATTAGAAAACCACATGCACCTATCGAAAAGGAATTTGAGTCCGTATCTGTAGAAATTGAACGTGGCTGGCATGAAGCTTTTGTAGCGTTCGGCTCTAATTTAGGAGATAAAGAGAAATTTATAGACGAAGCTATTGAAGCTTTGAGCAATTTACCACAGATAAATATAGTAGCTATTTCAGATAAAATTGTTACAGAACCATATGGAAATGTGGAACAAGATGTATTTTTAAATGGTGTTATGAAGATAGAAACACTTTTACCAGCAGATGAATTATTACAGATTTTGCAAAAAGTAGAGGAACATGCAGGTAGAGAACGTAAAATACATTGGGGACCTAGAACTTTGGATTTAGATATAATTTTTTATGATGATGATATTATAAGTGAAGATGATTTGATAGTTCCGCATCCAGATATGAAAAATCGTGATTTTGTATTAAAACCATTAATGCAGATTGCTCCGTATAAATTACATCCTGTATATAGAAAAACTATCAGCGATATGTATGCTGAATTGATGGCTAAAAAATAATAGAAATAAAAAAAGTTGTAATCAAATGATACATAATCAAGAGATTACAACTTTTTTTGTTATTTAATAAATTGTTTAATTGTTTGTTCGACTAATTCTAAATCTACAGTGGTATTATAACAAGGGCCGTTAGGTCGGATATTTAAAACTCCAGCAGCTGGTAGAGGATATACGTCTTGTATGCCACTTGTTAAATCACGTTCACAAGCAATGGCTAATAACATTTTAGGGCGGAGTTCTTTGGCGATTTTACGAGCTAAAGTTCCACCTGTTGCCACACGGAAATGAAAACCCATTCTATTTGCCATATCAATTAATGGGCCAATAGTACATTGATTGCAATGCTTACAATTATTGATGTCATGAGTTATTTTGTGTGGGCAAGTTGCGAGTTGTAGACAGTGTGGGGAGATAACTAATAAGTCTTTAGCTTCTACTTTGATGTTTTTATGTGTGAGTATATAGTTATTTAAGGCAATAAAAGAACGTTCAATTTCACGTCGTCCTATGCCGAAGATTTTTCCCCACAATATGATAATAGGGAAAAGAAAATTGATAAAATTGAAGATATATTTATCAAGAAAAAGAAAAGGCTTTTATATTTGCTATGTTGAAAATCATATTTAGAATGAATAGACAACAGAAAATAAATACTATGCTAACAATGGTAAAAGCTAATTGGGCAATAAAAGCTAAGTCTAAAACAACTAGGCGTGGATAACATAACCAAATAATCAAATAGGTGAAAAACATTATACTAAATAAGCTAATAGTAGCTAATTTTATAAATAAGCGTTTTTTAGTATTTTTTAAAATATCATTATACATATAGTTTATCCTAATCTTTCGTGTAGTGTAAAATTGGTAAAAAATTAGTAAGAAAGCGAAAATAGCTAGGCTACTTTCGCTTGTTACGTTTAGATAAAAGATACATTATTTTCAAGTTCTTGTTTATGACCGTTTATATATGAACTTGCTGGCATTTTTGCTTTATTAGGTGGCTGAATTTCAAGAAGTTCAATCGCACCTTCACCAGTAGCTACAATAATACTTTGTTTAGTTAATTTTATGATTTGACCAGGATTTCCAGTTCCTGTAGTTACTCTTGTTTGCCAGATTTTAAATTTCTTATTGTTTAAAGTAGTATAAGCGACTGGCCAAGAATTCAATCCACGTACTAAATTATGGATATCTTGGGCAGATTTTGTCCAATCAATGCGACAATTATCATTGTTTAACATTTTAGCATAGCAAGATAAATTGTCATCTTGTTTTTCACGAGGAGCTTTATTTTCTTCGATTAATTGAACTGTTTGCAATAATAAATCAGCACCTTGAACCATTAATTTGTCATGAAGTTGTGCTGTAGTCATATCTGGAGTGATTTCAGTAGTAGCTTTTAATATCATATCGCCAGTATCTAAACCAACATCCATATACATAGTAGTGATACCAGTTTCTTTATCGCCATTGATGATTGACCAGTGGATTGGAGCTGCACCGCGCCAACGAGGTAATAATGAACCATGTACATTTACACAGCCAAGTGGCGGTATATCAAGTATTTCTTTAGAAAGAATTTGACCAAAAGCGACAACGATAATTAAATCAGGTTTTAATTCGCGAAGCTTAGCTACACATTCTGGTGTTTTGATTTTTTCTGGCTGATATACTGGTAAATTATGTTTTAGAGCATATTCTTTGACAGGGGACATAGCTAATTTTTGACCACGTCCTTTTGGTCTGTCTGGTTGTGTATATACAGCAGTTACATTGTAGTGTTGATTTAAAATATCTAAGCAAGGTACAGCAAATTCTGGAGTACCCATGAAAACAATATTTTTTATTGGCATGGAAAACACCTCTTATTTTTGAGCTTTATGAAGATTATTGGCAATATCGATAAATAATCTTCCATGTAAATGGTCTATTTCGTGTTGAAGGCAACGTGCAAGAAGTCCTGTAGCAGTAATGCGATGACGTTTTCCACGACGATTTAAATATTCAACGCTTACTTTAGCAGCACGTTCTACTTCACCATAAATTTCTGGTACACTTAAACAGCCTTCAGTGTCTATTTCAGTGCCTTCTTTGCGAATAATAGTAGGGTTGATGAGTTCTAAAAGTCCTTCACCTACATCGATAACTACTACTTGGATAGATTGACCAACTTGTGGTGCAGCAAGACCTACACCATTAGCTTTATACATAGTTTCTGCCATATCATCAAGTAAAGTACGGATTGTTTTATCAATTCTTTCAATTGGTTGAGCTTGTTGTTTTAAAACAAGGTCACCAGCTTTTTTATATCTAAAATAGCCACGAAAATTCCTCCTATAATTTCAAAGTTAACTGATATAAATTTTAACATAGGAAAGAGTATAAAGCAAAGATAATAGTATTTATGGTATAATAAGAAATGTCAAAAAATTGAATTGGAGAATAATAGCTTATGAATAGAAGTAGAACATATTTGACACCAAATCGACATGAAAAATACATGGTAGTAGATGGCTATAATATAATAAATGCATGGGAAAGTTTAAAGAAATTCATCAATGATGATTTAGATTTTGCTAGAGAAAAATTAATTCATCTTTTAATGGAATATGGACAGTATGAAAAATATGATATTACTATAGTTTTTGACGCACAATATACTAATGCGGAAGAAAATGTCGAAGAAAAATCTAAACATTGTAAAGTAGTTTATACAAAGGAAAAAGAGACAGCTGATAGTTATATTGAACGCAGTGTATATGAAGCTACTAAATATTATGGTAGAGAAGTATATGTAGTAACTTCTGATGGAGCAGAGCAGTCTTTGATTTTAGGAGCAGGAGCATATCGTATTTCTGCAAATGAATTGTGGCGAAGAATAAAACATAGCAAAAAAATATTCGCGATGAATATACAGGTGAGCATGTATTGCCATTGAGAAGAAGTGAAATTGGTTCAAGAATAAATGATGAAGTTATGGCAAAATTAGATGAACTCAGAAAAAGAAAAAGTTAAATGAAATAATTCAGATTTAATAATATGATGATAAGCTATTGCAAATAGTAGAAATTATTTTATAGAGATATTTTTTGTATAAATGTATAAAATCTTGCATAGATAAATTTTCTATGCTATACTAGTTAAAGAAGTTAATTTGATTATTCCTTAAAGAGTGGGTAGACGCCCACTCTTTACTTTATATTGGGGATAATATTACAGGAGGTGTTTCGATGGCAAATCGTGTGGAAGAAGCAGTTGAAAAAAATTGCTGAAGAAATTTTAGCTAATACTGATTATGAACTTGTTGATGTAGAGTATGTAAAAGAACGTGATTGGTTTTTACGTGTATACATCGATAAAGAAGGTGGCATTGGCCTTGATGATTGTCAGGAAGTAAGCGGCCTACTGGATGAAAAGCTTGAAGAATTAAATATTATCAATGACCGCTATATTTTGGAAGTGTCTTCACCAGGACTTGACCGTGCGTTGAAAAAAGAAAAAGATTTTAAACGCGAAATGGGCAAAGTGGTGGATATTACATTATATAAGGCTATTGATGGTGAAAAAATGATAACTGGTAAATTAACTGGTTATACAAAAGATATTATTACTATTGATGAAACTAGAGAAATAGCATTAAAAGATATTGCTTTAGTTAGATTGCATATTGATTTTTAAATTAAGATTAAGGAGTAAATGTAATTAAATGGCAACCAAAGATAAAGGCTTTTTAGATGCGTTAAAAGAAGTTGGACAGGAGAAAGGCATAGCACCAGAAGTATTATTTGAAGCAGTAGAAGCAGCATTAGTATCTGCTTATAAAAGAAATTTCAACACTGCTTCTAATGTACGTGTGTATTTAGAAAGAGCAACTGGCGAATTTCATGTATACGCTCAGAAAAAAAAGTTGTAGAAAAAAGTGGAAAATAAAGTTACAGAGATTTCTTTATTACAAGCTCAAAAACAATTTGGCGAAAGCATTGTTTTAGATGATGTAGTAGAAGTAGAAGTAACACCTGCTAACTTTGGACGCATTGCAGCTCAAACTGCAAAACAAGTAGTAGTACAGCGTATTAGAGAAGCAGAACGTGGTATTATCTATGAGGAATATTCTAACCGTTCTAGTGATATTTTAACTGGTACTGTACAGAGAATGGAAGGTCATAATGTATTTATTGACCTTGGTAAAACAGAAGCTGTACTTGCACCATCTGAACAGATCAGCACAGAACAATATAAACATAACGACCGCATTAAAGTTTATGTAGTAGAAGTAAAGAGAACTTCTAAAGGTCCTCAGATTTTAGTATCTCGTACACATCCTGGCTTATTGAAAAGATTATTTGAACTTGAAGTACCTGAAATTCAAGAAGGTACAGTTGAAATTAAATCTGTAGCTCGTGAACCAGGTATGCGTTCCAAAATAGCGGTATTTTCTGCAAATGAAGAAATCGATCCAGTTGGTTCTTGTGTAGGTCAAAAAGGTTTACGTGTTCAAGCTGTAGTAGATGACTTCGTGGCGAAAAAAATTGATATCGTAAAATGGAATGAAGACCCAGCAAAATATATAGCAAATTCTTTAAGCCCTGCAAAAGTTGTATCTGTTGCAGTAAATGAAGAAAAGAAAATGTCTAGAGTAATCGTACCAGATTATCAATTATCTTTAGCTATTGGTAAAGAAGGACAAAACGCTAGATTGGCTGCAAAACTCACTGGTTGGAAAATCGACATTAAGAGCGAAACTCAAGCTGCAGAAGAAGGCTTTGATTCAGACGATATGAACATGGTTAATGTTGTAAGTGAAGAATCTTTTTCTGTAGATTAATAATAGGGAGCGATAAGTAATGAAAAAACTTCCTGTTCGTTTATGTGTGGGTTGTCAAGAACCTCATAATAAACGTGAAATGATTCGTATAGTTAAAAGTCCAGAAGGTGAATTCAGTGTAGATTTCACAGGTAAAAAATCTGGAGTGGTGCTTATATTTGTAAGAATATTGAATGTCTAAATACAGCAGTGAAACAGCGTCGTTTAGAAAAATCTTTTAAATGTCAGATAGATAATTCAGTATATGAACAGCTAAAAGAGGAATTTGCCAAACTTGATGAACAATAAGGTTAAATTAATAAATATTGTAAGCATTGCATGTCGTGCTGGTAAAGTTATGTCTGGAGAATTTGTCATTGAAAAAGCTTTAAGTAGTAAAAATAATATTAAATTGATATTATTGGCAAATGATGTTGCTGATGCGACAAAAGCTAAATATGAAAAAATGGCAAAAAATAGTAAAGTTTTGTTGAGATATACAGAACTTACAAAAGATGAGATGGCAAATTCTATTGGGAAAACTGATAGAGCAGCTATAGCGATTTGTGATGAAGCTTTAAGAAAGCCATTTTAAAGATATTGGATAATTGAAAACCCTGGGGGTGGCTTAATGTCCAAATATAGAATTTATCAATTAGCTAAAGAGTTTTCTTTAGATAGTAAAAAAATAATTGATATTTTAAATAAAAATAATATTAATGTTAGTAACAACCTAAACTTGGTTGGCGAGAAAGAACGTGAGGTTATAGCTAGTATCGTAATAATAAATA
>ENA-OPZM01000883-OPZM01000883.1-human-gut-metagenome-genome-assembly--contig:-NODE-883-length-11802-cov-1.919572_pt1 | contig 11802 bp, 16 predicted proteins | sample MGYA00242478_ERZ504493 | MGnify/ENA primary metagenome ERZ504493 (study PRJEB26092, sample SAMD00036227) | human gut metagenome | host: Homo sapiens | study: EMG produced TPA metagenomics assembly of...
ATTTTTTGAAAATTTTGATTACCAACGTTTTGAAAGTACTAAAGCTAACGTTTAAATCGCATTAGTCAGCATTCAAAATGTATAATGATGATTTGCAATCTCAGATTTCTAATAACAAGTTCCAATAAATATGACACTTCTCCCCCCAAAAAACAAGAAAAAGAGTAGTAAATCACTACTCTTCTCCCTTTTCATCAATAACGAGTCTCACTTTTTTACCTTGAGTTGGTACCGAATAGACAATCGACCTTATCGCTGTAATGGTACGACCCTTTTTACCGATAACACGACCAATGTCCTGTGCATCCAAATCAAGATGATATTCTAAAAACTCAGGTGTATCTTCAATTTTAATGGTAAGATTATCTGGTTGTGAAATCAAAGGCTTCACAATAGCGATAATAAGATTTTCAATGGTATCCATAGGCTTTCTTCTTAGTGTACTCTATTATTTTGAGAATTTTGATTCGTTGGAATTTTTTCATAACACCTTCACGTGAAAGGATATTACGAACTGTATCAGAAGGTTGTGCACCTTTTGACAACCATTCAAGAACACGATCTTCTTTCAAAGTTACTTGGTTTTCTTCAACAAGTGGGTTGTAAGTACCAACTGTTCGATGAAACGACCATCACGTGGAGCACGTGAATCAGCTACGTTGATACGGTAGAAAGGTTTTTTCTTAGAACCCATACGAGTTAAACGGATTTTTACTGCCATTAGTATAAAGTCTCTTTTCTATATTTTTTTGTTTTGGTTAATAGCTCTGCTACTAACTAACTTAACTTATTATATCATAAAAAGATAAGGTGTCAAGTTTTTTTCTTGACACCTTTTAAATTTTTTTGAAAGGTTAAAAATAAGCAGGAGCGCATTATTGTTGAGATTGCAAAATAGCTTCTTTTATTTCCGCAACGGTTACTGCTTGATTATCTCGATAGACAATATTGCCATCATCGTCCAAAAGTTATCCAACCAATAGCTCATCAGCTGAACTCACTTTTGTCTTTAAACAAAAATCCTCCGCCCACTTCATCAGGATAACCAATGACAAAATCAGTATCTGAACAATAAGTATCCAAAAACTCCACAAAACTATTATCTTTTTGATATTCCTCCTCAGCAAGCTGTAAAGTAATCGGTTCGGCAACAGTTTTAGGAAGTAACGCTGTCAATTCATCAGACACAATTGTTTTAGCTGTGCCAACGGATACAATCACTAAAGCACCAACAATTGGTAACATGATTCTTTTTTCATAGCTTCTCCTTAGTTTATTTTAAATATTGATATAAGACCTGACGAGCTTCGCCAACTGTCGTTGATTCTGGGCCTTCTAAATCAAGCTCATGAACACTTCCGTCTTCGTACTGAATATAACTAATTTGTAGTTCTTCCTCATCACCGTAACCATCAACATAAGCCAAAATACCACCTTCTTCATCGGCAACAATACGCTGCTCGTCCGAATAATCTGCAGAATAGTTATCAAACGCTTCTCGCGATTTTCCTTTCCAAACCGTGATTAAACGATTTATGGTCGTATTATCACTTGATGTCTCGCAGGACTTGACTTCAACATCGTCAGCAACCACGTTTTTATTTTTGAGTTGATTTATTTCCAAAACATCAATTACAAGACATGCTAATGACATTAGCGAAGCAACAACTTTTCTTTTCATTTTATTCTCTTTCTAAAAATCTATATTGTAACTCACGTAAATATATTTTTATTTAAAATAGCATCAAATTGTATAAAAGCATAATAATTATCTGAAAATATTATTTTTAAAACAAAAAGAGCTGAAACAATTCTTTCAAGCTCTCTCAAATCTCTCTTCCATTATTGACTATCGTGTCACAGCTCAATAATGCCATAATGAAATTTTTGATTGGGTCTGACAATCCTTTTAAAGCCAAATTTTTCAAAAACATCATCCCTAAAATGGGCTTTTATAATAATTCTCTTTCTTGCCACGCGCTTTGCTTCTATCAAAAACCTATCAGATAAGGGGCTAGGATTGGCAAATTGTCGTAAACCATCTAAGTTTTTAGATTCTGAAATCCTATCAGAAAACATTGGGTCGCAATAAACTACATCAAATGACTTATCAGACAGCGATTTCATATAAGTAATATTGTCAGCACAATAAGTTTTAATGGAACGCATAGCAGCTGTTAATCGTTGATTTTCTGATGAATAAGTTGTCAAGCCATCCGAAACGATAAAGTGGATAAGAGGATTGCTTTCTATCGCTGTTACATCATCGCCTGCTGAAGCCATAACAATGCTATCGCTAGCAAGCCCCATCGTTGTATCAAGAATTTGTAACTTGTCATCACCCAATAACGCCAATAAAGCGTCATGCCCACTCTTGATACGCAACATAGCAGTATCAGGATGAAAAGCAAACTCACTACCATCTTGATTGACCAAGCGCAGCTCATTTTCATAAACCAAAAGAAGCGCTTCTCTAGACTGTAAAAGCTTTGTCACTGATTGTTTTCGTCGTTCAATAACAGGTAAATGAAGTTTTTCGCCAATAGCTTGCGCTCGCTGACGCAGAGCAACATTTTCCCGCAAACTTGTCGTAATCGCAATAGTCATGCTTTTATTATAGCAAAATTACAAAAAAGATTTAATGAAATGACCACCGTAAATCCAGAAATAGCTATAAGCCACGATAGAAATAGGTTTACAAAGCAGAATGATATAGAGAAAACGCCTAAATGTCATCTTTGACAGGCCTGTTACCATAACTAAAATATCCGCAGGCGAAATGGGAGATGCCATATTTAAAGCAAAGACTTTTTCGTAAGTTGATGACGTTAATTTTCGCTCATAACGAGCAAATAATTTCTCCTCCATAAATAGCAAAATAAATGGCTTCCCATAGCGGCGTGTTAATAGAAAAAGAATAATGCTCCCAATAACAATGCCAACATAATTGAGAATAAAGCCCAGTATTGGACCAAAAGCCATAAAACCAACTACCGTTGTCACCCCACCTGGAATAATCGGAATAATCACCTGAATAATTTGCAACAGAAGAAAAATAATACTTCCCCAAAAGAGATGACCTCGTAAAGCATCCGCTAAAGCATGAGGGTTATTCAAAATATCTAAATGTTTAAAAAGATAAACCAAACACAAAAGGGTTAGCATAATAGAAAAAATTCCTAAAAACTTGATCACTCTTTTTAAAGTGTCATACATAACATCACCCCTTCCATTATTCTCAAAAAAGAGCTGGTGACAGCTCTTTAAATGTCTAAGCAATTTTTGTATTAATGCTATTATTATTCATAACGTAATGCTTCGATTGGATCAAGTTTACTTGCTTTGTTTGCTGGTAAAATACCAAAGACCATACCAATCAAAGCGGAGAAAAGAAGGCTTCCTATTGCTACGTTAAATGAAATAGATGGTTTCATATCAGCCATATTGCTATTAAGAATGCTTGTCAAACCAGCTGCCAAACCTAAACCGATCAGCCACCAAGGAGAGTCAATACCATTGATTCAATTAAAAAATTGCGTCAAAATTTTCCTACGTGTTGCTCCCAAAGCTTTACGTAAACCGATTTCACGTGTACGTTCGGTAACAGATACAAGCATGATGTTCATAACCCCAATACCTCCAACCAACAACGAGATACCAGCAATCGCACCAATAACTGTTGTCATCATGCCATAAGCTGAATTAATTTCAGCAATCTGTTTAGACATATCAAAAATGGTAAAGTGACCTGTTTTCACACCTGATACTTGTGTCATCATTTTGGCAGCTTCCGTTCCAACGGTTGTTGCTTGCGTCGCATCATTAACATGAACATATGCTGTCTCAATTTCGTTAACATTAAACTCAGCAGCTAATTGTGTATTTGTCATGACAGCATTACCACCTGAACTCATTCCGTAGAGAGCTGAACCAGAATTCGGATCTTTATAAACACCAACAACTAAGTATGATTTAGAACCGACTGAAACCTGCTTATTTAAGGCATTATCATTCGTACCAAATAATTTCACAGCTAATTTCGTATCAAGCATAATGATACGTGAAAAATGCTCATAATCATCTGAACGGAAATTTCTTCCAGCTACAACCTTGTATTTTTTAACATCAAAATAAGTCTTATTAACACCTATAATGTTAACGTTTTTGGCTTTTTTCTTATTAAGCGAAACCGTTGCAGTCGTACCATTCGTCAAGTAATAGTTTTGAACCCCTGAGACATCAGAAGTGATTTTTTGCAACCATTCTTCCTGAATTTTAGGACCTTGGTCTGATGATGTTGTTTCAATATCATCGTCAAAAATACCTTTACTATCAGAATCCTTAGCAACATAATAAATCTCAATGTCACGTGTATCAGCAGAAAACATATCTGTGATTTGTTTGGTCATTCCTTGCCCCAACGCCATGATAACAACAACCGAAGCAACTCCGATAATAATTCCTAACATTGTTAAGAATGAGCGCATCTTGTGCCCCATGATTGAACTAAGGGCGAATTTCCAGTTTTCCATAATCTTCCTCCTTAGTCAATCCTAACACTATCTGTCGTATCTCTTGTGATTTCACCATCACGAATAACAATTTTACGTGTCGCAAAATCTGCAATTTCTGGCTCGTGAGTAACCATGACAATGGTTTTACCTTCACGATTAAGTTCTGTCAATAGCTGCATAATCTGTTCACTGGTTTTCGAATCAAGGCACCTGTTGGTTCATCCGCCAAAATAATCGAAGGATTATTAACCAAAGCACGCGCAATGGCAACACGTTGTTTTTGTCCACCAGATAATTCAGAAGGTAAATGCTTCATACGCTCACCTAGGTCAACTTTGTCTAAAAACTGTTTAGCAAGTTGGTGGCGTTTTGAAACACCAATCCCAGCATAAATAAGTGGAAGCTCAACATTTTGCAAAGCATTTAATTTTGAAAGTAGGAAGAACTGTTGAAAAACAAATCCAATTTCTTCATTTCTCACTTTAGCCAATTCTTTTTCTTTCAAGTCTTCGACTTGTGTTCCATTTAAACTGTAATCGCCAGAAGTTGGTCTATCAAGTAAACCAATAATATTCATAAGGGTTGACTTCCCTGAACCAGAAGGTCCCATTATCGCTAGGAACTCTCCTTCATAAACTGTCAAGTCAATCCCTTTAAGAACTTGCAACTCCTGATCGCCATTACGGTAGGACTTGACAATATCTTTGAGTTGAATTAAAACTTTTCTTTCTTCTGTCACTACTCGCTCACCTCTGATTCTTCTGTAGTGGCTGTATCATCAGAAGTAACATTAGAAACTTTTTCTCCATCTTTCAAACTGCTATCTGGGTTAGAAATAACGATTTGACCAACTTCTAAACCACTCAAGATTTCTTGTTGTTTGGCATCAGCACTTCCAAGTGCCACCTCAACTTTACTTGCTTTTTGACTGTCCTTATCATAAACCCAAACGTAGTCTTTATCACCTTCATTGACAACAGCATCAACTGGCACAAGTTTATTTTTATTTTCGTTAACAACTTCTACAGATACTGTGAATCCTTGTTGAAGATTAGAAATATCACCAGTCAAATCAACTTTATAATCATAAGAAGCTGACCCTGAAGATGAACTTGAGCCGCCTGTTCCGGTTGAATCATCAGATTGATTTGGATAGTTAGAAACATATGAAATGGTACCAGTCCATTCTTGGTCTGGATAAACTTTAGATTTGATTTTGACATTTTGTCCTGTTTTGATATTAGCCAAATCATATTCAGTCAATGTCCCTTTGATTTGTAATTGACCTTCTGTTGCTACGTGAACAAGGGTTTGACTATTTTTAGATGATGGATCAATGTCATTATTAACTTCAACAACTGTACCAGACACATCACTCACAACGACTGTTTCGTTAAGAGCTTGTTGTGCTTTTATTAACCTCAGCTTGTGCATCTGCATAAGAATCATTTAAATCTTGCAGTTGTTGGTTGTATTCAGCATTTTGTTGGGCTGTTGGTGGTGTAGTAACAGTTTTTTCTTCACCAGTTTCTTCATCTGTCGTTGTCGATGTTGTCGGTAGATTACCATATGTTTTAAGGTAATTAATCTGACGTCCAACTTTATTTAAATTACGAACAGCTGTGTCATAAGCCGCTTGGGCTGTTGTAGTGTCGTATTGAACCAATTGTTGACCAGTAGTAATTTGGTCACCTACTGATACCGTTGGTCTAGCTTCAGTTCCTTTACTGCTGTCATAATAAACGTATTGTTCTTGGAAAGCTTTAACTGTACCAGTCAACAAAGTTGATGATGAATGGTGCCTTCTGTTACAGTTGTGGTATCGTAGGTTGTTTCAACGGTTGACTCTGATGTTTTGGTTTGTTGCCACCAAAGCAGAGCTGCACCTGCAACAACAAAACAAGCTGCCGCAGCTCCAATAATCCCTTTAGTCTTTTTAGACATTTTCGCTTTACTTCTTCTAGGCATAATCTTCCTCTTTTTCTTTTGTATATTTGTATTGTTGCGATAAGACAATTATACGTTTTTAGTATTTTACTGTCAAGAATAAAATGTAAAAAACATCTTTCGTATTTATTATAAGAAAAACGTTTCTCAATAAACTTACAGTTTTGTAAGTAGAAATTTTGAAGCTATTTGGTAGAAAAATTTATGGCTAAACAAAAGAAACTGAGCGTTAGCTCAGCTTCTTATTTCTATAACTAAATGTATTGTATTAGATAGCTTGTGTTGTGAATCCACGACTTTCCAGGACACGAATCATGGCATCTGCTGTATCAAGTGCAGTGAAGAGAGGAATACCGTGTTCAATAGCAGAGCTACGAATTGTTGCACCATCTTCGTCAAGCGATATCGTTTGTTCCAACCAGTATTGACGATAGCTTGAACTTTTCCTGTACGAACAAGGGCTGGAATATCGTTCTCATCATCTTCACCAAGTTTGTTGACAATGGTTGACATCAAACCATTCTCAGCAAAATATTTGGCTGTACCTTGTGTAGCAAAAATGCTGTATCCGATATCAGCAAAACGTCTCGCCAAACCAAGTGCTTCTTCTTTTGCATCATCAGAAACTGTGAAAACAACATTACCAAATGATGGCAAATGGAAGTATGAAGCTTCAAAGGCTTTGTAAAGAGCTTTTTCAAGCGTTTGGTCTGATCCCATAACTTCACCAGTTGATTTCATTTCAGGACCGAGGAGGCTATCAACTTTAGCTAATTTTGTGAATGAGAAAACTGGTGCTTTCACATGTACATAATCAGATTCTGGGTAAAGCCCATCCTCATATCCAAGGTCAGCAAGAGTTTGTCCAAGAATCAATTTCGTTGCAACTTGCGCCATAGGAATGTTAGTCACTTTAGACAAGAATGGCACTGTACGACTAGCTCGAGGGTTAACTTCGATAACATAAACTGTTTCATCTTTGATAACAAATTGAATGTTCATCATACCGAAACAGTTCAATCCAATCGCCAAACGTTTTGTGTAATCAGCAATTGTATCTTGGATTTTCTTAGATAATGTTTGAGGTGGGTAAACTGCCATTGAGTCACCCGAATGAACCCCTGCACGTTCGATATGTTCCATAATTCCTGGGATAAGGACATCTTTACCATCAGAAATCGCATCTACTTCACATTCACGACCAACGATATATGAGTCAACAAGGACTGGGTGGTCTGGACTAGCTTTAACAGCTGTACGCATGTAAGAACGAAGATTTTCTTCATTTTCTACGATTTCCATAGCACGTCCGCCAAGTACATATGATGGACGAACAAGAACTGGGAAGCCAATCTTACGTGCAGCTTCAACCGCCTCTTCTTCATTTGTCGCAGTTTGTCCCGGTGGTTGTGGAATATCCAATTCTTTCAAAGCTTGCTCAAAGAGGTCACGATCTTCAGCACGGTCAAGGTCAGAAACTTGTGTACCAAGGATAGCAACACCAGCTTTAGACAACGGTTCTGCCAAATTGATAGCTGTTTGACCACCAAATTGCACGATAACACCTTTTGGTTGTTCGAGTTCAATAACATTCATAACATCTTCGAATGTTAATGGCTCGAAATAAAGTTTATCAGAAATTGAGAAGTCTGTTGATACCGTTTCTGGATTTGAGTTCATAATGATGGCTTCATATCCAGCTGCTTGAATAGCTTTAACTGAGTGAACAGTTGCATAGTCAAATTCAACCCCTTGCCCAATACGAATTGGACCTGAACCAAGAACAATGATTGATTCTTTGTCTGATTTGACTGATTCATTTTCCCACTCATATGTTGAGTAGAAATATGGTGTTTCTGATTCAAACTCAGCTGCACACGTGTCAACCATTTTATAAACTGGAATGATTTTATTTTCAGTACGAATGGCACGCACATCATCGGCAGTCATGTTCCAAAGTGATGCAATTTTACGGTCAGCAAAACCATTGCGTTTAGCTTCTTTCAAAACGTCAACATCTCCGACATGACTCGCTAACACTTGTTCTAATTCAAAGATGTGGAGCAATTTATCAAGGAAGAAAAGATCGATTTTTGTTAGTTTAGATAGTTCTTCGATAGTGTATCCACGGCGGATGGCTTCAGAAAGGTAAAACAAACGGTCATCTTGCGCACGAACAATCTTATTAACCAATTCATCATCTGAAACTTCTGCCAAGTCAGCTATTTCATTGTGGTAAACACCGATTTCAAGTGAACGACAAGCTTTCAAAAGCGATTCTTCGATATTACGACCGATAGCCATAACTTCACCAGTCGCTTTCATTTGTGTACCTAGACGACGTTCACCATTTTCAAATTTATCAAATGGGAAACGTGGAATTTTGGCAACCACATAGTCAAGGTTGGTTCAAACATAGCATAAGTTGTTCCAGTAACTGGGTTAACCATTTCATCAAGCGTCAAGCCAACGGCAATTTTGGCAGCCAATTTTGCGATTGGATAACCAGTTGCTTTCGAGGCAAGAGCTGATGAACGTGACACACGTGGTTAACTTCAATAACATAATATTTGAAGCTATTTGGGTCAAGAGCAAGCTGAACGTTACATCCTCCCTCGATTTTAAGGGCACGAATAATGCTCAAACTTGCATCACGCAACATTTGGTTTTCAATGTCTGAAAGAGTTTGTGTTGGTGCAAATACGATTGAATCCCCAGTATGGATACCAACTGGGTCGAAGTTTTCCATATTACAAACCACAAGGGCGTTGTCGGCAGCATCACGCATAACTTCGTATTCGATTTCTTTGAATCCTGCAATAGAACGTTCAATCAAACATTGCGTTACTGGTGATAATTTCAAACCATTTTCAGCGATTTCACGAAGTTCTTCTTCGTTATCACACATACCGCCACCTGTACCACCGAGAGTAAAGGCAGGACGTACGATAACTGGGTAACCAATTGATTCTGCAAAGGCAACCGCTTCGTCAACAGTATTGACAATTTCAGATTCTGGAATTGGTTGATTGAGATCTTCCATTAATTGTTTGAAAAGATCACGGTCCTCAGCCTGATCAATCGCTGATAGTTTTGTACCTAGCAACTCAACACCAAGTTCATCAAGGATTCCAGCTCTTGACAACTCCATTGCCATATTAAGACCAGTTTGTCCCCCCAACGTTGGAAGGAGTGCATCTGGACGCTCTTTACGGATAATACGTGTGACAAATTCGAGTGTCAACGGTTCGATATAAACCTGATCTGCGATTTCTTTATCTGTCATGATTGTCGCTGGGTTTGAGTTGACAAGAACAACGCTGTACCCTTCTTCTTTAAGAGCAAGACAAGCTTGTGTTCCTGCATAGTCAAATTCAGCTGCCTGACCAATAATAATCGGACCAGAACCAATCACCATAATTTTTTTAATATCTGTACGTTTTGGCATAATCTATGATACAAAGCCAGACAAGCAATAAAAAACACGATAACATCTATTTCTAAAGATTATCTTTTGGCACAGCTTGTATGGTTTGTTCAAATCAGCTCATTAGCCAACTTGAACGATGTATCTTCTCCTTTCTATATTATCTAACTCACGGATTAGATTTAAATATTAGTTACGAGCTTTTTCAGCTTGAAAAGCATCAATTAATTCAAGAAAGTCATCAAAAAGATAACTTGCATCATGTGGACCTGGCGCAGCATCTGGGTGGAATTGCACTGAAAACGCTGGGAAGTCACGATGACGAACACCTTCAACAGATTTATCGTTGATTTCTTCATGCGTTACCATAAGACAATCAGGAAGAGTGTCACGATCAACGGCATAACCATGGTTCTGACTTGTAAAATCAATACGTCCCGTTGCAATTTCACGAACAGCGTGGTTAAATCCACGGTGACCAAATTTCATTTTGTAAGTTGTCGCACCATTAGCTAAGCTGAACAATTGATGTCCCATACAGATACCGAAGATTGGAATTTTACCTTGAACACCACGAATCATGTCAAGAGCTTCTGGAACATCTTCTGGATTACCTGGACCATTTGACAACATAACACCGTCAGGATTTAAGTGAAGAATTTCTTCAGCCGTAATATTGTAAGGAACAACGGTCACATTGCAATCACGTTTTGAAAATTCACGTAGGATAGAATGTTTCAATCCGAAATCAACCAAAATGATATTTTTACCAACACCAGGTGCTGGGTAAGCCGTTTTTGTTGAAACTTGTTCAATATTATTTGTTGGTAAAACCGTGGCTTGTAATTGCACTTGCAAATGCTCAATAGAATCACCATCACTAGCAAGTGTTGCTTTCATTGTTCCATGTTTACGGATAATTTTTGTCAAAGCACGTGTATCAATTCCTGAAATGCCTGGAATATTTTTAGATTTCAAAAACTCGTCTAAAGTCATTTGATTACGCCAATTATTTGCACGACGTGTATTTTCAGAAACAACAACACCTTTACAAGTGGGTGTGATTGATTCATAGTCATCTCGATTGATACCGTAATTACCAACCAAAGGGTAAGTAAAAGTCAATATTTGACCATTATAGGATTGGTCTGTAATGGATTCTTGATAACCCGTCATACCAGTGTTAAAAACAATCTCACCTGTTACATCAAGGTCAGCTCCAAAAGCTTTTCCTTCAAAAATTGTTCCATCTTCTAAAATTAAAAGTCTTTTTGCCATTTTTATTCCTCTCGTTTGCTCTCACGGGAGCACTTTAACGTTTTTAGCAGACAATTCAAACTAAAGTATGTTATTATTCATTAAGCTTTGCCGTTCAGCACAGCTTCTAGAATTGCCATTCGTACAAAAACACCATTTTGCATTTGTGTTGCAATTCGTGATTTAGGCGCTTCTACTAATTGATCTGCAATTTCCACATCACGATTGACTGGGGCAGGGTGCATGATAATCGCAGAATCTTTCATTTTTTCATAACGTTCAGCTGTTAAACCATATATCTTATGATAGGTTTCTTTTGAAAAACCACGTTCGCTATCATGGCGTTCATGTTGAACACGAAGCATCATCATGACATCTGCCTTATCAACAATATCATCGATTGCAACGTATTTTCCATAAACATCAAATTCACTTGAATACCATTGTTCTGGACCAGCAAAATATAATTCTGCTCCGAGACGTTTTAAAAATTTGCATGTTTGATTTTGCCACACGTGAATGGGTAATATCACCAACGATAGCTACTTTTAGATTTTCAAAGCCGCCAAACTCTTCATGAATCGTCAATTAAATCCAACAGACATTGGCTTGGATGTTGACTGAACCGTCACCACCATTCACAAATTGCTGTTTGAA
>ENA-OPZM01000884-OPZM01000884.1-human-gut-metagenome-genome-assembly--contig:-NODE-884-length-11768-cov-4.387767_pt1 | contig 11768 bp, 18 predicted proteins | sample MGYA00242478_ERZ504493 | MGnify/ENA primary metagenome ERZ504493 (study PRJEB26092, sample SAMD00036227) | human gut metagenome | host: Homo sapiens | study: EMG produced TPA metagenomics assembly of...
GAAACAAAAAAAAGAGCAATCATATGATTGCTCTTTTTTGTTTCCCAAATTAAATTCTAATTTTTAAATAAAGCTATTTTTAAATTTGTTTTTTAAATCCATATGAATTCCTGTCTTATGCGCTTCATTTGGATTACAAACTAAAATATCACCAAAATTGCTCAAAAAATTAATATTTGTGTACGGCATTTCTTCTAACATCAACATATCATCTATCTTATCACGATGATAAATTACACCTTCATAAATATTAACATCTATGCGTTCTTGTCCCTTTAATAAAATATATACATCTATATGTTTTTCATGTGCTTGCCAATATCTTTCCTGAGCAATTTGTGTTTCATATTCATCAATGCGAAAACAAATATCATCTCTATCTGTTTGATATGTTCCTGCATTATAATTTATTAAATCATGTTCATTAAAATAATCTACACAAAATTTAATTCGTTCATCTATAGTGGTTAAATCTATATTTTTTATATTGCTAAAAATCATATTATCACCTTTAAAATAAAAACGGTTGTAGCTAAATTAAGTTACAACGTTTTTACATAAAACTAATTAAATATTAACCAATATCTGTTTTAGTTGCTTTAAGTCTTGCTTTAGCACGTTCGAGTGCAGCTCTAGCGCGAAGTGTATCAACATCGCTCTTAACTTCTGGATTTTCTTTAAAGCTTTCCAAACGTTTTTTGTGCACGTTCATAAGCTTTTTTTCGCTCTATTGATATCAATTTCAATAGGAAGTTCTGCTGCACTTGCAAGTACAATAATTTTATCAGGTTGAACCTGAATAAAACCACCGCTAACTGCAATAAGATTTTCAGTGCCGTCAATCATAGCTCTCATTGCATGAGGAACAAGTCCTGCAAGAAGCGGAGCATGTTTTGGCATAATACCTAAATTCCCAGCAATAGAACGCACGATTAACATATCAATATCAGCACTATAAACAACTTTATTTGGAGAAATAATTTCTAGCTTTATTTTAGCCATAAATTATCCCTCCTTCTTCATTTTATTTGCTGCCTCAACAACTTCGTCAATGCTACCAACCATATAGAAAGCACTTTCAGGTAAGTCATCATATTTACCTGCTAAAATTTCTTTAAAGCCACGAATAGTTTCTTTTAATGGTACATATTTACCTGGTGTACCTGTGAACTGTTCAGCAACGAAGAATGGCTGAGATAAGAATCTTTGAATTTTACGTGCTCTAGCTACAGTAAGCTTATCTTCATCAGATAATTCTTCCATACCTAAGATAGCGATAATATCTTGAAGTTCATTATATTTCTGTAAAATAGCCTGTACACCACGAGCTACTTCATAATGGTCTTCACCGATTACATGTGGGTCAAGAATACGAGAAGTAGAATCAAGTGGGTCTACTGCTGGATAAATACCAAGCTCTGCAATCTGACGAGACAATACTGTTGTTGCATCCAAGTGAGCAAATGTTGCTGCTGGAGCAGGGTCAGTTAAGTCATCGGCAGGAACATATACAGCCTGAACAGATGTGATAGAACCTTTTTTTAGTAGAAGTAATGCGTTCTTGAAGAGCACCTACTCTGTACCAAGTGTTGGCTGATAACCAACGGCAGATGGCATACGACCTAAAAGTGCGGATACTTCAGAACCAGCCTGAATGAAACGGAAAATATTATCAATGAATAATAATACGTCCTGATTTTGAACATCACGGAAATATTCAGCCATTGTAAGACCAGTTAAAGCAACACGCATACGTGCTCCAGGTGGTTCGTTCATCTGACCATAAACTAAAGCAGTTTTATCGATAACGCCAGATTCTTTCATTTCAGACCAAAGGTCATTACCTTCACGAGTACGTTCACCAACACCAGAGAATACAGAATATCCACCATGTTGAGTTGCGATATTATGAATAAGTTCCATGATAAGAACTGTTTTACCTACACCAGCACCGCCGAACAAACCGATTTTACCACCACGGGAATATGGTGCGATAAGGTCAACGACTTTAATACCAGTTTCTAAAATCTGTGTAGATGTTTCTTGTTCATCAAATTTTGGAGCTGGACGATGAATAGGCCAAAATTCTTTGTTGCCTACAGGAGTATCATCATGGTCAACTGTTTTTCCAAGTACGTTAAATACACGACCAAGAGTTGCTTCCCCTACTGGAACTCTGATTGGAGCACCAGTATCTTCAGCTTCCATGCCACGAGTCAAACCGTCAGTAGAACTCATAGCGATACAACGAGTAACATTGTCACCCAAATGTTGCATAACTTCAACAACTAAATCGATATCAATGTCACCAGATTTACCTTTAATAGTTACAGCATTTAAAATTTCTGGCAAAGATTCTGCCGGAAACTCTATATCAACAACAGGTCCAATAACCTGTACAATTTTACCTTTTGCCACTTAGGTGAAACCTCCTTACTTCAGAGCTTCTGCACCGCCCACGATTTCTGTAATTTCGCGAGTAATACCAGCCTGACGTACTTTATTATAATGCAAATCAAGTTTAGAGATGAGTTCTTCAGCATTATCTGTTGCATTGCTCATCGCATTCATACGTGAACTTAGTTCACTTGCTGCTGATTGTAATAATGATGCATATATTGTTGTAATAATATATTGCGGTAATAAATATCCAAGCACTGATTGTGCTGATGGTTCATAAATATATTCAGCAGTAGGTTTATGATCGGAGGACTCTGGTGCTGTAAATGGTAATAATTTAATTGTCTGAGGTATAGCAGAAATAGCTGACACAAATTTTGTATATACAAGATATACTTCTTTATAGTCACCTTTACTAAAATGCTCCATAATTTCAACAGCAATTTGACGAGCATTTTGATACTCTGGACGTTCTGTAAATCCCATATAAGAATTTAATACATCATATTTACGTGGAACGAAATATTCTTTACCACGACGACCTACAGTGATAATAGATGTATTTTTTGCATCTTTGATATGAGAAACTGTTTCTTTAAATACATTACTAGCATAAGCACCTGCAAGACCCTTATCGGAAGCTAAAACAACATATAAAGTTTTACCTTCTTCACGTACTTCTAGCAGAGGATGTGAAAAACTTCCTGCATTAGAGGCTACATCGGCAATAACCTCATACATTTTTTCAGCATAAGGTTGGTTGGATACAGCCGCTTCTTGGGCACGACGTAAACGAGCAGCAGCAACCATTTTCATTGCTTTAGTGATTTGCTGTGTACTTTTTTACGCTTTTTATTCTGCGGCGTATGTCCTGTAAACTAGCCAATTAAATCACCTCACTGCTTATTTATTATATGAATATGTGGATTTAAATTCTTCAATAGCACTATTGATAGAAGCTTCTAAAGCATCATCTAATTTTTGTTTTTCAACGATTGTCTGTCCAATTTCTGGGTGATTTGAATTCATGAATTTCAAGAAATCACGTTGGAAGTTAACAACCTGATTAACAGGAATATCGCTTAAGAAACCACGTACAGCTGTATAAATAACAAGGATTTGTTCATCTACTTTTAAAGGTGAATACTGTGCTTGTTTTAATGTTTCAACCATACGTACACCACGGTCTAATTGTTCTTTTGTAGATTTATCAAGGTCAGAACCAAATTGAGCGAATGCTGCAAGTTCACGATACTGAGCAAGGTCAAGACGCATACGACCAGCAATCTGTTTCATAGCTTTTATCTGAGCACTACCACCTACACGAGATACGGAAAGACCTACGTCAATAGCTGGACGAATACCAGAATAGAAAGCTTCTGTCTGAAGCATAATCTGACCATCTGTAATAGAAATAACGTTTGTTGGAATATAACCAGATACGTCACCTGCTAAAGTTTCGATGATAGGTAAAGCTGTAATAGAACCTCCACCAAGTTCATCACTTAATTTAGCAGCACGTTCTAAAAGACGAGAATGTAAGTAGAATACGTCCCCTGGATATGCTTCACGTCCTGGTGGTCTGCGAAGTAACAAGCTCATTGCACGATAAGCAGTAGCATGTTTAGAAAGGTCATCATATACACAAAGTACATGTTTGCCTTGATACATGAAATGTTCACCCATAGTAACACCAGAATATGGAGCCATATATTGAAGTGGTGCACTATCAGAAGCAGTAGCTGCTACTACAATTGTATAATCCATAGCACCATGATCTTCAAAAGTTTTTACAACACGAGCGATTGTAGAAGCTTTCTGACCAATAGCTACATAAATACAAATACAGTTTTGACCTTTCTGATTGAGGATTGTATCTACAGCAATAGCTGTTTTACCTGTACCACGTCACCGATGATAAGTTCACGCTGACCACGACCAATTGGAACTAAGGCATCAATTGCTTTAATACCAGTTTGTAATGGTTCTTTTACTGATTTTCTATCAGCAATACCAGGAGCTGGATATTCAATTGGACGGCTCTGTGTTGTATGGATAGGGCCTTTGCATCAATTGGACGACCAAGTGCGTCAACAACACGACCAATCATACTTTCCCCAACAGGTACTTGCATGATTTTACCAGTACGTTTTACGATATCTCCTTCTTTAATTTTTGTGTCGCCACCTAATAAAACGGCACCGACATTGTCCTGTTCAAGGTTTAGGACCATACCATATATATCATTACCAAAGTCGAGCAGTTCCCCTGACATCGCTTTGTCTAAGCCATGAATATGTGCAATACCATCACCGATTTCAATAACAGTACCTACATCATCAACATTTAAATCAACATTATAATTTTTAATTTGATCCTTGATAATGGCTGTTATTTCTTCTGGATTCATTTTCATAACGACTCTGTCACCCCACTTAAATAACTTAATTTGCCATTAACTGCTTTCCTAAAGATTTAATTTTGCTAGTTACACTACCATCGATTAATTTGTCGCCCATTTTTACAACGACACCACCAATGATGGATTTATCAATATGTGTTTTTAGCTGAATATGCTTGCCGGTAATAGCTTCTAATTTCGCAGTTAAAGCTTTTTCTTGTGGCTTTTCCATAGCAACTGCTGTAGTAACATGTGCTACTACAATATTACGAACTTCATTAGACAGAGCTTCATATTCACCGACTATCTCTTCAATTAATGCTATGCGACGTTTGTCAATCAATAATAACATAAAATTATGCACTGATTTTTCAATATCGCTACCAAAAACTTTATTTAGCAGTTCTTTTTTTGCTGATGGCTGAATTTGAGGATTACTCATAAAAGCTTTTAATTCTGGTTGAGTTTTAAAAAGCGTACTAATTTCTGCTAATTGCTCACCATATTCTACAAGCTTATTTTCTTCCTGAGCTAATTCAAACATTGCCACAGCGTATTTTTTTGCTAACTGTAAATTCAGCATGGCAATCCACCCATTTTATCTTTATCCAATTGGTCAATGAAATCACTAACCAATTTTTCATTTGTTTTATTATCCATATTAGCAGCGATAATTTTGCCAGCTGCTTGCATGGATAAAGCTACCATTTCACCACGTAACTGCATTGCTGCACGTTCACGTTCTCTAGCAATATCTTCTTTTGCGGCTTTTCTCATCTGCTCAATTTCACGTCTTGTTTCAGCAACACTAGCATCACGTTCTTCTTGAGCACGTTTCATTGCTTTATCTACAATTTCCTGTGCTTTTATACGGGCATCAGCTAATTGCTTATTATATTCAGCGAGCAGTTCTTTAGCCTTTTGTTCATCTGCTTCTGCGGCATCAATGCTTCTTGCGATTTTTTCTTCGCGTTCTTTAAGCATTTTCATAACAGGCTTATATGCTACAAATTTTAAAATAAGTACCAAAATAAGGAAGTTAAGGATTTGAGCCACAATCGTCATATTGATATCAATCAATTTATTGCCCCCTTATGCGTTCCTAAACATCTAAAATTTAAATGTTTACCCAAATTATTTAATAAGTGGGTTAGCATAAAGCATGATCAATGCAATAACTGTTGCAATGATTGGCATAGCTTCGATTAAACCTACAGAGATAAGAGTGTTCATGAATAAAGTATTTTTTGCTTCTGGCTGACGAGCAATACCTTCGATGAATTTAGAAGTAACAAGACCATCACCAATACCTGCACCGATAGAAGCAAGACCCATTGTAATACCTGCACCAATTAATGCTGCCATAACCATAATTGCGTTTTCCATAAAAATAAATCCTCCTTAAAGATAAACATAAATTAAATTAATTTTTCAAGATTACCTACAACTATAGATAATCTTATATCAATATCTGTTGACTAAAATATATCAACAAATATTAATGGTGATCATCGTCTTTCATAGCATTTGCTAAGTAAGACATAGATAACATAGTAAATATAAATGCCTGAACTGCACCGATAAATAAACTAAATGCAAGCCAAACAACACTAGGTACTGGCATCCATATTGGCACTAATAAAAGCAAGATAATAATTAAAATTTCCCCTGCTAGAATATTACCAAATAGACGGAAAGCAAGTGTAATAGGCTTTGCTATTTCTTCAATCAAATTGATAATTACAAATGGCGCTACTGGCTGGAAAAAATGTTTTATATAATTAAAACCTTTATAATACAAGCCAAGTACATGTAACATTACAATCACCAATAAAGCTAGACCTAAAGTTGTATTTAAGTCATTTGTTGGTGATGCAAGCGTTGGAATAAGTCCTATCCAGTTTGAAATCAATAAGAACAGAAATAGCGTGATTAAAAATGGTGCTACTAATTGACCACGAGAACCTAGTGTAACACCAATTTGCTCATTGAGCCAAACAATAACCATTTCAATTACATTTTGCCAACCTGAAGGAACAAGCTTTAGACTTCGTGTTGCTAAAAATGCAATCAGTATTACAATGGCCATTGCTAGCCAGGTCATTTCTAAGGTCTGAATATTGAATTGCATACCTGCGAAAGTGACCACTTCACGCACACCAATTTCATGCATTTTCCCCACTGCCGCTTATACAGTCCATAAGTAACAGTGTCCTCACCTCTCTTTACTATATATTTCATATTTTACCGAAAAATACAGATTATATTTTTCAGTTTCTATGTAGATAATATTTGCACTAGGCAAATATTATTCCATATTCTTATGATAAACAAAAATAATTAAATGTATCATATACAGTATAAAAGCTAAGAAAAAGCCTCCTACTACTGCATAAAATAATTCCACTGATTGCAATATAGCAGCTCTTAGTATAATAAAAATCATCAATAACCTCGTTATCAAACTAAGCCACATCTGACCTTTAGCTTTACCTACTGTTAAATGAGCAGCCTTCCACGTTCTATATACCATTACCCAAGCGCATATAACTGCTAATAAATAGCCTGTAAATACACCTGTTATCAAGTAAAGTTTATCATAATTTATAAACATACCAATAATAATAATAGTACAAATAGAAATCTGTATTAATAATTTTCTACCTTGAACAGATAAAAATTCTTTCATTAAATTTAATTTCTCCATGTTTATCCCAAAATCATGCATTTTGTATTCAATCAAGTATATCTTACCAAATCTCTAACAAAATAAAAAGCTTTTCCTGAAATATTCTCTAATTATTTTATTCATTATTACTATAAAATATTTTTATGATAATTTTCATTTATTTTGATATCCATTTTACTCTTTATTATTGATAATAGTTCTTACTGGGAATGGTATTTCTATGTTTTCTTTTCTAAATTCTTTTGTAATCGCTTTTATAAATTCATGCTTAACAATATATTGATTTGTAAATTCACTAACATGCATTATCACATTGAAATTAATACTAGAGTCAGCAAACAAATTAAATCTAACTACAGGCTCTGCTTTTACTTCTGGGTCTAATTTAGATAAAATTTCCTTTGCTGTTCTTATACAAACAGCTTCCACTTTATCTAAATCGCTATCATAGCTTACGCCAATAGCTACACTTACTGTTATATCTTGAAGTGGCATACTGTAATTTGTGATAATCGCCTTAGATATACTTTGATTAGGTACAACTACTACATTGTTGCTAACGGATTGAAGTGTAGTAAAACGCCATGTAATATCAGATACTCGACCTTCTTCACCTGTACTTAATTTAATATAATCATTTAAACGAAGTTGTTTTGATAAAATTAAATGCAGCCCAGCAAAAATATTAGCAAGCGTATCTTGAAGACCAAGGGCAACTGCCATACCGCCGACCCCTAAAGCTGTGAGAATTGGCGCTACTGATATTCCACAATATTGTAAAACAATGAGTGCACCCATAGAATACACTAAAATATTTATTAAATTATTTAATAATGAAGTCTTTGGCATATTTTGGTCAGAACGCATAGTATAAAAATCTATCATTCCAGATAAAGTTCTTGCAATAACTCTTGTCAAAGTAAAGATAATCACTGCAAATAATAAATATGATAATAATCTACTGATAGTTTCTGGTATAGATAAACTATTTATCGTCCAATATAAGCCAACACCGGAACACCAAGAAATCGGTAATCCCTTTAAGGCATTGACAAAAATATATTGCCATGAATCTCTATTTACATTACTTTGTAAATAACGATTAATTAAACGACTGAGAAATGAACCTACGATTAAGGCACCTATTTGAATACAAATTGGTACAAATAAAATATCTAATAAATGTTCAAAAGACATCGTTGCCAATACTGCTGTCCTCCTTATTTGTTATATTAAGAAAAGTATACTATACTTTTCTTAAACTGTCAGGGAATTTTCCCATAAGTTTCTAAAATTTATTATAAAATCTATAATATTATAATGAAGGTGGTTTTAATATGGAAAAAATCGTAAAAACAGGAAATAGATTACGTTTTCGTCAAGCAACAGTTGAAGATATGGACTATATCATGGAAGTGGAATACATTCCCGAAAATGCCAAATATGTAATTCCTTATACTCGCGAAGTGCATATGAAAACTTTAGATACCCCTTCTGCTACTCATCTAATTATCGAAACTTTAGACACACATGAAAAAGTTGGTTTTCTCATGATAGCAGGTCTTGATAATCCATCTAAAGAAATCGAGTGGACTCGCATTATTTTAAATGTAAAAGGTAAAGGCTATGGTCAAGAAACACTAGAAATGTTAAAATCTTGGGCATTTGATGATTTAAAATTCCATAGAGCATGGCTTGACTGTAAAGACCACAATACTCGTGCTTTACATGTATATGAAAAAGCTGGTCTTGTCCGTGAAGGTCTTATTCGCGAAACAATTTTAACTGATGGTGTTTATGAAAATTTAATCATTCTCGGAATTTTAGATAGAGAATATTTTGCTATGAAAAATAAATAAACCCTTGCCAAAATATTTATTTTTGTGTATTATATCCATTGTGTGTATATGGTATTATTGGTAAATGTATTGGCTAAAAGGGAGTAGCTTTTTAGAATAAGTCAACATACTGATGAACGACGAAATTCATCTGGCTTATTCGTTGATGTTTTACATCAATAGTGAGACTTTTGGTATAGATTAGTTACACTAAGTGTATCAGTCTATACTAGAAGTCTCTTTTTTTTATTCCCTTTTATCAAATAAATTTAATTTATTTTAAGGAGAGATTTAATCTTATGTTTGCATTTTCAACAGCGTTTATCATGGTGGTTCTTGCCGAAATGGGTGACAAAACTCAATTATTAGCTATGGCTTTTGCCACAAAATATCCATGGAAGAAAGTCATGTTTGGTATTTTAGTTGCTACTATTTTAAATCACTTTGTAGCAATCGCTGCTGGTATTTATTTGCATTCTTTTATTCCTAAAGACATTGTTGAACTCGTTGCTTCTATCGCTTTTATTGTCTTTGGTCTTTGGATTTTAAAAGATGATGAACTCGGTAATGAAGCTGAAAAAAATCGTTTTAGCATCTTTTGGACTGTAGCTATCGCCTTTTTCCTTGCCGAAATGGGAGATAAAACTCAACTCGCTACAGTAGCATTATCTGCTCAAATCGGTGCTGATATGCTTTCTATCTTAGTAGGTACAACTCTTGGTATGCTCGTTGCTGATGGACTTGGCATTTTATTAGGTGCTACGCTTCATAAATATGTACCTGATAGAGTCATCAAAAAATTTGCTTCATTAATCTTTATTCTCTTTGGTGTTGTTGGCATTTTACATGCTATGAATATCATAAATTTATATTAACTTAAATATTTTTATCGGTTATAATATATATAAGGATTATCTTATAATTTAACAATAGAAAGGACTAATTTTTAATGGAACAATTTTCAACAATCTTTTTGAGTTTTATTGATACTTGGGGCTATGTTGCTGTAGCTGTACTAATGGGGCTTGAAAATGCTTGTATTCCAATTCCTAGTGAATTAATCTTAGGTTTTGCTGGATATCTCATCTTTGCTGGCAAAATGGAATTTTTCCACGCTACTGTTGCTGGTATGATTGGTGGTATGGTAGGTTCTATCATCACTTATTATATCGGTGCTAAAGGTGGCAGACCTTTTGTAGATAAATATGGTAAATATTTCTTCATGAAAAAATCTCATGTAGACACTGCTCAAGAATGGTTTGATAAATATGGTATTAAAGCTGTATTCTTCAGCAGATTACTCCCTGTAGTTCGTACATTTATCTCTTTACCTGCAGGTTTTGCCAAAGTAAATATGAAAAAATTCATCATTTACACATTCATCGGTTCCCTTCCTTGGACTATGTTCATCTTATACATCGGTATGATACTTGGCGAAAATTGGAAAACTATGCTTGCTGTAGGTCATGAAGCAAGTTTAGTTGTAAGTGCTATTCTTGTTCTCACTTGCGCTTTCTACTATATTCGCTGGAAACGCAATAAAAAAAAGGCCGTTAAACAATAAATATGGACACTACTCAATTATTAGATTTACTTCACGATTATAAACAAGGAAATATCTCTGACGAAACTATGCTTCAATCACTTCAAGATAATCAAGGTTTTGAAGACATTGGTTTTGCCAAGATTGACCATGACCGAGCAAAAAGACAAGGATTTCCTGAAGTAATTTATTGTGCAGGTAAAACTAATGAGCAAATAGCTGATATTTTCGCTCACCTCTATCAAAAAAGTGAGCAAAATATAATTGCCTCTCGTGCTACTTTAGAAAATTATCAAGCTGTACTAGCAAAAGTAAAAGATGCAAAATATGACGAATTTGCACGTATCATCTATGTTAATAGAGATAATATGCCTATTGATGATAAACGTTTTATCCTCGTCATGACAGCTGGTACAAGTGACATACCTGTCGCTAAAGAAGCAGGTCTTACTGCTCAACTGATGGGAAATAAAGTACAATATTGCTTTGATGTAGGCGTTGCAGGTATTCATCGTCTACTCAGTAAAAAAGATTTGATTGATAGGGCTAATGTCATCATCGTTGCTGCCGGTATGGAAGGAGCTTTGGCTAGTGTTGTTGGTGGTCTTGCCAATAAACCAGTAATTGCTGTGCCTACAAGCGTAGGTTATGGTGCTTCCTTTCATGGGTTAACAGCATTGCTTTCTATGTTAAATAGTTGCGCTGCTGGCGTTGCCGTAATGAATATTGACAACGGTTTTGGCGCTGGTCGATTAGCTAGTATGATTAATCATATGCGGTGATGTACTCCCACCACTTTCGCTATCGCTTAGAAGTGGGGGCTTCTTGTTCGATACAACTTTTGTTGTAAGCATAAGCAAGCTATCCCCGTGCATCCCACGGTTCTTTATTTTTTAT
>ENA-OPZM01000885-OPZM01000885.1-human-gut-metagenome-genome-assembly--contig:-NODE-885-length-11765-cov-3.266025_pt1 | contig 11765 bp, 17 predicted proteins | sample MGYA00242478_ERZ504493 | MGnify/ENA primary metagenome ERZ504493 (study PRJEB26092, sample SAMD00036227) | human gut metagenome | host: Homo sapiens | study: EMG produced TPA metagenomics assembly of...
GGCCTACAGGCCGGTGCGGCGGCCGCCGGCGCTGGCACAAGGTGCCGTCCGCAGACTTTTCCACACGAACGATCTCGACGGTACCCTCATCGGTTTCCGGCTGCTCGTCAAGCACATTGAAAATGCGCTCGGCACCGGCAAGGGCGGCCAGCAGAAAGTTGCCCTGCTGGGTGAATTGGTTGATGGGCAAAGCAGACTGGCGCACAAACACCAGATAGCTGGCCAGGCTGCCCAGGCTGGACTGGCCGTTCATAACCATCAGCCGCCCAGCACGGCAATGACCGCATAGTTGATATAGGAGATGGAAACAACGGCGGGGATCATGGTGGCGGAATACCCCTGGGCGCTGGTTCCGGCGCTTTGCAGGCGGGCGTTCAATGCCTGAAAACCTTCCAGGTTGGTCTGCTCATGGTTGAACACCTTGACCACCTTTTGCCCGGCGGCCATCTCCTCCACATAGCCTTCCAGATCGCCAAGAGCCTGCTGCTGGCGGGCGTAGAAGAAACGGCTGCGGTTGGTGCTGAACCGGATGTACCAGAACATGACGGCGTACCCCACCACGACCAGCAGCGAAAGCCGCCAGTTGAGCACAAACAGCAGAACCAGCGTGCCCACCACCTGGATAAAGCTCTGGATCAGCAGAGCAAAGCTGTTGTTCAGCGCGTCCGAGATGGTGTCCACATCGTTGGTGAACAGGCTCATCAGTTCGCCGTTGCGGCGGGAGTCAAAAAAGGAGAGGGGCAGCGTTTGCAGGTGGGCAAACAGGTCCCGGCGGATATCATGCAAGACCTTCTGCGCGGCGCGCACCATGGTCTGGGTGTAGCCCAGGGTAGAAAGCGCGCCCACCGCGTAGATGGCGGCGGTCAGGGCAACACCGCGGACAAGGCCGGGAATGCTGCCGGTTTCCAGAATACCGTTGACCACCGGCTTGATCATGTAGGTACCCAGCAGGTTGGCGAGTGCGCTGACAGCGGTAAGCACCCCAACCAGCCCCAGCATGAACTTGTGGCGGCCCAGGTAGTTCAAAAATACCCGGATGGTGTTGCCAAAATGCTGCGGCTTTTTACCGCTGAATGCCTTTGCCATCCGCGTCATCTCCTTTCATCTGGGATGCATAAATTTCCTGGTAGATGGTGTCATTCGCCAGCAGCTCCTTGTGGGTGCCCACGGCGTGAACTTTACCGTCATCCAGAATCACGATCATGTCGGCATCCATTACCGAGGTGATGCGCTGGGCAATGATGAGCTTGGTTACATCGGTCAGGGCGGCCAGCGCATGGCGGATCTTGCCCTCGGTGGCGGTATCCACGGCGCTGGTGGAATCGTCAAAAATCAGCACTTTGGGGTGCTTGAGCAGGGTGCGGGCAATGCAGAGCCGCTGCTTCTGCCCGCCGGAAACATTCACGCCGCCCTGGCCCATGTCGGTATCCAGGCCGTCCGGCATCCGCTCCAAAAATTCATCAGCGCAGGCGGCGCGGCAGGCGGCCCACAGGGTTTCGTCATCGGCGTTGGGATCACCCCAGCGCAGGTTGTCACGGATGGTGCCGGAGAACAGCAGGTTCTTCTGCAGCACAATGCCCACAGCATCCCGCAGGGCAGCAAGGTAATACCGGCGCACATCCTGCCCGCCGACCTTGACGGTGCCGGAGGTGGCATCGTACAGGCGGGGGATCAGCTGTACCAGCGTTGTTTTTGCCGCGCCGGTGCCACCAATAATGCCCACCGTTGCCCCGGCGGGAATGTGCAGCGTAACGTGGGAAAGGGCATCCCTGGCCGCAGCGGCGCTGTATTTGAAGCTGACATCCGCAAAATCAATGCTGCCGTCGGCAAACGGCGGCAACGGGGTCAGCCGGGGTGGCCAGCGCGGGCTGCTCCTCCAGCACGGCACGGATGCGCCGGGCGCTGGTCAGGGAGCGGGTAAGCTGCAAAAACACGCCGGAGAACATCATGACCGAGTTGAGCACCTGCAGAACATAGCTCAAAAAGGCGGTCAGCTCGCCGACCGTCATCCGGTCGGTCAGAATAAAATTGCCGCCGTACCACATGATGCAGACAATGGCCGTGTACATAACGGCCTGGAACGCGGGCAGGTTGAGCACGGCATACCGGAAGGTGTTGGTGCTGGCGGCGGCCAGCTCGTCATTGACGGTTTCAAACTGCTCATTCTCGTAATCGCCGCGCACAAACGCTTTGATGGCGCGGATGGCGGTTAAGGCTTCCTGTACGCGGCCGTTCAGATGGTCCACAGCAGTCTGCTGGCGGTCATACAGCGGGCCGACCTTGGTTACGATCCAGGCCAGAATAGCGGCAGGATGGGCGTTGTAATAAGGAAAACGATGGTCAGCTTGGCATTGAGCAAGAACGCCATGCCAAGCCCCATGAACAGCATGACCGGGCTGCGCACCAAGGGCCGCAGGCCGGTGGCCACGGCGTTGAGCATGACCGTGACATCGGTGGTCATGCGGGTAACGAGGGACGGGGTGGAAAAATGGTCCAGGTTGGCAAAGTCGAACTGCTGCAGCTTGCGGTACTCAGCTTCGCGCAGAGCAGCGGCAAAGCCGTTGGCGGCGCGGGCAGCGAACCTGGCGTACAGCAGGCCAGTGATCAGGGCCAGCACAGCGCAGATGATCATCTTGCTGCCCTGCAGCATAATGACCTGCATATCATGGCTGGGCACGCCTGGTCCACCAGGTCAGACATCAGCATCGGAATGACCATTTCAAAAATACATTCCACAAAAACCAGCCCGACGGCAAGGAATAAATCCCGCCGGTAGGGCTTTAAGTAAGAAAAAACGTGTTTGAGATCCTGCATGTGATTCCAGCTTTCTTGAACGGGCAGCGGCCCGGATGATGAAATACTACCCTTATAATTATAATTCGCGGTGCGGGGCAGGTCAATCAAGAGCAGGCGACAGGTTGGATACAGCGTATACTTGCGCAGAAACGCAAAACAGGGTATACTAATATAATACAGGGCAAGGCTGCGCAAAGCCCCTGAAAGCTGAATTTACATTCCCGCCCATGCTGCGGCAGACCGGCGGCGCATGATGATAGAAAAGGAAAGTTGAGGCTGCATTTTTTTATGAAAAAGGCATTGATCACCGGTGTTACCGGCCAGGATGGCTCTTACCTTTCAGAGTTTTTGATCGAGAAGGGCTATGATGTACATGGCATCATCCGTCGTTCTTCCGTTGACTACCGTGAACGCATTGCCCATCTGGAGGGCAACCCGCATTTCCACCTGCATTACGGCGATATGGGCGATTCGATGAGCCTGGTTGCTGTGATCGGCTCGGTGCGCCCGGACGAAATTTATAACCTGGCGGCCCAGAGCCATGTGCAGGTCAGCTTTGATGTTCCGGAGTTCACGGCCGATGTGGACGCTACCGGCGTGCTGCGCGTGCTGGAAGCCGTGCGCCTGTGCGGGCTGGCGGATACCTGCCGGGTGTACCAGGCTTCGACCTCGGAGCTGTACGGCAAGGTGGAGGAAGTGCCCCAGAACGAAAAAACGCCGTTCCATCCGTACAGCCCCTATGCGGTGGCCAAACAGTACGGTTTCTGGATCACCAAGGAGTACCGTGAAGCATATAACATGTTCTGCTGCTCCGGCATTCTGTTCAACCATGAATCCGAGCGCCGCGGCGAAACTTTTGTGACCCGCAAGATCACGCTGGCCGCCGCCCGCATCAAGCAGGGCAAGCAGGACAAGCTCTACCTGGGCAACCTGTCCAGCCTGCGCGACTGGGGCTATGCCAAGGACTATGTGGAGTGCATGTGGCTGATTTTGCAGAACGATAAGCCGGATGATTTTGTCATCGCCACCGGCGTGCAGCATTCCGTGCGGGAATTCTGCCAGCTGGCGTTCCACTATGTCGGTATTGAGCTGGAATTTGTTGGCGAGGGCATGAACGAAAAGGGCGTTGATAAGGCGACCGGCAAGGTGCTGATTGAGGTAAGCCCGGATTTCTACCGCCCCACCGATGTGGTCAACCTGTGGGGTGACCCCACCAAGGCACACCAGGAACTGGGTTGGAACCCCACCAAGACCAGCTTTGAGGAACTGGTTAAGATCATGGTGGAGCATGACATGGAAAAAGTAGCTGTAGAGCGCGCAGAGGAAAACATCCGCTGCAACCTGGAAGAATACCTGGAAAAAGGCGTCGTAAAATAAGAAAGAAGGCCATTTGTTATGATGGAAAAGAACGCTAAGATCTATGTGGCAGGCCACCGCGGTATGGTAGGTTCCGCCATTGTGCGGGAACTGGAACGCCAGGGATATACCAATATCATTACCCGGACCCATAAAGAGCTGGACCTGTGCCGCCAAGATGCCGTGGAAGAATTTTTTGCCGCCGAAAAGCCGGAATATGTCTTTTTGGCCGCAGCCAAGGTGGGCGGCATTGTTGCCAACCAGAACGCTTTGGCGGACTTTATGTATGACAACATGACGCTGGAAATGAACGTGATTCATTCCGCATGGAAAAACGGTTGCAAAAAGCTGGAATTTTTGGGCTCCTCCTGCATTTACCCGCGCATGGCACCGCAGCCCATGAAGGAAAACTGCCTGCTGACCAGCGAGCTGGAAAAAACCAACGAAGCTTATGCTCTGGCTAAAATCAGCGGCCTGAAATACTGCGAGTTCCTGAACCGCCAGTATGGCACCGACTACATCAGCGTGATGCCCACCAACCTGTACGGCCCCAACGATAACTACCATCCCACCCACAGCCATGTGGTGCCCGCGCTGATCCGCCGCTTCCATGAAGCAAAGGTCAACGGGGTGACCAGCGTGACCTGCTGGGGCGATGGCAGCCCGCTGCGCGAGTTTTTGTATGTGGACGATCTGGCAAACCTCTGCGTATTTTTGATGAACAACTACTCCGGCAACGAAACGGTGAACGCAGGCACCGGCAAGGAGCTGACCATCAAGGAACTGACCGAGCTGGTAGCCAAGGTTGTGGCTATACCGGTGAGATTAAGTGGGATCCCACCAAACCCAACGGAACACCGCGCAAGCTGCTGGATGTTTCCAAGGCAACGGGCCTGGGCTGGACCTACAAGACCGAGCTGGAGGACGGCTTGCGCCTTGCCTATGAGGACTTTTTGAATAACCCCATGCGTGCTGAGCGCTGAGAAAGGCGAAACCATTATGAATATTGTGCTGCTTTCCGGCGGGTCCGGCAAGCGCCTGTGGCCGCTATCCAACGATATCCGTTCCAAGCAGTTCATTAAAATTTTCAAGTGCCCGGACGGAAGCTATGATCCATGGTGCAGCGGGTGTACCGCCAGATCAAACAGGTAGACAAAGGGGCGACTGTGACCATTGCCACCAGCAAGACCCAGGTTTCCGCCATCCACAACCAGCTGGGGGAGGAAGTGGGCATTTCGGTGGAACCGTGCCGCCGCGATACCTTCCCCGCCATTGCGCTGGCAACGGCCTATCTGGCCGATGTGCAGGGCGTGGACCCGGAGGAGCCGGTGGTGGTCTGCCCGGTGGACCCCTATGTGGAGGATGACTACTTTGAGGCACTGAAAGCCTTGAGTGAGCAGCTGCCAAAAGCGAAGCCAACCTGGTGCTGATGGGCATTGAGCCGACCTACCCCAGCGAAAAATACGGCTATATTATCCCCAAAAACAGCAGCGCCGTGAGCGATGTTGCAACCTTTAAGGAAAAGCCGGACGCCGAAACGGCAAAGGCTTACATCGCCCAGGGGGCGCTGTGGAACGGCGGCGTGTTTGCCTACAAGCTGCGCTATGTGCTGGATAAGGCCCATGAGCTGATCGACTTACCGATTATAAGGACCTGTTTGATAAATATGCCGAGCTGAACAAAATCAGCTTTGACTATGCTGTGGTGGAAAAGGAACCCAAGATCCAGGTTATGCGGTTTGCAGGCCAGTGGAAGGACCTTGGCACCTGGAACACCCTGACCGAAGCGATGGGCGAGCCCAGCGTGGGCAAGGCCATGATGAACGATACCTGCACCAACGTGCATGTGGTGAACGAGCTGAACGTGCCGGTGCTGGCCATGGGCTTGCATGATGTGGTGATCTCTGCCAGCCCGGAGGGAATTCTGGTATCGGATAAAGAGCAGTCCAGCTACATCAAGCCCTATGTGGATAAGATCGACCAGCAGATCATGTTTGCCGAAAAATCCTGGGGCAGCTTCCGCGTACTGGATGTGGAGGACGAAAGCCTGACCATCAAGGTGACGCTGAATCCCGGCCACAGCATGAATTACCACAGCCACATGAACCGTGATGAGGTGTGGGTGGTGATTTCCGGCACAGGCCGCACCGTGGTGGACGGCGCGGAGCGCCCCGTGCATGTGGGCGATGTGGTGCGGATGCAGGCTGGCTGCCGCCATACCGTTCTGGCGGACAGTGAACTGCAGCTGATTGAAGTACAGCTGGGAAAAGAAATCAGCGTGCATGACAAACAGAAGTTCCCGCTGGAACAGGAAACAACAAGATAACACGAAGATACAGCAGAGCACCGTGAGCTGATGCCGATAAGGCAGCTTACGGTGCTTTTATGATGCTTCCTGTACTGCCAAAGAGACAAAATATCCGGCGGAGACGGCTTGTGAGATATTTCATATCATATACGGCATACGGCAAAATCTGAGTAAAGGCAATACCGCATAATTCTAAGTGCCGATACGGCGAGCGAGGTACGGCAGATGCTAAGCCAAAAGCGCAGATAATACTGGATGTCTTATCGAGCATTTTGGCAACGCAGATGCCGTGCCGCAGCCGCCGAAGCGGTGCTTAAGCCGCTAGGCGGGAATTGTGCGGTATTGCCCTGAGTAAAATCAAAACAAACAGGCCCGAACCTGCCTGCAGCATTGCGGTGCCGGGGTTCGGGCCTGTTTGCTTGCTTGTAACTACACATTCCATGCGGCAGAGCAGCCAGGGAACGCTGCATGCCGCAAAAAGCTGAATTAGTGGATGAAGAGGCTCAGGATGCAGATGATGACGGAACCGAAAACGGGAACCAGGATGGAACCGATGGTCCAGGTCTTCAAGCTGGTCTTGATATCCATGCCGCTGAAGCTGGTAACCACGTGGAAGTAGCTATCGTTCAGGAAGGACGGGCACATGGCGGTCAGGCAGACTGCCAGGCCAGCCAGGTAGGGGTTGATGCCCAGGGTAGCCAGCATGGGGGCGATGATGCAGAACCGGTGATCATAGCGGTGGTGCCGGAGCTGCGGGAAGCGCATGATGGTGCCGATGAGCAGGGGAACCAGGATGCCGGGGATGCCGATTGCCACGATGCCGTTGGCCATCATGCCGGCAGCGCCGGTAGCCTTAACGACTGCGCCCAGGGCACCGCCGCCGGCGGTGATCATAACGATGGGGCCTGCATCGCGCAGAGCGTCGTTCATCATGCCAACAACAGTTTTGTTATCCAGGTCCTTGGCCAGCAGGAATGCGCCAGGCACAGGGAGATGAACAGAGCGATAACGGGGTTGCCGAGGAAGGTGATGATTTCGCCAACGATGGTGGTCTTGAAAGCGGTCTGGCTGACGAGGGTGTTAGCAAGGATCAGGAAGACGGGGAGCAGCAGGATGGTGAAGGACAGGCCGGCGCTGGGCAGCTTTTCGGTGCTGAGCAGCTCGGTGAAGTCTTCGTTTTCCAGCTCTTTGCCGGCCTTGATCTTGGCGTCGATCTTATCCAGAACCTTCAGCTGAGCTTCGGTGTACTTGCTGCGGTCGATCTCGTAAGGAACGATGAACTGCGGGTACTTGTTGCCGAACCAGCGGAACAGGAACACGGAGAAGATGAACAGGGGGATGGAGAACAGCAGACCGGCGATGATGAACATGCCAAGGTCAATGTTGATGCCTTCGTTCTGGAAGGTGCTGACAACAGCCAGAGGGCCGGGGGTGGGGGGAACCATGAAGTGGGTGATATACAGGCCCATGCCCAGGATGCCACCCAGACCGACCATGGATTTCTTGGTCAGACGGGAGAACTCTTTTGCCAGGGAGGACAGGATGACGAAGCCGGAGTCACAGAAGACCGGGATGGAAACAACAAAGCCGGTCAGGCCCAGAACAACGTCTGCGCGCTTAACGCCGACAAGCTTCAGAATGGTGATAGCCATACGCTTGGCAGCGCCGCTTTTTTTCCAAAAAGATACCCATGATGCAGCCGAAGCCGATGACGATACCAATGCTTGTCATGGTACCGCCAAAGCCGCCGGTCACAGTGCTGATGGCAACGCTTAACAGGTTGCCGCCTTCATTGCCGGTGCCAACCAGCAGGTAGTTGCCGGAAAGAACAGCGATCAGGATAGCAGAAATAATCAGGGATGGGAACGCGTGCATTCTAGTGCAGATAACCAGAACCATCATGACGACAACGCCGATCAACATGGCTATGACTGGATTCATAAAAACATCTCCTTGCTTTTAACGTTTACTTTTTTCATGGGTGCATCGGGTGCACCTTCAACAGACTCTCCGGAAGGAACGGAATGTGTAGAAGAGTTACAAAAGAAGAATCAGATCACAGGGCCGAGGCAATGGATATCAATGGCGCTGAAATACTGGATGGCTTCGTTCTTGGTCATTTCGCCGCTCAGTACGCGCAGCAGCTTGGCAAAGGCTTCCTCGCCAACCTGCTCAATGGTCTTATCGCCGGTAATGATCAGACCGGCGTTCAGGTCCATATCATTTTCCATGCGCTGGTAGGTATTGGGGTTGCCGCAGATCTTGATGACCGGCATGCTGGGGAAGCCCTGCGGGGCACCGCGCCGGTAGAGAACATCATGAACTGGGCACCCGTGGCAGCCATGCCGGTCAAAATCTCAGGCTCACGGCCCGGCGTATCCTTGATCCACAGGCCTTTCTGGTCGGTAACATGCTGCGGGTATTCCAGCACGCCCTGGATGGGGCGGGTGCCGCTCTTGACGATGGCACCAAGGCTTTTTTCCTCAATACTGGAAAGACCGCCGGCGATGTTGCCCGGTGTGGGCTGGCCCTTGCGCATATCGCAGCCAATGCTCTTGGCGCGGTTTTCCATGTTGGTTACGATCTCATAGATCTTATCGGCCACTTCTTTGTTTACGGCACGGCGGGCCAGCAGGTGCTCACCGCCCAGGAACTCGGTCGTTTCGCCAAAGATAACGGTAGCGCCAGATCGACCAGCTTGTCGGCTACATAGCCGATAACACAGTTGGAAGCCATGCCGCTGGTGGTATCGGAAGCACCGCACTTGATGGCCATAACGATCTTGGAAACATCCACCGGCTGGCGCTGCAGGCCGGAAATTTCAATGACAAGCTTGCGGGCAATATCGGTGCCCAGCTGGATCGCCTTGCTGACGCCGCCCAGCTCCTGAATGTGGATGATCTCCACATGCTTGCCGGTAGCGCTCAGCTCTTTGTACATGCGCTCGTGGTCGGTGCCTTCACAGCCAAGGCTTACGATCAGGATAGCGCCAACGTTGGGCTCATGCCCAGGCTGATCAGCGTATCGGTCACGCGCTCCAGATCAGGGGGCATCTGGCAGCAGCCTGATGGTGCAGATATGTAATGGTACCCTGTACCTGGTGGCAGATGGCGTTGGCAACATCGTTGGCACAGGTAACGCTGGGGATGACGGCAACATAGTTGCGCGCGCCAACTTTGCCGTCCGGGCGCACATAACCCATAAATTCCATAGCAGTTTACCCTCCTTACTTGCCTTCCTTGGCCCAGTCACCGCGGCCGCGCATGCTGTCCAGGTTGTGGACATGCACGTACTCGCCTTTTTTGATGTCCTTGGTGGCAATGCCGATCTCTTCGCCGTATTTGTTGATCAGTTCGCCCTTTTTGATGTCCCGCACAGCAATTTTGTGGCCATAGGGAACATCGCCAATTACGGTAACGGTTTCAGCGTTGCCTTTTTTGTCGCGGATCTCAACTTCGGTACCATCGGTAATGCCATTGGCAAAAATGGTGGCGACGTTATCTTTATCGTTGACTTTCAGCGCCAGCTTTATTTCCATTACGCTCACTCTCCTTTTGCGTTTTTTCTATTGGTTCCGGTTTTGCCGGTTATTCCTTAACAGCAAGCACGCTGACGCCATCGGGGATGACAACAACGCTTGCATCGCGGCCCTTCATCTGGTAGGCAATCTCCAAGGCTTCATCCGGAGTGGAAGCGGGGATCATGTTGGCCTTGCGCACTTCCTCCGGCTTGAGGTAGGTGGTGACGAGGATGACGGGGTGTTTTTTCAGGATGCGGGCATAAATCTGCGGGCACCACTGTTCGGGAATGGTCTCCTTGGGCGGGATCTTGGAAAGATAACCGTCGATCTCGTCCACGGTGCCCATCGTAATGAGCTTTTCAAAGTGGGTGCCACCCATGCCGTCGGCACAGCTGCAGCACATGATGATGACACCATCCTCACCCGCACAGCTTCCGCCGTGGCAACGGCCTTGGGGCTCTGGTACAGGTTCTGGTCCAGCGGGTAGCCGCCGTTGCTGGTGACCACGATATCGCCGGTAATGCTGGGGCACTGGCTCCATTTGCGGATAAAGGCAACGCCTTCGGCGTGAGCCTTTTCCAGGTCGCCTGCCCAGGCGGCGATGATCTTTTTCTGGCCGTCCAGCGCTACATTGAAGATGAACTGGACATTGACCATCTTGGCAGCGGCCAGCATATCCTCATGGATGGGGTTGTGTTCCAGCACGCCGGTGTTGGCATACGGGCTGGAAATGGCCTTGTAGCTGTGGTTTTCGTTGACGGTCTCCTGGGAGCAGATGCCAGGCAGGATGCTCTTGCGGCCGCCGGAGAAGCCGGCGAAGAAGTGTGGCTCAATAAAGCCTCAGTCACCAGCAGGTCACATTCAGCGGCCAGCTTGTTGACGTTGAAGTCCGCACCGGAGGGCAGCACGCCCATGTGGATGAACTGATCCGGGTCAAATGCGTTGTTGATGGCGATTTTCTCATGATCCACGATGGCATCGCCAAACATGCGGCGTTGCTCTTCCTCGGTGGTGGGGCGGTGCAGGCCGGTGGCAATCAGGATGGTGATATCGGCGTCCGGGTTGCCCTGCGGATCTCATCCAGCAGGATGGGCAGGGTGATCTTGCTGGGGACGGCGCGGGTGTGGTCACTGGTGACCAGCACAACTTTCTGTTTACCCTTGGCCAGGTCACGCAGCGCGGGGAGGCAATGGGATGCTCCAATGCCTCATGAACCAGTTCTACTTCCGTTTTGCCGGCCTTGTATTCGTGCATTTTTGCGGTGACAACAGCTTTCAGGTTGGCTTCGTCAACATGCAGGTCCAAGGTGGAAGTATAGTAAGGAATCGAGATGGTTTTCATACAAATGCCTCCTTGGTTGTGGGTGCTCTATGTTTCAAATCACAAATATGGATTGTATACATCATACGTCTGATACTATGATGATAGCCTTGAAATTGGATAAAGTCAATAGTTTGAGCCAAAATAGTAAAAAAAAAACGTGCAAATTTGTACAATGCAACAGGAAAGCGATTCACAGAATGTTCAAAAACACAATAAAACAATTCCTATATGTGACATTGCAGGAGAAAGCAAATACAATAAACATACTTGGTAAGTATGTTTATTGCGCTGGGGGCAGTATAGCACGGAATAGTGGGGCTGTCAATAAAAAATTAAGCAATACCGCATAATTCTAAGTGCCGATACGGCGAGCGAGGTGCGGCAGATGCCAAGCCAAAAGCGCAGATAATACTGGATGCTGCAAAGGTGAGCGCGCCAGTGGCGGAAACAGCGAACCGAAGCA
>ENA-OPZM01000886-OPZM01000886.1-human-gut-metagenome-genome-assembly--contig:-NODE-886-length-11756-cov-2.143521_pt1 | contig 11756 bp, 16 predicted proteins | sample MGYA00242478_ERZ504493 | MGnify/ENA primary metagenome ERZ504493 (study PRJEB26092, sample SAMD00036227) | human gut metagenome | host: Homo sapiens | study: EMG produced TPA metagenomics assembly of...
GGCACCACATAAATCACATTATGGGAATTGTAGTAAAGGAGGAAGGAAAAAGCATGTTTAAAAAGCAGGAACGTCAGGGGATTATTGTTTATTTATACTATAATCGTGATGCTCGAAAGTTAAATAAATTTGGTGATGTTTTATACCATTCGCATAAAATGCGATATCAGATCTTGTATGTAAACAAGGAAGAAGCAGAAGATATTGCAAAAGAAATTTCAGAATTGAAATTTGTTAAAGAAGTATTATTATCGGAGTTTGATAATATCGATGAAAATTTTGTAGGCAATTTAGCTCGTTTTTGATATAATATAATCTTGTATGAAGAAGTACGAAAAGAATATTGACAATTTTCTGATAATTCAGTATTATTTTAAGTGACTTTTTATTAGAAATTTAAGGAGAGAAATTCTTATGCATAAAAAGATTGCGCTCACAGCGCTAACTTTTTTAGCCTCAATTACTTTAGCAGCTTGTAGTAAGTCGCCAGACGTAACTGCAAATGCCACAGGAACAACGATTGGTGACACCTTGAAAATTGGTGTTAACCTTGAATTGACTGGTGCGGTAGCTGCTTATGGTAATGCAGAAAATGACGGTATTAAACTTGCCGTTGAAGAGATTAATAAAGCTGGCGGTGTTGATGGTAAAAAAATTGAACTCGTTACGAAAGATAATAAATCTGAAAACGCGGAAGCCTCTACTGCAGCGACTAACTTGGCTATTCAAAGTCAAGTTAATGCAATGATTGGTCCAGCCACTTCTGGTGCGGTTTCTGCCGCTAGTTTGAATGCCCAGAAACAGGGGTTCCGTTGTTGACTCCAAGTGGTACACAGGATGATTTGACAGTGGGTAGTGATGGTGTGAAAAAAGACGTTTTCCGTACGACTTTCCAAGACAGCTTCCAAGGTCAAGTTTTAGCACAGTACGCTTATAGCAATTTAAATGCTAAAAAGGTTGTTCTTTATTATGATAACTCAAGTGACTATGCTAAAGGAATTGCTGAGGAATTCCAAGAAAAATATCACGGAGAGATTGTTGCAACAGCGACATTTGCTTCAGGGGATAAAGATTTCCAATCAGCCTTGACAAAATTCAAAAACTTGGATTATGATGCGATTGTAATGCCAGGTTATTATACAGAAACTGGTATCATTACAAAACAAGCGCGTGATATGGGTATCGAAGTTCCAATTTTGGGACCTGATGGTTTCAATGATGATAGCTTCGCTGACTTGGCCGGTACAGCAAATACGCATGATGTTTATTACGTATCGGGTTATTCAACGAAAACAGCACTTTCAGATAAAGCAACAGAATTTATTGCAGCATATAAAGAAAAATACGGTTCAGAACCAAATATGTTTGCAGCGCTTGCTTATGACTCTGTTTATATGATTGCTAAAGCAGCAGAAGGTGCAGAAACTTCAATTGATATTGCTAATAACTTAGCAAATCTGACAGATTTTGAAGGTGTTACTGGTACAATGACTATCGATGAAGATCATAACCCAATCAAGACAGCTTTGATGGTTAAGATGAAAGATGGTGTTGAAGATTCAGCTGAAGCCGTTGAAATTACAGGAGATAACTAGAGGTTATTTTCCTTTAGCTTTATATCACATAACTAGAAAGTTTGGTATTATATGTTTTTAGAACAGCTCCCCCAACAACTGGTTAATGGTATTATTCTAGGAAGTATCTATGCGTTACTTGCTCTTGGGTATACCATGGTTTATGGGATTATTAAATTAATTAATTTTGCTCATGGCGATATTTATATGCTAGGTGCATTTTATCGGTTACTATGCTATTAGTAGCCTTCACATGAATTTCTGGATTGCCCTCATTTTTACAATGATTGCAACAGCTTGCCTGGGAATGATTATTGAGTTTTTGGCTTATCGTCCATTACGTCATTCGACGCGTATTGCACCTTGATTACGGCGATTGGTGTGTCGTTCTTCCTTGAATATGGTATGGTTTTCTTGGTTGGCGCAAATACGCATTCATTCCCGCAAGCTATCGATATTGTTAGCTATAAGATTGGCTCTGTAACAGTGACAAACATTCAATTGTTGATTTTAATTGTTTCCCTTGCTTTGATGGTAGCTTTGCAATTAATCGTTAAGAAAACAAAAATGGGGAAAGCAATGCGTGCCGTGTCTGTTGATAGCGATGCAGCTGAATTAATGGGAATTAACGTCAATTCAACAATTAGTTTCACATTTGCGCTCGGTTCAGCACTTGCAGGTGCCGCAGGTGTGTTAATCGGTCTTTACTATAACTCAATTGAACCATTAATGGGGATGACACCTGGTATTAAAGCCTTCGTTGCCGCTGTTCTGGGTGGTATCGGCATTATTCCAGGGGCAGCTTTAGGTGGATTTGTTATTGGTATTTTGGAAACTTTATCAATTTCGCTCAACCTTTCAAGTTATCGTGATGCCATTGTTTACGGTGTCTTAATTATCATTCTTTTGGTAAGACCTGCTGGTATTCTTGGCAAAACGTGAAAGAGAAGGTGTAGAAAATGAAAAAGAATCTAAAAATCAATTCTTTCTTGGCTTGCTTTGATTGTTGTTCTTTTTGGAATCTTAGAATTTCTAGCAACAACTAATATTTTGAACCTTTACTACATTCAAATTCTCATGGGGATTGGGATTAGTATTTTAATGGGACTTGGTACTAACCTTGTGCTCGGTTTCTCAGGACAATTCACACTTGGACAAGCTGGGTTTATGGCAATCGGTGCTTATGCCACAGCGATTATCACACAACAAAATCCAACTTACGGTGGTTTCTATTTCTCAATGCTTGTTGGGATTGTGATTGCTGTTCTTGTAGCGCTTGTCTTTGGTATTCCAACACTTCGTTTGAAAGGTGACTACCTTGCGATTGCAACGCTTGGTATGGCTGAAATTATCCGTATTGTTATTGTCAATGGTGGCGATTTAACCAATGGTGCAGCTGGTTTGACAGGAATTTTGCCATACACAACATGGCCAGTTATCTTTATCTTTGTCGTTGCAATTACGATTTTGATTTTAAATTTCCTACGTTCATCTATTGGACGTCAAGTTATTTCTGTTCGTGAAGATGAGATTGCAGCAGAAGCAATGGGTGTCAATATCACAAGAATGAAAGTCTTGATTTTTGTAATGGGAGCTATCATTTCAGCTATTGCTGGCTCACTTTACGTTGGTTACATCGGAACAGTTGTACCAAAAGACTTTACTATCATGAAATCAATTGATTACTTGATTATTGCTGTTCTTGGTGGGCTAGGTTCTATCACAGGAACTATTCTAGCAGCCATTGTTTTAGGCATTCTTAACATGTTCTTACAAAACGTTTCAAACCTCCGTATGATTATCTATTCTTTGGCATTAATTTTGGTAATGATTTTCCGTCCAGGAGGACTTTTAGGAACAAAAGAATTCACATTATCACGTTTCTTTAATAAAACTAAGGGGGGCAATCATTAATGGCACTTCTTGATGTTAAAAATTTAACCAAAAATTTCGGTGGTTTGACAGCCGTTGGTGATGTCACAATGCATTTAAATGAGGGAGAATTAGTTGGTCTTATTGGTCCAAACGGTGCTGGTAAAACAACACTTTTCAACCTTTTAACAGGTGTCTATGAACCAAGCGAAGGTTCAGTTTCTTTGGATGGCACATTGTTAAATAGCAAGAAACCTTATAAAATCGCATCACTTGGTCTTTCACGTACTTTCCAAAATATCCGTCTCTTTAAAGATATGACCGTTTTGGAAAATGTACTTGTTGGCATGGCTAATCAAAATAAATCGCATGTCTTTGCAAGCTTTCTTCGTTTGCCAAAATTCTATCAAAGCGAGGAAGAGTTGCGCCAAAAAGCTATGGATTTGTTAGCTATCTTTAATTTGGATGGAGATGCAGATACCCTAGCTAAAAATCTTCCTTACGGTCAGCAACGTCGTTTGGAAATTGTACGTGCCCTTGCCACTGAACCCAAAATTCTCTTTTTAGATGAACCTGCTGCTGGGATGAACCCACAAGAAACAGCAGAATTGACACAGTTAATTCGTCAAATCAAAGAAGAATTTGACATTACCATTATGCTTATCGAACACGATATGAGTCTTGTAATGGAAGTGACAGAACGTATTTACGTTCTTGAATATGGACGTTTAATTGCTCACGGTACACCTGATGAAATCAAAAATAATCAACGTGTTATTGAAGCTTATCTTGGAGGTGAAGGATAATGACAATGTTAAAAGTTGATAATTTATCAGTCCATTACGGCGTTATCCAAGCTGTAAAAGATGTTTCTTTTGAAGTCAATGAAGGAGAAGTTGTCACACTTATCGGTGCCAATGGTGCTGGTAAAACTTCCATTCTTCGTACGATTTCTGGTTTGGTTCGTCCAAGTGCTGGTAAAATCGAATTCTTAGGACAAGAAATTCAAAAAGAACCTGCTCGAAAAATCGTTGCTAGTGGCTTGTCACAGGTTCCTGAAGGACGTCATGTTTTCCCAGGCTTAACTGTGCTTGAAAACCTTGAATTGGGAGCTTTCTTGCGTAATGACCGTGAAGAAAATCAAAAGAATTTGAAGAAAGTTTTTGAACGCTTCCCACGACTTGAAGAACGTAAATCGCAAGATGCAGCCACACTTTCAGGGGGTGAGCAACAGATGCTTGCTATGGGGCGTGCTTTGATGAGCCAACCCAAATTACTTCTTCTTGATGAACCGTCAATGGGCTTGCGCCAATTTTTATCCAAGAAATATTTGACATCATTCAAGATATTCAAAAACAAGGAACAACTGTCTTGTTGATTGAACAAAATGCCAATAAAGCGTTAGCAATTGCTGACCGCGGTTATGTTTTAGAAACAGGAAAAATTGTTCTTTCAGGAACAGGTAAAGAATTGTTAGAATCAGAAGAAGTCCGCAAGGCTTACCTCGGTGGCTAACAAACCGTTAACTGAATTTAGTATTTAACCAAGTCTAGGATAGCTGTTATCCTAGACTTTTTATCATTAACAACAGTCTCGTCTGCTTTATTTTCATTATTTTTTCAATCTTTGGTGAAACCGTTTGCGGTTTGTGGTATAATAATAACAAGAAAATAATGCGGAGAATTGTTATGGCAGTAAAAGATTTTATGACTAAAAAAGTTGTTTATGTGTCTCCTGATACAACGGTAGCACATGCGGCTGATATGATGAGAGAACAAGGCTTGCGTCGCTTGCCTGTTATCGAAAATGATAAGCTTGTCGGGATTGTTACCGAAAGAACAATGGCAGAAGCTAGTCCTTCAAAAGCAACGACTTTGTCAATTTATGAGATGAATTATTTGCTTAATAAAACTAAAATTCGTGACGTGATGATTCGCGATGTTGTGACGGTTTCACCGTACGCAAGTCTAGAAGATGCGATTTATACCATGATGAAAAATCGTGTTGGAATTGTTCCTGTTGTCGAAAGCGACCAAGTCTATGGTGTTATTACAGATAAAGACGTTTTCAAAGCTTTTCTTGAAATTTCTGGTTATGGCGAAGAAGGTGTTCGCGTGGCTATTTCGGCTGATGATACGGTTGGAACTTTGGCAAAAATTGTAGATACGATTTCAAACGACAATCTCAATATCAAACGTACCGTTGTTGCCACTCGTAAATCTGGGAAAGTCGCTATTGAAATCCAAATTGACGGTAAAGCTGATGTTGCAGATCTACGAGAAAAATTGCTTAATCAAGGCATTCAAGTTGATGCGATTGAATTAACAGAAGCAAAATCATTGGATTAAGTGCTAATTTAACTGAGAAAGCAGAATTTAGTTTCAAGCTAGGTTCTGTTTTTTTGAGCGACGAGACGGAAAGTTATGTCTATCAACTTTTTATGCTTGAATCCAATAAGTTAGCGAATTTGCTAGTGTTATTTTTGTCTGTTTTTTGTTAAAATAGAAGCATAGAAAGAATTTTAAGGAATTTTCATGAAAAACGGTATAATCATTTCATTTGAAGGCCCAGATGGTGCTGGAAAAACCACAGTTTTAGAACAAGTCCTTCCAGTTTTGCAAGAAAAGGGCTATGATATTATAACCACACGTGAACCTGGTGGTGTCGAAATTGCAGAGCGTATTCGTGATGTCATCTTAGATGTTAACCACGTTGCTATGGATAATAAGACAGAGTTGCTCTTGTATATGGCTGCAAGACGTCAACATTATGTTGAAAAGGTTCTGCCAGCTTTAGAGGCTGGTAAGGTGGTCTTGATTGATCGTTTTATTGATAGTTCAATTGCTTACCAAGGTGCTGGACGTGGCTTGGATAAAGATATCATTAGGAGATTAAATGACTTTGCAACAGACGGTAGAAAACCAGATTTGACGCTTTATTTTGATGTTGAATCAGAAATTGGTTTAGCCAGAATTGCTAAAAATGCTGAGCGTGAAGTTAACCGACTTGATTTGGAAAAATTAGACATGCACAAGCGTGTTCGAGAAGGTTATTTAGCCTTGACTGAACAAGAAAAACGTATTGTGACTATTGATGCGTCACGTGAATTGGCAGAGGTCGTGTCAGAGACACTTCATACCATTCTTGAACAGTTAGCAAAAAATGAGTAGAGGGATTTAGATGGAATTAGAGCACTTGCAACCCCAACTTTTTAAAGAGTTTAATCAAATTTTGAAATCAGATAGGATGAACCACGCCTATCTTTTTTCAGGGGATTTTGCGAGCTTTGATTTTGCTCTTTACTTTGCTAAAAGTCGTTTTTGCGAAAACCTCCAAGATAGTTTGCCATGCGGGAAATGCCGTGAATGTCAGTTAATTGCGGAAAATGAATTTTCGGATGTTAAGGTTGTCAAACCAAGTGGGCAAGTCATCAAAACTGATACGATTCGTGAATTGATGCGTGATTTCTCACGTTCAGGTTTTGAAGGCAAATCACAAGTTTTCATTATTCAAAATTGTGAAAAAATGCATGTTAATGCTGCAAATAGCCTTTTGAAATTCATTGAAGAACCACAAAGTTCTTCCTACATGATTTTGTTGACTAGTGATGAGAATAAAGTTTTACCGACGATTAAAAGTCGAACACAGATTTTCCGTTTTCCGAAAAATAAGCCACTGTTGATCGAGCAAGCTGAAAAAGCTGGAGTTTTGAAAATACAAGCAGAAATATTAGCAGAATTGTCAAAAACACCGGAGCACCTTGATGAAATGATGCAAGATAAAAAAGTATTGGATGTCATTCAAACTTGTGAGCGTTTTGTCACGGTTCTGTTTAAAGAAAAAATGCTGGCTTATTTAGAAACAGGGCGTTTGGTTCAAGTTGCTTTAGAAAAGTCTGACCAAGAACTTGTTTTTCAACTCTTGCCGCTATTTTTAGCAAAGCAATTTAATCAAAAAGAAAGTTTGGTTTATTTAGAAAAAAGTTTTAAGGCGCAACAAATGTGGAAAAGTAATGTGAGTTTCCAAAATGCGCTAGAATATATGGTGATTTCATGACAGAAGTATTGAGCGTAAAATACGAAGAAACAGGCAGTATTGTCTATGTTTTACCAAATAAAAAATATAAACTCGGCGATTACGTCGTCGTCAAAAATAAAAAAGGGTGTCGTTTGGCGCAAGTTGTCACTAGCAACGAAGTCATTGATGAGTCAAATTACCTGCTGAGATGGATTCTGTAACACGTCTTGCCAATGAAAAAGATAAACAAGCTTACCAAGAAAATATTGATTTAGCGAAGCGTTCGTTTTCAACGGTTAATGAGCTAATTTTAGCTAATGACCTAAAAATGAAAGTGATTGATATTATTTTCCCTTTGGAAAGAAGCTGTGTGCTTATCACGTTTTCAGCAGAAGAACGTGTTGATTTTCGTCAATTGCTACGTGATTTAGCAGGTCATTTCAAAACAAGAATCGAACTTCGTCAAATCAACAGCCGCGAAGAAGCTAAGGTTTATGGTGGTCTTGGACCGTGTGGTCGTGCCCTTTGTTGTTCAAGTTTTTTGGGAGAATTTCCACCTGTGTCTATTAAAATGGTCAAAAATCAAGGAATGTCACTCAGCACAGGAAAAACATCAGGTATCTGTGGGCGTTTGATGTGTTGTTTGAGTTTTGAAGATGACTTTTATAAAGCCTCTAAGAGGAAATTCCCTGATGTAGGAACGGAGATTGAAACAGTTGATGGCTTGGGAGTTATTGCAGGGATTGATGTGTTTTCTGATACCGTCAAAGTTCGTTTTCCAGAAAAACACACGCTCTTAACCTATGCTTTAGAGGAGGTCAAAGTACGTGGATAAAAAAGAATTATTTGATGCCTTTGATGGTTTTTCACAAAATTTAATGATTACCTTAGCTGAAATTGAAGCCATGAAAAAACAAGTGCAATCACTACTAGAGGAAAATACAGCTTTGCGTCTTGAAAATGATAAAATTCGCACGCGTCTAGCTCAACTTGAGCAAGATACACCAGCTAAATCTTCTAAGCAAGGAAAACGATATATCGAAGGCATTTACCATGATGGTTTCCATATTTGCAATGATTATTATGGTCAACGTCGTGAAAACGATGAAGAATGTATGTTTTGTATGGAAGTTTTAGATAGGGAGTAACTGCCTATGAAAGTACAAAAAAGTTTTAAAAATCAGACAACCTATGGCCAGCTGTATCTTGTTCCAACACCGATTGGCAATATGCAAGACATGACTTATCGTGCCGTGGAAATACTAAAAAATGCTGATTTTGTCTGTGCAGAAGACACTCGCAATACAGGGCTTTTGCTGAAACATTTTGACATTTCAGCCAAGCAAATTAGCTTTCATGAACACAATGCCTATGAAAAAATTCCTGAATTGATTGCTCTGATGAAAGAAGGAAAAATTTTGGCACAAGTGTCTGATGCTGGGATGCCTTCTATTTCTGACCCAGGTCATGATTTAGTAAAAGCAGCTATAGCTGAAGAGATTACTGTCGTTGCTATCCCAGGGGCTTCTGCTGGGATTACGGCGCTTATTGCGAGTGGCTTAGCACCGCAACCACATATTTTTTACGGTTTCTTGCCAAGAAAAGCTAAGCAGCAGAAGGAATTTTTTGAAGCTAAGAAGCAGTATCCTGAAACACAAATTTTTTATGAATCACCTTATCGTGTCGCAGATACATTGGACAATATGTTAGCAGTATATGGTGATAGAAAAATTGTTTTGGTTCGTGAGTTGACAAAGCTTTTTGAAGAATACCAGCGCGGATGCATCTCAGAAATTTTGGAATACATTGCCCAAAATCCTTTAAAAGGAGAGTGTTTAATCGTTGTATCTGGTCAAGATGAGATAGCGACATTAGAAGAAATATCAGAAAATATTAATCCAGCTGAACTCGTTGCTCAGTTAATCGAAGCTGGGGACAAGCCAAATCAAGCCATTAAAAAAATTGCTAAAACTTACGGCTTAAACCGTCAAGAAGTTTACAATGCTTATCATCAACTTTAAACATTACTAATCAGCTGAGACAACTACCGATGATTATGGAATTATCATCGGTAGTTTTTTGTCTTGTAAACTCCTTTTATTTATATTTTATAATTTTATGTAAGAAAACATAACAAGGATAGTTGTATCAAAATTAGCGACTTTGCTAACATTTCTATGTCAAGTTATAGAATCAATAAAATGAGTATTATCAAAGGAAGAATATTGTTTTTAAATGTAGAAGAAGACTGACGTTTTATGTTATAAATACAGAAAATTTAGAAAATTCAACAAAAAACACTTTACTCTGCCCCAAAATAATGTTATATTATCTAACATAAAATATCGCAACACTTGTTGTAGTATTTTAGAAAGTCGACTTTAAGGTTTAAAGTCTTAGAATATAAAAGGAGTTTTTGATATGGATGCAGGAAGTATAGCTTTTATGATTATCTGTGCTAGCCTAGTCTTTTTGATGACACCAGGTTTAGCATTCTTCTATGGTGGTTTAGGGAGACGCAAAAATGTCATTAATACAATGATGATGTGTGTGATTCCGATTGCTGTTGCTTCAGTAATGTGGATGATTTGTGGGTATTCCCTTTCATTTGGTGGTGATGGAAGCCTAATTGGTAATTTCTCGCATCTCTTTTTCAATGGTGTTAGCGAAACGGCTAGCACACGTGGTTTAGAAATTCCTGATGCGTTATTCGCAGCGTTCCAAATGATGTTTCCAATCATTACGGTTGCCATTTTAACAGGAGCGGCAGCAGGACGTATGCGTTTTACACCTTTGATTATTTTCATCATTTTCTGGCTTCTCTTGGTTTATTTCCCATTTGCTCATATGGTCTGGGATGAAGGGCTTTTGGCTCAATGGGGAACAATTGACTTTGCTGGTGGTGATGTCGTTCATATTACCTCTGGGGTTTCAGGTTTGGTTTTGGCATTGGTACTTGGAAAACGTCGAGATTATAACCGTTTAGAATACCGTCCGCATAACGTACCATTTGTTTTCCTTGGTGCAGGTCTTCTCTGGTTTGGTTGGTTTGGATTCAATGCTGGTTCTGCCCTTGCAGCAGACGGGCTTGCAGTCCATGCCTTTGTCACAACACACATTTCAGCAGCGGCAGCTATGTTGTCTTGGTTGATTGTTGAAAAAGTGTTAACTGGAAAATTCTCACTTGTCGGTGCTTCAACAGGATTGGTAGCAGGGCTTGTCGCTATCACGCCAGGAGCGGGTTTTGTTTCAACTTGGAGTTCTCTTCTCATCGGTTTTTGCGTTAGCCCAGTTTGTTATTTTGCGATTTCAGTTCTTAAAAGTAAATTCAGTTATGATGATGCTTTAGATGCCTTTGGTTGTCATGGTATCGGAGGGATCTTTGGTGGTTTGGTAACGGGACTTTTCACTACACCAGAACTCGCTCTTGACGGAAATAATATCGGCTTAATCTATGGTAATGCGCATTTATTCCTAGTAACAATAGCAGCTATCATTTTTACAATTATTTGGTCAGCAGTAGCAACTTTTGTTATTATAAAAGTGATTTCAATGTTTACAAGCATTCGTGTTGAAGATCGTGCGGAAGCTATTGGTCTTGATGATAGTGAGCATGAAGAAACAGCATACCCAACATTCATGGGACTTGATTCATGATTGAAGATAGGTGTTTTGTTAGAAATCTGAGTTAAATAGCAACGTTTAGAAAGAGAGTGTATTATGAAAAAAATAGAGGCGATTATCCGTTCAGACCGTTTGGAAGATCTCAAAGATGCCTTGTCTAAAGCAGGATTTACCAAGGGAATGACAGTCAGTCAAGTGCTTGGTTATGGAAACCAACGCGGTTTTGCAGAATATGTTCGTGGTCAAAAGATTGTGCCAACTTTGCTAGCAAAAGTAAAGGTTGAAATTGTGACACATGATGCGGTAGTTGATGAAATTGTGGATATTATCTGCAAAGCTGTTCGTACAGGTGAAGTTGGAGATGGTAAAATTTTTATTCTTCCGATTGAAGAAGTTGTTCGTATTCGGACAGGAGAACGAGGTGGTGATGCCGTTTAAGTTTTAAAATCTCCGAAGTTTAGTCAAGCAAAAATAGTGGTAGAAAACCTGAATTCTTAAAGGATTCGGTTTTTTTGATATAAAAAAGGGAGTGAGACAGAAATCGGTAATTTTGAAAAAATTCGATTTCGTTATCTCACCCCCGTATGGCTCGAAAGATTTGTGGAATCTTTCAAGGTGGGAAAAGAAGTCAAGCGTAGCTTGATGTCAAAAAAGGGTTGTAAAAGCTGA
>ENA-OPZM01000887-OPZM01000887.1-human-gut-metagenome-genome-assembly--contig:-NODE-887-length-11743-cov-2.018853_pt1 | contig 11743 bp, 17 predicted proteins | sample MGYA00242478_ERZ504493 | MGnify/ENA primary metagenome ERZ504493 (study PRJEB26092, sample SAMD00036227) | human gut metagenome | host: Homo sapiens | study: EMG produced TPA metagenomics assembly of...
GTGCGTCATTTTTACGAAAGTGTATTTACCAGCTGTGCCACCGTAGATGCCTTCTGTCCGATTGCCACATAGATACAGATTCACATCTTTTCCCTTCTGATTCAGAATCGTATCCAGCGCAATCGATGTCTTTCCCGTCTGCCTGTCTCCAATGATCAGCTCACGCTGTCCCCGTCGATCGGAACATGGAATCAATAGACAAAATACCAGTCTCCAGCGGTACGCTGACGGATTTACGCTCTACGATGCCGGGAGCCTCCTGCTCTACCGGGCTGTAATCCTCCGCCTTAATTTCTCCCCGTCCGTCGATCGGAGAACCCAGCGCATCCACGATCCTTCCGATATATCCTTCTCCTACCGGAATTCCTGCGCGCCTCTTTGTACGGGAAGCCTTCGTTCCCTGTGTGATCCCGCTGTCATCTCCGAACAGGATGCAGCTGATCTCATTTTGCTTAATATCCTGAACCATACCCTTCAGTCCGTTTTCCAGGGTAATGATCTCTCCATACATTGCATGGTCCAGACCATAGATCGTGGCGATACCGTCTCCGACAGAGACAACTGTTCCTACCTCCTGATTCCGGCTGACTTCGTCATAGTTACTTATTTCTTCTTTTATTATAGAGATAATTCTCTCCGAACTATTGCTCGCAATTCCTCTCACCTCCAGTTATTTTCTTCCAGCCGGTTCAGACGTCCCTGCACGCTATAGTCATATTCCTTGTCTCCTATAGACAAAATAAAACCGCCTAATAGAGAAGCATCTTCCTCCAGCACCCAGCTGACTTTTCCTGCATGCATCGTCTTTTTGATCCATGCTTCCATTTTTTCCTTCTGCTCCTCTAAAGGCAATGTCGTATAGCGTAAAACTGCCGTCACGATACCTTCTGCTGCCTGCTTTTTTTCTTCATAGCCCTGGAAGATTTCTTCCAGGATCCCGGCCTTTTCGTGGTCCACCAGCACCTTCAGGAAACTTCTCATTTCCTTCGGAAAGATCCGGTCAATGATCCCATGCTTCTGCTCTTTCGAAACCGCCGGATTAGAAAGCACCTCAGGAAGCTCCTCTGAAACTTCCCAAAGCCTCTTTGTCTCACCGATAGCCTCCTCCGGCACTTTCAACTGATACAGGACCTCTGCATAACGCAGTGCCGCCAGCGAACAGTAGCCGGCCCTATTCTTCTGTTCTGTCATGCGGATCACCTGCTTCTTTCAGAAATTGATCATAAGCTGTCCGGCCGCCCGCGCCGGGACCTTCATCCATCAGGACCTTTCTTGCAGCTTCCATTGCAAGAGATGCGACCTGTGATTTCATATCTCTTAATGCCTGTTCCCGTTCTATATCCACGGTCTCTCTGGCACTCTTCATCAGCCTGTCGGCCTCTGCCCCCGCATCCTGCAGGATACGGTCATACTCTGCCTTGGCTTCCTGCCGGGCGCGTTCGATCATCTGAGAGGATTCCTCCCCTGCTCCCTTTAATTTCTCCTCGTACTGGCTCTTGAGCTCCAGCGCCTGGTTCTGGCTGTCTTCCGCATTCTTCAGCCGTCAGAGATCATCGCCTCCCGCTTTTCCATGATATTCATGATCGGGCGGAATAAAAATTTACGCAGAATCAAAAACAGGATGACCAGATTGATCATGGTAAGAACCAGATTAAAATCTATTCTCAACACTTATTTTTACCTGCCTTTCTCCTTCGAACTGCTTTTTCGGATCCTCCTACTGCAGGAAGAAGATAATCAAAATGGCAATAATAAATCCATAGATCGCTGTTGCCTCTGCCAATGCACATCCAAGAATCAGGGTCTTGCTGATCTTTCCTTCTGCCTCCGGCTGTCTTGCGATAGCATCTGCTGCTTTCGCTGTGGCAATACCGATACCGACACCTGCTCCAATACCTGTCAAAACTGCTACTGCTGCTCCGATTGCAATAATTGTACCTGTCATAATTGTTTAATCTCCTTTTCTTTCTCTCTTTTGATTATTCCATTTCTTCATTCATAAATAATGCTGTCAGGAACACAAATACATATGCCTGTAATAATCCGTCGAAAATGTCAAAATAAAAGCTTAACGGGATTGGCACCAGAAAAGGCACCACCGCTTTTACCAGTTCCATGACCACAAATCCGCCCAGCATATTTCCAAAAAGACGCATGCACAGCGACAACGGACGGATAACTATCTCCATCAACATAATCGGCGCGACCACCGGCACCGGCTTGGCGAAATGCACACACCAGTGCTTCAGTCCATTTTTGTGTATTCCGGAATATTCGATCAGGATCATACTCATGATCGCCAGCGCCGCCGTAACATTCAAGTCCTTGGTCGGCGGCTTAAAGCCCGCAAGCCCGATCAGGTTCGCCACTGCAAGATACAGGGCTACCGTCATCAGCCACGGAACATAGCGTCTGTTCGACTTCCCGATAATCCCTTCAAAGAAATCGCTTCCCCATGTGATCACCGATTCCAGTGCCAGCTGCACCTTCCCCGGATTCTCCACCTTCAGATTTCTCACAAAAACGATAGAAAGGACCGTCAAGACCGCCATAATGATCCATGTCACAACGACCGCTTCATCCACGGCAATCCCGCCAAAAATGGGAATTTCAAAGACTGTCTGGCAAGTCAGTTGTTCCAACAGCTCATTCGTTAATTCTTCCGTACTATCCCCTTCCTTCAATAAGTTTTTCTAAACATTACTGCTAATCGAAAGAAAAGTCAAGAACTCCAAAATATTTCTTAACAAAGAGGTTTTGTTATTTTATTTTCCGTATTTTTTATGCAATTTTAATATTTTTTCACTTAATTTACCCATGCCTTCTGTGAATAACGACGACATTCTGATTCCATATGGTAAATTCCCCTAATTTTTCAGGCTGTTTTCACAAGTATTTTCGCTATTTTTCGTCTATTTTCTCCAAAAGGCACAAAAATATTTCAAAGGGGACAGGGGGAAATGCGAAAGGGGACGTACACTTTTGCAAAAAGTGTACGTCCCCTTTCGCACATTACCGGCACCGCACCAGCCGTATGATCCAGAAGGCATATCTCCGAAGACCAGCACCAGGAATACCGGGGTGAACCATCCTCCCAGCGGCCGGCAGAGGGTGATGTTTACGATCATATACGCAAAGTCCGCGGTTACGATCAGCTTGAGTGAAACCACCATGTATTTCAGTGTACGGTAAACCCCGGCCTGATTTGCGGCCGTCACCTTCACGCCCGTATTCCAGATCTGAGGAAACCTTTCCACTGCGCTGATTACAAGATACATGATCCACCATAGCACTACCAGGAAAAGTATCTCTCCTTTTCCTCCCCAGCGGTCGATCTCTCCCGCCGCCCCGTAGTGCATCGGCACTTTATCCGGAAAGGAAGACCAGCCGATGATCAGATACAGTGACACTCCCACCATCAGCGCCAGGCCAAGTCCCTGCATGATCTTATCCGCAAGATTGCTTCTTATTTTCACGACAGTCTCCATCTCTATGCCTCCTCTCTGCAGCGCCGGATGATCTGATTTGCTTTTTCATAAATATATTCCGGATCCTCCCCAACAAAGAACTCTCCGTTTTCATATAGAATACGCCCGTTTACCATGGTAAGCTTTACATTCTGCTTGCTCCCGCTGTACACCAGGTTTTTCGCAATGTTATTTAAGGGCTGCATATTTGGCTGATACAGATCGATCATGATCAGATCCGCCAGCTTCCCTTCCGCAAGCGCATCACATTCGTTAAGCCCGCAGGCCTTCGCCCCGCCTGCCGTCGCCATGTAAAGCACCCGGCCCGCATCCACCACAGCCGCATCCTTCTCTCTTAGCTTTGCAAGTCCGGTGGTCAGGAACATTTCCCGAAACATATCCAGGCAATTGTTGCTGGCCGGTCCGTCGGTCCCGATGCCGATATTGATCCCAAGCTCCATCATTCTCCGGATCGGCGCGATCCCGCTGGCAAGCTTGGTATTGGAGCCAGGGTTTGTCACCACCGACAGCCCTCTCTTCTGAAAGATCCTCAGATCCTCTTCTGTCATGTGCACACAGTGAAAGCCTCCGCCGCCATACTCAAACATCCCAAGACTGTCCAGATATGCCGTAGGCGTCATCCCGGTCCGGGCAATACACTGCTCCACCTCCGTACGGGTCTCGGAATTATGGGTATATACCGGAGCCTGAAGCTTCCACGCCAGCTCTGCAATCTTCCGGAGCAGCGGCTCCGAAGTGGTATACTCCGCATGGAACCCTAAGCGGAAACTGATAAGCCCTCCCGGCTCCTTCTCCTCCCGATACTTCAAGTACCACTCCTCCAGTTCTTCCGCCGACTGGGTAAAATCATTGACCGCGCCGCACAGTACCGTCCGGAATCCATAGTCTTCCGACGCCCTGGCGATCGTGTCCGGCGTCAGGTACATGTCAAAATTCGCCGTGATCCCGCCAGTCAGATATTCCAGGATCGCAAGCTTCGACAACAGATAAATATCTTCCCCGTCAAGCTTTGCCTCCATAGGAAACACCTGCTCCGTAAGCCAGGACTGCAGCGGCAGGTCATCTGCATAGGAGCGAAGGAACGTCATGCCGGAATGGGTATGTGCATTTTTAAAGCCCGGCATCAGCAGATTCCCGCATGCGTCGATCTCCCTGTCCCAGCCTGCCTTTTCACCGGCGCAGGCGCCGCTGACACCGCTGCCCACGTAAGCGATCCGGTTCCACGGACATGAAGTTCTCCTTCCGTGATCTTCATCCGGTCCGCCTCGTCCGCCATAGTCAGAATCCTTGCGTTGTAAAACCGTATATTCAAGGCTACTCCCCCTTTGCCATATTGACAATCATGCCGTTACCAGCTTTTCAAACAACGGCGCCACCCGGTCCGCCGTCTCCTGCACCTCCTGGTGGGAAAGCGGCTGTCCGTAAGCCGCAGGCAGATTTGAAATGCAGGAGATCCCGCAGATCTTCATCCCCATATGGTTCGCCGCAATGCCTTCACAAGCCGTACTCATTCCTACCGCATCCGCCCCCAGAGTCCTGCACATCTTAACCTCTGCCGGCGTCTCAAAATTCGGGCCGGTCAGCTGGATATAAACGCCCTCCCGAAGAGGGATCCCAAGATCTTTAGCCGTCTTTCGGATGATTTCCTGCAGATCCTTGTCATAAACCTCCGACATATCACAGAACCTTGGCCCCAGCTCCTCCAGATTCGCTCCGATCAGGGGCGAGGGTACAAAGCTTGCGATCTGATCCTTGATCAGCATAAAATCTCCTGCTGAAAACTCCGGATTCACGCCGCCCGCCGCATTGGTCAGAAACAGGATCCCGGCTCCCAGAAGCTTCATCAGACGAATCGGCAGCACCACGTCCGTCATCGGGTATCCTTCATAATAATGAACCCGCCCCTGCATAGCCACCACCGGCACATCATCCACATATCCGAACAAGAACCGTCCCTTGTGCCCCGGCACTGTGGATACCGGAAAGCCTTCGATCTCATGGTAATCCAACACCTGAGAGATCCGTATCTGCTCTCCGTAGTTTCCAAGCCCCGATCCCAGCACCAGCGCTACCCGGGGCTTAAAATCCACCTTTTCCCGCGCTGATGCATAGCACCGCATGAGTTTCTCATACACCTGGTTCATACAATACCACCTCTTTCTTCCTTAAGCTCTCCTGCACATTGATCAGCCGCTGATTTGAGGATCCGCGGAACAGTAACGTAATGTCTTTTTTTTGCCTCCACAAACCTTCCGTCCACCAGTACATCGATCATGGAAAGCATCTCGTCCGTCCACCGGCACCTGGCCCGGCTTTCTTCCAAAAGTTCCCTGTCAAACAGATACCCTGTATAACACCATACCGTTTTTTTCGGAAATCGTTCTTTAAATTTCCGCAGAAGCTCCACCAGCACCTCCTGGTTGGCCGGCTCAAAAGGCTCGCCGCCAAGGAGGCTTAAACCGGCGATATAGCCCGGCGCTAAAGCTTCCAGGATCTCCCGCTCCGTCTCTTCGGTATAAGGCTTCCCAAATCCAAAATCCCAGGTCTCCTGATTAAAGCACCCAGGACAGTGATGGGTACACCCGGATACAAACAGGGAGACCCGGACCCCCTCCCCATTTGCAATATCATATTTTTTGATTTCCCCATAATTCATAAACCATTCTCCCAACTGCCTGTTTTATGACTGCCGCGGATCGCTCCGCATTTCCTGTCTTTAGTATAACAAAGGCGCCAAGTCTTTCAAAGACTTAAGCGCCTTACTTTTTACAAATACTGTTTTATAAATGCAGTACGGTCCTTGATCTCCTGGGTTCTTCCCTGGTTCCAGAACTGGGTTCCGATATACCCGCAGGTTCTTCTTGCCACAAACATCTTATCCTGATCGTGGTTGCCGCAGTTCGGGCACTCCCAGATCAGCTTGCCGGATTCGTCCTCCTTGATCAGGATCTCTCCGTCATATCCGCAGCACTCGCAATAATCGCTCTTGGTATTCAGCTCCGCATACATGATGTGGTCGTAGATATACTGCATTACAGAAAGCACTGCCGGCAGATTGTTCTGCATGTTCGGAACCTCGATATAGCTGATGGCTCCGCCCGGCGACAGCTTCTGGAACTCCGCCTCAAAGGACAGCTTGTGGAAAGCGTCAATCTCTTCCGCCACATGTACATGATAGCTGTTGGTAATATAATTCTTGTCTGTCACACCTTCAATGATGCCAAAGCGTTTCTGCAGGCATTTTGCAAATTTATAAGTGGTGGACTCCATCGGAGTACCGTATACGGAATAGCTGATGTTCTCTGCCTCTTTCCACTCTTTGCATTTATCATTAAGCCGCTGCATAACCTGCATTGCAAACGGTCTTGCTTCCGGATCGGTGTGGGATTTGCCCAGCATCCGCACGCACATCTCGTAAAGCCCCGCATAGCCAAGAGAAATGGTGGAATAGCCATTGTAAAGAAGCCGGTCGATCTTCTCGCCCTTCTTCAGTCTTGCCAGCGCGCCATACTGCCACAGGATCGGCGCCACGTCCGAAATAGTTCCAGAAGTCTTTCATGTCTGCAGCGCAGCGCCCGGTGGCACAGCTCCAGTCTCTCATCCAGGATCTTCCATAAGCGCTCCATGTCTCCTTCCGCGGAGCACGCCACATCCACCAGATTGATGGTAACTACGCCCTGGTTAAATCTTCCATAGAACTTGTGGCTTCCGTCAGCATTTCTCTGAGAATCTTCTACCGTCAGGAAGGAACGGCATCCCATACACGGATATACCTCTCCCTGCTTCAGCTCTTTCATGATCTTTGCGGAAATATAATCCGGAACCATCCGCTTAGCGGTACATTTTGCCGCCAGCTCTGTCAGATGCCAGTACGGAGCATCCTCGGTAATATTATCCTCGTCCAGCACGTAGATCAGCTTCGGGAACGCCGGCGTGATCCACACGCCCTTTTCATTTTTGACACCCTGCATCCTCTGGATCATCACCTCTTCGATGATCATTGCCAGGTCGTCTCTGGTCTGCCCTTCCGGCACTTCGTCCAGATACATGAACACCGTTACAAACGGCGCCTGTCCGTTACAGGTCATCAGCGTGATCAGCTGGTACTGGATCGTCTGGATACCGCTTTTGATCTCGTCTTTCAGGCGTTTCTCCGTCACCTTCCTGATGATCTCTTCATCCAGGGACTCTCCACACTCTTTTCTTTCAGCAATCACGTTTTTCTTGATCTTCTGACGGCTGATATCTACAAACGGCGCCAGATGCGCCAGTGTAAAGGACTGACCTCCGTACTGGTTGCTGGCTACCTGCGCCACGATCTGGGTGGTTACGTTGCAGGCTGTGAAGAAGCTGTGCGGCTTCTCAATCAGCGTTTCGCTGATCACAGTGCCATTCTGCAGCATATCCTCCAGGTTGATCAGATCACAGTTGTGTTCTTTCTGTGCAAATAATCCGAATCATGGAAATGAATGATTCCCTTCTCATGCGCTTCCACGATCTCCTCCGGCAAAAGCACACGTCTGGACAGATCCTTGCTGACCTCTCCGGCCATGTAATCCCTCTGCGTAGATTGATCACCGGATTTTTATTGGAATTTTCCTGATTTACTTCTTCATTGATGTGCTCGATCAGCGCCAGGATCCCGTTGTCTGTGGTATTGGACTTTCTGGCCAGTTCTCTTTTATAACGATACCGCACGTATTTCTGCGCCACCTCGTAGCCTCTCATCTCCATGATGCTGGTTTCCACCAGATCCTGGATGTCCTCCACATTCACCGCGTGTCTGGACTCCATCACCATTTCAGCAATCTTCTCGCAATCGCCACGATCTGATATTCGTTCATCTGATGGATCCTGTCCACCTCTGCATTCGCTTTTGTGATCGCATTGACGATCTTGGAAATATCAAAGGAAACCTCTTCCCCATTTCTCTTGATTACTTTAGTCTTTACGTCTAAGTTCATGTATCCCCTTTTCCTTTCTACCAAATATTGCGATATATAAATTTCTCAAACACTAGATATTGTACAGGTATCATCATACACTAAAACCGCAGAAAAGAAAAGGGGGTTTTTTTAATATTTTTTTAACGATAGGAAACAGTCTCTATTCCTGCCTGTTCCGCCATCTCGCACCATGTTTCTATATCTTTGTCCGAGGGCCTTTGGAACTCCTCCGGCGGAAGTTCCCGGCCAAGCTGCCTGTATTTCTCCTCTCCCAGGGTATGGTAGGGCAAAAATTCCAGCTTTGCCATCGGACAATTTTGCGCAAGGAACCCTATCAGCTCCCGGATACTTTTTTCATCCCCGTTGACGCCGAGGATCACCGGCATCCGGATGACCATCGGGATCCCAAGCCCGTACACCCGTTTTGCGTTTTCCAGTATCCTGTCATTGTCTTTTCCGGTAAAATACCGGTGCCGCTCACGGTCTGTCAGCTTGATATCATAAAAGATCTGATCCATCTTTTCCAGGATATCTCTTATCTCTTCAAAGGAAAACTCGCCGCAGGTCTCAATGGCCATCGGCACCGCCATGTCGTAAATCTCTCCGGCCAGCTCTCTTAAAAATTCCGTCTGCACCGTGGCTTCTCCTCCGGAAAACGTAACCCCTCCTCCGGATTTCCGATAGAAAATCATCTGCCTTCTGACCGCTGCAAGAATCTCCGCTGTCCTGACATATCTGGTCATCGGATTTCTAAGGGTCTGTCCCTCCGGATTTGCGCACCACATGCACCGGAGAGGACATCCGGCAAGAAAAATCGTTGTCCGTATCCCCTCTCCATCATTAACAGAATAATTCTGGATCTGCATAATATAGCCGCCCATACGTTAAAACTCCGCATGCTCTGTCCGTGCAATGATCGCATCCTGCATGGACTTCGACAGATTCACAAACTGTGTGCTGTATCCTGCTACCCGGACCAGCAGATCCTTATAATCCTCCGGCTTTTCCTGGGCCCTGCGGAGAACCTCGGATGACAGGGTATTGAACTGCACATGAAATGCTCCCAGCGCAAAGAACGCCTGGATCATAGCTCCTAAGTTGGCCTGTCCTCTGCGGGTCGCCACCAGCTCATGATTCAGCCGCAGGTTCAGAAGCGTCCCGCCGGAATGGATCTCCTGGTTGACTTTGGCCGCCGACCGCATGGCTGCCAGCGGCGTTGACTTGTCACTGCCACATAGGGGGATACCCCTTCGCTGGACGGCTCGCCGTTTTTCCGTCCGCAGGGAGTAGCCGCCAGGACTCTTCCCATCGGAATATAGTTTGAGATTCCCATAAATGCCGTGTTAAAGGGCGATCCAAATACATCCTTATACTGATGGATCTCCTGGTAATACCAGTTTGCCATTTTGATCGCTATCTCATCCACATACTCGTCGTCATTTCCATATTTGGGGACCTCCCTGGCCTTCTTCCGGAGCTCCTCATATCCTTCCCAATCAGCCGAAAGAGCACGGGCTAACTCTTCCATAGTCGTTTCCCTGTCTTCAAACACCAGTTTTTTGATGACCGCAAGAGAATTCGAAGCCACCGCCAGACCAATCCCGTGATCACGGGGCCCACGTTATATTTGGCCCCTCCCTGGCTCAGATCCTTCCCTGTTTCCAGACAGGATTCAATGCAGGAGGAAAGGAACGGACGGGGCACCATTTCCTGATGCAGTTTCTGCGCCTCAATAGTTGCGATCACCGAATGTTTACACAAATTCGCAAACTGCCGGTAGAATGCCTTTTCTACTTCTTCGTAGGAAACGAACTCACGGCTGGGCTTTTCCGGAAGTCCCATCTGTTCTCCGGTCATCCGGCTCTTTCCTTCATTCAGTGCATATTCCAGCGCACTTCCGAAATTCACATTAACAGCAGCCGTCCACTCCCCGGTCTTCCGATAATGGGGCACTACACATCCGCAGTTGTTCCAGTCCCTGGCGTCTTCCGGCTCATACCCCGCGTTGATCAGCATCTGGTATCCTACGCTGTCATTGTGGATCGCCGGGAATCCGGTACCCTTGCTCACCAGGTTTGTAACAGCCGCCATAAACTCCTCCGGACAGTCCGCCTGAATCCGCACGCTCAGGCCCGGCTGATGAGTCTTGACCTCTTCCGTCGCCTTCAGCGCCATATAACTCAGTTCATTTACTGCATTGAGGCCTTCCCTGGTCTTTCCGCCCACAGTCAGATTCTGGAACTGATTGTATCCGGCAAAATAATCCGCCGTGTTTGCAGAGATCATCCACACCCATTCTGAATATTTCAGCCACAGAGCATCGATCAGTTCCTGCGCATCTTCCTTTTTGATCACTCCGGCATCGATATCCTGTTTATAATACGGATACATATACTGGTCAAATCTTCCCGGATTCAGCGCCAGAGGATTCTCCGACAGGATCCCGCCGATCTGGGTAAACCAGATAAACTGTATGGCTCATAGAAGGATCGGGGAGGATATTCCGGTACCCGCCGGCAGTTTCCGGCGATCCGAAGCAGCTCCTGCCTGCGTTTTTCATCTTCCTCTTTTTCCGCCATCCGTTCCGCCTCATCCGCATACCGGTTTGCATAGCGTATGATTCCCTCGGACGTCAGGATCACTGACCGGTAAAAAGTAATCTGATCCATTTCTTCCGGAACCGCCTCATTCAGCGCTTCTATCTTTTCCCTGGCCTCTTTGATGATCCCGCCAAAACCTTTCACAAACAGAACATCCTGATAGTCCGGCGTGATCTCGCCCACCGCCTGGCGCCATTTGGAGTCATTGTCGATCACTCCCGTGTCCACTGCAATCTTCCTGGTCTCCTCGGGCACTCTGGCAAGAAATGCTTCTTCCAGAGACTTCCCCTTCCAGTACGGAAATATCTTTTCTCTGACAAACGCCCTCTGCTCATCCGTCATCACATACGGATCCTGGGAACGCTTGTCAAAATCATCCATCTCCCGGTCTACCCACAGCCAGGAAAACTCCGGCGTCAGGATGCCGCATTTACGGAACTCTCCTACCACGCCTACGATCAGTTCTCCCTCAAAGATATGTACCGATATCCCGGCACAGGTATCATAAAAGGCCTGGGCCCGGCGGATTGCTACGTGCTGGCCTTCTGTTTTCTTATGAGACTCCGTCCACAGAAGCGCCCGCTCGCAGGAAATGGCTGGTTTCGCATTCACATAATTCTGCCGGATTTTTTCAATCCTGTCGGTCAACATGCTTCACACCTCCTCTTTCCCTGATTTTTCTGATTCCCTTATTCCTTTTACAGAGCCA
>ENA-OPZM01000888-OPZM01000888.1-human-gut-metagenome-genome-assembly--contig:-NODE-888-length-11725-cov-2.208053_pt1 | contig 11725 bp, 11 predicted proteins | sample MGYA00242478_ERZ504493 | MGnify/ENA primary metagenome ERZ504493 (study PRJEB26092, sample SAMD00036227) | human gut metagenome | host: Homo sapiens | study: EMG produced TPA metagenomics assembly of...
TGATATTATGGATAGAGGTATTATCATGACTGGTGGTGGTGCTATGCTTTATGGATTAGATAGCTTAATTCAAAAGAAACAGGTATTACTACTTATTAGCAGATGATCCATTGACTTGTGTAGCTATTGGTACTGGTAAAGCTCTTGAATATATGGATAAAATTACTAGAATTAGTAAAAAATCAAATGGGCATGAACGTAAAATAGAAGAAATAAAAAAAGGCTGCTTTAGCAGTCTTTTTCTTAGTAAAATAAATTTAATTGATAAAATATATAAGATACAAAAGGAATAAAAAGATGAATTTAAAAAAAATATTTATATTTATGATGGTGGGAATATGTTTATTCCAATTACCTGTCGCAAATGCAAAGAATAATTCAGCCAAGAATATACAAACTAAAATAACTAACAGAAAAAATAGAAAAATCTATGATAAATTCTATTCGTTTTAGTAAAGCATCAGATAAAGTTAGAGTTGTTTTTGATATAAATCCTGATACAAAATATGATGTAAAACAACAGCCAAATGGCGATATAATGGTAGATTTTTCTGAACCAATAAATAAACAATATTTAAGTGGTATCAATGTAAATGATGATACAGTTCCGTTTTTAGAAGTATATAGTGATGATAAAACAAGTTGTGTTGTTATAAAAGTAGCAGATAATAGCGCATTTGATATGGGAGAATTAAATAATCCTCGAAGATTGTATATAGATGTGCAAAAAGATTATGAGTATAGCATTACTAAAGAATTAGAGCCAGGATTAACACAAATTTCTTATTACAGCAAAAAATCAGGTGTAAAACAACATGCTCAGTTAGTAGAAGTTAGTCCTAAATATTTTAAATTTGTACCTGTTTTAGGTGGCGGAGATAAGATGGCAAAAAATACAGTTTCTGCTATGTCTGATTATGTAAATGCAGCAGTAGCTGAAAATGCTTCTTATTTTGGTTCTGGTAAGGAATTATATGGTGTAACTAAAATTGCAGGAGATTTAGTTTCTTCTATGTATTTGACACGCACTGGATTTGGTGTATTAGCAGATGGAACACCTTATATTGGTGACGTAAGTTATAGTGGTATTGTGCAAAGTAAAAATGGAGATGTATACGTTTCTGGTTTAAACGGCACAAGAACAAGTGATAGTGTAATGTTATATAATCAATATTATGGAAAATCCACAGGTACAGATAATAGCGGTATTGAATATGTAGTAAAAGATAATAAAATTGTAAAAGTAAACAGTGGCAATAGCTTTTAAGACCTGGTGAAATTGTTGTATCCGCAACAGGTAATGGAAAAAATATACTATCAGGTTTAAATGTAGGCGATGATTTAGTAGTAAATCAGATTTTAAATACTCCATGGGATAGTGCTACAGATATTTTAGGCGTAGGGCCTCGTTTAGTAAAAAATGGTCAAGTTGATATAACTTCATCTATAGAACAGATTGGTCCAGATGTTACAGGGGCTAGAGCGCCTAGAACAGCAGTGGGTATCTTAAAAAAATGGAAATGTATTATTTGCCGTTTTAGATGGTAGACAAGCTCATAGTAAAGGTATGATGCTGGATGAATTTGCTAGATTTTTAATCGGTATGGAAGTTGTTGATGCTGTTAATTTTGATGGTGGCGGTTCATCTGAATTAGTTATCGGTGGGAAAATAGTAAATTCTCCATCAGATGGAATGGAAAGACCTGTAGCAACAGCACTTACAGCTGTACGCCGTTAGCTTGTTAAGAATACAAGGATATGGTATTATCAAATTAGAATAATTTTATTTTAAAACGAATTTAATGGGAAAAATAAAAGACTTATCAAAGGAAGTGATTGAGATGAAAAGAAAATATTTAATCTTATCGACGATTATAGCTTTAATATTGTTGACTACAGTAGGATTAGCTATGGGAAATAAACAAGTGGAACAAAAAGCAGTAATTGCAGGGACAGTAAGTTCAACAGTGGCAGAAGGTACTACTGTGAAAATGGGAGATTCTCTAGTGGAAATATCTACACTTACAGGTACTTCAGCAGCTGCTAGAGCAACTGTTAATGGTGTAGTAAAACAGGTTTTAGTAAAAGTTGGTGATAATATAACACCAAATCAGGTAGTAGTATATGTTGAACAGCTAGAATAATAAGAGAAAGAGAATTGGTGTAGTATTAATGATAAAATATTTAGTAACGATATGTTTAATGTTGTTATTGTATACAAATTCTGCATTAGCTATGCCTCCAATAATGACAACGTCAGAATTAAAACCAGGTATGCAAGGTTATGCAGAAACTGTAGTTCAAGGAGCACAGCAGGTTAGTTTCAATGTAGAAATAATAGGTGTAGTCAATAATGGAAAAGGCTCATCAAAACAGATATTAGCGCGTGCATATGGACCGATTATTGAGGAAACAAACGGCGTTATTCATGGCATGAGCGGTAGTCCTGTATACGTTGATGGCAAATTAATTGGTGCAGTTGCTAGAGCTGTCGGTCAAGATGTATTACCATATAAATTTTATATAACACCTATTGAAGAAATGTTAAAGATTTGGACTTTGCCCGACCCTTTAGCTGTGATAAATAAATCTAATATAGAAAAAGTAAAAAATACCTTCACTGGAAGAATATGAAAAAAATCAAGATAATTACGATGAAAATATTGATAAAGAAGTAGAAAAATATAAATCAAAACATTTAGCGACACCAGAAGGGCAAGAAGCTGTAAAAGGTAAGGCACAAAAACGCTTAGAAGAAATATTAAGTGGTCTTGATATAGAAACGCAAGAAGATAAAACAGACGTTGATGCTGACATTGTGCAAACAGATAAAATCATAAAAGATTTAGAAGATAATTCTAAAACAGATGTCAATGCTGATAAATTAGAAGAACATATATCTTTGACTGATTTTATTTTGAAAAGCTTAGAAAAACAAAATAAAGCTCAAGCAAGTAGTTTTAATAATACTTCGATGATGCCGATTTATGTTTCAGGTTTTAATGATAATGCCTTAAATTTCTTAGCAAATAATTTAAAATATAAAAATATGACACCGTATAATACAGGGGAATTTATCAGCGCTCCTATAGGAAATAAAGATAGTGATATCAAGCAAAATGCAACGTTGAAAGCTGGCGATCCTGTAGGCGTAGTTATGGCTTATGGTGATTTTTCTGCTGGGGGTACAGGTACAGTAACAGCTGTTGAAGGCAATAAAATATTGGGATTTGGTCATGCAATGACTTACAAGGGAAATGTAAATTATTTTATGACTGAAGCTGATATTATAGGCTCAGCAGGTGGTATCTTAAATGGCGTGAAGGTAAGTTCTTTTGGGAAGATCATCGGTAGAGTTAATCAAGACCGTTTCAGTGGTGTAGGTGGAATTTTAAATGAATATCCATCTTCTATTCCTGTAAGGGTTAAAGTAAAAGATAGAAATTTAGGCAAAGAAGAAACCTTTGTATCCAAAATTGCATATGATGAGGATATTTTGCCAACTTTAGCATCAAGTATTGTATATGCTTCCATGGATAGAACGGCAGATAGAGCAAGTTATGGTACATCAAAAATAAAATTTACTATAATGACAGATGAAGTTCCAGAAGGAAAATTTGAGCGAGAAAATATGTTTTATGATCCTAAAGATGTCGGTCAATTTACTGTGGGAGAATTGACACAAGCATTGTATTTCTTATGCACAAATATGGATAAACCTTCTAATATCTTAGATGTAAAAGTAGATGTAGATTTTACTTCTAGTAGAAAAACAGCTTCTATTGTCAGTGCTATTCCAGATAAAGAGGAAGCTAAACCAGGTGAATTAGTTAATTTTAATGTGACATTAAAACCATATCGTCGAGAAAATGTAACAGTAACTATACCATACACCATTCCTAAAACTCAAAAAGAAGGTCAAATGTTTTTAGAAGTAAAAGGTGGTGGCTTTGTACAATTAGGACAAGTTTTACAAAGTGGATTAGTTGTAACACCGCAAGATATAGCTCAATTATCTACAGTTGACCGTTTGAATGAAATAAAAAATTTGAATAAAAATAATGAAATAGTTATTTCCCCAACAATTGATGTAGAAAGCGAAAAAGATCAAGATAAAGCGATAAAAGAAGCTATAAAATTATCTGAAGAAATTGGTAAAATGAGTAAAAAAGAACGAGAAGAGTTCAATAAAAATCGTGAAAGTAAAATATCTACAGATTATGTAATCGATAATTTTATCCAAACGAGTATAAATATTAAAAAATGATTAAAAGCTTAAAAAAAAGTAAATAACTATTTACTATTTTTAAATTCATTGCTAAAATCGAATAGTGAGAAAATATCCGTGAGTCTTTCTCACGGATATTTTTTTCGATAAAGTTAATAGCTATAAAGTTGAGGATTTATAAAATGATAATAAGATTTTTTGAAAAATAGGGAGATTTGTTATTGGTCATTTAGAAACTTTAGGGCAATTTACTATTTTAATAGGCAATACGATTGCACAATTAAGATATCCTCCGAGAATGCGACATGTCTTTCAGCAAATGTCACATTTAGTGTAGATACATTGCCGATCATAACGCTTACGATGTTATTTACGGGTATGGTAATAACATTGCAGACTGCTACAGAATTTATTCGTTTAGGGGCACAATCTACAGTAGGTGGTATAGTAACTATTGCTGTAGGACGTGAACTTGGGCCAGTTTTAGCAGGTGTTGTAACAGCCGGTAGAGTTGGTGCAGCAATAACAGCTGAAATCAGTACAATGAAGGTAACGGAACAAATTGATGCTTTAAAAGTTATGGCTACTAATCCAATTGGTTATTTAGTAGTACCTCGATTGATAGCTTGTATGTTTATGTTGCCTATTTTAGTAGTTTTTGGCGATGTCATTGGCTCTATTGGTGGTTGGATGGTAGCAGAATATTATGATATTAATATTTATATGTATTTACATTCGATAGATACTTTTGTAGATGTTCATGATATAACAGGTGGTTTATTAAAATCCATTGTATTTGGTGCAATTATCGCTATTGTAGGTTGTTATTATGGTTTAAATGCTCAAAATGGTGCAGAAGGTGTAGGTAAAGCAACGACTCGTTCTGTCGTAATTTCAATTATTGTTATATTCTTTAGTAATTGTTTATTATCTATGTTGCTTTATCGTTGAGGTGGTATAATGATAAAAGTAGTCAACATATATAAATCTTTTAAGGATAGATTGATTTTAAACAATATTAATTTTGAAGTTAATAAAGGCGAAACCTTAGTTATAATTGGTGGTAGCGGTTCAGGTAAATCGACTTTATTGAAATTATTAATAGGGCTGTTACGACCTGAGCAAGGACAGATTTTCATTGATGGCAAAGAAATATCAAAATTAAAAGAAGAAGAACTAGATAAAGTACGTTTAAATATGGGAATGGTTTTCCAATATTCTGCGTTATTTGATTCAATGAGTGTAGGCGATAATGTAGGCTTTGGTTTACAAGAGCATAGTAAATTATCTGCTAAGGAAATCAAAGAAATTGTAGAAGAAAAATTAAATTTAGTAGGTTTATCTGGTTTTGCAAATTACATGCCTAATGAATTATCTGGTGGTATGAAAAAACGTGTTAGTTTAGCTAGGGCAATTGCTTTTGAGCCAAAAATTTTATTGTATGATGAGCCAAGTTCAGGTTTAGACCCTGTAACTTCTGCTAAGATTGATGAGCTTATTGTACAGATGCAAAAATTATTAGGTGTTACTTCTATAGTGGTAACACATGATATGAAAAGTGCTTTTTATATTGCAGATAGAATTGCTATGTTGTATCAAGGTGAGATGATAGCAATTGGCACTCCAGATGAAATAAGAAATTCCACAGATAGTAGAGTTTTAGAATTTATAAATGTTAGCCAAATAAGAAAGAGGTGAAAAAATGTCCAATGAAGCAAAAGTAGGGATTTTTACGACAATCGGCTTAGCTTATTAATTGGTATTATAGTTTATTTAAGTGGCTTTAGTTTTGGCAAAGAAAAAGACTATACTTTTGATATCACTTTTAATCAAGTTACAGGATTAAAGATAGGTGCTGGTGTTAGTTATGCCGGTATCGATGCTGGGCGAGTATCAGCGATTGAAGCTTATAAAGATAAGGCAAGAGTTACTGTTGTCATAAAAGGTAATATGCAGATTGCAAAAGATTCATTATTTACCATCAGTAGTGATGGTTTAATGGGTGAAAAATTTATCAGTATCATGCCACCACAACATCCATCTGGTGAGTATCTAGTAGGTGGAGAAGAAGTGCATGGTGTTGATGAAAAAGGATTAGATTATTTATTGGTTCAAGCTAGTTTGACTTTAGATGATGTAAGAGGTTTGATAAAAAGTATGAATGACATTTTAGGTAATCAAGATGTACAGAAATCTTTAATTCAAACAGCAGTAAATCTTAAAGATTTAACTGGAAATATGAATCAATTAATGCAAGTGATGTCTACATTAGCAGTTAATAATCAGCAAGATATTGATAATATGATTAAAAATTTATCTGCAATGACAGCTAGTATGGCTAAGGCTGCAGATGAAATTGAAATCATGATAAATGATTTTGCTGGTGATGGCGAAACTGCTAATAATATGAAAGTTGCTATTGCTAATTTATCAGCAACTAGTGAAAGTGTAAAAAAAATGGCAACTAATATGGAAACTGTAGTTGCAGACCCACAGACAGCACAAAGCTTGAAAAACATAATCAGCAACGCAGATAATATATCACAGCGTGCAGATAATATGATGAGTAAAGTGTCTTCTATTGAAGTTAAGCCAGGTGTAGAAGCATTGTATAGTGGTGGGCAATCTGAATGGATGGTAAATGCTGATGTAAAAGTTTATACAGATCCAAATTCTTTTTTGTTAATAGGCGCCGATGATATTGGCGGTGATGATAGTGGTACTAATCTACAGATAGGAACAGGTAATGGCATTTTTACAGGTAGAGGTGGATTAGTTGATGATAAAGTCGGCGTAGGTGTTGACTTAAAAGCAGGAGAAAAAGGAAAAATTTCTGTAGATGCTTATGATCCTAATGATTTAAGAGTTAAATTAAAAGGTCAATATGAAGTGGCGCAAGACACATATTTAATAGGTCAGATAAAAGATATTAATGATTCAGATGAAAGAGCCGCTTATGTAGGCTTAAGACATGAATTTTAATTTGGGAGGATTTGAAAATGAATAAAAAGTCTTTAAATAAAACAATAACAGCAGTGTTATTAAGTGGCTCATTATTTTTAGGTGGTAGTAATTTAGCTTTTGCACAAGATACTGTAGATTTAACTTTAGATAATACAGTAGAATTAGCATTAGAAAATAATAGAACTATAAAACAGTCTGTATATGATACAGATTCAGCTCGTTGGGCATTGAGTGAAGCAAAAGGTCAAAAAGGCTTTTCTATCAATTGGCAAACAGTAGCAGCTGCTGCTAGTGGCGAAACATATGATTTACAAAATAGAGATTCTACTTATCAAAATGTGGTAGAAGCTTCTATTCCATTATATACAGGCGGACAATTAGAAAATAATATTAAAAGTAAAGAAATCGGTGTAGATATCAGCGATTTAACTTTGGAAAATACAAAACAACAGATTAAATATGATACAACAAAAGGCTATTATAATATTTTACAGTGCCGTAATTTAGTAGGTGTAAATCAGGAAACTGTAGATCAATTGCAAGCACATTTAGATACAGTTAATGCTAAATATGCTGCAGGTACAGTAGCAAAATCTGATGTATTGCGTTCTCAAGTAGAACTAGCAGATGCTAAACAAAATCTTGTAAATGCAGAAAATAATTATGATTTATCGATTTCTTCTTTGAATAATTTAATTGGTTTACCTATAGATACTAAAATTAATATTCAAGATGAATTAAAATATACAAAATATGATTTAAGCTTAGCTGAATGCATGGATTTAGCAATGACAAATCGTCCAGATGGTGTTGCAGCAACTAAAGCTATTGAACAAGCTAAAGCAAGTGTAAAAGCAGCTCAAGCTGGTAATTTACCACAACTTTCTGCTTATGCAAGTTATACTATTGATGGCGATGATGCTTTTAATAATGATGCAGCAGAAAAATCAGAAGTTGGTGTTAAAGCTAGTTGGAACCTTTTGATAACAATGTAACTAAAGCGCAGGTAAGACAAGCAGAAGCAGCTTTAGCTAAAGCTCAAGAAAATGCTCAATATGTAAATGAAGGCATTCAATTAGAAGTACATCAAGCATATTTGAATTTACTTTCTGCTGAAAAAAATATTCAAACAACGAGTGTAGCAGTAAATCAAGCAAGTGAAGATTATACTATCGCACAAGTTCGTTATACTGCAGGTGTAGGTACTAATATCGATGTTATGGATGCAGCAGTTGCTTTGACTACAGCAAAAACAAATTATGTACAAGCTCTTTATGATTACAATGTAAGTAAAGCTCAGTTAGATAAAGCAATGGGTCTTCCTGTTGATTTAGATGTTCAAGCAGTAGCAGCAAAAACATATTAAGATATTTTCTCTATAATAAATTCATGCTATACTAAAAACAGAATAAACTATTTAAACGGGAACTAAAATAGTTCCCGTTTCTTAGTATAGAGATTATTTAACTATTTAATATAGAGGTGAGTTAGATGCAAAAAAAGTCTAAAATTATTGTAGGAGCTAGTATATTTATAATATTTTGTATAAGTTTAATGACTTTTTTATGGATAAACTCTCAATCTTTCAAACAAGAAACGGCTAATTTAATATCTAAACAAGTAGAAAATATCTTAGGTACAAAAATAAATATAAATTCGTTATATATTGTGTCTACAAATTCAGCAGCTATAGATGATGTAGAAATTTATGATAAAGAAAATGAATTAATAGCAAAAGCAGATAAGGTAGTATTTACTATAGATTTTTGGCAGATTTTGAGACAATCTCCATTGGCAGGGTTAAGTGAAGTAGATGTCATCAATCCTGAGGTTAATATTATTCAGCGCAGTGATGGTTCATGGAACGTAGAAGATTTAATAGATAAAGATTCAGATACACCTGTTGATTTTAAAGGAATTGTAAAAGTCGAAAATGGACAATCTAAATTGCGCTTTGAAGGAAAGCAATTATCCATAGATAAAATTAATTTAGAAGCAGATTGCGCAGATTTAACAGCTATAAATCTTGATGGTAGTTTAAATCATGAAGATGCTTTAGTAGAATTTGATGGTGTTGTAGGTGAAGTAATCAAAACTAACTTAGAAATAAAAGCGCAAGATTTAGATATTTTGAAATACTTGCCATTTATACCAGAAGAGTATTTAGCTAATGTTAATATAAAACAAGGTTTTATAAATAAGGCAAATATAACAATTAGTGGTAATTTAGAAAATCAATTACACGTTAGATGGTTCTGTTAGTTTTGTAGATGGTGCATGTGAAGTCTTAGGTCAAAATGTAGAAGATATACGAGGTATTATTTTATTAAATAATAAAAATATACAATTATTTGTAAGTGGAAGTGCTCAAGGACAAAAAGTAGCTGTTCATGGAAATATTGAAGACTATATGACTGAACCGCATTTGCGTTTAATTGCAGAAAGTAAAAGTTTTAGACCTGAATTATTTATTGAAGGTATACCATTTAATGGCGAAGTTTCGTTTGTAAGTGCTATTTATGGTACTTTAGATGATATACGTATTGGTGCTCAAGTTAATTCTAAATTAGGATATATATATGATTATCCTATAGAAGATATAAATATTCAGGCTAGATATAGAGATAATAAAGTATTCATTGATGATTTTAGAGCAGATTTTGCCAATGGTTGGATTTGGGCATCTGGTCAATGTGATTTAGCTGATTTATCATATAAAGGTTCATTTAGAGCATCTAATATAGATATATCTGTTTTTAATAATTATTTACCACAAGTAATTACAGGTAATGCTATTATTCGTGGCGATTTTAAAGGTCAAGGTGTAGAATTTGAAAACTTAGATCTCAGTGGTCGACTAGAGGTAAATAATGGCAGTTATGACAATATACCAGTAGAAAAAATAGAAGCTTCTTTTTATAAAAGAAAAAAGATTTACTTCAAATTGACGCTTTAACAGCTAGTTTTGCTAATGGAGGAAAATTGGCAGCTAAAGGTGGTCTGCAAAATGATAATATAAATGCAGATTTTTATGCTTCAAATGTAGATATGTCTTTAGTTAAAAATTATTTACCAGATATAGATATTTCTGGAGATGCTAATTTTAGTGGTAGATTGTCTGGTCATCTAGATAATCCTGTATTGCGAATTGATTTAATGGCAAAAGATGGCTCGATATTAAATCAACCATTTGATTCATTATTAGTAAATGCGGTGGGGAATTTAGACGGTATGCGTGTAGATAGATGTCAGTTTATTAATGATGGTGAAATTACGCATGAAGCCACTGGATTATTAGGTTTTAAAGGCAAACAATTTATTGATATGGTAGTGCAGACAAAACAAGCACGCGTAGAAAATTTAATGCAAGTTGTTATGCCAGAATTTAAAGTAACAGGAAATGTAGATAATAGTATACATCTAACAGGTAATTTACAAGATATAAAAGCTACAGGTAATCTGCATTTTTATGAAGGTAGTTTATATGGTATATTAATTACGCAAGTAGATGGGACATATGAATATAATGATGGTGATATAGTCTTAAAAGATTTTGTAATAACATCACCATTTATTAAAGCCACTTTGTCTGGTAGTTTAGATAAAAATAAAGAAATGAATTTTAAATTTAAAGCAGATGAAATCTTAATTGATAAATTACAAGTAGATTTACCTTATCCAGTATCAGGAAAAGCAAGCTTTGATGGTGTTTTAACTGGTAAAGTGGGTGCTTTAAATTTTGATGGTATCTTGCAGGCAGACGATATTGTCTTAAATGGTGAAAATATAGATGATATTTATGGTCATTTAAAATTAGCTAATAGAATTTTAAGTTTAGAGCAATTTAAATTTAAACAAAATAATGGTGAATTTGATTTCAATGGAGCAGTAAATTTAAATACTAAGCAAGTTGAAGGAAAAGCGATTATTGTTCAAGCTGATATCAATGCAGCAATGTCCATGGCTAATTTAAAAAATAATTTATTAAATGGTCGTTTTGACGGTATAGCACAATTAAATGGTACTTATGAAAATCCACATGTTGATTTGAATGGTACGATGATAGATGGCACGTTAAAAGATTATCCATTACAAAATATTCAAATTGATGCTGAATTGGATAATAAAGTCGTGAAAATAGATAAATTCTATGCTGAACAAGGTGCAGGTAAAGTGGCGGCTCAAGGCAGTATAGATTTAGAAAATGGCCCTATAGATGCACGAATATCAGCTAGTAATATGGATGTAAATCTATTAACTCATTTATGTGATATGAATATAAATATAAATGGTGTTATGAACGGTGATATTCAAGTTGGCGGTACAATTGATGAGCCGACAGCAGATATTTCTATTTATACGCAAGGTGACGGTACTCAGTTTGATAATGCTTATGCATTAGCAAATTTAAAAAATGGTGTAATCTATATAAATCAAATGGCTGCGAATAAAGGTCAATGTGCAATAAAAGCAGAAGGTAGTATACCGATAGCAGCTTTAGAAATGGATAAAAGAAAATGAGCAAAATATAAA
>ENA-OPZM01000889-OPZM01000889.1-human-gut-metagenome-genome-assembly--contig:-NODE-889-length-11723-cov-2.455502_pt1 | contig 11723 bp, 26 predicted proteins | sample MGYA00242478_ERZ504493 | MGnify/ENA primary metagenome ERZ504493 (study PRJEB26092, sample SAMD00036227) | human gut metagenome | host: Homo sapiens | study: EMG produced TPA metagenomics assembly of...
CATGAAGGAAATGATGCCTGAAGCCTCGGCTTGCTGATGACGTCCCATGCGCGTTCCCTCCAGTATTTGCCATTCTAGCCTGTCGTTGTCCTACCATACGCTACAATGGAAACTCGTGTTCACCTGCACGTGCGGGAGTGCATGAACGGGCTGTAGCGCAGTTTGGTAGCGCGTCTGCTTTGGGAGCAGAATGTCGCAGGTTCAAATCCTGTCAGCCCGACCGGAAGCCTTGGAAACATTACGTTTCCAAGGCTTTATTTTTCTTGGCCGTAGGTATCGACACGATTCGACACGATGACCGCGCAACCTCCGCGTCTAGACGGTCTTCAACTGTTCAGCGCGCAGCTCGCCAATCGCGTCCGCCACATCGTCCAATCGTTCCGGCCAGAGAGCCGTGTATGTGTTCAGCGTGATGCTGGGTGAGGAGTGGCCGAGCTGCATCTGTAGGGTCTTCACATCCGCGCCTTGAGCAATCGCAAAGCTCGCATAGCTATGCCTCAAACTATGGATGGTCACGCCCTCGTCCTCCATGCCGGCCAGTCGGACGGCCTTTCGCCAGACACGCGTCCGCCACGTGTTCGTCCACAGGTTCCCGCCTCTTGCCGCGCGGAACAGCCAGTCGTCGTCGCCCATGCCCTCCATCTGCCGTTCGATGGACGGTATAAGGAATCTGGGTATGGCGATGCTGCGCGGTTTGCCGTTCTTCGGCGTGCCCAGCACAAGCCTGCCTTTGCCGTCGTCGGTCCAAGTGCGGCGGATGCGCGCCCTGCGTGATTCCACATCCACGTCGCCGCATTTGAGTGCCAGCGTCTCGCCAATGCGGGCACCGGTGTATGCCTGCCAGCGGACGATCAGCCCGTCTACCGGCCGTCCTGCCCGTTCGGCCATGCCGGCCAGCAACTCCACCTCCTCGACGGTAAGGAACACCATGTCGTCATCGGATTGCGTGATGCGCGGCACGGTGACCTTTTCAATGGGGTTCTCTCCGATCCAGCCGTGCTCCAAGGCGAATTCCATGACACCGCCCATGACGACCTTGACGATGTTGCGGATGCTGCGTGGACTCAATGGCTTCGATTCGCGATCGTCCTGCAGTTCGGCGGGATACCCGCCTTCGGTGAGCTGCGTGACCCACTGTTGCAGTTCGTCGCGTTGGATTTCCCTCAGTGTGCGATCGCCCCACTTGGGGTTGATATAAACGCGCAATTCGCGGCGGTATCTGCCCAAAGTGCCCTGTTTGATATCCATCTTGCCGTCCGTCCATTCGGAGGCAACGTCCCGGAAGATGCGTAGTTCCTGCTGCGGGTCGCGGTATTTGCCGCGTCTGATGTCGTCCTCGATGGCCGCTGCGTATTCCTCCGCGTCACGGAGCTTGGCGAAGTTCCGTGATTTCTGGACGCGTTTGCCGTCTCGGAGCGTGTACCAGCGGCATCTCCACCGTGAACCTTGGCCGTACAGCGCGGACCGCCATTTGTCGGGCACATTGGCTTTCATCGGATCCTTCGCATTGGCCAGCGACTGTTTCGCGGCCCTGCTGGGCGGGTTGCCGTCCTCGTCGTTTTTGAGCCATCTGTCGTCTACGAACGCTCTGGCCATGGTTGTCTCTTTCCGAGGATCCGCGCTACACTGTGCGTGGAACCTCATTTTGGTGAAAACGGAAATGCTGATTGTTGGTTCCTTGGGTTCCGTCCGACTGTGTTCGGGCGGAACCCTTTTTGTTTCCCGTCGCGGTATGTGGACGCTGAGCTTCTTTTATTGCACGCACACGTCGGAATCGTAGAGCAGCTGCCGGTAGTCGGACAATACCTGTACGGTCACGCCCAATTCCACGGCCATCATCCACGTGTTACCTTCGTACACTTCCTCGGCCATGCCGTAATCCACCGGCGAGATCAACGCCAACGCGGTCTCCCTGCGGCAACGGCGCTCGCACTTCAACCATACTGCGTGCCGCATCCCGAATCGTGGTGTTTCGCGTGGATGAGCTCATGGCAGAGGTGCAGCGGCGCTGGAATCCGGCCAGTCGTTCGTCGAGGATGATGAGGCGGAGCGGGGCGTAGTAGATCCCGCACCTGTCTCCGGCCAGCCGACGTTCCTCCACGCGCACTCCCAACGTCTTCGCCCAGGACGTCAATGTGGCGTCGTTCACCGTCCAGTTCCGTCCAATCCCTTGGCGAACCTGTCGAAATCGCTTTCTCGTGCCGCATCCCACTTGTGGAACTCGTCGAGGGCCTTGCGTCTCATCTGCTCGTGTCCACGGTTGCCTTTGCCTTCCAGCAACGGCATGCCCGACAGGGAGATGTACTGGTCGATCAGCGTGGCGCATTCCTCCATGCTGGTGAGGGTGTGGTTCAGTACTCGTGCCTCCACGAGGTCCAGCAGACCGGTGGTGAGCGTGTTCAACGCCTTCATCTCGCGTTCGTTCAGATAGTTCTTTGCCACGGTCACGTCCGTGGACCGTGGATGTCCTTTCGGAGCGCCCTTCCAAGTAGTCAATCCCATGTTCGGCTTGCCGGCGTCCACACGATCCATGACGATTTCGGCGGCGGTCTGATGGGTGACGGCGTAGTGCATCTTGTTCTGGCAGCTGGCGAAGAAGTCCCTAGCCGTCTGCGAGTTCGGGTCATAGTCGTAGCTGACCTCGCTGAACAGGTCGGTGACCTTCTGCCAGAACCGACGCTCGCTGGTGCGGATGTCGCGGATGCGGTCGAGCAGTTCCTCGAAATAGTCGTCTCCGAACGGTCTGCCGTTCTTGAGCATGTCGTCGTTGAGGGCGAATCCCTTGACGATGTATTCGCGTAGGATGCCGGTGGCCCATTGGCGGAATTGTGTGGCCTGTCTGCTGTTGACGCGGTATCCGACGGCGATGATTGCGTCGAGATTGTAGAAAGAGATTTCTCTTGATACCTGGCGAGAACCTTCTTGTCGAACTATTCGAGATTTCCGAATGGTTGACGTCTCTGTCAGTTCGCCGGATGAGAAGATGTTTTTCAGATGCTCGTTGATGGTCGGCACGGTAACATTGAACAATTCTGCCATTTTCTGCTGTGTGAGCCAGAACGTCTCCCGCCAGTACGTGACTTCGACTGGTACGTTGCGCCCGTCCTCTTGGTAGAGGATTATCCGGCCTTCCTGTGGTTCGTCCGCCATGCTTGTCTCCTTCCGATTCCACAACCATCTTGTTGACGTCAACAAAATGGTCTGTTGTTGATGTTTCCAACGGTTTTGAACTATTCGGTTATTTCTAATAGTTCAATCCGCGTATGACGCGCGCAGACCCAGTTCCTTGGAGCTCCCGCCTTGAGCGGCTTGCTGAGCCTATCGCTCACTGCTTGGCGGTCTTCACCACTGTGGCGGTGCCCATCGCGGTGGTCTCCCAGCTGACGCCGTCCGCCTTGGTGTAGGTGAAGTCCTTGGTGGCGTCCTGCGAGCCGAGCAGGGATTCCTGCATGGCCGCGGTGTCTCCCTGGCTCGTCCACTTCCAGTCACCGGCCTTGTCCGGCGCATTGTAGGAGCCTTCCAGTACAGGCTCTTCGTATCGCCGTTGTCGCTGACCCACTGGACGGTGATCGTGTCGGCCGTTATCTCGGCTTCCATCCAGGAATCCGTGCTGCCGGAGTTGGTCTGCTTCCATGTGCCGGTCAGATCCGCAGGCTGTTCTACCGGCTTCTTCTCTGCCGGCTTCTTCGTCGTCTGCGATTGGCTCGTGCTGCCGGCGTCGGCGGTTTTGGCGTCACTGGCGTTGCCGCATGCGCCAAGCCCGAGAATGAGCAGACCGGCGACGGCCGTTGCGATTGTCTTCCTGTACATGGTTTCCTTCTTTCCCTAGTTGATTTGCATCAAAAAAAATCTAGTCTCTTGGCGTCTCCGCCTCAAGCATCTTGTTCGGATCGTCATTGGCGGCAGTGACGTAATCCTCCGGATGCGCGGCGATGCGATCCACCAGGTCATCGGTGATCTTTTGGCGCTCGCGGGCCTCGTAGGCGCGGGCGGCGTCGCTGCCGAGTGCTCGTGTGTAGATGTCGAGGCTGGTGAGCCCGAATGTGGAGGCGATGTGCTCCACATCTGACGTATTCAACGGCGCCTCATAGCGCATGCGTTTGTACCAGTAGTTATTGCTTAATCCACTGGAATCAAAGAATTCGTCGATTGATATATCGCTGTTTTTTAACAGCTGACGCATATGTCGATGATTCTCTTGCTGTCTTCGGTGACTTCGTTTTTCGGTCCTCTTGCCATGCTTGAAGTTTATCTAAATAAGTAGATTATGTAAAGAACCTATATAGGTAGACGAATAAAATCACCTAAATAGGTAGATTGAGAATTACCGCAAGGCAATGAACAAAGAAAGGAGCGGCAAGACAGATGAGTGAGACGGAAACCATCGCAAGGAATCTCAGCGGCGAGCTCGCGCGGCATCGCAAGACACAGGCCGCGCTCGCAAAGGAGCTTGGTGTGAGTGAGCAACATATCAGCAAGCGATTGCAGGGTGAGGTTCATTCACCACCGAGCAACTCGAAAAGACGGCGACGATGCTCGGCATGAGCCTCTACCAGCTCATGATCAAGCTCCTGCAACCAATCGACGGCATCAAACAGATCAAGCCGTGAGCAGCGCTCGCGACGCATGAATCGAAAGGGGAATCCAATGAACAATGAAATCCAGCCCTTCGAATTCGAAGGAAACAAAGTCAGGGCGCTCGCCGATGGCGACGAGGTGATGTTCGTCGCATCCGACATCGCAAGATTCTCGGATACCGCGACGCGGCAAACCTCACCCGCAATCTCGATGGCGATGAGAGGGGTACACACGAAGTGAGTACCCCCAGTGGAACGCAGAATATGACGGTTCTCACCGAGTCAGGTCTTTACCGCGCAATTCTTAACCGCGAAACGGCATACGTTAAGAATGAAGAGGCGCAGGCGTTCGTCAAGCGTTTCCAGCGTTGGGTGACGCATGAGGTGCTTCCGCAGATCCGCAAAACCGGCGGCTACATCCCGACGTCCGAGTCGGATTCAGATGAGGACATCATGGCCAGGGCCGTGCTCGTCGCGCAGAAGACCATCGAGCGCAAGAACCAGCAGCTTCAAGCCAAGGACACACAGATCAAGATGTTGGAGCCGAGGCCGGTTCGCGGACGCCGTGGCCGCGTCAGACGGCACGTGCCTGGTCGGCGAGCTCGCGAAGATGCTCCGGCAGAACGGGATGGACATCGGCCAGAACAGACTGTTCCGTCTTCTTCAGGCTGACGGGTATCTCGGCAAGTCCGGTTCGAATCGCAACGTGCCGACACAGCGTGCGATGGACCTCGGCCTGTTCCGCATCAAGGAGACCACCGTCACCCATGCGGATGGGCACACCACGGTCAGCCGCACTCCGAAGGTCACGGGCAAGGGGCAGCGCTATTTCATCGACCGGTATTGGGGTCGCGCTCAGCCGTCGTTGGAAGCGGGTGCGTGATGAGTGAGACATGGCTGCCGGCATGCATATCGCTTACTGCTGGCTTGTTCAGTCTTTCCCTGGCTTTGCTTCGGATCCTCGTCGATCTTGATCCGATCGGTTGGATCCTGTCGTTGGGGGAATGTCAAGAGTCCGGGAAAGCGGATGCAGTCGGGGATGTGCAAATAACCATAATCCCAGTCTCGAATGTTCGAACCGGTATCTCGTCAGATTGGCAAATGCCGTCTCGTTTCCGGTATCGGATGACGCGGCTGTTCCGGGAGCGACCCATGAATCGAATAGGAACGGAACACGCGGCGCATCAAATGCGTCGGCTGCTTCGTCCAATGGAGGCGTATCGCTATGACATCGGCTTTCTCATCGGCGTGCATGATGATATACGCGCGGTCGGCCGCTTTGAATTGCGCGATGCTGCTCGGAGTCATGAACTCGGTGTTGTCGCCGATGGGTCTCAGGAGCAGGAAATACGCCTTGCATCCAATCCCCTCGATTGAGACGTCGTACGCGTCGCCGTCACCGGAATTGTACACGGAGCAGACGGAATCCGGCTCGGCCTCGTCTCGAGACTCCAACCAGTCAGAAAATCCGGGCACCGTTGAGGAAATCGGTAATTCAGGATTCGTCGAGTGTTCCAGCAGGGTCCAGTCCGCCTGCGGCCTGTTATGCCATGGCCACCAAACGGTCAATCCGGCGCCAAACAGCGAGGCCGCGGCACCGGCCCATGCGGCCAATACGGATCCATCCATTGATTCTTCTCCTAACTGTTCGGCCCGCACGTCGGAAATGCGGGATGACACCGATTTTAGGAGGGGGCCGGGCGGTTCTCCTAACGCCGCCCGGCATCACACACGCAAAGGAGGCGCGTGATGGAAGACGATACGACGTTCGCTGCGCTCGCTGAGGTCCTGAAACCGATGAACACGACGAAGGACATCGCGGACCGTTGCGGCATCAAGGAGGGCACCTTGGCGTACTGGCGTGGTGCGGGAATCGGCCCGAAGTTCGTGAAGGTCGGACGGACCGTCATGTATCCGAAGGAGCCGATGATCGCCTACTTCAAGGAACACCTCTACCAGAGCACATGTGAATACGAGGGAAAGGAGTCGGCATGAAAACGATTCGCAAGGCCTGCGTGCAGGCAGTGTTCGACGAGTTCGAGACCCAGGGCGAACTGGTCCACCCATTCAAGGACGGGGATGTGGAGGCCATGCGGGCGCTCGGCCACATCGTCGGCTACGTCGACCTTGACGTCACCGGAATCGTGGACCTCATCGTCGACACGATCAACAAGGAGCTGTGACATGGGCATCAGACAGGCCGTGAGGCTGAATCCGCCGGCGCCGCCGAAGTCGGGACGCCATGACCCGCATAACGTGCTGCTCGCGTCGAGTGGCTTCTACGTCCGGGTGGACGTGGACGGATTCGCCAGACTCATCGACGGCATCCAGGAGATAACGCTGGCGGAATTCACCGCCGAGGAAAGCAAAGACATCATTCACACACTCATCAACATGATCGGAGGTGCCAGATGAGCATGTTCGCGAATGGCGCGCTGCAGATGCGCGTCCGCAAACACCAGAACGAGACCAGTGACCACCACGCCGAAGTCGAAGTCAGCTTCTTCACTACGGCCGGACGCACCGATTTCACGTTCACGAAGACGGATATCCAATTCATGCGCCGCGAATGCAATCGCATCCTCAAGGAACTGGAGGAAAACAAATGACCGACAACGACTACCGGCTCGAAGACAGACCCGAATCCCAGAAGCGGAAGGAAGGGCGTCCGAACTACGCCTTGCGCCGCATGAAATTCGCGATTGCGGTCATCGGCCTGGTCGTGAGCGTGACGCTCATGCTCACCTGGCGTGATTCGGGGAACATGGCCGGCGCGCTGCTGGTCGAGGGCGTGTATCTCGCCACCGCGTTGTGGCTGGTGGTGCGGTTCGCGTCCAGGGACGACGACTGAGGGGAGTGACCGATGAGGGAGATTCTGCCGCATTGGCATTTCAGTCCGAACGCTCCGGTCAAGGACGTCGACACGAAGAAGATGACGAGTGGTGACAGGGCGGTGGCCGGCGCGTGCCGTCGGGCGATGGAGACCGAGGCGTGGAAGGAGCTGGAGATCTTGGAATCGGTGGGCGTGCGGTTCACCGGACTGGTGGGCCGGTTCGTGTCCGAGGTCGCCATGCCGGTGTTGGAGGTGATGCCTGATGACAGTTTCCATCAGAGCGCTGCCGCGCAGTTGACACACATGGCGAAGACCAGGGATGGTGGCGAGACCATCCGCATCATCAAGACTCTCGCCGTGAAAGGTAGGTTCTAATGGCTGGTGAGACGATCATCGCGGTGGTGGGCAATCTGACCGCGGATCCGGAGATTCGTACCACTGGTAGCGGCGCAGCCGTTGCCAGCTTCACGATTGCCTCAACCCCCGCGCACCTGGAACCGTAACTCGAACCAGTCGAAGACGGTCAGGCTTTGTTCATGCGCTGCTCCGCGTGGCGCGACATGGCCGAACATTGCGCGCAAAGCCTGGCAAAGGGCATGCGTGTGATCGCCCAGGGCAGGCTGACGCAGCATTCATGGGAGGACGAGCAGCATCAGAAACGGTCGAGCGTGGAGTTGCAGGTCGATGAGATCGGGCCTTCCTTGAGATATGCGACCGCGCAGGTGACCAAGGCGCAGCGTGGCACGGCTGGAGCGTATGGCAATCCGTCCTCCGCTCCGGCGGGCTATACGGGCGGAGCCACCGCTGCCGGTGCTTCGTTGCCGCCGTCCGACCCGTGGGGCTCGCCACAAGGCGAATCGTCATCGTTCGGTGATTTCGGCAAGCCGGAATCGGAACCGGAATTCTAAGGATGAATCATGAGCTTCAAGCATTGACATGGGTGATATACGAGGTGGCCTCGGACATCAAGTATTCGGATTTCCGTGTGCTTCTCATCCTCGCCGACATGGCCGACCAGCAGGGTCGTGGCGCGTGGCCGAGCAGGAGCACGATAGGCCGGTTGGCCGGATGCAGCGTGCGCACCGTCTCCTACGCGTTGAAGAACCTCGAAGCCTCCGGGCTGATCAGCAGGGGAGACCAGCGCATCGTCTCCAACCTCGGCGGATACAAGCCGACCGTCTGGAACCTCAACATGGGCAGGAGTGCAAAAACTGCACCCCTCGAAACCGCCAAACAAGCAGTGCAACATGACTGCACACCACCAGTGCAAACAGATTGCACACCACCAGTGCAACGAGGGGTGCAAAAACCAGCGGACAGGTGTGCAAACAGCAGTGCAACATGTTTGCACAAGAACCCAACTAAGGAAGAACCGTATATAGAACCTAGAGAGAGTAACGCGCGCGCGAGAAAACAAATCCCAATACCAGCCGACTGGAAACCCTCTGAGGAACACCGGGCGCTCGCCGACAGGCTCGGCATCGACTGCGACATCGAAGCCGACAAATTCCGCGACAGGGCCCTCGACTCGGGAGCACGCTCGGCCGACTGGAACGCGAAATACCGCAACTGGCTCATCAAAGGCAAGGAACGCGGATTCGCCACACCAAAGGATTCCAACGCTCGCCGACGGTTCACGTGGGGTAGTGAAGAGGTCAAACGGGTGCTCGGCCCGATAGCCTGCGAGGGCACGGACACGTACATGGAGCTCGCATGCAAGGTCGCCGACCTGCTCAACCAGGGCGTGGACCCGGACATGCTGCGCCGTCAGCTCGCGAACGTGCCCGGCGACGTATTGGCCGAACAATTGTTCGAACAGGAGGCGGCGGCATGAACGCCATGACCATCGCACACATGGCCGGCATCCTCACCTCGGCCATCCAATCCGCGGACCGATTGGAACTCGACGCGCTCAAAGGTCCGGCGCTCGCCGATATGGACCTTGACCTCGTCCGCGATATCAAACGCGACTGCTCGACCTGCATCGGCCTGCTCGAACAAATCGGAAGGGAGCGACGATGAGCGACCGGCAATTCCAGGAATCGAAACGCGTCGCCTTGCAACGTCAGGGCTGGCATTGCATGCGTTGCGGACGCAACCTGCACGACCCGAGCGTCTGGCCGGGCAGGAGCGGCCACCACCGGCAGTTGCGCCGACGAGCCAACCCGACCATGCGTGACCTGCCGTGCAACATCGTCGAACTGTGCGGGTCGGGCACGACCGGCTGCCATGGTTGGGCGCACGCGCATCCGGCCGAGGCGGAACGGTTCGGCTACATCATCCCGAGCTGGCGTGATCCGCTCAACGCGCCGATACGCGACTGGAACGGCGACTGGTGGTGGCTGTTGGATGACGGCACGGCGCAACGGCTTACTCAAATCGAGATCATCGAATGGCAAAGCAATTGGAAGGAAGAATCATGAGGAAACAGGACGAAGACCTGAACGTGAAGCCGGAGGCGCTGCTCTGGCTCGACTTCGAGACAACGGGCGTGGACAGGCGTAAAAGCCTGCCATTGGAGGTCGGTATGGAATGCACCGACGTGCTGGGCGAACATTCGTATGGATCCCTGCATCGCATCATCAGACCGGACTATCTCGACCTGTTGGACATGGGCCCGGTCGCGTTCTTGATGCACACGGACAATGGATTGCTGTTCGAACTGTTGAACGGCTCCGACAGGAACGACTGCGTGGAAGCGGTCGCGAACGCCGCGGAGGAGTATCTCGACTCCCTGTCGCAACGCTTCATGCTGGTTCCGGCCGGAACGAACGTGGACTTCGACATCGACTTCCTCAAACGACTCGACCTGAACCCGGACAGGTGGCTGTCCTACCGCAAGTTCGACCTGACCACGCTCCGCCGCTACCTGCGGTTCATCGACTGTCCCGAGGATCCGTACAAGGGGCATGCCGGTTCGCACAGGTGCGTGATTGCATCCGTCGTGACATCTCCGACTATCGGTGGTACCGCAAGCTCCTGAAGGGAGCATGGTGATGACCGTGGCCGCCATGATGCTCCTGTGCGTGGCCGTCCTGGTCGCTTGGATCGGAGGCAGGCCATGACGGTCCAGACGCATATGGCGTGGCAGTACCGGAATCCCGCCGACCTGATCGGCCGGCGATGCATCGCGCTCACCGGCATGGATGTCACGTTGGACGGCCCGTTGGATCTGATTCGGTTGAGTCCGGTCCACGCGGTCCTGAAATACCGGGGCATCGGCCTGCATGTCATCGACTGCGACCTGCGCCACCATACGAACAAAACCTCGGACGGCATCCGCGCCGTCGTCATCACGGAAGGCAAACCATGAAAAACACCATATCGCATGCCAGGAAATGGCATAGGACCAGTCCATGCCCCTACTGCGGCACGAGGAAACCAAGCATCGAACCATACGCCCGGATCATCGGAGCCACGATGCACTGCATCTGGATCGCCAAATGCCGTGGATGTCCGAACGCCGTCTGGATCACCACCCAGGACGACAGCATCAAAACCGCGATCCGCGGATGGAACCGATACGCCAACGGCGAATGGCGCAAACACTAGGAGGAAACAAAATGAGAAAGACAACACGCATCACACTCGCCATCACCGTCATATGCATGGCGCTCGCCGGATGCGGAAGCGCGTCGGAGCCTTCAACGCCAGCGCATGAGTCAGGTCCATCGAATCGCAGTGCTCCCAGGACGAAGACGGAGACTTTCGTGAATGCGTCATCACCCTGACCGACAAGAGGAAAGTGGACTGCGTCGTCTACTCGGACTACAAGCAGGGCGGCCTGTCATGCGACTGGAGCCATGTGAGCGGAGCCGACAAGGAGCCGGCAAGATGAGCTACCAGGAAATCCATGAGCTGTTCGTCGTCTGCGACGAGTGCCACACAAGACTTTCCGTCTATGACGCGACCTACGAGGACGCCGACAACGAGGCCGCCGACCACGGCTGGCAATGCGACGAGCTCCAAGGCAGGCACTACTGCCCGCGCCACTGGCACGTCGAATGCCATGACTGCGACATCACCGACAGTGGAGCGCCGGACGAACTGGAAGCCGCGGATGGCACATCGACCGAGATTATCCATGCGACAGCCTCTGTCCGAACCACCGCCATCTCGCATGCCGCGAATGCCGCAAGTGGGACGTCGGACCGCTGCACCGGCTCGAATACGAGGGATGGCAGGTAAATGCAGACGATTTCAAGAAGAGCCTCTGCCCGGAATGCGTAAAAAACAAGAAGGAAACGAAATGAAAGTGAAGAAAGTCCTCATAAGACATGATCGTCAAATGGCATCAGCCGGATACAGCCCTC
>ENA-OPZM01000891-OPZM01000891.1-human-gut-metagenome-genome-assembly--contig:-NODE-891-length-11707-cov-4.155354_pt1 | contig 11707 bp, 14 predicted proteins | sample MGYA00242478_ERZ504493 | MGnify/ENA primary metagenome ERZ504493 (study PRJEB26092, sample SAMD00036227) | human gut metagenome | host: Homo sapiens | study: EMG produced TPA metagenomics assembly of...
TCTTTATTTTTTCTTGTAGTACAGACGATACTTTTACCACTCTCGGTGCTGCTTTCACCTGCCGTTTTACCATTCTCCTTGGCAAGTGCTGCCTGCTCCGGTTTCAACTTGATTAATTTCTTTCCGCTTTCTGCCCCCTGCTCCATTGCTTCTTCGGCAGCTTTCGCTTCTTCCTGTCTGCTTTTTCTTTCCTTTATCTTCCTGTAGGTCACTCCAGCAAGTTTTTTTTCCACCTTGATATGTGGTTTTCCCTATACTTTTTCCTGCCACACTCGCCGCTCTGTACTGTACGGATTCTATTTTTTCAGTTCCATACTGTGTTGGGGATTCTGACTGCCCACTGCTTTTTTCATGTAGTTCCCTTGGCTTTTCTTTTTGCTTCCAGAACCGCTGAGCGAACCAGTTCTTTCGGAAGTCGGGCAGCCGGATTTCGAATCTTCGGATTCTTATCCCTTACCCGTTCCTTGATATCTTTCATCCGGTCACCCTCTTTCCGTATCTCTTATCTCATCGGGCAACATCCCGATGTTTCTTTTTTTCCTGCTGTTTCTGCAACTGCTCCACCTGTCTGATTGCCTCATTTACCAGTGGATGTTCGTTGTAATATGGCACAAGTTCCAAGTCTCCCCTGTCTTTTGATGACAACGGTAATGGATATTCCATGTCTGAATAAATTGATTCTGGATCATGAATAGAAAACTCAATAGCCGGACACATATTGGCAGATGTTCTACAATATTTCTGGTACTTTTTATATGCCTCTTCCAGCGTTCTGCATTTTGTATATTCTCCTAAATCATGGAACTCACCGCACTCTGCAGCATAAAAAGTTATCGTTACTTCTTCTTTTTTCTTCATTATGATTCTCCCGGTTTTGTTGTCATTAGTTTATAAAGGTCTGTATTCTTTGGGAACGTATTCTCAAATGGTACGATATTCCCAGAGCAACGGATTAGCCACTGCCAACCGATACATTTGTAATATAGGACAGTTGGTTTTCGGAAATATTCAAAAGAGCTGCCAATTCTTCCCTGTCTGTACTTGCCTGATTCAAAAGAATCAAAAACTCACTGTTTGCCAACATCAGTCTTGCAGTGTCCGATTTCAGAAGTTCCTCAACATTTTGGGTTAAACCTGTCACGAATCCATTGTATTTTCTGATTCTCTTGTACAGTCGGTAGAAGAAATTTGCACTGTATTCATAGCGGAATAACAGATAGAACTCATCGGCAAATATCCATGTCGTTTTTCCTTCTTTCCAGTTCTGAATTACCCTGTTGAAAATACTGTCTAAGGTAACCAGCATTCCCAGTGGCATAAGCTGTTCCCCCAGTTCCCGGATATCATAATCCATGATCCTGTTCTTCTTATTCACATTGGTCGGCTGTGCAAAGGTGTTCAGGCTTCCATTGATAAAAAGTTCGGATGACAGTGCAAGTCCCCTTGCCTCTTCTTCCGGCTGTAACATCAACTGTCGGTACATATCTTTCAATGTCGGAACTTCTCCGGTATAACCACTTCGGATATAATCCCGGTACACATCTGCAGCACAGCGGTCCAGAATCGACTTTTCTTTTGCCGACAGATTTCCTGCTCCAACCAACTGCTCGAACACAGACAGGATAAACTCCGATTTTTCAATCAGTGGATTCTTTTCATTGCCGTAGGCTGCGTCCATATCCATTGCATTCAGATGATTGTCTGATGTCGCAGATACTTTTACAACCTGTCCGCCCAGAGCCTCTACTAATTTTGTAAATTCGGACTCCGGATCAAGAATCAGGATATCGTCATCGGTACTCAATGCCAGATGCACAATCTCTTCTTTTGCCGAAAAGCTCTTTCCTGATCCACTGACGCCCAACCGGAAACTGTTTCCATTCATCAGTTTCTTCCGGTCGGCTACCAGAAGGTTCTTGCTGACTGCATTCTGCCCATAATAGATACCTCCCGGCTGCAGGATTTCCTGTGTATGGAACGGGATTAAAACAGCCGTTGATTCCGTTGTCAATGTACGCAGGGCATTGATCTTTCGCAGTCCGTAAGGAAGCACTGTATTGAGTCCGTCCACTTGCTGCCACTTTAATGTTGCCATCTGACACAGATGCTTTCTTGCGATTGACAGAATCAGTTCCGTATCGGAATCCAGTTGCTTTTTGCTGTCTGCCAGATGTACCATTGTCAAAATCCCGAACATCATACGCTGGTCTCTGGTTGTCAGATCATCGAGCATTTCCTTGGTTTCTTTTCTCTGAAGTTCCATATCGTATGGTACGATTGCCGAGAAGTTATTATTAGCGTTCTGCCTTCTCTGCCAGTTGGTCACGTTAGTTTCCACACCAAGCAGTCGGTTCTGGATTTCCCTTACCGCTTCATCCGTAGGGACTGGCAGGATGTCAATCGACAACATCAGATTCCGGCTAAAGTCACACAATTCTGAAATCATGTCATCTTTGACATAACTTGCATAATCCTGCATATACAGGACTCTTCCGTATCTGTCACCGATTTTAAAATGGTCACGTTCAAATTCCATAGAATCCGGACACATCCAGTCCTTGAAACTTGTTCCCTTCTTGGCAAATTGTTTCAGATCAAACGGAAATGCCTGTGGGACATCTCCCTTGAAGAAATCCCTGAAAATCTGGAGCCGGCTCTCTGCGTCCAGTCCTTCTGCTGTGGACGATAACTTTGCCAGATGTGTTACGATGTCTGTTCCGATACGTGCAAAATAGGTTCTTGCATCATCAATCGATCTTTTATGTACACTGACGGTCAGATACCGTTCCTGATAGATGCTGTTGTTTGTTCCTGTAATCTTAGACAGGAGCATTTCGTTGTATTCTTCCCGATAGTGGTCCAGTCCATCTTCCTTCATTGGAAGCAGAATAGACTTTTCGAATTCTTCTTTATTGATTCTCCGATTATTGATGGTAATTTGGGCAGAAATGCCGGAATCCAGTGAATTTAAGAGTTCAGAATAATCCAGAAACATTTCTGTCTTATTGTCCTTATATTTTTGTTTTTCATGGCATCCTGTTCTGCTTTTGGATTAGTTGAACGCCAATTCCCACCCATATTTGTATCTGGATATCTGTATGAGCCATCCCAATTTTTGAATGCCGGCAGAATTTCAAAGAACATTCCATCTGAAAAATTGATCTTCACAACCTGTCCATCTGCTCTTACTTCACTTCTTGGATACCGAACAAGAATAGCCTGTCTAACTACTTGCAGAAGACGAGATTGACCATTCCCATAAACAGAGTTGAACTGGTTGTAATATGATTCCGGCAAGGACATCAAAATATCAATATCACTTGTATCTATCGCAGTTCCCCTTCCATAGGAGACTGCACTTAGCAGACCGACAAGGATATTTTCTTCATTGAAGTTTTCGATTTCCAAATCATAGAACCGCTGAGTGCGCTCTTTGTTGGCGAAAAACTTAATGTGCTTCTCAATAACCGGCTTGTACTTTTCCTCAATACCGAGGTCAACCGACAAGAGGGAGGCACGGTCAGCAAAGAACCGTCTGGAATACAGCATTGTGTCTTCCAGATGGTTGTCCCTTACATCCGGCTTCGGAAACGGTGCATAAATCAGATAATTCGTGGTCTTATCCACACGTTCCAGAAAATACTTTGTATAGAACTGGTTATCCGGCTGGAGATGGTAGATCTTCGCATTCTGAAGCTCCACCGTCTCCATATCCTCGGCAAATTCTGCCTTGTCATCGTACCAGAAAACCAGTTTCCGGGTCTCCCCGGTAAATTCCGCATTCAGGCGGTCTATAATTTGTTTCAGGTTCAATTCTGCCATATCAATTTCCTTTACTCGATAGATTCCGCCCTTTGGGGAATATCATACAGGCAGTTACGCTTGATCCGGTTGTTGCCTGTGATGCTGCTAATATAATCGTCAATATCCTGCACGATGCAATGATCCCCCATTGTGTGCAGTGATTCAAAATACTTTGTGATATACCCATAGATGCCATACTCTTCAAAAGTCTTTGCTACATCTGCACCGGAAAGCCCTTTGAAATGACGGTACCGCTCCATGCAATAAATCAAAAAATTGGATTCTTTGCTCATCGCTCACGCCTCCTCCGGGTAATCATAGGAGCCTGTCAGAAGTTCATCTTGATACATGGTATACAGCGTCATCGGGCTGTAATGCCACAATTTTGATTTTTCATCCGAAAGTTCCTGATAGAGCTTGGACTGATAAAAGCGGGAAATCGCTTTTTCATCATCCACATTGCTGTTTTTTGTAATCTGTTCGATGATGGGCGGCACAATGATTGCAAGCATTGCGCTGAACTGATCTTCGTTCATACAAGCTCCCTCCCTTCAAAATGCAAGTATTGCAGGGACTTCTCGGTTGCAAACACCAGCTGGTTGAACAATTTCCGAATCTTGAGTGCCGCCAGTGTTTGTTCCTTATCCAACACTCCGGTCATATACAGGGTAATGGTGCGGTACACATCATCATTTGCCACAGCACCATAAATCAGGTCATGCTGCTTTCCCTGATAGGTTCCCTGACGGTTCTCAGCTACAAAATCCAACCATGCTTCATCTGGGCTATCAAAGCGCAGCAAGCTGCACTCCTTGAAAGCCACAGCTTCCTCTACGGAATAAATATTGAGCGTAGCGGCTCCTGTTTTGCGGCGGTCAGTGACCTTTTGAGCGAAGTTCACTGCCTGATCGCGGTTGGTGGTGGTGTAAAATCCAAAACCGAAGTCCAGATAGCGATTTTGCCGGATAAGTTTCGGCTGTTCTACGATAACATTGCTTCCGTGGTACAAAATCATTGCAAACGCCTCCTGTTCCTCTTATTTCTTTTCTTTCACCATAATGTTCTTGCTGTCCGCCAGCACCTCATAGAACTTGCCGTCCTGCGCGGTCTGGAGCTTACGGTAATTTACCTTTACGCCGTCATCGAGGTCAAGCTCAATACGGGAAAGTGCCAGATGGCTGATCTTCTCATCGTATTCCCGGCATTCCTTCAGCTGCTTGGCAAGTTTATCCTTACGCTTAGATGCTGCTGCCACCTCACGGGCATTCTCGCTGTGATCCATCATATCCTGCATCCGGTTGATCTCAGATTCATATATGCGTTGCATCTTGTGCAGGTAGTCGATACGCAGGTTACCGATGGTGTCCGGCGTGTAGCGGTGCAGGTAAACCAGTGCCTTAAAGCTGTTCTGCTTGCCACTGTCAAACAGCCAGTAGATCGGACGCTTACCGGAACCGGTAACAGAGTAAGTCTGGCAGTGATCCTTGAAGAAATCGTTCAAGAAGTAGTTGCGGATGATCTCCCGGCTGGTGCTGCCCTTATTGCCAAGAGCTTTTGCGATGTAATCCAGGTTTGCTTCCAGCGTATCAGCACCGTAAACCGCTTTCAGCCATGCGCACAGGCGCGATACGATATCATCGTCCAGATATTCTTCATCGGTGATAGGGATAACGTTATCGGCATCCGGAATATAGCTTTGGTATTTGCTGCTATCCCATTCGCCACCTGCATAGGCCAATCCTTCCACATCCAGAGAGTAACGGCCAAACATACAGCCCACCGCATAGCTCAGCAGGCTCTTGATGTCCCGCTGCAAGTCAGCTTTGCGTACCGTCACATCCTTATCTTCCACTTCCTGGGTCAACTCGTCCTGCAAACCGTAAATGTCGATGAAAATGCGGTTCAGCTCTTCTTCGTTGACCTTCAGCTGATTAAAGCGGGCATCGCATTCTGTCTGCCACTGGGTAAAGGCCTCAGAAATCGTGGAAACGTTACGGAGTAAGGGATGTTTCTTAAAGTCCCAAGAAACCTCAAAAGAGTCCCACTCTGCGTTACTGCCATCAATGCAATGTTTAACACGCTCTACTATACTATCCAAAGAATCCGACTCTATCAGTGGCAACTTCCTAAGATATCCAGATTCAAATCCCATCGAAGGTGAGAGAATTTTTAACAGTGAAGAGGCTATTTTGGAGTTCATAAATCCAAGTAAATAGTATTTTGTCTTTTCATTATTGCAAAACAGTCCATATCCACTGTTAGAATACAAAAATCCTACCGGGCAAAATCTAAATGAGGTCTTCTCTGTTCCAATAACAGTCCAAGTCAATGCAGAACTGAATATATAGTCCAGATTAGCCTCTTTCAGAGCTTCCGTCAGGTAAAGCTTGGCATTACCGTTGCGTTCCCGCATCTCTACGCGCTTTGCTTCCTTAATGGTCTCATACTTGGCAAGCTGCACAGAAGTATTCTTGCGCAGGAACCGCTCAATTTTTAAGTATGCCCGCATTTCCGTCAGGAACGCATCATCATTCGGCAGAACCACAAGGACTTCCTTGCCCTGGCCGGAGAGCAGGCGCAGCGTACCATCATCGGTGCCGCCTTCATACCACGGGGTCAGCACACGGAGGCCGATATCGTAATTCTGGTTTGCCTTATAGGGGCGGTCATCCACTGTCTGATTGAAGGAGAACGCATACCGTCCGCCAAAGCTGGGGTACTGATACTTCTTGCTGGAGAAAATGTCCTCATAGATCATCTCCGCAATCTTCGTGATGACCTCCGGCATCTCCACATTTTCTTTTTCGATTTCGTTGTTAATTTCCTGTTCCTCATCGGTCAGGAATACATAGATGGAGCCATTCTTCTGGATCAGCATCTGGCGCATCAGCACTTTCAGTGCATCCTCCACCTGTGCCTTCAAAGAAATACGATCATCGTCAATGCTGGTAATCATCAGGCTGACGATGTTGTCCACGTTGGCTTCGATCTCCAGAACATATTTAATCAGGAAAAGGGTCTTCAACACATTGATCGCAAAGACATCTTTTTCCTTCTTTTCCGGGTTGATGTAGCTGTTGTCATAAGCGCGAATGATCACACTGCTGTGGCTGTGGTCGAGGAAGTTCTCCAATGCATCATAGAATCGATAGAACGGCACGATTGCCCCCATCTCATCGTCCATCAGCTGCATGGCAGACTCTTTGAACAGAGCCAGCATGGAACGTTCACCCTCGGACAGGTGCTTGCCGGATGCACCGTGGGTACGGATACTGGTCAGCACGCTGGCAAGCAAATTAAACTGGTACGGAACAAAAGGATAAACCTCTGCAAAATCTTCTGCGTTGGCGTACAGTTTTTTCTCCACGCCGTCGTTGAAGACAATCAGATTTTTGATGATGGTTGCTTTCTGGTCATAAAGCAGACGCAGGCTCTGTGCTGCGGTCTCTGTCTTATCCAGAATACGCTTTTTGATAACAGCGTCCACATTGGCAGAGGACAAAGAAAGACGTGTATCGAAACGTCCCTGAATCTTGGAGAAGTCGTTACCCTTCACCTTGGTAATGGAGTCGATATCCTGCTGGCTCGTTACGATTACCCAAGCCTTGCCCATGCATTCCTTGCCCAGTTCTTCCGTCACTGTCTGAAGGTTCAGCATCAGCTTAGAATCATCACCAATGTACTGGCCGATCTCATCCACAAGGAAGACAACATGATGGTTGTTCCCTTTTTTATCAATATAGGACTTTACACGCTTGGCGAAATCCTCAATGCTGATCTGGTAGCTCTCGGTTGCTTTCTCGCACCAGTTACGGGCAGCTGATTCGCTCATGAAATCCATGTCAGAAAGAACATCGACAACGGAATCCTGAATGAAATCGAAGTCCTGACGAGAGCTTTCCCACGGATCGCCATACTCTTCTTCAAACTTTTCCTTAAACTCTTCAAAACGTCCTTCCTCGGAAAGCCTGCGCTCCAGGTCAGCAAGGTGCGGCATGGAACCGCAGAAGCCCTGCATCTCATTGAAAACCTTCAGGAATACGTTCACAATGGCATCTTTATTTTCTTTGCCATTCGAATCGCTTTTGGAATCAATATTGAAAAGAATTACATCCGATGGGGTGTTTGCTGCCAGCTGCATATCTGCCAGCACCATCTGATTGGTAATCTTCTGATCCTCGATAAAGTAGTCGATGGCATGTTTGTCTCCGACCTGTTTATTCTGAAGCAGATAGGACAGGATTTTCAGGAAATGAGATTTACCACTTCCAAAGAAGCCGGAAATCCAGACACCCATTTTCGGTGTGGTTCCCTGAATACCTTTTTTATATGCTGCAAAGAAATCCGCAAAATGACGCTGAAGCTCACGGGTCACAACGTACTCTTCCAGCTCCTGCGCTACATTTGTTTCTTCACCCTGACCGACAATGATAACGCCCTGTATCTCACGGTCAATTTTCTTTCGGAACATGTCCTTGATCTGCATAACAGTTTCCTCCATCCATTACTTTACCAGTCGGAATGCCCGGTAATAGTTATCGTCTTTAATCTCATTGAACAGGATCAGCTCCTGCTCATTATAGGTTCCCGGAAAGAACATCACGACCGGGCAGCGCACAAATGCCTGATGTAAGTTGTTAAGCACCTTGTGGGAGCGCAAAATCGGATAGCACTTGCCGATACCGGTTAAGAACACGACTGCATTCTCCGGCGTATGTTCTTTGATATATTGCACGATCAGGCTGTCATCGTCATTCACCTTCATGGAGTTGGTCACTGCCTTGACGATACGCTCGATTCCTCGCTTTTTTTCAAAGTCATAGCACTTTTCCATAAAGTTTTTCTTTTCCAAAAAGTCAATGATGATATCATACAGGTCAAAGACCACAAGCTCAAAATCATCATCGCCCCGGTCATTCTTATTTTTCAGATACTCTACACGCTCCCGAACTTCCAGTTCCTTTTCCGGTGGATAATCAAACACCCAATAGTTGACCTCATTTGCGCGGCCTGTTCCTTTTCGGAAAGATGGCTTATGGATTGCAAGCTCCATCTCGTCCAGTCTTTGGCTTAAATCCATTTCATCTTACCCCCGTCAGTGTTTTTACCATGATGCCAAGATCATGGTCATAAAGCCAATGCTCAAATGCAATATCAAGAATTGGCTTCAGTATTTTTCTTGTGCTGTTTGCCCGGTTGCTTTCTAAAAGCCCCGCTTCATAAAGCTGCGTTTTATAGCAGGAACCGAGGCGGCGCAACGTATAGTCTTGAAGAGAAGCCACTTTCTCACTCTGTTCCTGCTTATTTTTGAAAAATATCCGGATATCTGCATCCGTCAGCTCATCGGAACCAAGAATCATTTTTTCCCGCACTACTTCATACACAAAATCAAAGAACAGCGTGTCATGCAAAAGAGCCGCAGTCAGCACAAATAGTTTTTGTGTAGCAAGATCACTGCTCAAAAAGATTGGATAAAAGCTTTCATCTAATGTCTTGATACGGGCTGTTACGGTAGAATAAATCTGCTGCGCTCGTAGTTTTGTCGGTGCACCATAGATGTTTGTCTCTTCATTCAACTTTTTAATATCTGCAAAGCTCTTACCCTCGCTCAAAAGCTGCACGGTTTTCCGAAATTCCATGAACCAGAACGAAAATTTCACTGCTCCGGCACTATACGGTTTTCTTTCCATCTTCGTTCTCTCCATTTCCGGATTTTGTTTTAATGTATTTGCCGCTTTTGATTCTGGCATCCTTCGGCTTTTCGGCGTTAATAGGAATGACCCACTGATGGCCTAAACGCTCGGCACCATCAATTCGCCCTTCCGTGCATAATGTCTGTACTCTCCTTGTGCAGATGCCCCATTTTTCAGAAGCCTGCTTAATCGTCATGAAATCCATACGGAACCTCTTTTTCGATGTCTAAAGTCACTCGCAGCAAGTTAAAATTTCTCATTTATATTCTACTCCAAGAAACGAACAAAATCAATCGAAAGTTCTTCCAAATTTTGAACGATTTTTTTAGAACCCACTCTTCTGCAAGCAGGGCTTTCGTGACACGAAAGCGATTTTCTGCTTGTTGGGGAAACTCCCCAATCCCCATAGAACGCTGCCTGCGGCATCGGGCTGCGCATCCGTTCCGGATGCTTCAACGGCAGTTCCTGCCAAAGAAAAAAGCCCGGTGCAGAACGAGCATTACACCCACACTGCACCGGACTTTCCATCATCGACTACTCTGTCTATTTTCTTCTTCCTGCCGCACTTCCTGCTCATGCAGCTGCTCTTTTTTCTGCTCATCCTCTTTCAGGATTTCCTGCACAATCTTCTGCGCCACAAGCCAATCCTGCATTTCCGATTTGGTCTTGCGGTACTCTGCATAAGAGCTTTTCTTTCGTTCCAGAAGCATTGCATACTCTGCGTTCAGCTCGCTGATGCGCGGGAGCTTCTTGTCAGAGCCGTTCTCTTTCTTATAGCATCAAATGCCCTTTTCGCTGCGCTGCGTAAGGCCAGCGTATCCCGATGGGCTTCATAGAACTCCCGATTGTAACCGGATGCTTTATACGCGGCAAAAACATCTTTTGTCTTGGCATAATTGATTAGATGCTTCCGCAGCACCGACACTTCCGACATCCGTGCCTCATCTGCTTTTACAGATTCCAGCAGCGCATCACATTTTTCAGAAATTCCATCTGCCTTTTCCTTCAGCTCTGCATAACTCTTGATTCCATGCTCTTCCATGAACATCATAGCTTTTGCCATCTGCTTCAGATTAAAGACTTTCGCCCAACGCGCATATCCCGCGCCTCTGCCCTCCTGCATTTTGGCACGGACATCTATAAGGAACGACAGCTCCGCCTTCTGATGCACCTGTGACGACCGTGCGCTTGTGCGGTTTTTCTCTACATATTTGCTTTTATGAACCGCATTTCCAGCAATCACTTCGCAGAGTTCTTCAACCGAATATCCTTTACCAAGAGAGCGGAAACGAGCAAATCTGGCGTGGCCTTTTCCCCGCAGTGCAGGCTGTTTTCCATCTTTATACTCGTATCCTGCTTCCTGCAAAATTCCAATCAGTTCCCGGAAGTCTTTTGGTTTTCTTGCCAATGCTACATCAATGGCCTCGCAGATTTCATCTCGCTGCGATTTTTTCTCCGGGTATTCCGTTCTCTTCTGCCGCTCTCCATAGGGCTTCCGGATAATGACCGACAACTGGTGTTCCAGGCAGACGATATCACTGAGCCTTGCCAGTGCAAGACCGGATAAGCGAAAATCTCGGAATTTTCTGGTGCAGTCTAATGTAGTCGAATTAAAAATAATGTGGTTATGAATGTGCGCGCGATCAACATGGGTTGCAACGATAAATGCGTGTTTTCCCTTGGTGAATCGCATGGCCGTCTCATACCCAACCTTGTTTGCCTCCTCCGGCGTAATTTCTCCGGCTTAAAGGATTGCCGAATCTGATATGCAATCACATCATGCGCCTGGGTTCTACCCGTGATATGCTCATACTGCCGTTTGGAAAGCAGAAATTCTTCATCACAGATCTTTGCGTCACAGGCATACGCACTAATGTATTTTCCATCTTCCGTCTTTGCTGCATTCTCAGAATAATCAGTACGGTCAGCCAAACACTGCGCTACCGTCTTTCCTTTATTGATATGCAGCGCAATTAGTCTTGTAGCCGCCATTTTTCATATTCCTCCATCTAAAAAGAGCTACCCGAAGGCAGCTCTTACCAATTCACTATTCTCATTTTAACATCCGTTCCCGATCATAAGCTCCCTGCAAATAAACGGCCTGCTTGATGATTCTTCCATGTCGAAATAAGATGCACATGATGCTTTCGTTATAGCTTCCACACATTAGATTCGCTGCCGCCTACCATTTCCATCAGCTGGTCTTCCAT